>OBMZ01000005.1_pt1 | contig 309616 bp, 283 predicted proteins | sample 1641141 | NCBI WGS metagenome assembly OBMZ01 (sample SAMEA104232307, study PRJEB22302) | sediment metagenome | biome: forest; feature: aquifer; material: sediment | place: USA | collected 2011-08-07 | depth 0.01 m | reverse complement strand
CACCGTTCGCGCCAATCTGGCCTTTACCTGCGTCCGCGAGGCGGACCATCTGCCGCCGCTTGATCCGGAGGCCGATGCGTTGTTCAAGTATGCCCGCCATCTGCAGAAGCGCGAGGGACCCAAGGACTTCGATGACGTGGCACGTTACTACCGGATCGCGGCGGCTCATGGGCATTACAAGGCCAACAGCAACCTGCAGAAGCTGGTCTCGGAAGGCATGGCGTCATCGCCGCTCCCGCAGCGGGAGAGCGTCGCGTTGGCCAGCCGGTTGATCGATGCGGGCGTGCCGTCGGGCTACTACGACATCGGCTACTACTTGAACCTGGGATATGGACTGAAGCAGGACAAGGAGATGGCGCTGCGCTACTTCCGCAAGGCTGCCGATCTGGGCAATGCGGATGCGCAGTTCTACGTCGGGAAGCTGCTAGCTCCCCGGGATAAGGCGCCGGAAATCGCCAGGCAAATGCGACAGTGTGCGACCGATCAAGGACATGGAGGTGCGGCTCATACCTTAGGTATTGATTTGCAGATTGATGGCGTCTATTCCGACGCGGTGAAGGCATTCCAAGAGGGCGTGATAGCGGGTGATTCAATGTCTGCGTCATTTCTGGAACATGGCTTCAAAGCCCCCCCTCCCTCGGACGGATTGAATTACCTCGCCCTTCCAAACGATCCTGAACGGTCGCGGCGCTACAAGCTGATCTGGCGGTTCCTGATACGCAACGACGGCCGTAACCCCAAAGTGCCGGACATCGATCAGATCGTCCCACTGCCCCCTGCGAAGCTGCCGCCCTGGGACGGCACCTTCCAGTGGCAGAAGGAACAGGATGCCGCGGTCCCGCCCGACAAGCCATCGGACGAACTCATCAACCGCCTGAGCAAGGCCAGGAATCTTGATCCGGCCACCGGTCTGCCGCTGACCACTTCAGCAAAGACCGCGCAGACGGCGACCTCGGCGCCGGAGCAGAAGTCGCTGCCGCTCGGTACTGAGGCGAGTACGGGCGAGCAGTGTCCGCAACGCGGACTGTGGTGCGTCAGAGGCGCCGCCAGCATCTCGGGCTCCAGGCGCGAGTTCGAGAAGGGGGACATTCTGCCTCCACTGACGGCCTACGATCCGCGCCCCTTTGCGTGGATGGATTCCCTGCTGGGAATGCGTGAGCAATCCGCTGACGTGACCTGGGAACTGATTGCCTACAGCAATCAGGCCTGACGAACACTGCAATGCCAGATGGCATGCCGCTCGGTGTGCTGGATCAGCCCATGCCTGCGCCGTGGGCCTTGATTTCTACGACTTAGGAGAAATGACTTGCCCGATTTCGTTCGCCTGGGTGACAGCACCGACCACGGGGGGAAGGTCATCACGGCTTCGTCCACGATGAACTATGACGGCCGGCCATTGGCCCGTAAGGGCGACCGGGTGTCGTGCCCCAAGCACCCCAACGTGCTTCCTAATCTGATCATTGACGGTGATGAATCCATGAAGGATGAAAGTGGCAGGCCACTCGCGCGCCATGGCTATCGCGCCACGTGTGGCTGCAAGCTGATATCGAGCCTTATCTGAGCGCCACGATGCCCATTGAGTTGCCTGAACCGCCCTCAGGTGAGGGGGCACCAAAGCCGCCCAATCTATGGGTCTGGCTAGTGCTGCTGGTCGTCTGTCTTGCTGCAGGCATTGTCTGGACGCTACTGACATGGCCCAAGGGGCAGTCTACGGGCACTTCGCGTTTCTGGATGCAGCTTCTCGGTTATCCAACCTTGGCATGTGCGGTTGCGTTCGGACTTCGCCTGCACTTCTACGAGGAGGCTTGTAATTACTTGATGGCCCAAGAGGAAGTCCTACAAGCTGATCGTGAAGAAGCCATTGCCTTCGGCAGCGAGCCGCTGGTCGTGATCGGGATCGCGTACCTGTGTGGGATGGGCTCGAGTGGGGTGTCAGGACGAGTTGCTCAGAAAGAGTCGGCCCTTGAGGCACGCGCGCCGAAGCGAGACATGGCGCCGATTCGTCATACTCGACTGGCATTACCTGAAGAGTATCAGGGCACTGACCGGTACCGGCAGGTATTCCGGGCGCTTCTGGCAAAACTCGACCATGCATTGTGCGCCTTGCCATCCGGGGTGCCTTTCGACGTGCAATTGCAGTTGCCGGGTGATGCGGATTCAGAACCACTCCTGACGATTTGGTCTACATGCTGGGATGACTGTGGCCTTCGCCCGACCAAGGCCAGGTTGCTGCCTGACGGGGCAGGTCTGATGGCGCTGGATACCTGGCTGGATGAGTACGGCGGACCTGCCTTGGAAAAATTCACGCTATTTGTGGCGCTCCAACTGAATGACGAGCCGCCAGCAAATAGCGCCGAGGTCGCCGTCGCATTGTTGCTCGGGTGGCCGCCGATGGCGCAGCGGCGTGACGTTTTGCCCATTGCGATGCTGCATCGCCCAGTGGCATGTGAAACCGACGGTTTCGCCGAATCCTTGAGGACTGTCGCTCTATTAGGCAGAACGCCACCCAACGAGCTTCATCAGCTTTGGCAATCCAGCCTGTCGAAGGTGGACAAGGCTGCACTGCTCAAGAGCGCATCGGAGGTTTCGCTCGAAGCGGCAGAAGCTGATGATTTGAGCGGCATCCATGACATTGATGCCGCGCTTGGTAACCCTGGCGTTGCGGCGTCATGGTTCGCTACGGCACTCGCGGTGGAGTACGCACAGCAAAATAATGCGTCGCAGTTGATTGCCTGCCAGGAAGACACACTGCGATTGGCGGTGGTACGTCCCACCGACAGCCAAGCCGAATTGGAAACGACTTGATGGAAAACTGGAAGAGTTGGGGGTACAGGATCGTGGTCCTTGCCGTTGCGGCGGCATTGGTCTCCATGGCGTATTTCCATGGCACTGGAAGCGAGCCAGCCTGGAAGCAAATGGAACTCGTGGCACTGATTGGCCTGGCGGCAGTGTTACTGCGTGGCCCGATCGCCGCCGCCTGGAAAACTGTCGCGAGTCGCTCGAATGAACGGAAGCGGCATCAGCGCGACCCGGCCGCGCGTGTCGGCAAGGGCGCTGGGTCGAAGATAAATCTCGCGGCATTGCAGTATGCGAACCTTAAGCTGGCGTTGCGGGAGCACCGCTGCCGCCGGCTACCGCGTCTGTTGGTGACGGGCAACGATGCCGCTGTTAGTCGGCTACTGCCGGAACTGGAGGAGGCGGGCTGGTTCGACACATGCGACGCGCTGCTGCTTTCGAGCAAGACCAGCAACGAGGGCCAGCCAGATACTGCCTGGCTTAAGCGACTCTACAAGCTACGCCGCCGCCGACCGGTGGACGCGGTGATTGTCGTCACCGATGGCGCGGCGGATCTCCCGATGCCACGCCGTGGCACGCATCCTTACAGTATTCGCCTAGCACGGATCATCGAGATACTGCGCTATGCAGCGCCGGTCTATGTGGTCGATGTGGCGGGAATGGATCCTACCGTCAGCAGCGACGCGCCGATTATCGTTTGTGCACTGCCGAATCAGGCAGATGCGTCTGCCATCGAAGAAGCGCTGCTATTGCTGCGCAACCAGCTGGCGCGGCGCGGATTGGACCAGCTCACCCAGGAAGATCGTTATCCCTATCAGGCTCGACTGTCCCAGCGATTCGACACCCGTAGCAAGGCGCTGGCCAAATGGACTGCCGGTCTGATTGCTGGCCAAATTGCCGTCCGTGGCATCGCCTTTGCCCCATACCCTTCGGGGACAAGCACTAAGCCCGAGATGCCAGGCAGTGCCGACCTGCCGCACTGGCGCTACCTAAGTGAGGCGGCTCGCCGTCAGCCCGGCAAGCGAATCGGCTGGCACCCGATGACGGTGTGCGTTGGATTCGCGCTGGTGGCAGTCGGCTTGTGGTTCGCAGGCATGCTGGCATCAGGCTGGTTCAACAGCCGGGATGTTTATGCTGCGCAGCAAGCTGTCACGGAAATCGGTTCGGCACGGAACCCCGCCACCCGCCTGCATGCACTGCTGGCCCTGCAGCAGCAGATCGAGCGCTACGAATACCGCACGCAGCAGCACGCGCCGCTGCTGACCCGCTTCGGCCTGAACCGCGACGCCGATGTGCTGGCCGCACTGTGGCAGCCCTACGTGAAGGCCAGCCGTGAGCTGCTTGTCACGCCGGTGCAGCAGAATCTGGAGGCGACGCTGGTGGACCTCGGCCAGTTGCAGACTACGACGCTGGATGACAAGACCAGTCAGTGGGCGCTGAGCGGTCGCGATGACCTCAAAGCCTACCTGATGCTGGCCTATCCGGAGCGCACCGAGGCCGATTTCCTTGCCGGGCGTCTCCCGCACGACTGGTCCACCGAAGCCCGCATCACACCGGGAGAAAAACAGGCTCTGGCCGAGCGCCTGTTCAAGTTCTACGCGCAGCACCTGAAGGCCAACCCGGACTGGAAGATCGAGCCGCGCCCCGAACTGGTGGCCGGTGCGCGACAGACGCTGCTGGCGGTCATCGGCGCGCGCAGTGCCCAGGAGACGCTGTACCGGGGCATCCTGAATGGCGCCGGCAACAAGTATCCGGACCTGACGCTGCCGTCGCTGACCGCTGGTACGGATGCGCGCGGCCTGCTGCGATCCGCCGCCGCTGTACCGGGTGTTTTTACGCGCCAGGCGTACGAAGGTTATGTGGCCGATGCGATTGACGCCGCCGCCACGCGTCGCGATGTCGCCGCAGATTGGGTACTGACCGGCAGCCAGGTGGCTGCCGTCACGGCTACCAAATCCGCTGACGAACTGCGCGCGGCCCTGACCGAGCAGTACTTCGCCGAGTATGCCGCGCACTGGCAGGACTTCATGAACAGCCTGCAGTGGGAGTCAGCGGCCACCTTGCCCGCCGCCATCGATCAACTCAAGCTACTGGCCGATGCGCGCCAATCCCCGGCGATCGCGCTGATGAAGTCGCTTGCCTACCAGGGTGGTGCGGGTGTGCAGAAGACTTCCCTGTCGGACACACTGGTGAACAAGGCCAAGGACATCCTCGGCAAGAAGGACGATGCGCCCAACAGCGCCAAGGCGGCCCCGGCTGGCCCGCTGGACGCCGCGTTTGGCCCGGTACTGCGCCTGGCGGGACAGCCCGGTCAAGCAGGGCAAGGCGGCAACAACGACCTGAGTCTGCAGCGGTATCTGGACCGGATCACGGCTTTGCGCCTGCGCCTGCAACAGGTCAGTATCGGCGCCGACGCGGATGACCAGGCCCGCCAGATGGCGCAGGCGATGTTCCAGGGCAAGAGTTCGGATCTGGCCGATACGCAGGCGTACGCGCAACTGGTAGCGGCGAGCCTCGGCGCGGAATGGGCGGGCATGGGCGAAACGCTGTTTGTGCGTCCGGTTGCGCAGGCGACGCAGGCCATCGTGCTGCCGGCACAGGCCAGTCTGAACGACGTCTGGCAGCGGTTCATTATGGCGGAGTGGAATCGGATCTTCGCCGGGCGTTATCCATTCGCCAACACGACCAACGACGCCTCGCTGCCAGAACTCGCGCAGTTCCTGCGTCCGCAGGGCGGCACGATCCAGACGTTCCTGGCCACCCAGCTCGCGGGGGTGCTGGAGTTGCAAGGCGATCAATGGATGCCTGCCGCTGGCGCGCGTGGCATCACGTTTGACCCGGAATTCCTCAAGACCATCAACATCCTGCAGCGCATCGGCGCCCACATGCTGGTTCAAGGGGACCCGCAGTACCGCTTCGAACTCAAGCCGATCGCGACGCCGGGACTCACCGATACGAAGCTCACCATCGACGGGCAGAAGCTGCACTACTACAACCAGCGTGAAACCTGGAACCGGATGACCTGGCCTGCGAGCAACCTCCAAGACCCGGGCACGCTTCTGCAATGGCAAACCGAGAAGGCAGGCACCAACAAGAACTATGAATATGGCGGACGCTTTGCGCTGCTGCGCATGATCGGACACGGCCACATTGTCCCGATCGATAGCGCCACGGTGCAGATCACGTGGCCTGCTGTGCCGGATACACGTGGCCCCTTGGAAGAATCCACCGACGCGCAGTCTGGCAAGGCGCCTTACGAGATTCGCTTCCTGATGCGTAGCGAGGCTGGCCAAGGGGTATTGGAGTTGCTGCCCCTGAGGGGTCTCAAGCTGCCGCAGCGCGTGTTCCTGGTTGGCAAAGGCGGCGCAGCAGTGGATGTGCCTTCGCCCGCAGCACGGAATGCTAAACGCGGAGGCGTGTGATGACCACGAGGATGATCGGGGTCATCACACTTCGCCCATGTCCGTTCTCCGCAGGGGCACCTGACGCCGGCCATGGAAGCTTCGGCCTATGCCTCGACCTTTTGACCGTGCGAGTCAACGCGCACGTAAAGCACGTGAAGGAAGCGCATGTTCAATAACCTGTTCAACGCGCTGTTCGGCGCGCGCGCCCCCGCCGATCTGGCCCGCTCCACGCTGGCCCGGTGGGAGCCATTGTTGCAGCCGATCCGTCAGGAGGCACTGGTCGGAGACGACCCGGGTTACGAGGATGACTTCCTCGCCATTAAGGAGGAAGTGGCCAAGCGCTCGGATATCAATGATGCCTTGATCGTGGAGTCGGCCGAGCGCTTGCTCAAGACCAGCGCCAAGGATGTCCGCCTGGCGGTTTACTACATCTATGGCCGTATGAGACGCGACGGTGCGGAAGGGATCGCCGACGGCTTCGAACTACTGGCGGCACTGATCGATCGCTTCGGCCCCAAGTTGCTACCAGCCCGCGCGGAAAGCCAAAAGGCCGCACTCGAATGGCTGGCCGGTGCCACCTTCACCGATCGGCTTGACCGGGTGCAGGGATTCGCCGGTGGCCCGCTGGAGCGCACGCTGTCGGCGATGGCGCTGATTCTGGAGGGCATCGGAAAGTGGCCCGAGCCGGCCCGTCCGGCGCTCGAAGCGCTGTTTCGCTGGTTCGAGGAACGGGTCGAAACGCCGTCGTCAGCGGAAGGTAAGGGGAACATCGCTGCTCCGAAAGCCCTTGCCACGGCGTCGCTCTTGGGCGGAGAGGTGACCTCCACGCGCGACCTGCTGGATCGGGCGCGCCAGATGGCATTGTTCCTGCGCCAGCAGCCTGACGGCTATCTCGCCGCCTATCGGCTGATGCGCTGCGTGCGTTGGGACACCCTTACCGAGGCGCCGCCGCATGAAGCCAGCGGCAGGACCCGCCTGGTAGCCCCGCGCGCCGAACTACGCGCGCAAATCAAGCGGCTGATGCTGCAAAAACAGTGGCCGGAGTTGCTCGACCGAATCGAACCGGCCTTCGCCGAGGGCGCCAATCATTTCTGGCTGGACCTGCAGTACTACGCGTTCATGGCGCAGGACCATGCCGGTGGCGCCTACGCGCGCGTGCGCGACCTGTTGGCCACCGACTGCGCCCTGATGCTGGAACGTCTGCCGGGCCTGGACCAGCTTGCCTTCTCGGACGGCACGCCGTTTGCGGACGACGCCACGCTCGAATGGATTGCGCGCTACGCCACCGTGCGGGATATCGAGCGCGGCGAATCCGTGTCGCCGGTTGCGGTTGCCTCCGTGAGTGCCGACTTGGCGGAAACGGAAGCGCAGGCGATCGACCTCGCCGCACAGCAGAGTCTGGAGGCTGCCTTTGCCTGGCTGCAGGGGTTGCCGGCACCGGCTGGCGAGCGCGATCGCTTCGTGCGGCAACTGGTGATGGCGCGTGTGGCCGAGCGCGTCGACCGGGCCGATACCGCCTTGCACTTGCTGTCCGCGCTCGAAACCGGCACCCAGCGCTATCAACTGGCCAACTGGGAGCCCTCCCTCGCGTTCGAGGTCAAGCAGCATCTGCTGCGCCTGCTGAGGGTGCGCCTCACCCGCAAGGACGCGGACAAGGCAGCCCTGAGCGGGCGCATCGAGGCGCTGGTCGGCGACCTGACCGCCATCGATCCTGCCCGCGCCGTGGCCATCACCTAAAGCGTATCCATCCTGTATTGCATGAACCATCCCGCCCAAGACAACGAGATCCTGCGTTACTACGAAGCCGAGATGCGCTACCTGCGCGAAGCCGGCAAGGAGTTCGCACAGGCGTTCCCTGACCGCGCCCGTATGCTCAACATCGACCGTATCGGCGAGCGGGACCCTCACGTCGAACGGCTGTTCGAGGGCTTCGCATTCCTGATGGGGCGGCTGCGCCATAAGCTGGACGATGAGTTGCCGGAACTGACCGAGGGCCTGGTCAGCATGCTGTGGCCGCATTACCTGCGCATGATCCCGTCATTGTCGATCCTGGAACTGTCCCCGAACGTTGGAGCGCTGCAGCGCCATGAAACGCTGCCGGCCGGACTGGAGGTGGTCTCCGATCCCATTGCGCTCGCCACACAAGACGGGATTGAAGGGAGTGTCGAATGCATTTACCGGACCACGCAACCAGTCGATCTATACCCGTTGCGCCTTACTGAAGCCAATGCCTATGCGCGCGAGGATGGCCGCTCGGTCATCCGGCTGCGGCTGGCACTACAAACTCAGGGGCGCCGCGAGCAGTTGGCGGTGCCGCGCCTGCGGCTCTACCTGCATGCCGATCGCCCGCTGGCGTTGGCGCTTTACTCAGCGCTCACCGCTAAGCCATTGGCCATGCAAGTGCGGGTACCGGGCTATCCGGCCGACCGGCCCGGCGCACCCCAGCCGATGGCAGGGATACGGTTGGAGCCAGCCGGATTCGCTGCCGAGGAACGCCTGTGGCCGAAGGCTGACAACGCCTTCGGCGGCTACCAACTGTTGCTGGAGTACTTCACCTTCCCCGAGAAGTTCATGTTCGTGGATCTCGTGGGGCTCGATCTGGACGCCATCCCGGAAGGCGTCGAGCACTTTGATGTGGAGGTGGTACTCAATCGGCCGTTCCCGGATGACATGCGCTTCTCGGCCGATAACGTGCGCCTCTTTTGCACGCCGATCATCAACCTGTTCGAGCTGGAAGCCGACCCGATCACCATCACCCACTTCGAGACCGAGTACCGCGTGCGGGCCATGGAGCAGCATGGACAACATGTGGAACCCTATTCGGTGGAAACCGTACGGGGATTCGAGACGGGCAGTGGCAAGCGCTTCGAGTACGCGCCTTTCGCCGCGTTCCGCCATCGGGGCGGCATGCTGCGTCATGAGATGCCGGAGCGCTATTTCCACACCCGCGTGCGCCGCGGTCCTTCGGGGAGGTTCGACACTTGGGTTGTGCTGGGAGGGCACGCCTGGGATCATCAGCAGTTCCTGCCCGAGGAGACGTTGTCGCTGTCGGTCACCGGCACCAACGGCATGCTGCCGCGCAAGGGCTTGCGCGAGGCAGGCATCACCCGCACGAGCGGGGGATTCACGCACATTGGCACCGTACGCAATTTGACCGCGCCGACGATGCCCGTGTATCCGCCCTCCGGCGATCGCTTCCATTGGCGCGTGCTATCGCACCTGGCGCCCAACTACCTGTCGCTGCTCGACGCCGAAGTTCTGCGCGGCAGCCTGGCGCTGTACGACTGGACCGATGGGGAACTGAACCGTCGGCGTATCGAGGCCATCACAGACGTGCGGCACCGCCCGCTCCAGAAGCTCGTCAAAGGCGGCCTGTTGCGCGGCGTGGAGATCGAAGTGGTGCTGGATAGCACGCGCTTCGCCGGCGAAGGCGATGTGGAACTCTTTGGCGAGATGCTCAACCGCTTCCTGTCGCTGTACGCTACCGTCAATCTCTATACGCGCCTGGTGATCGTGTCGCAGCCTAGCGGCAAGCACCAGGTGTGGCCCGACAGCAAAGGGGAGGGGGCTCCGTTTTGAGCGCACCGAGTCAGACCATGTCACCCCCGAAGGAAGGTCCCTTGTTGCGAGCGTTGCTCGCCAATGCACCTCAGATGAATTTCTTCCGACTGTGTGAACTGATCGAGCTGTCCGTGCCGCAGCGCCCGCCGCTGGGCACCACGGATTCCCTGGCCGACGACCCAGTGCGCTTCCGTTCCAATGGGGGGCTTGGGTTCCCGGGGCGGGAGATCGATTTGGTCGACTACGACGATGACTACCCAGACCGGCCACCAGTCATTCGCACAGCCTTCCTTGGCCTGTATGGCGTCGACGCGCGTATGCCGTCCTACTTCGTGGACGAGATTGCTCAGCGTCGTGATGGCGCAGAGTCGCTGGCGGCCTTCCTGGACCTGTTTCACCACCGCGTTGTCACGCAGTTCTACCGGGTCGCGCGCAAGTATCGCTATCCGATGGGTTTCCTGTCGGGCGGACCGGACGAGGTTTCACGCTACCTGCTCAGTCTGCTCGGGCTGGGGCTGCGCGAGCCGGGAGCCGGGCGGCCCGGTGTCGAACACGTCGAACACGTCGAAGGCGCCGTCAGCCCGCGCAAACTGTTGTCGATGCTGGGACTGGCCAGCCAGCGCACACGGACTGCTGAGGGTCTTGCCGGCGTGTTGCAGCATGCCGTGCCGGATGCGCAGATCCTGGTGGAGGAGTTCTACCCCGTGTGGGTGCGCCTCGATGCCACCGAGCGCATGCCACTCGGCGAGAACTGTGTGTTGGGGCGAGGCTTCTACGACCGTGCCAATGCGGTACGCGTGGTGATCACGCCCCAGACGCCCGAATCGGTGCTTGGGCTGATGCCGGGTCGGGCCATGCACCGGGAGGTGATGGTGCTGTTGCGCTTCTACCTCGGCCATGCCGCGCACGCGCATCTGGAGATGCAGGTGCGGCCAGCGCTGATGCCGGCTCCGGCCCTGAACTCGAATGCGGTGAGTCTTGGGTATAGCACGCAACTCCAGTGCTCCGTGGCCACCACCAACGCCAACGCGACCCGGGGAGCCGCGATCACGCGCGTGCAGTTGGGAACATGGAATGGATTCAATGCCGGAGCATCCGCGCCTCTAAGCCATCGCAGTCAATGAGATCAAGCAGCACACTAGAACGAAGGGATGAACACGATGAAGCAAGCGCTGCGAAACGGGGGCATAGCCTTAGTCGCCACCCTTACCGTTGCCGGCTGCGGGGTCGGACAAGCCGTGAAGAACAGCACAGTGGAAGCAGCGAAGTGGGCTTTCACGACGCAGGTCAAGACCATGAACCTCGATCTCATCAGCAGGTCGTCGTTAAATACAAACAGCGCAGGCGAATCGTTGTCGACAGTGGTGCGGATCTATCAGCTGAAAACGCCGCAGGCCTTCGAACAACTGAGCTACGCGCAGTTGCAGACGCATGACCTGGCGTCGCTGAAGGCGGATCTGCTCGCAAGCAAGGATGTGGTGCTGCGCCCGGCGGCGAGCGTGAGTCTCGCAGAACCGATGCAGGAAGACTGCGAGTACGTCGGCGTCGCGGCGTTGTTCCGCGACGCGGGCAACAACGCGGTGTGGAAGCTGGTCATCCCGAAGAAGCAGTGGAAGAAGACCGACCCCGTGAAGATCGAGGCGCGTGGGAATGTGCTCGAACGTGTCGGAGCGACGCCAGAGGCGCTCAGGCCCCAGGCGTCACAGCTTGGCGCAACGAGCGATACGTGACGACCGCCGGCGCCTGTCGCCTTGCCACGGCCAGATGCCGGGCGGCAATGAGATCGGCCCGCGCTTGTCGGCGTACGGTGTAAGCAGTAAGTCTCTTACGAACGCAAATCGAGATTTGTATTCGTAAGCCGCCTCAAAGCGCCACAGCCTTGCTCCAGTCGAACGCAGGGTTCTCCGGCTCGCCACTGCGCCGGGAGATGTAGCCGCGCGGGTTGCACACCACGCGTGAACTGTCGATCCAGTAGTCGAAGCTCGTATGGGTATGGCCATGGATCCAGAGGTCGGCCTGGGCCACCAGATCCGGTCGGCGGGAGATGAAGCCGGCCGAGACGATGTCGTGCGCATAGCGTGCGTCGAGGCTGCCGAGGTCGGGGCCGTGATGGGTGACCACCACGGTCTTGCCGTCGAACGGTTGCGCCAGCGCATCGGCCAGCCAGGCCGTGGCCGCGCGATGGCGAGCCAGTGCATCGGCGGGCGTGAAAGGGCGATGCTGGCCGTCGGCATCTGCGGTAGCGATAAGGCGATGATCCAGCATCACGCGCGAGCACGCCTGCATGGCTTCGTCGACACGATCGACGCCATAGAGGCAGTAGTCGGTCCACCACGTGGTGCCGATCACGCGCACGCGCTGGCCGTCGGCGTCCTCGAACTCGGCGATGCCCTCGCTGAGCAGCGTGACGTTGCCGGATTCTCCGGCCGCGTCGGTCATCTGCCGGCTCACCGCATCGAAGGTGCTCTCGTAGTACTCGTGATTGCCCGGCACGTAGAGCACGGGTCCGTCGAACACGCGCGCCGCCCAGTCGATGCCGTCGCGGCCGTTGGCGATGTCTCCGGCCAGGATCGTGAGGTCCGCGCCACAGGCGGGGACATCCTCGGGCATGTTGTGTTCGATGTGCAGATCGCTCAGGATGCGGATCTTCATGCGGCGGCTCCCGGATGTCCGTACGGACAGGGGTGGGGGATGGGTTTGCCCCGTATTTTTCAGAAGACTGGCGCGCGGGTCAAGCCGCCTGCCGCCGCAGAATGCAGAAAAGCCCGGACACTGTCCGGGCAAGACTGTCCACCTGGTGTTGCACCAGGGCGAGACAGCCGGGGGAACCGCTATGGCAAGGCGCCGCTAGAGCGAACGTCAGTTGGTGCCGGTCATGGTTGGCAGCAATACGCGGTAGATCTGGATGAATGCGGGTCCTAGCAACACCAGCAGGAGCGTGGGGAAGATCGTGAAAATCAGCGGGAACAGCAGCTTCAGCGCGATCTTCGCCGCCTGCTCTTCCGCGCGCATCCGGCGCTTGGTGCGAAGCATGTCGGACAGCACCCGCAAGGATTCGCCAAGGCTGGTGCCGAAGCGGTCCGCCTGGATCAGCATGGACGCGAACTTGTCGACGTCCTCGACGCCGGTGCGCAGCGACAGATTGCTCAACGCTTTCTCCTTCGAGAAGCCGGAGCGGAGCTCCAGCAGCATCAGTTGCAGTTCATCGGCCAGCACCGGGCAGCGCAGCGCAAGTTCGTCGGCCACGCGCATCAGCGCGGCATCGAGGCCGAGGCCGGCTTCCACGCAGACGGTCAGCAGGTCGATGACGTCGGGGAACTCCTCGAACACCGTTCTCTGGCGTGCCGTCACTTTCCGGGACAGCACGATGTTCGGAATGTAGTAACCAATCGCGGCCAGCACCGCCAGCACCGCGAACGTCGTGCTCTGTTCCTGGAATGCCGGGACGCTGCTTGTCGCGATCAGTCCGATCATCGGGAGCGCCACCGCCAGCAGCGTCTTGGCGGCGAAGTACAGCGGGGCGGCGCTCGCATCGCGCCATCCGGCGTTCATGAAGCGCACGCGCAGCTGCGAATTCTCCCAACCCTCCTTGGGCAACGAGAGCCGCGAGACCGGCTGCGCCCATTTCACGAGCTTCTCGACCCAGGCCTGCTGCTGCCCGGCGTTGCCCGGGACAGTGCCAGTCTCGCTGGCGATCTGCTCCATCCTGCCGCGCATGCGGTCTGGCGAGAACACATAGAGCACGCCAAGTACCGTGCCGAACGCCGCAACGAAGACCAGCGCCAGCACAATCAACTGGTCTGCCCGAAACCCCTGCATGATGTCTTGCATGATCGACTCCCCCTCAGGATGCGCGCTCAAGCCTGCCTGTTGCTATCTGACTCATACCCGGATGCGGATGATCTTGCGCATCCACAGCACGCCGAAGATCATCGACGTCATGGCGGCACCTACCATTCGCCAGCCAATCGGGTCTTCCCACAACACCCGCATGAAGCCCGGATTGACCACCATGATCAGGCCCGCCGTGCCGAATGGCAGCAGGCCGAGAATCCACGCGGAGAGTCGCCCTTCGGCCGAGAGCACGCGGATCTTGTCGAAGAGCTTCAACCGCTCGCGCACCATCGTGCCGATCGTGTCGAGGATCTCCGCGAGGTTGCCGCCACTCTCGCGCTGGATCAGCACGGCGATGACGAAGTAGCGGAGGTCGCCCACTGGCACACGCATGGCGAGGTTCGTCATGGCCTCGTCGAGCGCCACGCCGTAGTTGATCTCTTCGAACGTGGTGCGGAACTCGGGACCCAGCGGCGCCTTGATTTCCTGGCCGACCATGCCGAGCGCTCCGGCGAACGAGTGGCCAGCACGCAGCGCGCGGCTGATCATGTCGACGGCGTCTGGCAGCTGCACTTCCATTTGCTTGAGCCGCTTGGTGCGCAGCCGCATGACATGCAGGAACGGCAACAACCAGACGAACGCCATGCAGCCCAGTATGATCGGCAGCGGCACAGGCACCAGCGGAATCAGCGCCACCGCGCACAGCACCACCAGGCCGCAGTAGCCGAACAGCTGTGCCACGGACCATGTGCTGCCGGACTGCTCGAGCCAGCGGTCCAGCGCGCCGATACGCGGCACGCTCATGAGCCAGCGCTGCATCCGCGGCGAATCGCTGAGCAGGCGCTTCTTGAGAATGGACAGGCGTTCGGCGCTGACGTGTCCGCCGGCAGAAAGCGCTCTCAGCCGCGCTTCGATGCGTTTGGCCGCGGGGCCGTGGGCATTGTTCCACCACAGATAGATGGCTTCGACACTGAGCACCACGGCGACGAACAGCAAGATGCCGAAGGCATAGAAGATCGTGCTCATGTGTTACCCCCCGGATATGTTGTCGTTGATCAGTGCGTGGGCTCAGACTTCGTAGCGCCGCGCGGGATCGTAGGTCTCGTCCGGCAGCCCGACGCCAAAGACGCGCAGCCGCTCCGCAAACTTCGGATACACGCCCGTGGCCTTGAAGTGGCCGCGGACCGTGCCATCCTCGGCCACACCCGTGCGCTGGAACGTGAAGATCTCCTGCGTGTTGATGATGTCGCCTTCCATGCCAGTGATTTCCTGGATGCTGATGATCTTGCGCCGCCCGTCGGTCAGACGCGCCGCCTGCACGATCACCGTGATCGCCGAGGCGATCTGCTGGCGCATGGCCTTGGCCGGCATGGTCAGGCCTGCCATGCTGACCATGTTCTCGAGCCGCGTCAGCGCATCACGCGGGGTGTTGGCGTGGATCGTCGTGAGCGAGCCCTCGTGGCCGGTGTTCATGGCGTTGAGCATGTCCAGTGCCTCGCCACCACGGATTTCGCCGAGGATGATGCGGTCCGGGCGCATCCGCAGCGCGTTGCGCACCAGCGCGCGCTGGGTGATTTCTCCCTTGCCTTCGATATTGGGCGGCCGCGTTTCCAGGCGCAGGACATGAGGCTGGCGCAGTTGGAGTTCGGCGGCATCCTCGATGGTCACCACGCGTTCGTCTTCCGGGATGAATCCGGACAGGATGTTCAGCAGCGTGGTCTTCCCGCTGCCCGTACCGCCCGAGACCAACACGTTGATCTTGGCATGCGCCAGCGCCTGCAGCATTTGCGCCATCGGCTGCGTGAGGCTCTTCAGCTCGACCAGGTCGGACACCTGCAGCGGGTTCACGGAGAAGCGACGAATCGACAGCAGTGGACCATCGATGGCAGATGGCGGGATGATGGCGTTAACGCGAGAGCCGTCCGGCAGGCGCGCATCCACCATGGGGCTGGTTTCGTCGATGCGGCGGCCGACGCGCGACACGATCTTCTCGATGACTTTCATCAAATGGGCGTCGTCATAGAACACCACATTCGTCAGTTCGAGCTTGCCGCGCCGCTCCACGTAGGTTTGTCGTGCCGTGTTGACCAGGATGTCCGAGACCGTGGGGTCCTTCAACAGTGGTTCCAGCGGCCCGAAGCCGAACATCTCGTCATAGATCTCTACGGTGAGTTGTCGCCGCTCGTTGTCATTGAGCAGCACCTTATGTTCCTCGATGATCAGGCTCACCAGCGAGGCGATCTCCTGACGTACCTGTTCCTGCGGGAAGTGCGCCAGGCGCTCCAGCTCCACGCGGTCCAGCACGGTCTCGTGCACGTCGCGCTTCAGCGCGTGGTACCCGGGCGATGTCGTGTTGGTGGCCATCGAGAAATGGATCGCGGCGTGACCATTTGCCGTGTGGGGTGTCCCGGCGCTGGCGAGCTGTTCGCGGATTGACATGATGGACTCCTTGCTAAGCGTATTCGGTTCGGGTGGCTCTGACGGATCGGTGGCCTGCGGATTCAGGTGCTACGGGCGCGCAGCATCAGCTTGCGTAACGGCGACACGCCCTCCTGCCGGCCGCGGCGCTCGGCTTCATGCGAGGGCGCCAGTTGCATGGCCATCGCCTGCAGCGCCCGGGCGATGCTGCTGCGCTTGCTCAGCTTCGCAACCGGCTCCCCGTGGCTGACGGCTTCGTCCACGGCCGCCGGATCGTCTGGCAGGGTAAAGGCCACCTTCATGCCGAAGATCTCTTCCATCGTGGTTCGGGGCACTTCGTTCTTGCGACCTACGCGGTTCAGCACCACGCGAATCTTGTCGTCGGGGTAGTGCAGCGCGCGCAGGATGTCGAGCAACCGGCGGCTGGGGCGGCCGAATGCGATGCTCGGCTCGGTCACCACGCAAATGCGGTCGCTGTGGTCGAGCATGCTGATCGACAGCGGGTCGATGCTCTGCCCGACGTCGAAGATCACGTAGTCGTAGTTCGGCTGCATGACCGACAGGATCCACTCGAGCTTTTCCTTCTGGATCTGGCTGGCACGCACCGGGTCGGCCGCGCCCGCCAGCATGTCGAATCCGTTGTCCACGTGAACGAGACAGGCTTCCAGGAACGCCGCGTCCATGCGATCGATCTGGCTGCAGATTTCCGACAATGTGCTGGGCGGCGCCTTGTCGGTCACGATGTACGTCAGATCCCCGAAGTACCGGTTCAGGTCGACGACGAGCACACGCTTGCCGAAGTGGCGGGCGAGGGCGTCGCCAAGGTTTGCGGCCACGAAGCTGGTACCAGCGCCGCCCTTGCAGGAGATCATCGATATGACCTGCGCTACCTCCTGCATGCGCGGCACGTGCGTGGCTTCCACGCGCTTCAGCGCCTCGACAAGCTGGCCTTTGTCCAGCGGCCATGGCAGCACATCGCGCACGCCGGCACGCATCGCCTGGATCAGCACGCTGGAATCCTGCGATTGTGTGATCAGGATGCAGGGCAGTTCGGGGTGCTGCTGGCGCAGGGTTTCCACCCCGAACATCTGCGCGGGTCCGATTTCGGACAGATCGAGCACCAGCAGATCGGCCATGCGCAGCCGGCTCGCCTGGAATGGCAGACGCGCTAGACCTTCCTGCAGCGACGTGGTCTGGAAGTTTCCGGCGATGGTAGCGAGCCGATTGATCTCCGCCAGCCGTGCGGTGTCATCGGATGCAATCAGGATCTTCAGCATGGTGTCCTCGCGATGTTCGGGTCGGATGGGTGGAATGGATGGAAATGGGTGGATTGGGTCTCAGCTACACACCGACCCGCCGGTCGATGTCTGCATGCTCTCGCGTGTCATGGTGGTCGTGAACGGCGGCATGCCGATGCGCAACCGCATCACGGGGATCATGGTGGCGATGGTCACGTTGGACACGCTCACGGTTACTGTCTGGCAGGTGGAGCGCGCCGTGGCGGGATCGCTGTCGCAGCCCGTCGGCGAGTAGGCCACGCTGATATTCGAGTCCTGCAGTAGCGGCAGCATGTTTTCCATCCTGGTCTTGATGATGCTGGCGCCGGAATCGCAGACCACGGCCGACCGCGCGGCCATGCGCGTGACTTCAGCGGCGGTGTTCCAGTAGAACAGCACGCGCGAGAACTCCATGATGCCGATCAGCAGCGTGAAGAACATGCCGGCGATAAGGGCGAACTCCACGGCGGCCAGGCCGCGCTGGCGTGCGAAGCGGAGCGGATGGGCGCGATGTTTCATAGCACTTGCCTCATGACGGTGGTGATGTCGCCGAAGGTCAGGCCGGACACGTTGATGAACGACTGCAGCGGCGTGTAGGTATAGCCGCTGATCCTGACGGCGATCAGGTTCACGGTGCCGGCCTGCGTGCCGCTGCCGCCACCGGTACTGTCGTAGGTCGCGACGTTGCTGAAGGTTTGGGTGGCGCCGGGGCAGCCGGACGAATCGACGCGATCGCAGATGATCACCATGGCGGTGGTCAACCCGGGTGCCAGAGGCTGGCCCGAGCAGCCGGTGTTACCGTAGGCCGCCAGGCACTTGGTGGCCGCCGTCGGATAGGCGACGTCATCGGGCGAATACTGCGACAGGTAACGTGCTGCCGAGCGGGTGGCCTTGGTCAGCGTGTCGTACTGGTAGATCGCGCGGCCGAACTCGGCCACGCCGCACGCCATCAGCAGCATCGGCACGAGCATGATGCCGAACTCGACTGCGGCGACGCCGCGCTGGCGCGTGCGGGATTGCCTGTGTGCGTTGGTCAGTCGTTTCATGATCGACTCCTATTGCACCAGCACCGGGACGAGCGGGCCGACGCCGGTACTCGCGCCCGGCATGCCCTGCGTGGCGCAGGGGCTGCCCGGCAGGCTCGAGTCGCCGCGATACTCGAGATGCACCGTGTCGATGTTGCCGCCCTGCTGCATGGGGTCGACCATCAACACGCAGGCCCAGCCCGTGACGTTGGCCTGATGGGTGCCCGGCGTGCTGAACGTTGAGCAGTCGACGATCGGCGCCAGCACCAGGCGCCGGTCAGCGCCAGCCTGATAGGTGGCCTGCGACGCGGCTGAGCCTTTCGTGCTCAGGCCCGTAACGGAGTCACTCTGATAGGGCTGGTATGTCTTGCGGGCAGCCAGGAAATTCGGCTGGGAGGCCCCCTTGCTGTCGGTCGATGTGCCGTTGTAAGCGTTGTTCTGCGCCGTCCACGTTGTGCTCGTATAGGCGAAACCCGTAAAGTCGGTCACACCGGTGGTCTTGTTCGTGGTGATGCCGAAGCGGCTGTTCCACGCGTCCGAGAGCGAGGCCTTGTTGCCGGTTGTCCCGATCTGGGTGTTCAAGGCGGGCAGATTGCATTGGCCCGCTCCCTGAAGCTGGGTGTCCAGAGCAGGTGTGTTGCCCTTGCCACCGCTCAGGTCGGCCCAGCCGAAGTTCCCACCTCCGTAGACGCCCCCGCCCGAGGTCCCAATCTTGGCTGTCAGCCATTGACCGATCGTGTATCCGCCGGGCACCGCCGGCGTGGCAGTGTCGGGTCTGCAGATGTACACAGGAATCGCGCAGGTGGTCTGCGCCGAAGTCGTCGTTGCGACAGCGAAGGCCCCAACCGTGTTCGCTCCGATGTGGATGCCAGGAATCGCATTCAGTACCTGCGCGAACCAGTTCGCGATGTTGCCACGCGAGACGTCGCATTTGACGTACTTGATCGTGTTCAGCGCGTAGGTGACCGAGTTCTTGTCCAGAAAGGGATTCGCCAACGAATCGCTGTAGGTCACGGATTCGGCCGATGTGATGTTCGGCTGCTGTTCCAGGTTGCCCTGGAACAGCACCAGGTTGCGGGCCGCCGCGGTCAGGCCGGCGGCTTCGGAAACCGTTAGCGGGGTAGCACCGGTCAGGTCGCGCGCTGCGGCCAGCGCGCACGAATCCGCGCGGTTCTGCAACTCGCTCTTGCTCACATACAGTTTGCCGAGATCGAGTGCCAGGCCGATGAAGCCGACCAGCACCACGATCATGAGGCCGACGATGATGGCAACGGCGCCGCGCTGCCTCTCGTGAATGCGAGGCAGTGACATGCCGCGAGACCTGGTTGTGGACATGATGGTGCTCCCCGCGGTTTGCTTAGCGTTGGCTGCCGCCGCCCATACCCACGCCGCCATACCCGCCCGCGCCGAAGTCGATGCCGAAACCACCGACGGGGCTGCCCGTTCCGGTCTGGACGCGGATCAGCGAGCGGTCGAAGTTACGCATGGCGGCTACGGCGGTCTTGCCGTCGGTGCCGTCCATGGTCGGCAATCCGGCCGGCGCATCCGGGTTGATGATCTGCTGCTGCTTGACCGCGGCGAGGGCCTCGCCGCGATGCTGGTCCCACGACGGCGTCGAGGTCATGCAGCCGGACAGTCCGATGCAGGCCAGGGTGCCAACCGCCAGCACTGTGGCGCCACGCGAAAGCTTGAGTGTCTTGTTCATGATCGTTCTCCTTAGTTTCCCTTGCGCGTGGCGGATCAGTTGCTGCCCGTGGTGCCGGGGGTGGTCGCGGCCGCGGCCCTTGCCTGGGCCAGGCGGAGCGCAGTGGCCTCGATGCGCGCGACACGCGCGCTGTTGTCCTCGGGCGGAGTGGCGGCTACGAGGTCACGTGCGGGCCCCTGGGGCGGCCGTGGCCCCACGGTTGCCACTGGTGCTGGCGAAGCCGCGGGGGCCGACGGCGCCGGCTCGTCCAGGAGCTTGCCGATCGGAGTGGGGCTGGTGGGAACCGACGTGGTCGGGCCGGTTTCGCTGCGCGGGGTCGAAGGCACGGGAGCAGGTGCCGTGGCGGGCGCGGCGGGTTGCGAAGGCGCCGGTGCCGGCTGCGGAGCAGGCCTGCCCTTGCCTTCCATGTTGCCCATGAAGTAGAGCGACAGCGGGTCAGGCGTAGTGAAGCCGTCGGTCGGCAGCGGATAGTTCTGCGTCTGCATTGGCTTGACCAGGTGCGGCGTGATGATGAACACCAGCTCGGTCAGGTCTTGCTGGAACTGCGTGCTGCGGAACAGCGTGCCAAGCACCGGAACCTCACCAGCGCCAGGCAGTGCCTTCAGCGAGCCACGTGCGCTGTCCTGCAGCAGGCCACCGATCGCGAAGCTCTCGCCATCGCGCATCTGCACGGTGGTGGAGGCGCGGCGAGTCGTGATGAGCGGCAGGATCGTCTGTCCGGTCAGCGTGCTGCCGCTGACCGTTGCCCCAGTTGGCGACAGTTCCGAGACTTCCGGCGACACCTTCAGGTGGATCCGTCCATTGGCCAGCACGGTCGGGGTGAACTTCAGCCCCACGCCGAACTCTTCTTCCTGCAGCGTGATGGTGGAGGCGCCACCGAGCGCGTTGCTCTGCGCGACCGGGATGTAGATCTTGCCGCCTGCGAGGAAGCTGGCTTCTTGACCGCTGATGGTGACCAGATTCGGTTCGGCAAGAACCTTTACCAGGCTGTCGTTCTTCTGCGCGTCGATCGCGAGATTGAACGGCTTGTTGTTGGCCTTGCTACCGAAGATGCCGGCCGCCGCACCCGTGAGCAGGTTCGAGATCACGCCACCGGTCCACGATCCGAAGCCGCCCTGGATATTGACTGCCGAACCGAGCTGGTTGAGCAGCGTCTTGGAGACTTCGGCAACCTTCACCTCCAACATCACCTGCTGCGGGGTGTCGACGGACATCATGTTGAGCACGCCGCCCTTCTTGCCGTTGGCGCCGTCGCCCTGTGCCGCGTTGGCGTACGCCTGGGCGATATCCATGGCCTGCAGTGCAGCCTGTGAACTGGAGACGCTGCCGGTCAGTACCAGATTGTCCGCGGCGGTCATCACGCGGATGCCCGATTCACCCGGCAGCAACTGGGCCAGCGAGGTCTGCAGTCCGTTCGAGTCCGCGTTGACCACCACGTTGATGATGCTGCAACCGCCACTGCGGCCCTGCACGATCATGTTGGTGGTGCCCACGCTGCGGCCGAGGACATAGAGCGTCTGCGGCGACACCATCGTGGCCTGCACGACGTTCGGGTTGCCCAGCGTGCGGTTGCGTACTGGCTCGGGCAGCGGAATCAGCTGCGACTTGCCGATCGGCACGATCACGCTCGATTCGTTGCGGATCGCGCCGGAGCAGTTCGGGCCCCGGGCGTCAGCGGCGATCGAGGGGGCGGCGGGCACGGGCGCCATGCTGATGGTCATCTGCACGGGTCCTCCCGGGACCTTGACCGCTGGCGAGGCCGCCGCCGGCGTGGTCGACCTGGCGACGTTGCCGGCTTCTACCGCGACCTGTGCCGCGGCGGCGAGCGGTGTGCAGAGGATGGCGGCCAGGACGAAGTGGCGTGTGCCGCGTGCTGCTTCAGTTGTCTTCTGGTTCATTTTTGATCTCCCCCCGGAGAGTGAAGCGGATCTGGATGCGCTAAGCGTCTAGGTGTCTCGGTGCTTCGGCTGTTTCACCCTTTACGGTCAGAAGCACTCCAGGCTGCCCTGGATGCCTGCGAGCACGCCGACGCAGTTGCCAGCGCGCGGTGCGGCGGCGACCGTGCGGGTCTTGACCACCGTGCGCGTAACGGGAGCCGGCGCAGCGAGCGGAGCCGGCGCGGGCAGTTCGGCCTTGCCGAGCAGCGTGTGCTTGGTGGCGCCGCCCGTGTTGATGTCGGCCACGTCCATCTGATTGCGCAGCACCAGCGACAGCGTTCCCACGCTGCGCGCCACGTCGAGCTTCTCGGCCTGATCCGGCGAGACTTCCAGCGTCACGGCGTTGACCACCTTCGGCTGCGTGTCATCGCGGCTGACCTGTTGCGCCACGGCCAGCACCAGAATCTTCTCGAGCACGATCTTCGAGATGCTGCCGTTCTGCGCGCTCTTGGTGTCCTCGTTGGTGTTGACGATCACATCGACGTAGTTGCCTGGCAGCGCGAAGCCAGCCACGCCCACCACATCGTTGACACGAACCGTGATGGCGCGCTTGCCGTCGTTGATGACGGCGGAGAGGCCGCCCTTGGTGCCCACCGGCGCCAGCTTCGCGTCGATAATGGGCTCGCCGCGTTGCAAGCTGGTGCGGACCACGCGCCCGTCCAGCGTCTTGGGATCTTCGAACGCACCGGGCGGCACGCTGCCGGCGGGCCAGCTGACGAGCTTGAGCTGGCTGCCATTGAGCGGCTGGCCGAGATCGAGATCGTTCGCGGCCACCACCACCTGCTTGACCGAGCTGGACGACTGCTGCAGCAGCCAGCGGGATGCGGAAACCACCGCCGCCGCGCCGGCCACCAGCGCAATCAGCAGCATCAGGATTGCTCGCGTGTTCTTCATGATGACTCTCCCCTCGTATGTACTTGCTTCCTGGTTGGGCTGACTCAGCCCGCTGCACGATGGCCGGCGGGCCAGCGGTGTTCGTTGTCCGGCGGTGGTGCTTCCGGTTTGCCCTGCAATCCGTAGTAGCTCTGCCAGGCGCGGCACAGGCTCTCTTCCGTGACTTGCGGTGCGTGGCCGTGGTAGCGCACGTGCGATGCCACAAGCCGCAACAGGTCGCGCGGGATGCACGCGAGCAGGGGTGTGTCGCTGGAGAAATGCAGGCTCTCCAGCAGGAAATCGAAGGCGGGCTCCGGCCACGTCAGACCGAGTTCGGTGGCCGTGCGCAGGCAGACTTCGCGGTAGTCGTCGATCGGCAGCGGCCCCACGTAGAGCTTGCTGCCAAGCCGGCGCAGGAACGCATCGTCGCTGAGGTCCGTGGGCGAAAGGTTGGTCGAGAACACCGGCCATACGTCGAAGGGCACCGAGAACCGCACGCCGCTATGAAGCGTGAACATGTCGATGCCGCGGTCCAGCGGCACGATCCAGCGATTCAGTAACTGTTCGACACCGACCATCTGCCGGCCAAGGTCATCCACGATGTAGATGCCGTTGTTGGCCTTCATGTGCGGGGGTGCCTGATAGAAGCCCGAGTTGCTGTCGTAGCGCAGGTCGAGCATCGACAGCGTCAGTTCGCCGCCGGTCAGCACGACGGGACGATGGCAGACGACCCAGCGGCGGTCTATTGACCGGCGGGCGGACGAAGCCTCGCTGTCGTCGATGGGGGTGTGCACGAGCGGGTCCATGATCTGGATGATCTCGCCCGCCACGGTGATCGCATGGGGCACGGGCACCGCGCCGGGCAACAGCGCACCGAGTCGCTGCGCCAGGTAGGTCTTGCCGCTGCCCGGCGGGCCGTAGATCATCAGCGCGCGGGCGGTGTTCAGCGCCATGCCGATGCTGTCGAGCAGATGGACCGGCGCCACCAGGTTGTGGAATGCCGCGGTGACATCCGCCTTCGTGACCGATGTGTGATGAATCGAGTGATGCTGAATCGCATCGAGGTAAGCCTGAAGCGTGACCGGCGCGGCACCGGAGTAGCTGCAGCGGGCCGAGGTCTCCGCGGCGCGGGCGTAACCTGCGTCGGTCAGGCGGAATCGCACGTCGATGTCGCTGGCGCCGCGATGGGCCACTTCCAGCAGCCGTTCGCGAACGGCGACGGTCGCGATCTCGTTCACCACCGAAGCGGGCAGCTTGAGCGTGTCCGTCAGAATCGTCAGGGAGACGCTGCGGTGCAGGTAGGCGGCCTTCAGCAACAAGCCCAGCAGCAACGCGATCTCCAGACCGGTATCCGCGATGGATCGCGGCGGAACGTGCCAGGCCGGCAGCGCGTCGTGATCAGCCTGGGCATGCCGCACCATCGAGGCGACTGCCTCGGGGAGTCTTGTTGCCTGGCCTGCTTCGTGGTGCTCTAACATTGCCGTTCCCCTTGTGTTTGTCCCTTGCGGTCCTGTTGGTCCATCACGTGCTGGCGAACAGCATGGTCAGCGTGCCGGCCGCGATCGCCACCCCATAGGGCAGGGAGCCGACGGATGCGCCACCTTGTCCAGTGAGCGCGATCCCGCCGAGGTTGCGCACGACCTGGCGGCCCTTGCCGGATGCCAGCACAAGCGTCAGGGCCCACACGCCTCCGATGACGAACGACGCCAGCGCGATCGATGCGGCAAGACTTGCGCCGAGCCACGCGCCCACGGCGGCCATCAGCTTGACGTCGCCGGCGGCCATGCCGCGCAGCAGGTAAATGGGCAGGAAGATGCCAAGGCCCGTCAGCCAGCCCAGCGCCCAGGTGGACGCGCCGGCGGCCAGGCCGTGGATCGTCATCTGGACGGGCAACGCCACCAGCCACGCGCCAAACGTCAGCCAGTTCGGAATGCGGCGCCGCTGCAGATCCGTGGCGGCGGCGGTCAGCACCACCGCGATAACGATGGGGCCGATATAGGGTGAGAGCGTCGGGATGGTGGTCATGGCGTGCTCGGCTCGTTTTGGTTGGGTGCGGCCCGTTTCAGGGCACCTCCGCGGCGACCATGTCGTAGAGCGCCTTGAGATTGGTGCCGAGGAGGCTCACCGCGCCGATGATGACCATGGCAATCAGCGCCCCCAGCAACGCGTACTCGATGGACGTCACGCCGCGCGTGTCACGTCGGAAGGTGTCGCACATGATCTTGAGACTGGACATGGTGGTCTCCTCGATGGCGTGTCGTGTCGGGTGACTAGGCTCAGGACAGTTCCGAGGCGATCGTGTTGAAGATGCTGCTCAGGTTCGTACCGACGAGCTGCACCGAGGCGATGATCACGACCGCGATCAAGGCGGCGATCAGGCCGTACTCGATGGCGGTGACGCCGTCGTCGTCGCGGAGAAATGCCTTCAGGCTGACGAAGTGGTTAGACATGTGGCTCTCCTTGGGAGGGGTCCGTGATGGCTGGTATCGAAGGCTGCGACGTGGCCCATGTACCGGCCACGTCGCAAACCGTCGAGCTGTTAGCCGAGTTCGCCGGCAATGAGGCTGAAGACCTTGCTCAGGTTCTGGCCGACGAGTTGCACCGAGGCGATGATCACGACGGCGATGAGCGCGGCGATCAGGCCGTATTCGATGGCGGTGACGCCGTCTTCATCACGGACGAAACGCTTCAGGTTTTGGGTCAGACGTTGCATGGTGGACTCCTTGGGTTGAAAAGCACGCTTGCGACTACGGACAGAAACTTCGAACAGACAACTGTGATTTCAGAGCGGGAGGAAGCGGCAGGACGGCGGCGCGCAGATCGCGCAGCAATGAAATGGCCAACGGCCAGCGCCGACGCTTGCGCCGTGAGGGCAACGCGCCTGCAGCCGTCGCTCGGCGGAGGCGTGGATGCACCGTGCCGCGTGTTGGGCGTGGCTTGCGCGAACCATGCAACGGTAGGGCACGCTGCCGCCGCTGCGAGCGGCGGCAATGCGACCCATAGTCCGATGCATTCTCACGAGCTGACCGATAGCTGGCATGGTGTTGCTCCCCGAATCTTTGTTTTCCTGCCGGCGGCGAACAGCTTGCTGGCAGTTGCGGCTTACCGTGAGTGACGGTGCCGCAGGCTGGCATAGGCAATCCGTGGGCCAGCCCTGATGAATTCGTTGTCCCACAAGGCTTTGCGGGGAGGTCCGCCTGGCGGGTGCTGCGGCGATGCGGGCGGAATGCCGCGTTTCGGGCCCGCGTCGTTGCCAGCTGGAAACGCTGGGCCCTGATTTATTTTGGATGAGCCCACCGGTGGGTCAGCCCCGGCATGAATGGATCGCCAACATCACTAGGGCGGGCGGATGTGTCGCTCATCCAAAAGAACTAGTCAGGTGCGGCGCCTGACGCAGCCGGTTCGCCCTGGAGGATGACAACCGTGGGTGCATGGCCGTGCGATGCCTGCACCGGCCCGACTGATGGATGAAGCAGACCCCGCCGAGGGCAATGTTTCCGAATGGAAACGCGCGTGGTTGCCTGCGTTGCGGGGCGGCACGCGCGCTGGCTTTGCGCGTCGCCCGCAATCGCTTGTGCGACGCCATTCTCCATCTCCAATCCGCGCGTGATTCAGGAAGGAAACGTTGCGGGCACGGATCGCGTTTTCCGGGGCGCCGGCTCGTTCTCGACCCCTTGGGGTGCCTTGCGCTAACGCGTTCGCGTGACAAGACTTAGGCAACACCAGGCGTTGCCGACGTTCGGACAAGACCGCGGCATGGCACCTGCAAGAACATAAGGCAAGAACACAAGCCAAGAACACAAGCCAAGAACACAAGGGAACGGGGTGAGTCATGAGTCAGGAAGCAGTGCGGGCGGACACGGGGAGGCAAGGCGGGGCGTGGCTGGATCTGGATCGCGCCCGCGTCTACAGCGCGGCCGTGCTGTTCCTGTTCACGGTGTTGATGGTGACGTGGGCCTGGTACACCGAGGGCTTCACCGATAGCCACGTCAGTCGTCCGGGTGCCGATTTTGCCGTGTTCTGGAGCGCATCGTATCTGGCACTGAGCGAGGGGGCAGTGCGGGCCTACGACGTGGCCAGGCACCTGGAGGTGATGGCGACCTACGGGCCGCTCGACATCGGCAACACTGCCGTCCTGCCGTGGCTATATCCGCCAACGTTCCTGCTGGTGGTCCTGCCGCTGGCCACATTGCCGTTCGCGTTCAGCTACGTGCTGTTCATCGCCGCAAGTGTCTATGCCTACCTGTGCGCGATTGGCGGGCTGGTCGGAGCCGGCTCCATGCTGCGGCGCGGCCTGTGGCTGCCGGTGCTGGCGTCGCCGGCTGTCCTGGTCTCGGTCATCCTCGGGCAGAACTCGCTGCTGACGGCGTCGCTGGTCGGTGGCGCGATCTGCCTGCTGGGCAAGCGGCCGATTCTGGCCGGGGTCCTGATCGGGCTGCTGGCCATCAAGCCGCAGCTGGCATTGCTGATTCCGGTGGCGCTGATCGCGGGTCGCCATTTTCGTACATTGGCGAGCGCCGCCACCACGGCGGCGGTCTTCGCGGCGGTCAGCGTCGTGATCTGTGGCTGGGAGACGATTCCGGCATTCCTGAACAGTGTTGCGTGGGCCCGCGCAAATCTTGTGGAAGGTACGCCGGAAGGGTGGTACGGCATGCCATCGGTGCTGGCCGCCGCGCAACTGTCAGGGTTGAGCCGCGATTCGGCTTACGCCGTGCAAGGGCTGGCAGCGCTCGCCGCCGCGGCGGCCGTCGTCTACGTGTGGTCTCGCACGCGCGAGGCGCCACTGTGCGCCGCCGTGCTCGCCGCCGCCGCGTTGCTGGCCACGCCGTATGTCCGGCACTACGAACTGACGTGGATGGGGATCGCGGTCGCGGGTCTCGTCGGCGATGGCATTCGTCATGGCCTGTCCAACCGCGAGCGCCTGCTGTTCCTGGTGGCGTGGTGGTTGCCGATCTTCGAACAGATGAACCCCAAGTTCGGAATGCCGCAGATCGGCCCCGTTCTCTCGGCACTGCTCGTGATCGTGGCCGTTCGTCGGACCATGGCCCGCACTGCGTCCGCGTCGGTACCGGCGCCGGTGGGAACCTGACATGGCCACGCTGCAGGCTGCCGCGCGCCGGATACGGGACGATGCGTCACGCTCGCATTGGCTCGATGCCAGCCGGTTGCGGCTCTATTCGTGCGTGGCGCTTGCCTGTTACGCGCTGTACTTCGGGATCTGGCTGTTCCGCGCCTGCGTGTTGAAGGTGCCGGGCGTATTCGCGCCGGGTGGCGATTTCGTCGTGTTCTGGAGCACGGCGAAGCTGGCGCTATCCAGTGGGGCGGCTGCGCCCTACGATCTGGGCGCGCTGCGGCACGTGGAACTCTCCGCGGTGCCCGGGCTTGCCATCGGCGATGGTGTGCTGCCCTGGCTGTATCCGCCCATGTCGTTGTGGTTCGTACTGCCGTTCGGGCTGTTGCCCTATGGACTGGCCACGTTCGTGTTTCTGGTGGGTGGCGTTGCCTGGTTTGCGTGGGCGCTATGTCGCACGTTGTCATGGCGCGATGCCCGGCTGGCGGCGGTTGCGTTTCCCGGCATCGTAGTAGTGCTGGCCACCGGACAGAACTCGCTGTGGCTTGCGGGCTGCGCCGGTCTGGCACTGACGTGCCTGCGCTCGCGTCCGTTGCTTGCGGGCGTGCTGCTGGGCGTGGTGGCGATGAAGCCACAGCTCGCGCTGATGGTCCCGGTGGCGCTGCTTTGCGCGCGCGCGTGGCGTGCGCTGGGTGCCATGGTTTTCACGACGCTGGTGCTGACGGTGGCGTCGCTGCTGGTGTTCGGCTCGGAGCCTTTCGCCGCATTTCTGCGTAACGCCGCCATGGCGCGCGAGTCGGTGGAGCAGGGCTCCGCACTGATGGCGCGGATGCCAACGGTGTTTGCCTCAATAAAGCTGATCAGTGGCGGCTTGCTGTTGCCTTACGCGATACACGGTCTGGTGGCAGCAGCAGCGCTGGCGTCGGTGGTGTATGCGTGGTCCCGGCCCTGCAGCTTCGCGCTGCGTGCCGCCGTGCTTGTGGTGGCCGGGTTGCTGGTGCCGGCCTACCTGTATGACTACGACCTCGTGTTCCTCGGGCTGGCAATTGCCTGGCTCGGCGCGCACGGCCATCGCGCCGGCTGGTTGCGGGGCGAGCGGGAGTTGCTGGTGCTGCTGTGGCTGATGCCGCTGTGGAGCCATGTGACAGGTCCGGAGATCGGATTCCAGCCGTTGCCGCTCGGGCTGATGCTCGCGTTGGCGCTGGGCGTCTGGCGAATCCGGCTGGAAAGGATGGACAAGGCATCGTTCAATGCCTGATGACGGAGCGCGCGGCAACGCGTGCCGGGAGGAAATAGATCATGGCCGACTATGACGACATCCAGCTCCTGTCGCTGGTGGTGCCGTTCTACAACGAAGGCACCGCGCTGCAGACGTTCTTTGACCGCGTGGTGCCGATCCTCGAATCGGTGCCAGCCACGCGTTTCGAGATCGTCTGCGTCAACGATGGCAGTGCCGACGATACGCTCGCGCGGCTCGTCGACATCTCGCGGCGCGATGGCCGCATCCGTGTGATCGACCTTACGCGCAACTTCGGCAAGGAGGCGGCATTGACCGCGGGCATCGACGAAGCTTTCGGCGACGCGGTAATCCCGATCGACGCCGATTTGCAGGACCCGCCGGAGCTGATTCCCACCCTCGTCGAGAAATGGCGGCAGGGCGCCGAAGTGGTGCTGGCGCAGCGTGCCAGCCGCGCCAGCGATTCGTTCCTGAAGCGTGTGACCGCGACTGCCTACTATCGCGTGCATAACTGGCTGTCGGACCTGAAGATTCCGGAGAACGTCGGGGATTTCCGGCTGATGGATCGCGCCGTGGTCAACGCGCTGAAGCAGTTGCCCGAGCGGCACCGCTTCATGAAAGGGCTGTTTGCCTGGGTTGGCTTCAATACGGTAGTAGTCCAGTACGAGCGCGCGCCGCGCTGCGCCGGGGAATCGAAGTTCTCAGGCTGGCGGCTCTGGAACCTGGCGCTCGAAGGCATCACCAGCTTCAGCACGCTGCCGTTGCGAAGCTGGACGTACGTCGGGTCGTTCATCGCCATGATCGCCTTCTGCTACGGCACGTTCATCGTGGCGCGCACGCTGATCCTGGGGGTCGACGTGCCGGGTTATGCCTCCGTGCTGTCGCTGCTGCTGTTCTTCGGCGGCATCCAGCTTATCGGGCTGGGCGTGCTGGGCGAATATATCGGCCGCATCTACGACGAATCGAAGGGCCGCCCGATCTATCTGGTCAAGCGCCGCTACCAGGAGCGCCGTCCGCAAGGCCGCGCCGTGGGCAATGGCCGCGTCATTCCGATCGCGGCCGCCGCCAAGCGGCACTGAGATTTTTTGAAGCCGCCCTTCTGTTCAGGATTGGGCGGCGCTTCTCGCGGCTTGATGACGCAGCACGATCAGGCCAAGGAGGCACACCAGCACGAGGGGCGCGAGTTGCGGGACGTGGTCGATGAAGAACGGGCTGAGGCCCTGCATCGGCGCGAACCAGGTGACGATCAGCAGCAGGCGCTCCCATCCACGGCTGCCAAACCGGATCATGTCGACGCAGAGCAAGGCCACGGGAATGGCCAGCCACGCAAGGTCGTAGTAGATCAGGTAGGGCTGCGTGAGCAGGGTACCAACCACTAGCGCGGAAGCGCTCAGCGCGAGCCGAGGCTTGGTGCACCATACCCATACGCACGTCGCGATCGCGCAGAGCGCCACGGCGGCATGCACGCCGTTAGCCAGCGGAATGCTGGCACCGGCCACGTACAGCACACCGAAGACCGTCGGCGCGCCGCGCAACGTGTCGATGTTCACGGCCACCGTTTCGCGGAACATCGCCAGGCTGTGCAGGAATGCCGGGTAGATGTCGACGCCGAAGGCCATGACAGTCAGGCCGACGAACAACGCAGAGCATCCCGCTGCCGCAGCCATTGCGGTCCAGCGCCGCTCGCAGAGGAGCATCAGGGGAAACAGCACGCCGAGCTGCGGCTTGACACAAAGCAGCGCGATGCAGGCTCCCGCAGCCACCGGGTGACGGCGCATGAGCCAAAGCGCGCCACCCGCGGCTGCCAGGGTGTACAGCGAGTTCTGACCCGAAATCAGCGTGGTCCAGACTCCCGGGAATGCGAGCGCGGGAACGATCCAGTAACGGTGCAGATTGCCGACCACGGCGCGCAGATAGCCCAGATACAGCGCGATGCCCGTCAGCGCGAACAGGACAAGCGCCATGCTGAAAGGCAGCGCGGCAAGCGGGTAGATCATCAGCAGGAACGTGGGTGGATAGGCGAACGGACCGAATGTGTTCGGCAGTAGCGGTGTCTTCGCCACGCGCAGCAGTTCCCAGTCGTAGGCAGCGACCGCGCCATGCATCTGCGCGAGTCCCGAGGCGCACCAGTAGACGACGAAATCCCAACCCAGACGCGGCACACTCGGATTGGCAATGACCGAGTGTCCGTACCACCACGCCGCGACCACGACGCATTCGAGCACCAGCAAGGTGGCGGCATAGAGGCAGATGCGTCCCGGCGTGAGCCAGCGGGCCGGGGTGGCGCTGTCGAGCGAAGCCGTCTTGGGCGTGTCGGTGGCGGCTGGCATGGGGGCTCCTCGAGGTGAAGCGGATGGCCGGCCGGGCAAGGCACGCCCGCCCGGTGGCATGGTGAGGCTGCGCGGTCAGCGATACGTCCAAGTCCGGTGCAGCACGAACGTGACCGCCGGCACCACCGACAGGATCGCGGCGAGACCGGCCCAGTAGCCAAGGCCAAGCGCCTGCGCGCCGGCAGAGATGCCGAGCGTCAGGCCCAGGCCCAGCAGCGATACGATCAGAAAGCGCACGTAGCTGTCACGCGTGGGGGTAGCGCCGAAGCTCCACAGCGTATTGAGCAGATACGACGCGATATTGGCGACGACGAACGCCACGCCGTTGGCGCCTACCTGCGATGCATGGAGCAGGTAGATCAACGGAGTGGCCACGGCCACGTGGATGCCGGTGGCGATGACGCCGGATACACCGAATCGAAAGAGCCGGACCAGTGTGTCCCGCGCGGGCAGGCAATGCCAGATGGCATGGCCGGCTGGCTCGCCCGGCACGTCTCGGGAGCGGGACTGGACTTGCAGCATGTTCGAACTCCGCGTCGTGGATCGACACCCGCCTTCAGTTCTGCACGCAGACCAGTCCCACGTTGCCTTTCCGCACCTGCAGCTTGTAGTCGCGCATGAGTCGGAACAACGTGACTCGCGAGATGCCAAGCTCGGCCGCCACGTCGATCAAACGTTCGTGGTGGCGTTGCAGGGCTTCGAGGATCGCGGCCTGCTCGGCCGCTTCGCGAATCGCGGCCAGCGTCGGCGGCTTGCTTTCCACGGGCGTGTCGAGTTCGAGGTCGGAGGGCTGGATGACCCCGTTCTCGCACATCGCCGCGGCAAGGCGGATCCGGTTGAGCAGTTCGCGCACGTTGCCTGGCCAGGCATGAGTGGTGATGGCACGCAGGGCCATGGGCGAAAAGCCGCGGATATGCTCGGGCGAGTCCTTGCGGACGGAATCCAGGATGTGTTCGGCCAGCAGCAGCACATCGGAGCCGCGTTCGCGCAGGGGGGGCTGCTTGACGCGCAGCACGCACAGGCGGTGAAAGAGGTCGCCACGGAACCGCTCGGTCGCCACGGCGGCTTCGAGGTCGACGTGCGTGGCCGAGATGACCCGGACATCGACGGCGACGGATTCGGTACCACCCAGCCGTTCGATCCGGCCTGTTTCCAGGAAGCGCAGCAGACTGGTCTGGCTCTCGAGCGGCATGTCGCCGATTTCATCCAGGAACAGCGTGCCGCCTTGCGCGATCTCGATCCGGCCCGGCTTGCGCTTGGTCGCGCCCGTGAAGGCGCCACGCTCGTAGCCGAACAGTTCGGACATCAGCAGGGTGGGCGGGATGGCCGCACAGTTGACCGCGACGAACGGCTGGTTGGCCCGGCGCGAGGCGCGATGGATGGCCTGCGCGGCGAGTTCCTTGCCGGTGCCGGATTCACCGGAGATCAGTACCGGCGTGTCCCACCGCGACACCTTCTCGATGCTGCGGAACAGCGCCTGCATGGCATTGCATTCGCCGATGATCCCGTGCGGGCGCGTCAGCGGCACGGCTGGTTGCTCGCGGCCCGGCCGCAGGGCTGCCATGCCAACCGCGTGTCCGAGCGTCCGGCTTAGCTCGGCCATGTCGAATGGCGCTGTGTAGTAGTCAATGAAGTACAGGCCGAGCAGCTTGCGCGCGGTGTCTGTCAGCTCGTCGGCGCAGCTGATCGCACCGATCCAGCCGATCTGGCGCGTCGCCAGCCATGGCTCCATCAACTCGAGATCGGTATCGCTGAAGCCGCTCTGGAAATCGAGCAGGCCCGCCGAGAATGGTCCATCGAGCGGCAGCGCGGCCAGGTCCTCGAGGCTGTTCGCGAACACCAGCTTCCAGCCGTGCTGCGACAGATAACGGCACAACGACGCGTCGTGATGCCTGGAGACATACAGCAACGGGCGGTTGACATAGTGACTCATTTTTTCCCCCAGCTTTTTTTGTTTTTCCCGCTGCGCGGCGAGGCGCCATGGACGCCTTTGGCCACGTTGCTCGAGGGAGAAGGGGGATGCTGGAACGCTGGAGGCAAGCCTGCCCGGCGCGGCTGCGCCCGGCCGAACGTCACGACACCAAAGCGCAACCCATGCCGCTTGGTAGTGATCGTGACTAACCCCCGGATTCCGGCTGTTGGATTCGCCGATTCCCGTTTTCCCGCAAGCTTGTTCCCGGCCGGCCTTCCGGACTCACTGCTTACCCCAATAGGCCGCAAACTACGAAAAGAAACCCCGGGACTATGACGTCGTGGTGGCACCCGGCTGTTGCGCCAGATGCCACCACGCGGATTGGATCCGCGCATCACTGCGTCGGTCCATCGCTTATTTGCGGATCGAATTGCCTGGGAGCACTCCGGCGCCGCACGACTGACCCGTCCCTGGAATCAGCCCTTTGACGGGAATATAGTCGTGGATCTCTCAATCTCGCTAAACACCTGATTTTTAAGGATTTTCATTTTGGCGCGTGGAAATTGCGGGATAGAGTCGCAAAAAGTGTTTCGTTGATGAAACCTTGGCGCGATTGATGATCGGCAGGCGCACGGCGTTCGTCCAAGGGCTAGTCCCCATAATTGATTAGCCCATATGCTCGCCATTGCATGTTTTTACCCCCTAACGGGGGCATTCAATACGATCAATGGGTTTCTATGGAATCTTTTCGGCAAAGAAATTTCATAAGACTGATGTCTCTCTTTTGATACTTTGCCGGACGGCTTGTCTTGAGATAAGTCCTGGCCTGTAACCTGCGTCAGGGAGAATCCCGCAGTTGCTGAAACTCATTCTCGATGCCGAACCCATTCCATCGGGAAAATATCGGCTCCAGTCCGTCATTTGGTCTATTTTTCTCACTTGCCCTCGCCTTTACGGATGAGTTCGGAGGGGTAAGGGACGCATTTGCCAGTTTCGGAGTCAAATGGTTGCAATTCTGAAACTGGCTATGCAACCAAATGCGCAACCTGTTTCACAATTGAGCGTCATTTTCCGGCGCAATGCCGGCAATCTGGTCCTTGAGCCAGGTATGAAAACGCAGGATCGCCTTTTCGCGCGGATTGCCTTCGCGCCAGGTCACCCAGTAATGCAGGCTCGATGGAATCCGCGTGGTGCCGATCTGCACGAGTTGTCCGCTGGCGATGTAGTCGTGCGCAAGCTGCGCGCGAGCGGTGGCCACGCCCAGGCCGGCCACGGCCGATTGCAGCATCAGGCCGGCATCCTGGAAGATCGGCCCCCGCACGGGTTCGTCGGGCGGCAGTCCGGCCAGCAGCAGCCAGTCGCGCCACGGCCGGAGCGCGAAACGCAGCATCGGCAGCCTGGGCAGGTCCGCCACGGTGAAGCCCGGATATCGCGCCAGCAGCGCAGGGCTGGCCACGGCGATCACGTAGTCCTCGATGAGGTTGTGGCATTCGAAGCCGGGCAGGTCCACGCGCTGGTGCCAGATGCCGACGTCCACCGCGTAGGGGTCGGGCGGCGAAATCTCCGCATGCAGCCGCAGATGCAGATCGAGCTCGGGCGCCTGTGCGTGCAGGCTCGGCAGCCGGCGGATCAGCCAGGCGTTGGCAAGGTCTGCCATCACACTGACCTGCAGTTGCACCACGGGTGGGCCTGACACACTGCCGGCTTCCCGCAGGGCCGATTCAAGCTGGTCAAGCGCGCCGCGCACCTGTTCGGCCAGGCGCGTGCCGGCGCTGGTCGGCGTCATGCTGAGGCCGGTGCGCTGGAACAGCTTGGTGCCAAGGTTGTTTTCGAGCGCGCGGATGTGGTGGCTGATGGCGCTATGCGTCAGGGCCAGCTCTTCGGCTGCGCGTGTGAAGCTGCGGTGGCGCGTGGCTGCCTCCAGTGCGCGAAGCGCCTGAAGCGGGGGCAGATGGGGGGAGCGCGAGTGACGCGGGGGGCGCGAATCGGTCATGGTCGTCAAATTCTACTCACAATTGCCGCAGGTATCTTTCGCTGGTCTTGCACCATGCCGGTGACGACAATGCATGCATGACTGCATCCACCACCCATCCGGCCACTGACATGGCCTCCCAGCCCAACCATGCGTCTGGCGCGCGCTGGCGCGTGCTGGCGTTCTTCTCGCTCGGCTTCCTGGTCTCTTATGTGTTCCGGGGTGTCAATCTCGGCTTCGCGCCTTACCTGACGCGTGAGCTGGGACTTACCGCGGGCGATCTCGGCTTGCTCACGAGCTTCTATTTCCTCGGGTTTGCTTGCGCCCAGTTGCCGGCTGGCATCCTGCTCGACCGCTTCGGCCCGCGCCGTACCGAGGCCGTGATGCTGATGCTCGCCGTGGCGGGCTCGCTCGTGTTCGCCTGGGCGCCGGGGATGGTCGGGCTTGCTGCCGGGCGGGCGATGATTGGCGTGGGCGTATCGGTCTGCCTGGGCGCCGCGATCCAGGCGCTGTCGATGTGGTTTCCGCTGTCGCGCATGCCATTGCTGAACGGGCTTGTCATGGCCATCGGCGGACTGGGCGCGGTGGTCGTGGGTGCGCCGCTGTCGTGGCTGCTGTCATGGACCGACTGGCGCACCATCAGCGCCGGCATGGCCGTCATATCGTTCGGCATGGCCGCGCTGCTCTGGTTTGGCGTGCCCGACGTGAAGCGCCAGGGCAAGGAGAGCTTTGCCGAACAGTTGCGCGGCACGCGGCAGATCCTGAGTAGCGAACGCTTCTGGCGCGTGGTGCCGCTGACGCTGCTGAACCAGGGCATTTTCCTGGCGGTGCAGACGCTTTGGGTCACCGCGTTCATGCGCGATGTGCAGGATCTGGGGCCCGGCGAGAGCGCGCGTCTGGTGTCGGTGATCGGGTTTGCGATGATGGCCGGTTGCATCGGCGCGGGCTGGGCTGCGCGTCACCTGGAGCGCCGTGGCATCAGCCTGTATGCGCTGGCCGGCACCGGCATGATCGGCTTCATCGTGATCCAGTTGCTGCTGATGGCCCGGCTGCCGTTCATGCCGCTGGGGCTGCTGTGGGCGCTGTACGGTGTGTTCGGGTCTACCGGCATCCTGACGTACGCGCTGCTGGCGCGACGCTTTCCCGACGCGCTGATTGGCCGGGCCACCACCGCCATGACGCTCACCGTGTTCCTGGCCACGTTCGTGTTCCAGGTGGGCATCGGCTTTGTGCTCGATTTCTTCCCATTGAGTGGCGACCATTACCCGGTGTCGGCGCACCTGATGGTGTGGGCCGGGCTGGTGGTGATCCAGGTGCTCGCTGCCATCTGGTACTTGATGGAAAAACGCTCCTGAGCGTTCTCCGGGAGGCGCCGATCTTAACGCCCCTTTGGCGCCTCGAAACTCTTGGGCGCAGCGGCTTTTCCGGCGTCCGGAATTACTCGAAATGGGTTATTGGCGTGCTCCGGCACGCCCGCCATACTCCCCCGCACGGAGCGTCCGTGCGGGGGCATCCGCAGCAAGAAATCATCAAGAAAGGGCCACTGCAGTCCTCATCCTCGCGCGCATCCGCCGCATCACCTGCTGTCGACGCATTGCATTCCCAAGATGTATTTGCCGTAACAACGACGCCTTCGCCCGAAGGCGGAAAACAGTCGGTGTCCTACGAGGGGTCTACATGTTTAGCGGATTTGCAGCCGTCCCCGGCGCAGTCGTGCCGTATTCGTACAACTGGCTCATGGTGGGCCTGTCCTTCCTGATCTCCGCGTGTGGGGCCTACGTGGCGCTGCGATGGTGCCGGGGTATCCGAAAACCGAACGGCCGCCTGGATGTGGATCGCCTGATGTGCGCGAGCGTCGCGCTCGGCGGTGGCGCGGTCTGGGCGATGCACTTCATCGGCATGGTCGCGTATCAGACGCCGACCCATATGGAATTCAGCCTGCTGGTCACGCTGGCTTCGCTTTTGGCAGTGATGGTGTTTGCCGCCGCCGGTCTGGCGAAGGCATCGAGTCCCACGGGTAATCCCCTGAGCAATACGATCAAGGGCGGTGTGCTGACGGGCACTGGCGTGGTAGTGATGCACTACACCGGCATGGCCGCGATTCACACCAACAGCGTGTTCGAGTGGGATCTGTTCATCGTGGCGCTGTCCGCGTTGATCGCCATTGTCGTGTCCGCGGTCGGCCTGTGGCTGGCCACCAACGTGAAGACCGTGGCGCAGCAGATCGGCGCCGCGCTGGTGATGGCCGTGGCGGTCTGCGGGATGCACTACACGGGCATGACGGCGGGCACCATGATCTGCACCGGCCGCACCTACTCGCCGACGCTGCTCGCGCTGGAAGGCGACAACATGGGTTATGCGGTCTTCGCGCTGACAGCCGTGGTGCTGATCTTCATTCTGGTGATCGAGGCGACGCGCAGCGGGTCGCAATCGGTTTCGGTGGCGTCGGCCAGCGGCCGCCATTGATGCGCAACGCGGGCGGGGCATGGCTCCGCTCGGTTGCGCGACAGGTCAGAGCACGATCGGTCGATCGTCGAGTTCGTTGGGGTTGTTGCCGCCACTGGCCGGGAAATGGCGTGTCAGCAGTGTGTGAATCTGCGCGATGGCTTCGAGCACCGGTTCCACCGACACGTTTCGCGCCAAGCCTTGTGCCAGATGGGCGCAGATGTCATGCCAGGCCTCGGGCTTCACGCGTGCGTCGATGCCGCGATCGGCCAGCAGTTCCACCGCATGGTCGGCCAGGTTGATGTACAGCAGCACGCCGGTATGGTCCTCGGTGTTCCACACTTCGAGTGCGCCGAACAGCGTGCGGGCGCGGGCGCGCGGCGTCACGCCGCGCCAGGCCAGCGAGAGGGGCAGATTTGCCTCGATGACGACGCGCACCTCGCCGCGATGATGCTGCTCGCCCGTGTGCACGGCCACCTGGAGCTGGTGCCGTGCCTCGTCGGGAAAGGCCCTGCGCGCGACGCTGTGGCCCGTACCGATATGCCGCAGCGCGCGTTTGAGCGACTGATGAAACGGCGGACGCGGATGGCTGGCCTTTTTCATGATGGTCTCTCCGTTACCAGTTGCCGGATGAGCCGCCGCCGTCGAAGCCGCCGCCGCCACCGCCACTGAAGCCACCGCCGGAGTCGCCTCCGCCGAAGCCCCCTCCACCTCCACCGCCCCAACGGCGGCCGATTTCGTACCCGGTCATGCCGCCGAGCCCCCCGGCGGTGACGTCGGGCCAGCCGCGCCGGCCGGTGACGACATGCGGGCCGCGGCTGTTGCGCAGGATGGCGGACAGGAAGAAGAACACGATGATCGCCAGCGGAAAGAGCACCGGGAGCCAGTCGGCCACGTTCTCGGTGGGCGTCTGGCGCGCGCGGTTGGGCGCGGCCAGTCCTTCCTTGTCGACCAATGCCTGGATGGCGGAAATGCCGGCGGAGAGTCCGCCGTAGAAATCGTTCTGCCGGAAATGGGGAGCCATCACGTCCTGAAGGACGCGATTCGACATGGCATCGGTCAGCGACCCCTGCACGCCACGGCCCACTTCGATGCGCATCCGCCGTAGTCCGGGCGGATTGTCCTTGGCGATCAGCACGATCACGCCATCGTCGATGCCCTTGCGGCCCGCGCGCCAGGCGTCCGCCACGCGGATGCTGTAGGCGTCGATCGTCTCCGGCGCGGTGGTTGGCACCATCAGCACGAAGATCTGGCTGCCGCGCTGCTGCTCGTACTCGGCCAGCACGTTTTCGAGCGAGCTGCGCTGGTCGGCGCTCAGCGTCCCGGTCAGATCGGTCACGCGTTGCGTGAGCGCGGGGACGGCGACGAAGCCGTCCGCCGCCCATGCCGGCAGCGCCAGCATCAGCGCCAGGAACCAGAAGACGACGGCCTTGCGCATCATGATGGTCGCGGTATCAGAACTTCACGGCGGGAGGCGTGGAGATGGACTTCTCGTTCTCCACGGTGAACGACGGCTTGACCGGGTACTTGAAGATCATCGCCGTGAGGTTGGTCGGGAAGCTGCGTGCCAGCACGTTGTAATCCTGCACGGCTGCGATGTAGCGCTGGCGTGCCACCGTGATACGGTTCTCGGTGCCTTCGAGTTGCGATTGCAGGTCGCGGAACGAGGCGTCGGCCTTCAGTTGCGGGTAGTTCTCGGAAACGGCCAGCAGGCGCGACAGCGCGCTGGTCAGTTGCCCCTGGGCCTGCTGGAACCGCGCGAAAGCCTCGGGATCGTTGAGGGTCTCGGGCGTGACCTTGATGCTGGTGGCCTCGGCACGTGCCTTGGTGACGGCCTCGAGCGTCTCGCGTTCGTGTGTGGCGTAGCCTTTGACCGTGGCGACCAGGTTCGGAATCAGATCGGCGCGGCGCTGGTACTGGTTGATGACCTCGCCCCATGCCGCCTTGACGGCTTCGTCCTTGGCCTGGAAGTCGTTGTAGCCGCAGGCGGAGAGCAGGCTTGCCAGCATGGCGATCGCCAGCCAGCGGAACAGGGCGGTGGAAGTGGCAGCGCGCATCTAGGGCTCCGGCAGATGTCAGGGGTCGATAACGTTGAAGTGTAGCGCAGGGTGGTTGCCGTACATCGTCAAAAGCTGTCAAGGCGCCACCCTCCGGCGAGCGGGCAGGGCGCTGGATCGGTATCCGGGCACTTGACCACGCCCGCCGTGCCAGCTAGATTCTCCCCCATGCCGCGCGTATCCAATGCCTCCACGACTCGCATCGCCCTCCAGGGCGCGGGTCAGGCCGCGCGCGCCAAAGCCAAAAAACAGTCGCTCGTCTGACCGGAGCGCACTGTTCCGTCAGATGGGCGACGGAACAGTACCGGTCGAAGGGGCGATCTGCCCGCGTTTGCATTCCCCGTGTCCTGCCGCGTCGCGCTCTGACGGTTTCCGAATCGGTCGATCCGGAGTCCTTTCATGCAGAACACGCAGTCCCATCCTGGTTTTCGCGGCATCTGGCTGCCGCTCGTGACCCCTTTTCACCGTGGCGAAGTCGATTTCGATGCCTTGCAGCGTCTGGTTGGCCACTTCAGCATCACCGGCATCGCCGGTTTCGTCGTATGTGGCAGCACCGGCGAAGCGGCCGCGCTGGAGGAGCCCGAGCAACTGGCCGTGCTCGATACGGTGCTCGAATGCGCAAACGGGCTACCGGTGATCATGGGTCTGGCCGGCAACCATCTGGGTCATGTGCTGGCACGCCTGGGCCGCTGCAACGAACGGCCGCTGGCGGGCGTGCTGGCCCCGGCGCCGTACTACATCCGTCCGTCGCAGGACGGATTGCGCGACTACTTCCGGCGCCTGGCAGATGCCTCGCGGGCCCCGCTCGTGCTCTATGACATTCCGTACCGAACCGGCACGACGCTGACGCTGGAGACGCTGCTATCGCTGGCTGATCACGGCAATATCGGCGCGATCAAGGATTGCGGCGGCAATGCCCTTAACACGCAGGCGCTGATCGCCGATGGCAGGCTGGCGGTGTTGGCGGGAGAGGATCACCAGCTTCTCGGCACGCTGGCGTTGGGCGGGCAGGGCGCGATCATCGCTTGCGCGCACTTCCATCCGGAGCGGTTCGTGGCGATCTGGCGCGCTGTGTCCGAGGGGCGGCTGGACGAGGCGCGCCGCTTGTTCTACGCATTGATGCCGCTGATCCAGACGCTGTTCGCGGAGCCGAACCCGGGGCCGATCAAGGCGCTGCTGGCGCGTCAGGGCTGGTTGCGCGACGAACTGCGCGCGCCGATGACCTGCGCATCGCCGGAACTGGCGAACCAGCTCGCGGCGATTTTCGATGCGATGGATATCGTGAGCGGGGCGGTCAGCCAGCCTTGAAGGCCTTCGCGGCGGCAGCCACCGTCGCCTCGATGATCGCATCGTCATGCTTGGCCGAGACGAAGCCGGCCTCGAAGGCCGACGGCGCCAGGTAGACGCCTTCGGCCAGCATTGCATGGAAGAAGCGGTTGAAGCGGCCCACGTCGGCCTTGGTCACCTCGGCGAAGCTGCCGGGCACTTCGTTGGTGAAGTAGATGCCGAACATGCCGCCGATCGCGTCCGCGCAGAACGGTACGCCAGCCTCACGGGCGGCCTTGGTCAGGCCGTCGGCCAGCTTGCGCGTCTGCGTGGCCAGTCGGTCGTAGAAGCCCGGGGCCTGGATCAGGCGCAGCGTGGTCAGGCCGGCGGCCACGGCCAGCGGGTTGCCGGAGAGCGTGCCTGCCTGATAGACGCCACCGAGCGGCGCAAGCTTGGCCATGATGTCGCGCCGGCCGCCGAACGCCGCCGCCGGCATTCCGCCGCCGATCACCTTGCCCAGGCAGGTCATGTCCGGCTTGATGCCGTAGTGCGCCTGCGCGCCGCCAAGCGCCACGCGGAAGCCCGTCATCACCTCGTCGAAGATCAGCACGCTGCCGTGCTCGCTGCACAGGTTGCGCATGGCGGTCAGGAATGCCTCGCTGGCGCGCACCAGGTTCATGTTGCCGGCCACCGGCTCCACGATCACGGCGGCGATCTCGCCCTTGTGGCGCGCGAACGCTTCCTCGAGCTGGGTGACGTTGTTGTACTCCAGCACCATCGTNTGCCGCGTGACATCCGCCGGCACGCCCGCCGACGACGGCGCGTTCTGCGTGGTGTCGGCAAACGTCAGCAGGCCCGAGCCGGCCTTGACCAGCAGGCTGTCGGCATGGCCGTGGTAGCAGCCCTCGAACTTGATGATCAGGTCGCGGCCAGTGAAGCCGCGTGCCAGGCGCAGCGCGCTCATGGTGGCTTCGGTGCCCGACGACACCAGGCGCACCTGCTCGATCGATGGCACGAGCTTGCAGATTTCCTCGGCCATGTCGATTTCGGCCTCGGTCGGCGCGCCGAACGAGAAACTCTGGGTGGCGGTCTCCTGCACGGCGCGCACCACGTCCGGATGCGCGTGGCCGACAATCATCGGGCCCCAGGAGCCGATGTAGTCGATATAGCGCTGGCCGTCGGCATCCCACATATAGGCACCCTCGGCGCGGGTGATAAAGCGCGGCGTGCCGCCCACCGAACGGAAGGCGCGGACGGGCGAGTTGACGCCGCCGGGAATGGTCTGCTGGGCGCGATCGAAAAGCTGCTGGTTACGGGACATGGGAATCTGGCTGAAAAGGATTCAGGAGGAAAAACATGCGTCCGGCCGGGGGCCGCGTCGGCTTCGAAATGCTCAAAATATGAGCAAATCGGGTGAATTGCGTGCCGTTCTGGCGGCATCTGCACGCTAACATGCGCGAACGCAAACGAAACTGGTGTGAACGCGCCGGGGCATGGGTGGCGTCATCGGCGCTGATTCGGTACCATCTGCGCTTGATTTTAATGGAGACTGGCAAGAGCCTGCATATGGAATACAAGACTTGGATGTGCCTAATCTGCGGCTGGATTTACGACGAAGCCGCTGGCGCGCCGGAAGACGGCATCGCCCCGGGTACCAAATGGGAAGACGTGCCCATCAACTGGACCTGTCCGGAATGCGGTGCGCGCAAGGAAGATTTCGAGATGGTGGCGATCTGAAGCCATTCGCAGTAACCGTTTCCCGTCGCGGGAAAGAGACAGTTCGAGAGGCCGGGCCGGAAGCCCCGGATTGACGGCCTAACTATGAATTGTCACACTTTGCGGCAAAACTGCACCCCGGTCCGGCCTGCGCACGCAGGCTGAGCGCGGTGGTATGCAGTGACAAGAATAAAAGGGGCCGCCAGGTCAAGGCGGCTTCCAGCAAGGCAGGTGCGAGCAGTCAGAACGCGCCGCCGGACCGGCCGGGTAGCCGGGTTTGTTGATTGGGAAAGTTGAAATCGGGGGCCGCCGGCATGCCATGGGTGATGCCGTGCGGGAGTTCTCAAGTGAATGCCGGCGTCCGTGCTTCTCTGCGGGCAGTCGGTCGCGGGAACAACATGCGGGTCACGCAAACAGAAATAGACAGCAAGTCTGTCGACGGGGTCAGAATCGGTGCCGATGCCGGCGCCGACGAGGCATCTGCGGTGTCGGGCCGCGGGGTGTCGGGCAAGATCCTTGTCATCGACGACTCCAGCACCATCCGCCGCACGGCGGAAATCTTCCTGACGAACGCTGGCTATCAGGTCATGCTGGCCGAGGATGGATTCGAGGCGCTCGCCAAGGTTGGCGACCTGCGCCCGGACGTCATCTTCTGCGACATCTTGATGCCCCGTCTGGACGGCTACCAGACCTGCTCTCTCATCAAGAAGAGCCCACGCTTCCACGCCATTCCCGTGATCATGCTGTCGTCTCGCGACGGCGTGTTCGACCGTTCGCGCGGCAAGCTCGTCGGCGCGCATAACCATCTCGCCAAGCCCTTTTCCCGCGAAGCCCTGCTGCAGGCCGTCCAGTCCTGCCTGACGGGTTGCGTGGCCGATGAGGGTGCGGCCGTGGCGGCCTGACAACCGGCCGCCCGAAGCATCCAGGAACAAGACAATGACCATCAGCAAAATCCTTATCGTCGACGATTCGCCCACCGAAGCCCTGTTCATGTCCGACCTGCTCGGCAAGAAGGGCTTCAAGGTTTCCGTGGCCGGCAACAGCGACCAGGCCATGGCCCGGCTCGAGGCGGACGCTTTCGACCTGATCCTGATGGACGTGGTGATGCCGGGCCAGAACGGCTACCAGGCCACGCGCGCGATCAAGCGCGACGACCGCTTCAAGGACATCCCCGTGATCATGTGCACCAGCAAGGGCCTGGAAACCGACCGGATCTGGGGCATGCGCCAGGGCGCGTCGGACTACGTCGTCAAGCCGGTGGACAGCGAAGAACTGCTGTCGAAGATCGCCGCGCTGGCGAACTGAGCCAGCCAGCCCATCAGCAAGCGGGCAGCGCGCTCCGGCACCACTGCCCCAAGGTTTCACCAACTGGTATCCCCATCATGAACGCGCCGCGCCAAGACCTTCGTGCCCGCCAGACCCGCCTGCAGGATTACCAGGCCATGCTGGCCCGGCGTCTGCGCGACGCGCGCAACCTGCCGGCCGTCGATAGCTACCTGGGTGTGGTGGTGGGCCAGCGCAACTGGCTGCTGCCGTTGCTGGAAACCGGCGAGGTGATCGAGATGCGCCAGCCCGCCGGCGTGCCGCTGACGCAGCCCTGGTATCGCGGTCTCGTCAACGCGCGCGGCAACCTGCTGGGCGTGATCGATTTCGCCATGTTCTGCGGCGACGGCCCCACGCCGGTACAGCCGGGCAGCAAGATCGTAGTCCTGTCGCGTCACGTCGAACGTGCGTGCGGCATCATCGCGACGCGCGTGCTGGGCCTGCGCCATGCGGTGGATCTGACGCCGGCTCAGGGTGACGAACCCGAAGGCTGGCAGGGCTTGCGCTTCGCGGACAAGGAGGGGCGTGGCTGGCAGGTGCTCGATATCGGGCAGTTGCTGGCGTCGCCCGCGTTTCTGCAGGCCGGCCGTACCGTGGCTTGAACAGCGGAATCTGGAAATGAAGCCGTTTCGGAATGAAGCGCAGCGGTTCTGGCCAGGCGCGGGGCCGCAGACCGTACAAGTGGTATGGCAAGGCCCCGCAACGACGCCGGAATCATTCTGAAGCGGTTTCATAATAACGAACGAACAGAGGGTTGCTATGGGTATCAAGAAGATCGGCCTGGGTCGCCGCACCGCAGCCGCGGGCGCTGCCGCAGAAGTGGCGGCGCCGGGTGGCGCCGCGTTTGCGGCGGCCGGCGCGGCCAGACAGCAGGGCGGCCTTGGCCAGACCCCTGTCGAGATGATGTCGGGCTGGCTGACGCGGATGCCGTTCTCGGCGCAGCAGCGCGCGCTGACCGTGGGCGTGGTGGTGTCGCTGTCGGCGCTGCTCGCCTCCGTGTACCTTGATAACCGGCAGGCCAGCAACGGCGCGGCGCAGATCGAGGTGACCGGCGACATGCTGATGCACTCGCAGCGTCTCGGTAAGGCGGTGCCCGTGGCGCTGCTCGGCAACGCCCAGGCGTTCAAGCAGCTGCGCGAGTCGAAAGAGCAGCTGACCACCGACATGCTGGCGCTGCAGAACGGCAGCGACGAGAAGCATGTGCGGGCCACGAGCGGGCCGGGCGAGCCGCTGCTGGAAAAGGCGATGGGCTCGTGGAAGCGCTCCGAGAAGAGCGCCGCCGACGTGCTCGCCCAGCAGGCCATTCTGACGACGATCGGCCAGACGCTGCAGATCTTCAACGCGTCCAACCCCGAACTGCTCGAAGCCGCTGAACAGGTGGCGGCCATCAAGCTGCAGTCGGGCGCCAACACCCGTGAGGTGGCGGCTTCCGCTCAGCTGGTGATGCTGACGCAGCGTCTGGGCAAGAACCTCAACGAGTTCCTCTCGGGCGAAGGCGTCAACCCTGAAACCGCGTTCCTGCTTGGCAAGGACACCAACACCTTCCGCGAAACACTCGACGGCCTGATCAACGGCTCCGAAGCGCTGCGCCTGACCGCCGCGCACGATGCCGAGACGCGCAGCTACCTGCAGCAACTTTCGCAGCGCTTCGACGCGGTGCAGAAGACCACGCAGACGATTCTGCAGAACCTGCCTGGTCTGATCGCCGCCAAGCGCGCCCAGCAGCAGATCTTCAATGACAACGAAGCCCTGCGCGGCGAGTTGTCGGCGTTGCAGTCGGCCTATGCGCAAGATGCGCGCTTCCGCCCCTGGACACTGGGTGCGATGGTTATCTCCGCGCTGGCCACGCTACTGTGCCTGGCCGGTCTCGCGGCCCTCTACCTGCGCGACTCGCGCGTCCGGGCGCTCGAAGCCGAGGCGCGCGAGCACGAAGCCGAAGCGCGCCGACTCGATGAAAAGCGCAATAACGACGCCACCCAGAAGGCCATTCTGCAGCTGATGAACGAGCTGCAGGACATTGCTGACGGTGACTTGACGCGTCAGGCCACTGTGACCGAGGACATCACCGGCGCCATTGCCGACTCGGTGAACTACACGGTGGAAGAACTGAAGGAACTGGTGGGCCGCGTGCAGCAGACCGCCGGGGACGTGCAGCACGCCTCGACGCAGGTGCAGGAAACCTCGGTGCAACTGGCCACCACGACCGAGCAGCAGTCGCGCCAGATTCGTCAGACCGGCGAATCCGTGGTGGAGATGGCGGACCGCATCACGCAGGTATCACGCGGCGCGGCCGAATCGGCCAACGTGGCACGCGCATCGCTGGCTGCGGCCGAGCAGGGCCAGCACGCCGTGCAGAACGCGATCGCGGGCATGAACGGCATTCGCGAGCAGATCCAGGAAACGTCCAAGCGGATCAAGCGTCTCGGCGAATCGTCGCAGGAGATCGGTGAAATCGTCGAGCTGATCTCGGACATTACCGAACAGACCAACGTGCTGGCACTGAACGCCGCCATCCAGGCGGCTTCCGCAGGCGAAGCCGGCCGCGGCTTCTCGGTGGTGGCGGAAGAAGTGCAGCGTCTGGCCGAACGTTCGGGCGAGGCAACCAAGCAGATCGGCGCGCTGATTCGCACGATTCAGACCGACACTCAGGACGCCGTGCACGCGATGGAGCAGAGCACGCAGGGCGTGGTCGAGGGCGCGCGCCTGTCCGATAACGCGGGTGCCGCACTGGTCGAGATCGGTCGCGTGTCGCGCCAGCTCGCCGAGCTGATCGAACAGATCTCGCAGACCACATCGCACGAAGCAGGCCTGGCCACCAACGTGGCCCGCCACATCGACGGCATCCTGCAGGTGACCGCGCAGACCACCGCCGGCACGCGCCAGACCGCCGCGTCGGTGCGCCAGCTGACCGCACTGACCGAAGAGCTGCGTAACTCGGTATCGCGGTTCAAGATCGCCTGACGGCCGCCCGCAAGGGCGCAACGGAACTGGTCATGTCTTTCAATACCATCCTGTCGAGCGAAGTGGCCGAGACGGCCGCGGCGCAACTGTCATCCACGCCGGAGCCTGCTCCCATTCCGGCGGCGGAGGCACCCGCCGCGCCGCAGCGCGACCTGTCGGTGCTGGCCTGGCTCGCGCCAAGCCTGCGTACCGCGCTCGACGATGCCGCCACCGAACTCGGCCACTACGTGGACGAGATCCAGCAGACGCCGGAGGCGCTGGGCGCGCGCGATACCACTTCGCTGCGGCTGGCCGGCCAGCAACTGCATCAGGCCGCAGGCGCGGTGCATATCGTCGGGCTGCGCGGCGTGGATGCCTATTGCCAGGCGTTGCGCCGCCTGCTCGAGGCCATCGACGCTGGCACGGTGCCCGCCAGCCAGGAAACGCTCGCGGTGTTCCGCACCGGCGTGCAGGCGCTGGCCGAGTACGTCGACGACCTGATGGGCGGCGACGCTGAAGACCCGCTGCGCCTGTACCAGCCCTATGCCACCGCGCTGAACCTGATGAAGGAAGAGCGCGTGCATCCGGCAGACCTGTGGCTCGACGAACTGCAGATGCTGCCGGGTATCGTGCTGCCTACGCTTTCGGCATCGGCTGTCACCCGGGCGCGCCAGCGCTTCGAGGCTGCCTTGCTGCGCGCGCTGCGCCTGCCCGCGCCGTGCCCGGACACGTCCATGCTGCGCGAGGCCTGGTTGCCGCTGCAACTGGCGCTCGACGATGTGCGCAACCAGGAGCAGGAGGCGCGCCGCGCCACCGACACGCCTGATCGCGGTATCTGGCATACGCTGGCCATGGTGTTCCGCGGCCTCGCTCATGGTCTGCTGCCGTCCGACCTGCTGGCCAAGCGTTTCGCCGCACGCACGCACCTGCTGGTGCGCCAGTACCTGCAAGGACAGGTGCGCGTGCCGCAGGCGCTGTTGAACGATGCGATTTTCTTCCTGGTCAGCACCGGGCTGGCCGTCGATGAGTCCGACGACATCGCGACGCCCGCCGTGCAAGTTGCCGTGCAGGTGCTGCGTGCCGATATCGCCCGCAGCCTGCAGGCATATCGTGTCGACCCGGCGCATGTGGTGGCGCGTGCCGACTTCCGCCAGCGCTACTACGGCTGGCTCGATGCCATCGACACCCGCAATCTGCAGCAGGCCGCGCGGTCGATCGAGCGTGCGGCAGGCGAGGATCAGTCCGGCTGGGAACTGGCGCTGGCCTCGCTCGCCGAAGCGGCGCTGCCGCTTGCTCAACCGGCTCTGGAGCAATGCCTGACAGCGGTGGCCGCTCATGCGGGCCGCCGTCCGCCGAACGACGCGCTGGGCCGTGCTGGCGTGGCGCTGTTTCTGTCGCAGGCGCTGGCGATGCCGTGGCGTGTGCATGGCAAGTCAGGTCACGCATCGGCACAGGAATTCGCGCAGCGCTGCGACGCGATGGCTGCCTGCCTGGCCGATCCCGATGCCCAGGCACCGGCCTGGCTCGCCGGGATGGTCGAGGCCGCCAGTGCCCAGGCGCTGCGTGCGGAAGCGGTTGCTCAGTTGCGCGCGCAGCTCGATAGCGGCGAATCATGGCTCGATACGTACGATCGCAACGCGGCGCGTCCTGACGCCAGCGAGGCGCTGGCCGATGCCAGACAGGCATTCGAATCCCTGCTTGCCACGCTCGAGCGCGTGTACGTCAGCGCGGCGATGCGGGATGGCATCGACGAAGCGGCGGAGACAGCGCTGGCAGCGGTGCGGACCGTACTGCGGTGGCTGGAAGTTCTGCCCGGAACCGTCGAGGAAGCGTCGCGCATCGCGATGCTGTCCGATATCGCCGCCGAGCTTGGCGCGGTACATGCCTTTGCCGATCTGCTGGAGTTCGGACGGGCCAAGGCAGAAGTCACTGAAGACGACATCTATGCGGACCTGCAGCATCGCGATCCGGCGCCGCAGGGCGTGCTGGCGGTGGCGCGTGGCGCGGCCATGGATGCGATCCGCGTGGCGGCAGGCGCCGACTCGCCAGAGATCCAGCGCCTGCGTGGCGCGTTGCAGGCAGTCTCCGATCAGGCCGCCATCGACGACGATGCGGCGCTGCGGCGTCAGTCCAGCGAAGCCACCACGCAACTCCATGCATGGCTGGCCGGCAGCGATTCGGCGGCCGAACGGATGATCGTGGCGCTGGCCGATCCGTTGCCGGCGACGGCTGCCGCACCGGCGGCCACCGCGGCGCCGGCCGCCGCGCCGATGCCGGTTGACGCCGATGCGATCGACGCCGAGTTGCTTGAGATTTTCCTCTCCGAGGCCGAAGAGGTGCTCGGGAGTATCGCCGCCGACGTGCAGGGCGGGCTCGATGGACTGCGCGATGCCGATGTGCTGAGCCGCGTGCGTCGCGGCTTCCATACGCTCAAGGGTTCCAGCCGCATGGTTGGCCTGAGCCGCTACGGCGAAGCCGCATGGGCCGTCGAACAGGTCATGAACCTGTGGATCGCCGAAGCACGCGAGCCGCAGCCCGAACTACTCGCGCTGCTGCACCAGGCGCACGATCTGCTGCGCGAATGGGCGCAGGCGTTGCAGCAGGACCCGTCGACCGCACGTGACATCGCCGGACTCGTTGCCGCCGCGCAGCGCGTGCGCGATCCAGGCTCGGCGCCGGCCCACGCTGCCGCTGCCGCTGCCGTTGACGCAACCGCGCTGCTGGACCCGCTCGATGCGCTGCTGGCGCTGTCTGCGGCGCAGCCCGACGCGGCTGCGGAGGAGACCCCGGCGGAGGAGACCCCGGCCGAGGACAACGTGCTGCAGTTCCGTCTGTCCAGCGGACTCGCCAGCGACGACGACAACTACAAGGTGATTGGCCCAGTCCGGATCGGACTGCCGCTCTACAACGTCTACCTGCAGGAAGCCGACGATCTGCTGCGCCAGTTCGCGACCGATCTGTCCGAGTGGAAGCACGAGGAACATCCTTGTCCGAGCGAGCTTGCGCTGCGCGTGGCTCACACGCTGCAGGGCAGTGCGTCGACGGTGGGCCTGGAGCCGGTGCGCGAGATTGCCGAGGCGCTGGAGCAGCTTCTGCTGCTGCTGGGCCGGCATCCGGTTGCAATGCACCCGGGCGATTTCCGCTTGCTGGAGCAGGCTGTCGAACGGTTGCGCGGCATGCTGCACCAGTTTGCCGCGGGCATCTGGCCTGATGCCGATGCCGCGGTCGTCCGCGACCTGAACGACTTTGGCGAGCGAGCGCTGATGCGCCCGCGCGCAGCGGTGCCGGAGGCCGATGTGTCGGGACAGGAGGGCTCGGTCGCACGATTGTTCGGTCAGTCGCAGCCTGCTGAAGATGCCGATGATGCCGATGATGCCGATCTGCCAGAGTTGCCCGAGTCGCACGCGGTGACGAACCTGCCGCCGGTCAAGCTGACGCCGATCACATCGCTCCCGCCGGTCTCGGCGCCAACGCTGACGCCAGTCGGTCCGGCCGACGCCGAGACGCCGGTGCATGATGCGGTGGTGATTTCGTTGCCGACGCCGCGCCATGAGTCGGCAGCCATCGCGCACGTATCGCCGGGTGTTACTGACGCGCCGCAGGTCGATTTGTCGACCGACGCCTCGTCACTCGATCCCGCGCTGGTGGAAATCTTCCTCGAGGAAGCACAAGGCAGCCTGCCCGACCTCGGCAAGATGTTGCGCACCTGGGAATCCACACCTGCCGATGCCCAGCACGGCGGGCTGATCCTGCGCGGGCTGCACACGCTGAAGGGTAGCGCGCGCATGGCTGGCGCGATGGCCCTGGGTCAGGCAGCGCACGAAATGGAAACGCTGCTCGAAGCGAGCGTGCGTGGCCAGCGCATGGCGCCGGAGTTATTCGGCCGCCTCTATGCCTGGTACGACCGCATCCTCGCGCACGTGGACGCGTTGCAGAGTGGCCGTCTGCTGCCGGTGGACGATGCCGATGTGGTCAACGGTCTGATCGCGGCGGAGCCCGAATCCACCGTGCCGGCTGTGCCGGTTACATCGGTGGTGTCGGTGGACGTGACACAGCAGCCCACGCAGGATCTGCTGCCGGCCGCGCCGCAGGCGATGCCGGTGCCGGCAAACCTGCCGACCGATGCCGATCGCCAGCGCGCGCTGGTGCGGGTGCAGGCCCGCGCGCTCGATACGCTGATCAACGATGCGGGTGAAGTGGGTGCGACGCGCGCGCGTCTGGATAGCGAACTGCTGGCGCTGCGCAGCTACCTCGGCGAACTGAACGATAACGTCGCGCGTCTGCGGATGCAGCTTCGCGAGATCGAAATCCAGGCCGAGACGCAGATGGCGTCGCGCATCGCCGACGCGCAGCACAACCAGGAGTTCGACCCGCTCGAGTTCGACCGCTTCACACGCTTCCAGGAACTGACGCGGATGATGGCCGAGTCGGTGAACGACGTGGCGACCGTGGAGCAGAACTTGCAGCGCGGCTTCGACCGCGCCTCGGGCGACCTGGCCGCACAGGCGCGACTCACGCGTGGCTTGCAGCGTGGGCTGATGCAGGCTCGCATGGTGCAGTTCGATGCGCTGGCCGAGCGCCTCTACCGCGTGGCGCGGCAGTCCGCGACCGAGACTGGCAAGGAAGTGCGCCTGCTGATCAAGGGCGGCACGGTGGAAATCGACCGCTCGGTGCTGGACCGCATGGCTGGCCCGATCGAACACCTGATCCGCAACGCCGTGGTGCACGGCATCGAGCCGGCCGACGCGCGCCGTGCCGCCGGCAAGTCGGCCACGGGCGCGCTGACGCTGGAAGTGCAGCAGGAAGGCAACGAGGTCGTGCTGACGTTCTTCGACGACGGTGGCGGCCTTGACCTTGCTCGCATTCGTCAACGGGCGGTAGCGCGGCACCTGCTGGCGCATGACGAAGATGCCAGCGACGCACGTCTGACCGAGATGATCTTCGCGCCGGGCTTCACGACGGCCGATGCGGTGTCCGAGCTCGCGGGCCGGGGCGTTGGCATGGACGTGGTGCGATCGGAGACGGTGGCGCTGGGTGGCCGTATCACGCTCTCGACGGAAGTCGGGCGGGGCACCAGTTTCACGGTGCATCTGCCGCTGACCACGGCTATCACGCAGGTGCTGCTGGTCTCGCTGGGTGGACGTCTGTACGCCATCCCGAGCGGCATGATCGACCAAGTGCACCAGCTGCGCGAAAAGCCGCTGCTCGACGCCTACAACGCCCGCCGCTTTGGTCCTGCGGGCGCGGATGCGCCGTTCTACTACTTCGGCGCGCTGCTGGAGGAAACCGCGGCGATGGCGTCGGGCCGCAAGTACTCGCCGGTGGTGGTGGTGCGGTCGGGCGCCGAGCGCGTGGCCGTGCACGTGGACGAAGTGATCGGTAACCGCGAAGTGGTGGTGAAGCACATTGGCCCGCATCTGGCTCGCCTGGAAGGCATTGCAGGCGCAACCACGCTGGGCGATGGCGAGATCGTGCTGATCTACAACCCCGTGGTGCTGGCACAGCGGTGGATGCGCGAGCGTGGCGGCGTGGCGCCGTCCGCGCCGGTACACCTGCGGGCGCCGGAGACGATGGGCGCGGTGGCCGAATTTGCAGGCAATGGCGAAGCGGTGCCGGTGGCGGGTCTGATCACGCAGCCGACCGTCATGGTGGTGGACGACTCGCTGACCGTGCGCAAGGCCAGCCAGCGGTTGCTGACGCGTGCCGGCTACCAGGTGGTGCTGGCTCGCGACGGCGTTGACGCATTGCGTCAGCTGCAGGAAGTGATGCCCGATGCGATGCTTGTCGACATCGAGATGCCGAACATGGACGGTTTCGACCTGACGCGCAATGTTCGCGCCGACAGCCGCACGAGCCAGATGCCGCTGGTGATGATCACGTCGCGCACCGCGGAGAAGCACCGTCGCTATGCCGCGGAGATTGGCGTGAACGTGTACCTGGGCAAGCCGTTCAACGAGGATGAATTGCTGCGCACGCTGCGGCAGCTGATCGGCGAGAAGGCCGCTGGAGCAGCCGGGTCGGTGGCGCAGATGCTGGGCGAGTCCTAAGCCGTTCGCTTCGGCCGGTGCCGCTCTCCCGTTCTACGGGAGAGCGGCGCTTCAACCCAAACCTTCGATCTCTCAATCCTTCTTCTGATTCACCATCCGCGCCGGCACCGACAGCGTCAGCGCAGCGCCCACCACCATGCAGACCGCCAGCAGGTACATGCCTGAGTCGGTACTTTGCGTCATGTCCTTGAGCCAGCCCACTGCGTAGGGGCTCAGGAAGCCAGCCAGGTTCCCAAGGGAATTGATCAGCGCGATGCCCGCGGCGGCGCCGGTTCCGGCCAGGAAGGACGTCGGCAGGCTCCAGAACAGCGGCAGCGTGGTCAGGATGCCGATCGTGGCGATCGTCAGGGCCACCATCGCCATGGTCGTGTCGCTGTGCCATTGCACCGACAGCACCAGACCCACCGCGCCGGCCAGCGCCGGAATCGCGATATGCCAGCGCCGCTCGCCGCGACGGTCGGCGCTGCGCGCGAACAGGATCATCCCGACCACCGCGCACCCGTAGGGGATCGCGGTCAGCAGGCCCACATCGAGCGCGCCTTTCACGCCGGTCTGCTTGATGATCGTCGGCAGCCAGAAGCTCACGCCATACAGGCCCATCACGAAGCTGAAGTAGATCGCGCTCATCAGCCACACGCGCGGGCTCGACAGCACCTGGGCCACGGGCGGGTCTTCCTTGTGCTGGTCCTCGTTGGCGATATTCCGCTGGAGCAGCGCCTTCTCGTCATCGGTCAGCCACTTGGCGTGGGTGATGCGGTCGTCGAGATACGCCAGCACCCACAGGCCCACCAGGATCGACGGGATGCCTTCGACCAGGAACATCCATTGCCATCCCGACCAGCCGTTGTGGCCGTCGAACGATTGCATCAGCCAACCGGACAGCGGGCCGCCAATCACGCCGGACAGCGCAATGGCCGTCATGAAGTACGTGGTCGTGCGTCCGCGACGGCTGGCCGGGTACCAGTAGGTCAGGTACAGGATGATGCCCGGGAAGAAGCCCGCTTCCGCCACGCCCAGCAGAAAGCGCAGCACGTAGAACATCATCGGCGTAGTGACGAACATCATCGCCGCCGAGATCAGGCCCCAGGTGATCATGATCCGCGCGATCCAGATGCGCGCCCCCACCTTGTGCAGGATCACGTTGCTCGGCACTTCGAAGATGAAGTAGCCGATGAAGAAGATGCCCGCGCCGAGGCCGTAGATCGTCTCGCTGAACTTGAGGTCGTTGAGCATCTGCAGCTTCGCGAAGCCCACGTTGACGCGGTCCAGATAGGCCACCACGTAACAGAGCAACAGGAAGGGCACCAGGCGCCAGCTCACCTTGCGGTAGGTGGCGTCCTCGAAGCCGGCGTCTTGCGCGCCGGAACTGACTGCGGTCGTTGTCATTGCTGTCTCCTCTTTCGGGTTTTGCTTTGGGATACGACGTTACCGCTGGGTTGGAAAAACGGATCTGGGGCGACTCGGATTCACATCGGATGTGAATCGGGGGCGTGGATCAGACGCAGCGCCCTCCATCGACTTCGATGCAGGTGCCGGTGATGAACGCGGCTTCGTCTGATGCCAGGTACAGGCAGGCGTTGGCCACGTCCTGCGGTGTGGACATGCGACCCATCGGGATCGTGGCCAGGAACTTCGCGCGGTTCTCGGGGGTGTCAGGCAGGCCCATGAACTGTTCGAGCAGGCCGGTGGCGCCAATGACGGGGTTGACGCAGTTGACGCGGATATTGTCGGGGCCAAGTTCGGCGGCCATGGCCTTGCTGGCGACGATGACCGCGCCCTTGCTGCCGTTGTACCAGACCAGCCCGGGGCGGGGGCGAATGCCGGCGGTGGAGGCCACGTTGACGAAATTGCCGCCGCCGCGCTTGCGGAAATGCGGGATGAAGTGATGCGCGGACCAGTAGATGCTCTTGACGTTGACCGCGTAGACGCGATCGAACTCGGCTTCGGTGACTTCCAGGATCGGCTTGTTGCGATGGGTCGTGCCGGCGTTGTTGACCACGCAGTGGACGTCGCCGAACGCGGCCAGCGTCGCATCGCGCATCGCGGCCACGTCATCGCCTTGCGACACGTCGGCACGCACCGCGCGCGCCTGGCCGCCTGCCTCGCGGATGGCCACCGCCACACGTTCGGCGGCTTCCAGGTTCAGGTCGGCCACCATCACGCTGGCGCCTTCGCGCGCGAACGTGTGCGCGATGCCCTCGCCAAAGCCCGAACCACCACCCGTGACTACCGCTACCTTTCCAGACAGTCTGGCCATCGTTTGTCTCCTGTGATTGTGGTCCGGACACGGTGCATGCCGCGTCTGGTAACCGTCCAGCTATGGATGCTCAGTGGAAGGGGCCTTTGCCCCGCAATGCATTGCCGACCATCATGATGGCCAGCAGGAAGGGCAGGGCGACGTAAAGGCACCAGTGGATGCGATCCCCCAGCGACTCGCCCCATTTGCGTTTGAAGACTTGCAGGCGCGGCATGCCCGACGGGTTCGTGGCGCGCTTATTTCTCACGTGCCAGGCCATCCAGAAAAAGAAGATGGCGAACGCGACCGACAGGAAATTGATGTTACCCATGTTGAATGGCAATGGTTTTCAGAGTGGTGAATCCGTACAGGGCCTCGAAGCCCTTCTCGCGGCCGTAGCCTGACTGGCCGGTGCCGCCGAACGGCAGCTCGACGCCGCCGCCGGCGCCATAGTTGTTGATGAAGACCTGGCCCGCCCGCAGCTTGCGCGCCAGGCGCAACTGCCGCCCGCCGTCGCGCGTCCAGACCCCGGCCACGAGGCCGTACGCGGTGCCGTTGGCCAGTTGCAGGGCCTCGTCCTCGGTATCGAACGGCATGGCCGCCAGCAGCGGGCCGAAGACTTCCTCCTGCGCCAGCCGGTGCGTGGCCGGCACGTCGCGGAACAGCATCGGCACCTGGTAGTAGCCGGACTCAGGCGCCTCCGCCACGATCTGGCCCTGCGCCATCACGGAGATGCCGGCGTGCTGCGCGTCGGAGACGAAGTCCCAGACACGCTGCTGCTGCTTGCGGCTGATCAGCGGGCCGCATTCGAGATCGAGTTCCGAGGGGCCCACGCGCAGCGATTCGAAGACGCTGGCGACGCGGTCGAGCAACTCCTCGTAGACCGGCCGTTCCACCAGCAGGCGGCTGCCCGCCGAGCAGGTCTGGCCCGCATTCTGCACGATGCCGTTGACCACCACGGGCAGCAGCGCGTCGAGGTCGGCATCGGCAAAGACGATTTGCGGCGACTTGCCGCCGAGTTCCAGCGTCACCGGCACGTGGTTTTCGGCCGCGAGCTGGGATACGAGCTTGCCGGTTTCGGGCGATCCCGTGAACGAAATATGGTTGATGCCGGGGTGGCGGGCCAGTGCCGCGCCCGCCTCGTGGCCATAACCGGTGACGATGTTCAGGGCGCCTTCGGGCAGGCCGGCCTCGGCGGCCAGTTCGGCCACGCGCAGCAGCGACAGGCAGGCATCCTCGGCCGGCTTGACCACGCACGCGTTGCCGGCGGCCAGCGCCGCGCCCACGCTGCGGCCGAAGATCTGCAGCGGGTAGTTCCACGGGATGATGTGGCCGGTTACGCCATGCGGTTCGCGCACGGTCAGGACGGTATAGCCGGCCTGATAGGGGATCGTCTGACCATGCAGCTTGTCTGCCGCGCCCGCGTAGAACTCGAAGTAGCGTGCCACCGCCCGTGCGTCGGCACGGGCCTGGCGCAGCGGCTTGCCGGTGTCGCGTGCTTCCAGCGCGGCCAGTTCGTCCTCATGCTCGATCAAGGTGAGCGCCACGCGGTTCAGCAGACGCACGCGATCGGCGGGGGACATCGCGCCCCAGGCGCCGTCGAACGCCCGGCGGGCCGCGTGGACGGCCACGTTGACGTCCGTGGCGTTACCGCGGGCAATCTCGGCGAAGGGTTGGCCGCTGGACGGGTCGAACACCTTGATGCGCAGGCCGGAGTCCGGGGCGATCAGGCGGTTGGCGACAAAATGCTGGGCGTGCATGCGGGGTCTCCACGGGCTCCTTTATGGAGCCATTGCTGAATTCGGGAATGCCGCATTATCGCGCACCGCGCGGGGCGTGCAAGGCACCCGGATGTCAGCCAGAGGTAAGAAGCAAACCGCTATAATGCCGGCCATCCCAACACACAGGCATTCGGAGAACTCTCATGAGCTTCAACCTCGTCTCCCCGGGCAAGGACCTTCCCAACGATTTCAACGTCATCATCGAGATCTCGGCCCAGAGCGATCCCGTGAAGTACGAGGCCGACAAGGAGACCGGCCTGCTGTTCGTGGACCGCTTCATTGGTACCGGCATGCGCTACCCGGCCAACTACGGCTTCATCCCGCAAACGCTGTCGGGCGACGGCGATCCGGTGGATGTGCTGGTCATCACCCCGTTCCCGATCCTGGCCGGCGCCGTTGTGCGCTGCCGTGCACTGGGCATGCTGAAGATGACCGACGAGTCGGGCGTGGACGCCAAGCTCGTGGCCATCCCCGTGGACAAGCTGTGCCCGGCTACCGCCCACATGAAGGGCCTGTCGGATGTGCCGCAAAATACGCTCGACCAGATCAAGCACTTCTTCGAGAACTACAAGGCACTCGAAGCCGGCAAGTGGGTCAAGGTGGAAGGCTGGGCTGGCATCGAAGAAGCCCACAAGGAAATCAGCGACGGCGTGGCGAACTTCAAGAAGTAATTCGCTGCCTGCCGCGTTATCGAAAAAACCCGCCATCTGGCGGGTTTTTTTGTTGCCGGGGGATGACTCGCTACTCGCGCTACTCGCGCGCGCCCGCGAACGGATTCCGCTCGTTCAACTCGTCCATATAGGCATCGATCCCCTGACGCTCCCGCTCCAGGAAGCGCTCGACCGCGTCGGCGAACGACGGGTGCGCCAGCCAGTGCGCGGAGCGCGTGGCCACTGGCAGGAAGCCGCGCGCCATCTTGTGTTCGCCCTGCGCGCCGCCTTCGAACGTGCCGATGCCTTCGCGGATGCAGAACTCCAGTGGCTGGTAGTAGGCAGTCTCGAAATGCAGGCAGGGATGGTGTTCCAGCGCGCCCCAGTAGCGGCCGTACAGCGTGCTGACCGCCGGATCGGCATCGTAGACCAGCAGTGAGCTGGCGATGTCGCGGCCTTCGCGCTCGGCTATCACCAGCAGCAGGTGCTCGGGCATCGCCGCGCCGATGCGGCGGAAGAAATCGAGGTTCAGGTAGGGCGTGGAGTGGTGATCGCGGTACGTTTGGCGATAGCAGCGGTTGAACAGCTTCCACGCATCGTCGTCGATGTCGGCCCCGCGCAGATGGCGGAACGTGATGCCGGCCTCCGTCACGCGACGGCGCTCGGCGCGGATGTTCTTGCGCTTCTTCTGCGATAGCGTGGCCAGGAACGCGTCAAAGTTCTCGTAGCCCGGATTGGTCCAGTGGAACTGCACGCCGTGGCGCATCATCATCCCGGCCTCGTCCATCAGGTCGGCTTCATGGTCCGACGGAAACAGCACGTGGAGCGACGAGAGCTCGCTCTCCTGGGCCAGCGCCAGCGCGAAGCGCAGCAGCACCCGGCGCGACAGTTCATCCTCGGCCAGCAGCCGCGCGCCACGCACCGGTGTGAACGGAATTGCGGCCAGCCATTTCGGGTAGTAGGGGATGCCGTGCTGGCGGTAGGCATCGGCCCAGGCCCAGTCGAATACGTACTCGCCGTAGGAATGGGATTTGGCGTAGAGCGGCATTGCCGCGGCCAGCCGGTCCCGGCCCGGCTCCTTGCCGTCGGGCACCCACAGCGCCAGGAAGCGCGGCGACCACCCGGTATCGTCCGTGGCGCTGCCGCTGGCGTGCAGCGCCTGCAGGAACGCGTGGCGCAGGAACGGCGTGGGCTCGGCCTGCGCGGCGAGCAGCGCATCCCAGTCGTTGGCGTCGATGTTGGTAAGGTCCTGCACGATTTCCGTGCGGTAGTTGGGGCTGAGGCGCGATTCGCTCATGAATACTGGGGAGGGCGGGGGAGGGCAGGTTGTCCACGGCCAGATGCTGATCGAGTCTACCGGAAACGATGCTGCGGCGCAGGATGCGGGGCAGCACGCGCCGCGTGTGCGTCGTAGAATGCAGGCATCCTCAGCCCCCCAATCCTGGGCCATCCATGACTCACCCGTTCTTCAACCTCTATTCCCACGGCTTCGCGCGCGTGGCCGTGGGCGTGCCCGAGTGCCGCGTGGCCGATCCGGCCTTCAATGCCGAGCAGACGATCCTGCTGGCGCGCCAGGCGGCCGACGGCGGCGCCGTGCTGGTGGCGTTTCCGGAACTGGGCCTGTCGGCTTACACGTGCGATGACCTGTTTCACCAGCGGGCGCTGCTGCGTGAATGCGAACTGGCGCTGCAACGGATCGTGGAGGCGTCGGCCGGGATCAACGCGGCGCTGATCGTCGGCCTGCCGGTACTGGTGGAGCACCAGCTGTTCAACTGCGCAGTGGTTGTGGCGGGCGGCAAGATTCAGGGCGTGGTGCCCAAGACCTATCTGCCCAACTACTGGGAATTCTATGAGGCACGCCAGTTCAGCTCCGCTGACTGCGCGGCCACGCCGCTGGTCTCGCTGCTTGGCGCGGAGGTGCCGTTCGGCGCCGATCTGCTGTTCGAGATCGAGAGCATTCCTTTCTTCCGCTTCCACGCGGAGATCTGCGAGGACGTCTGGGTGCCGATTCCCCCGTCGTCGTTTGCCGCGCTGGCCGGCGCCACCGTGCTCGTGAACCTGTCGGCATCGAATATCGTGATTGGCAAGTCGGGGTATCGCCATCAACTCGTGTCGCAGCAGTCGGCACGCTGCCTGGCCGCGTACCTGTACACGTCCGCCGGCAAGGGCGAATCGACGACCGATCTGGCCTGGGATGGCCAGGCGTTGATCTATGAAAACGGTGAACTGCTGGGCGAATCGGAACGGTTTGCCGACAGTTCCCACCTGCTGTTCGCCGATGTCGACCTCGAGCGGTTGTCGCGCGAGCGGATGCACCAGACGTCGTTTGGTCAGTCCGTGCGCCGCCACCACGAGGAAGTGGAACGCTTCGACACCGTGTCGTTCCACATCGACGTGCCGTCCACGCAGGCCCTGCCGCTGCAGCGCAAGGTGGCGCGCTTCCCGTATGTGCCGTCGGACCCGCGCCAGCGCGATGAGCGCTGCATGGAGGTCTACAACATCCAGGTGCAGGCGCTGGTGCAGCGGCTGTCGTCGAGCAAGATCTCGAAGGTGGTGATCGGCGTCTCGGGCGGGCTCGATTCCACCCATGCCCTGCTGGTGTGCGCCAAGGCGATGGATCGGCTCGGCCTGCCTCGCTCGAACATCCTGGCCTATACGATGCCAGGCTTTGCCACGAGCGACCGCACGCTGCAGCAGGCGCGCGAATTGATGAAACTGGTGGGCTGCACGGCGCGCGAGATCGATATCCGGCCGAGTTGCCTGGCAATGCTCGCGGATCTGGATCATCCGTATTCGCGCGGCGAACCGGTCTACGACGTCACGTTCGAAAACGTGCAGGCCGGTGAGCGCACCAACCATCTGTTCCGGCTGGCGAATCACAACCATGCGATCGTGATCGGCACCGGCGATCTCAGCGAGCTGGCGCTGGGCTGGTGTACCTACGGCGTGGGCGACCACATGTCGCACTACAACGTGAACGCCAGTGTGCCCAAGACGCTGATCAGCCACCTGGTGCGCTGGGTGGCCGAGACCGGGCAGGTGGCCGAGGGCGGCCAGGATGTGCTGCTGGCGGTGCTGGCCACCGACATCAGCCCGGAACTGGTGCCCAGCGGGGCAACCGCCGCCGGGCAGGACAAGGCACCCGAGCAGAAGACCGAGCAGATTATCGGGCCGTACGAGTTGCAGGATTTCAACCTGTATTACACGCTGCGCTTCGGGTTCACGCCGTCGAAGGTGGCATTCCTGGCACTTCATGCCTGGGGTGACGCGGCGCGTGGAACGTGGCCGAACGGACCTCATGTGGCCCGCAACGTCTATCAACTGCCCGAAATCAAGCGCGTCCTCGGTATCTTTGTCGACCGCTTCTTCCGCACCAGCCAGTTCAAGCGCTCCTGTATTCCTAACGCGCCCAAGGTCGGCTCGGGCGGCTCGCTCTCCCCGCGCGGCGACTGGCGCGCGCCGAGCGATGGCGAGTCGGTCGTGTGGATGCGGGATCTCGCGCGGATCCCGGATTGAACCGGCAGAAATCGGGTGCGATTGCGGGCAATGTGGGTCTGCACGCAATCTTCATGTGGTGTTTCGGGCTAGAATCCTTCATCTTCCGACATATTTAGAGACAGAGGCCAGCCATGAAGCAGATTACCGCCATCATCAAACCGTTCAAGCTCGACGAAGTGCGTGAGGCAATGGCCGACGTCGGCGTGACGGGGTTGACGGTGACCGAAGTCAAGGGTTTTGGCCGTCAGAAGGGCCACACCGAGCTCTATCGCGGAGCCGAGTATGTGGTCGACTTCCTTCCGAAGATCAAGATCGAAGTGGTCGTGGCTGAGAACCAGCTCGACACGGTGCTCGACGCCATCGTCAAGGCCGCCCACACCGGCAAGATCGGTGACGGCAAGATCTTCGTGACCGAGATCGAACGCGTGATCCGCATTCGTACCGGCGAGCAGGACGAAGCGGCAGTCTGATCGAGATTGAGATGGCAAAAAGGCCGGCAGATGCCGGCCTTTTGCTTTTGGTCGTGTCGCAGGCTTGCGCTAGCTCGGCAGCTTCCAGCCAAACTGCACCGACACCAGCCGCATTCCCATCGTGACCAGCGCGCCGGCCAGCAGCGCCACCTCCTGGTCGGCACGCAGCCAGGTCAGCCCCACGTAGATCCAGCAGCCGACGAACGAACAGGTGGCATACGGCGAGCGATCGCGCAGGATCATCGGCACCTCGTTGCAGAGCACGTCACGCACCACGCCGCCGAACACCGCCGAGATGATGCCCATCATCACCGCTACGGTCGGCGTCATCTGCGCTACCAGCGCCAGCGACGTGCCAGTGACCGAGAACAATCCGAGCCCGATCGCGTCGGCCACCAGCATGGTGCGGTCCGACGCCACCCGGCTAGCCACGCGCAGAACGAAAGACGCGCCCAACGACATCACGAAGATCAGCAGGACGTAGTACTCGTGATCCACCCAGTAGAAGGGCCGGCGGTCGAGCAACACGTCGCGCAAGGTGCCGCCGCCAAATGCCGTGGCGAACGCGACGACGAAGGTGCCGACCACATCGAGCCGCTGCTTGCGGGCATCGACCACGCCGGAGACGGCGAACGCCAGCACGCCGATCACTTCCATCACGTGCAGGATCAGTGGCAGTCGCCCCATCAGCAAATCGAACGGCAGGTGATATTGCATCCGGTTCTCAGGTCTTGGGCTGGCGTAGCAGGACCATCAGCGCGCCGGCGCCGCCCTGCGATTCGCGTGCCTGGACGAAGGCGATCACTTCTTCCTTCTGGACCAGCCAGCTACGTACCTTGCCCTTGAGCACCGGCAGCTTGTCCGGCGACCCAATGCCTTTGCCATGAATCACGCGCACGCATCGCACGCCATTGCGCACCGATCGGCGCAGGAAGTTGGCCAGCGCCTCCCGTGCCTCGTCGGAGCGCAGGCCGTGCAGGTCGACCTTGTCCTGCGGCACCCATTCGCCGCGACGCAGCTTCTTGATGACGTCCTCGCCGATGCCGGGACGCCGGAACGACATCGTCTCGTCGATATCGAGCAGGTTCTCGACATCGAATTCATCGGACAGCGATGCCTCGAGCACGGCCTTGTCGTTGAGACGGGTTTGCACCGGCTCCGGGTTCGGCTTCTTCACGGGATGCTCGACGCGGTTGCGGTCGCGCAGGTTGCTGACCTGCCCGACGCTGGTGCGGAACACGTTGGCTTCTTCCTCGGCGCGCCTGGCGGCGGCCTCGGCGGCTTGCCGTTCGGCTTCGCGGCGCTCGGCGTCGGCCTTGAGGCCGTCGCGGACCGTGGCCAGATCGTGCAGGCCCATGCGTTGGGGGGGCTTGGATGTGGGTTTGGCGCCGTGCGACATGGAGCGATTCTCTAAGGGGGGCAGGGGGCTCGGCGTCGATTATAAGGAATCCAATAAGGAATCGGGCCGGTAAAAACCGGCCCGACTCGGTGACGCTAGTGCCTGGTACCCGGGAGCGATTACTTCAGTGCTTCCACGTAGCGTTGCGCGTCGAGCGCGGCCATGCAGCCCGTGCCGGCGCTGGTAATGGCCTGGCGGTAGACGTGGTCCTGCACGTCGCCGGCGGCGAATACGCCCGGGATGTTGGTGGCCGTGGCGTCGCCCGACAGGCCGCTCTTGGTCACGATGTAGCCGTTCTTCATCTCGAGCTGGCCTTCGAACAGGTCGGTGTTCGGCTTGTGGCCGATGGCCACGAACACGCCGGCGAGCTTCAGATCCTCGGTCTTGGCGGCGTCCTTGGTGTCGCGGATGCGCAGGCCGGTCACGCCCGACTCATCGCCCAGCACTTCGTCCAGCGTGCTGTCGTAGCGCAGGGCGATCCGGCCTTCCTCCACGCGCTGCATCAGGCGGTCCACCAGGATCGGCTCGGCGCGGAACTTGTCGCGGCGGTGGATCAGCGTGACCTTGCTGGCGATATGGGACAGATAGAGCGCTTCTTCCACGGCCGTGTTGCCGCCACCGATCACGGCCACTTCCTGGTTCTTGTAGAAGAAACCGTCGCAGGTGGCGCAGGCCGAGACGCCGCGGCCCATGAAGGCTTCTTCCGACGGCAGGCCCAGGTACTGGGCGGACGCGCCGGTGGCGATGATCAGGGCGTCGCAGGTGTACTCGCCCGAATCGCCGATCAGGCGGATCGGCTTTTCCGTCAGCTTGGCCGTATGGATGTGATCGAAGATGATTTCCGTGTTGAAGCGTTCGGCGTGCGCCAGGAAGCGCTGCATCAAGTCCGGGCCCTGCACGCCGTTAGGATCGGCGGGCCAGTTTTCCACGTCGGTCGTGGTCATGAGCTGGCCGCCCTGGGCCAGGCCGGTGATCAGCACCGGGTTCAGGTTGGCGCGGGCAGCGTAGACGGCGGCGGTGTAGCCGGCCGGACCAGACCCGAGAATCAGCACTTTTGCGTGTTTTGCGGACATGATGCGTTCCTGTAGGCAGCGCGTGCACCGGCACGGTGGTTGCGCCGGTGTCACTCGAAACCGCCATTATAAGTGGCATGGCGTTTTGCCGACTGTTGCAAATTCCAATGAGGGCGATAGCCCGGCCAAGGTTAAAATGGCCGCCATCGTTCACTTCGTACTCTCGAACCGACCCTGACGCATGGCGCGCGCTACCACGACTACCCGGACCGACCCGTCGGCACTTCCATCGCGTATTGGCAAGCTGCTGGGCGAGGTGCGCTGGTTCCTGCTGCTGGCCGTCACGCTCGGCTTTCTCTGCGTGCTGGCCAGCTACAGCAAGGCCGATCCCGGCTGGTCTCATGCGAGCCAGGTGGCCGACATCCATAACCTTGGCGGCCGTGTGGGCGCCTGGGTGGCCGACGTCCTGTTCTTCATCTTCGGATTCTCGGCCTACTGGTGGAGCGTGTTGCTGATCCGCCGCTGCTGGCGTGGCTGGCGCGATCTGACCGCCGAACTACCCGAGCGCGTGCAGGAGCCGCAGCACAGCACGGTCATCAGCTGGATTGGCTTCGGGCTGACGCTGGTGTCCAGCATGGGCCTGGAGGCGATCCGCATGTATCCGCTGCGCTCGGCCCTGCCGCGCGCGCCCGGTGGCGTGCTGGGTGACCTGCTGGGCGGCTGGCTGCAGCTTGCGCTCGGCTTCTCCGGCGCTACGCTGCTGTTGCTGCTGCTGTTCGCGATCGGCCTGTCCCTGTTCTTCCATTTCTCGTGGCTGTCGGTGGCAGAGCACGTCGGCGCCTTCGTCGAAACCCTGTTCATGGGCATCAAGGCTCGCCGCGAGAACAAGCAGGACCGCATTATCGGCGCTGCTGCCAAGGTGGAGCGCACCGAGACCGTGGAAGTGCAGCGCGTCCGGCAGGAAGAGGCGCCGCCGATCCAGATAGTGCGCCCGCAGGCGGTGCCCAAGCACGAGCGTGTCGAGCGCGAGAAGCAACAACCGCTGTTTGCCGATATCCAGGATTCGGACCTGCCGCCGCTGTCGCTGCTCGACCCGATCCCTGTGCATCAGGAAACGGTCAGCGCCGAAACGCTCGAATACACCTCGCGCCTGATTGAAAAGAAGCTCAAGGACTTCGGCGTGGAGGTCAAGGTCGTGGCCGCCTATCCGGGCCCCGTCATCACGCGCTACGAAATCGAGCCGGCCACCGGCGTCAAGGGCAGCCAGGTGGTCAATCTGGCACGCGATCTGGCGCGTAGCCTGTCGCTGGTGTCGATCCGGGTGGTCGAGACGATCCCGGGCAAGAACTACATGGGTCTGGAGCTTCCGAACCCGAAGCGCCAGACCGTGCGCCTGTCGGAGATCCTGGGCTCACAGGTCTACAACGAGAGCGTGTCGCACCTGACCATGGCGCTCGGCAAGGACATCGCCGGCAAGCCGATGGTGGCCGATCTGGCCAGGATGCCGCACTGCATGGTGGCGGGTACCACGGGCTCGGGCAAGTCGGTGGGTATCAACGCGATGATCCTGTCGCTGCTCTACAAGGCCAAGGCGGATCAGGTCCGCCTGATCCTGATCGACCCGAAGATGCTCGAAATGAGTGTCTACGAAGGCATTCCGCATCTGCTCTGCCCGGTGGTCACCGATATGCGCCAGGCCGGCAACGCGCTGAACTGGGCGGTCGGCGAGATGGAGCGCCGCTACAAGCTCATGAGCAAGCTCGGCGTGCGCAATCTGGCCGGCTACAACAAGAAGATCGACGAAGCCGCCGCCAGGGAAGAGAAGATTCCGAACCCGTTCAGCCTGACGCCGGACGCGCCGGAGCCGCTCGACAGGCTGCCGACGATCGTGATCGTGATCGACGAACTGGCCGACCTGATGATGGTGGTCGGCAAGAAGGTCGAGGAATTGATCGCCCGGATCGCCCAGAAGGCGCGCGCGGCTGGCCTGCATCTGGTGCTGGCAACGCAGCGGCCGTCGGTGGACGTGATTACCGGCCTGATCAAGGCCAACGTGCCAACGCGTATCGCATTCCAGGTGAGCAGCAAGATCGACTCGCGCACGATCCTGGACCAGCAGGGCGCCGAGGCACTGCTCGGCATGGGCGACATGCTTTACCTCGCGCCGGGCACCGGCTTGCCGGTGCGTGTCCATGGGGCATTCGTATCCGATGACGAGGTGCATCGCGTGGTCGAAAAGCTCAAGGAAAGCGGCGAAGCCAACTACATCGAGGGCATTCTCGAAGGCGGTCTGGTCGACGGCGATGGCGCGGGCGACAGCCTGGGCGGCGGCGCCGGGATTGGCGGTGGCGGCGGTGAGGCCGATCCGCTCTACGATCAGGCTGTGGAGGTGGTGATCAAAAATCGCCGCGCATCGATCTCGCTGGTGCAGCGCCATCTACGCATCGGCTACAACCGCGCGGCGCGTTTGCTCGAGGACATGGAAAAGGCCGGTCTGGTCTCGGCCATGTCGGGCAACGGCAACCGCGACATCCTCGTGCCGGCCGGCGCGGGCGCGCACGACGAATAAGAGGCGCTATCAAAAAGAAGCGAAGCGGTTCTGGCTAGGCGCGCAACGACGCCAGAATCATTTTGACAGCGCTTCTAAGGCGTGAGGAGGATGAAACGCGCCATAGCGCGTTTCACACGGCTTCGGGCCCCTTGCAAGTGACGGTTAATATACCGTTACGCCGCTCACATGCCGCTGCGGAATTCAGGGCGCCGAATCCGGCTCTAACCCGACATCCCGGCCAGCGCCGGGCATCAGCCACTCAAGAAAGGAATCGGATACATGCGATATCGCATTCTTGCTCCCCTGGTTTCCCTGGGCGCCGCACTGGCACTGCTGGCGGCTGCGCCAGTCGCGCAGGCGGCGGCAACCGACCAGTTGCAAAGCTTCGTGACCAGCGTGAAGACGGCTCGCGGCGAGTTCACGCAGCAGCAAATGAAGGGGAAGGGCGCCGATCTCAAGGTAGCCAGCACGTCGAGCGGGACGTTTGTGTTCTCGCGCCCCGGCAAGTTCGCGTGGCGCTATACCAAGCCATACGAGCAACTGCTGCAGGCCGACGGCCAGGTCCTCTACATCTACGACAAGGACCTGAACCAGGTGACCGAGCGCAAGCTCGATGGCGCGCTCGGGTCGAGCCCGGCGGCCATCCTGTTCGGCAGCAATGACCTGTCGAAGAACTTCGACGTGAAGAATGGGGCCACGCGCGATGGTGTGGAATGGCTGGAACTGACGCCGAAGGAAAAGGACACGCAGTTCGAGCGGATCGGCATCGGTTTCAAGGGCGGCAATCTCGAGGCGATGGAACTGCGCGACGCCTTCGGCAACACGACCATCCTGACTTTCTCGGCGATCCAGAAGAATCCGTCGCTGCCCGCCGATGCATTCCGCTTCACGGTGCCCAAGGGTGCCGATGTGATGAAGCAGTGAGGAGCGCCATGACACACGCCCAAGCATTCCTTTCGTTGCGTCGCCTGGCCGTGCCGGGCGCCACGCTGGCCGCGGCGCTGGTGCTTTCCGCCTGCGCAAGCTCGCAGGCAAGCCGTTTCGACGTCGATGCGTTCCTGCGCGGCTCCGATACGGCGCTGCCCGAAGTGCTCGGTAATCCGGACTTCCTCAAGGCCACGCGCATTCCGCAGACCGATTGCGCAACGATGCTGCAATCGCCTCACAACGGCACCCTGGAAGACCTGCCGGCCAGCAACACGGCGCGGGGTCCTGCATGGCTGCTGCATCCCGCCGACACGCCGGACAAGGTCTGGCTCGTGGTGGGAGAGGCTGGCGGCGAGCGTAGCTGCCACGGTCCGCTGCCTGCCGATGCCATGAAAAAGCTGACCGAGCGCGCCAAGGGCTGACCCGGCGACGCCCCGCCAGCCTTTGGCGCTAGGCCTGTGCCTCACGCGCGTAGCGCAGACGTGGCTTGGGCATGGCCTGCAGTTGTTCGCGGCGGATGCGGATCGCCTCCGCGTCGCCGCGCTTGATCGCCGCGCGCAACTTCAACACGGCTTTGCGGTACTGCTTTTTCTTGCGGATGCGGGTCGTGATGGCCATGGCTACGGTTTCCTCCTGAGGCCGGCACCAGCGCCGGGTGTCCGTCATGGTAGGCCGCACTGGCCGTCCCGATCCCGTCTATCGAAAGAATTCAGATCAGATTGCCATCGCACATAATGCGGCGACGCAGCATCGGTCGCGCCGCCGCGAGCCAGGCGAAGTTCAGAGCAGAAAGCGCCGGTTGTCGTTTTCCGCGTATCGCGGCTCAACCTTGCGGAACTTCAGTTTCGTGCTGCTGCGCAATTTGCGCGCCGCCATCTTGCGCTGCAATTGCCGATGGGCGGAGTGGATCTGGCCAATCGAGCCTTGCGCGTAGGGCTTGCCATCGTTGGCGCCTGCCAGCGCGCCACCCGCCGCCAGCGCGGCATTGTGCGCCGCAGCCGACTTCTTGATCAGTGCGTCAAGCACATGCCGCGCACGGACGGCAGCATGGAGCAGGCCGTCGGCAGGATTGTCGCGCGCCCGCACCGCGTCCTGCGGCAGCCGGACATTGCCAGCCACCCGCCGCAGCGCTGCCCGCAGTTCGGCGCTATCGAGCTGGCCTTCCTGCGCGATCCAGACAGCATCGTGGCGGAGCCAGCCTTCCACGTCGGCCAGCCTGCGCAAGAGTGCCTGCATCAGCGTCTGGCCGCCAAAGCGGTGCGAACGACGGATCGCGGCCAGGCCAATACGACGTACCTGCGGATTCTCGTGATCGACCAGATCCGCGATGATGCGGTCCACCTCCTCCTGTGACGTGATCATCTCGGCAAACTGGCCCGCCAGTGAGATCTCTTCCGCGCCGGTGAGCCTGTTCTTGCCCACCAGCCGATTCAACTTGAACATCAGCATTCGGTAACGCAACATACAAATCCCCGATTTTCGCTAGGCCGACCAAGGGTCGGCCGATATCCGCCTGGCCGGCGGCCGCATCGGCGCGATGCGGGCCGCATCCGTCGAAACGCAGGCCATTAGGAAATATCGGCAGATTCGGAGCGAGCTGTAGGGAAGCGGCGCAGTGTCCGCTGCCGCGCGGCAAAGATAGGGTTCGCCCCGAGATCGAATCGGAAGCGTCACAAATAGACTATGTTTCTGCTGCACCCCACAAGACCTTCTTCAACCGAGGAGAGAATATGCAAGCAGACTTCAGGCGGAAACTCCGCCAGTTCGCCGGCGTGGCAACGCTGTCCGCGCTTGCACTGAGCGCAGCACCGGCCAGTGCCGACCAAATCGCGGATATCAAGGCCAAGGGCCAACTGGTGTGCGGGGTACTTGGCACGGACGAGCCGTTCAGCTTCGTCGATCCGGCCACCCGCGAGATCGTGGGATACGACGTCGACATGTGCAATGCGGTGGCCAAGAGCCTGGGCGTGAAGCCGGTGCTCAAGCAGATCTCCGTGGCGGCCCGTCTGCCGGAGCTTCAGCAGGGTCACGTGGACCTGCTGGCGGCGTCGCTGACGCACAACAAGGAGCGCGAGTCGCAGATCGATTTCTCGCTGTCGACCTTCATCACCGGACAGAAGGCGATGGTGCGCAAGGAGAGCGGCATCACGACGCTGGGCCAGCTCGACGGCAAGAAGATCCTGACCGTCAAGGGTTCCACCATGGAATCCAACATCGCCGCCAAGATCAAGAATGCCACCGTGGTGTCGTTCGACAACAGCCCGCAGGCGCTGCTGGCGCTGGAGCAGGGCAAGGGTGTGGCGTACGTGAATGACGAGACGTCGCTGGTGAGCAACCTCGTGAAGCTCGGCCCCGCGGCCAAGGACTACACGCTGGTGCCGCAGTACCTGTCGAGCGAGCACCTCGCGCTGGGCATCAGGAAGGGCGAGACCGGGTTCCGCAACCAGGTCAACCAGGTGCTGAGCAAGATGGAAACCGATGGCGACGCGCAAAAGCTCTACGACAAGTGGTTCGGGCCCAACACCAAGATGAAGTTCCCGCCGCGTGCGTTCAAGATCTCTACCGACAAGATCGACTGAGGCTCCAACCCCAGGCCCGGGCCAGGCCAGATGAGTCCGGCTTGATCAACCCGGTCCGATAAACCTCCCCCGGCTGTCCGGCATCGCGCCGGACAGCCACATTCCATGCCCACCTTCAACCTGTCGATGTTGCTGTCGGGGCAGTATCACGAATGGCTGGTCAGCGGGTTCGTGATGTCCCTCAAGCTGTCGGTCATCGCGTTTGCCATATCGTTGCCGCTGGCTATCGTGATCGCCCTGCTGCGGCTTGCGCCGCTGGCGCCCCTGCGGGGATTGGGCCAGGCCTATGTCGAGGCCATCCGCAACGTTCCGCTGCTGGCCCATATGCTGTTCTGGTATTTCGGCGCGCCGCAGCTGCTGCCGTTCGCGATCAAGAGCTGGCTGTACGAGCACAACTACGAGGCCGTCAGCGCGCTGATCGCGCTGGTCCTGTACACCACGGCCTATATGGCGGAGGACATCCGCAGCGGCATTCGCTCCATCCCGAAGGAACAACTGGAAGCCAGTCGCGCGCTTGGTTTCAGCTTTCTGGCATCGATGCGGCTGGTGGTGTTGCCGCAATCGCTGCGCATCACCGTGCCGCCGCTGGTGAACCAGATCCTGAATCTCTGGAAGAACTCGAGCATCGCGATGGTGATCGGCGTGGCCGAGCTGATGTACCAGGCGCAGCAGGTAGAGAGCGCCACCTTCCGGGGCTTCGAGTCCTTCGCGTTCGCCACGCTGGCGTACCTGACCATATCGATGACGATCACGCTGTTCTCGCTCTGGTATCAACACCGGTTTCCGGTACGGAGCATGTAGCCATGCTCGACGTTCTGCAGAACTACGGACTTTATTTCCTGATCGGGCAGTATCCGAATGGCCCGCTGGGCGGGCTGGCGTTGACCGTGCTGCTGGCGGCATCCGGGCTGGTGCTGGCGTTGCCGGTCGGCATCGTGCTGGGGCTGTGCCGCGTGAGCCCGTTCCGCACGCTGCGCTGGCCCGCCACCGTCCTGATCTACGTCGTGCGCGGCACGCCGCTGCTGATGGTGGTGTTCTGGGCGTACTTCCTGCTGCCTTCGGTGACCGGGCACCGCACGCCGCAGTTCGCGACGATGCTGGTCGCGCTGGTGGTCTTCGACGGGGCCTATCTGGCGGAGATCGTGCGCGCCGGCATCCAGGGGCTGCCGCGCGGGCAGATGGAAAGCGCGCGGTCGCTCGGCTTGTCGTATGCGCAGGCGATGGCGCTGGTCATCCTGCCGCAGGCGCTGCGCAATATGCTGCCGTCGCTCGTGAACCAGCTTGTGTCGACGATCAAGGAGACATCGCTCGGCTACATCATCAGCTTGCCGGAGGTCTCGTTCATCGCCGGGCAGATCAGCACGCAGATGCTGACCCAGGCCGCGCAGGTCTACCTGCTGCTGGCATTGAGCTATTTTGTCATGTGCTTCGGATTGACCCGTTGCGCCTATCTGCTCGAGCGCCGGCTCGCGGCACGCAACGCTGTGAAGGTGTAACCATGATCAGCATCGAACATGTCAGCAAGTGGTACGGCGATTATCAGGCGCTGGTCGATATCAACGAATCGGTGGCGAAGGCGGAGGTGGTCGTCGTGTGCGGGCCGTCGGGCTCGGGCAAGTCGACGCTGATCCGCACGCTGAACCGGCTCGAGGCCATCCAGAAGGGGCGGATCGTCGTGAACGGGCAGGACGTGCACGCGCGCAACGTGGACGTCAACGCACTGCGTAGCGGCATCGGCTTCGTCTTCCAGCAGTTCAACCTGTTTCCACACCTGACGGTGCTGGAGAACTGCACGCTGGCGCCAGTGCGGCTCAAGCGGATGTCGACACAGGAAGCGAAAGATTTTGCGATGAGCCTGCTGGAACGGGTGGGGCTGCCGCACAAGGCGTCGGCCTATCCGGGGCAGTTGTCCGGCGGCCAGCAGCAGCGTGTGGCGATTGCCCGCGCGCTGGCAATGAAGCCACCGGTCATGCTGTTCGACGAACCGACGTCGGCGCTTGACCCCGAAATGGTCAACGAGGTGCTCCAGGTGATGAAGGGGCTCGCGCGCGACGGCATGACGATGGTCTGTGTCACCCACGAAATGGGCTTCGCGCGCGAGGTGGCGGACCGCGTGATCTTCATGGATCAGGGCGAGGTGCTTGAGCGCGCCACGCCGGAGCGCTTCTTCCAGAAGCCCGAGCATCCACGCGCGCAACGCTTCCTGGCCGATATCCGATCGCCTTGGGAGTCGGTTATCGCACCCTGATACCGGCACGCCGGATGGCGTGGGGCGGGCCGCGGCAAGCGGCGCCGATGGTCTACACTGTGGCGTTCGCAAGCCGCTTCCGGCGGCCGCACCAGATTGAGAGGCCCAAGTACCGTGGCGGATTCGCTGTTCTCCGACCCCCCCGACCGTTCCCGAATGCCGCTGGCCGAGCGCCTGCGCCCGCGCAATATCGACGAAGTCATCGGCCAGCAGCACCTGCTCGGCCCAGGCAAGCCGCTGCGCGTGGCGTTCGAGTCGGGTGAGCCGCATTCGATGATCCTCTGGGGCCCGCCCGGCGTGGGCAAGACCACGCTGGCCCGGCTGATGGCCAATGCGTTCGATGCCGAGTTCATTGCGCTGTCGGCCGTGCTGTCGGGAGTCAAGGATATTCGCGAGGCGGTGGAGCGGGCCGAGCAGTTCCGCGCGCATGGCCGGCGCACGCTGGTGTTCGTCGACGAGGTGCATCGCTTCAACAAGAGCCAGCAGGACGCGTTCCTGCCGCACGTGGAAAGCGGGCTGTTCACGTTTATCGGCGCCACCACTGAGAATCCGTCGTTCGAGGTCAATGGCGCCTTGCTGTCTCGGGCGGCCGTCTACGTGCTCAAGAGCCTGAACGAAGACGAACTCAAGCAGCTCGTGCTGCGTGCCAGCGAGGAACTCGGTGGCATTCGCTGGGACGACGAGGCAATGGGCCTGATTGTCGCCTCGGCCGACGGCGATGGCCGCAAGCTGCTCAACAATATCGAGATCGTGGCGCGCGCGGCTCGCAATGCCGGTGTGGATGCGGTGGATACGGCGCTGTTGGGCAGCGCGCTATCGGAAAACCTGCGTCGTTTCGACAAGGGTGGCGACGCGTTCTACGACCAGATCAGCGCTTTGCACAAGTCCGTGCGCGGTTCCGACCCGGATGGCGCGTTGTACTGGTTCTGCCGAATGCTCGATGGTGGCGCCGACCCGCGTTACCTGGCGCGCCGGATCGTGCGGATGGCGTGGGAGGACATCGGCCTGGCCGATCCGCGCGCGGCACGGATCACGCTCGATGCCGCGGAGACCTACGAGCGGCTGGGGTCGCCGGAAGGCGAGCTGGCATTGGCGCAGGCGCTGCTGTACCTGGCCGTGGCGCCAAAGTCGAACGCGGGCTACAACGCGTACAACGCGGCGCGTGCCTTTGTCGCCAAGGACAAGTCGCGGGCCGTGCCCGTGCATCTGCGCAACGCGCCGACAAAACTGATGAAGGAGCTTGGCTACGGCCATGCGTATCGCTATGCGCATGACGAGCCGGAAGCCTACGCGGCGGGCGAGCACTACCTGCCCGACGATCTGCGCAGCCAGGACTGGTACCAGCCCACGCCGCGCGGGCTGGAAGGCAAGATCGGCGACAAGCTGCGGCATCTGCGCGATCTGGACGACGCCTGGCATCGCGAGCAGCGCGGCAAGTCCGGCAAGGACTGAGCAGGGGTCGAAGGGGGTGAACGGGGCGGCGAGCAGGGGCCCGGATAACTCTCAAAGTGTGGAGCAGACGGCAAAATCCAGCCGGATTTGCTCCCGGCGGGTCGTGCCAGTGCAGTAAAATGTTCCGTTCGCCGGCATGTTGCCGGCACTGCACACGACCAAGCAACATGCTCGACATCCAGCTGCTCCGCAAAGACATCGACGCCGTGGCCCAGCGCCTCGCCACGCGCGGTTTTCAACTCGATGTGGCCCTGTTCCAGGCCCTTGAGGCCGAACGCAAGCAACTGCAGACCCAGACCGAGGATCTGCAGGCGCGCCGCAACAGCCTCTCCAAGCAGATCGGGATGCTCAAGGGCAAGGGCGAGGACGCCTCGGGCCCGATGGCCGAAGTGGCCGGTATCGGTGACACGCTGAAGGCATCCGCCCAGCGCCTGGCCGAGATCCAGGACCAGATCAGCGACGCGATGCTCTCGATCCCGAACCTGCCGCACGAAAGCGTGCCGACGGGCAAGGACGAAACCGAGAACGTCGAAGTTCGCCGCGTGGGCACGCCGCGCACGTTCGATTTCGAGATCAAGGATCACGTGGATGTCGGCGCCCGTCTCGGCCTCGATTTCGAGACGGCCACGAAGGTCACTGGCTCGCGCTTCGCCTTCCTGCGGGGTGGCGTGGCACGCATGCATCGCGCGCTGGTCCAGCTCATGGTGGACACGCACACGCTTGAACATGGCTACACCGAGATGTACGTGCCGTACATCGTCAATGCCGCGTCGATGCGCGGTACCGGCCAGCTGCCGAAGTTCGAGGACGACCTGTTCAAGGTGCCGCGCAAGGTCGGCGGTGAGGATGGCCAGGACGCTATCGAGAACTTCTACCTGATCCCGACCGCTGAAGTGCCGCTGACCAACATGGTCCGCGACGCGATCGTTGCCGCGGAAAAACTGCCGCTGCGCTTCGTGGCCCACACACCATGCTTCCGTTCGGAAGCCGGCTCGTACGGCAAGGACACGCGCGGCATGATCCGCCAGCATCAGTTCGACAAGGTCGAGATGGTGCAGGTGGTGCCGTCCGAGCAGTCGATGGACGCGCTCGAGCAGATGACTGGTCACGCCGAGACGATTCTGAAGAAGCTTGAGTTGCCGTTCCGTACCGTCGTGCTGTGCACGGGCGACATGGGCTTCGGCAGCACCAAGACCTACGACATCGAAGTGTGGATTCCGGCGCAGAACACGTACCGCGAAATCAGCTCGTGTTCGAGCATGGGCGACTTCCAGGCGCGCCGCATGCAGGCACGTATGCGCGCCGGACAGGGCAAGCCGGAACTGGTGCACACGCTGAACGGCTCCGGCCTCGCCGTGGGCCGCACGCTGGTGGCAATCCTGGAGAACTACCAGAACGCGGACGGTTCGGTGACGGTGCCGAAGGTGCTGCAACCGTACATGGGCGGCATCACGCGCCTGGAACCGGAAGCGTAAAAATAGTTACAGAAGGGGCTTGCGCTCCGGATATGGATATCCCTATAATCTTGGTTTCGCCGCTAACGCAGCGACTTGATGTGGCCACAAGCAAGAGTTACCGGAGAGGTGGCAGAGTGGTCGAATGTACCTGACTCGAAATCAGGCGTACCGGCGACGGTACCGTGGGTTCGAATCCCACCCTCTCCGCCAAACAAAAAGCTGCTGACGGATTCGACCACCAGCAGACAAAAACAGCGTAGTAAAACTAAGAACCGACGTTTGCGAAAGCAGCGTCGGTTTTGTTTTTTCGGCACTGACATTCTCAGCGGGGTGGGCGAACTACTCGCAGACGCGCGACAAAGATCGTTTCATATAGCTACATATGAAGCGGCCTCATGCTAGTCGGATATGCGCGAGTTAGCACTCAGGAACTGGAAACACACGCACAAACCGACGCACTGCGACAAGCGGGCGTCGGTTTTGTTTTTGTCGAGCAGAGATCGGGAGGTAGTGCGTCAAAGAGGCCAGTCCTCGAGGAGATGCTTGCAACGATTCGGCCAGGCGATACGGTCGTCGTCTACAAGCTCGACCGCATTGCGCGATCGCTTAAGGACCTGCGCATCATCATCGAACGTATTGAGGTCGCAGGCGCACAGTTCCGCAGTCTCACACCCTCTCGCCAAGCTCAGCAGGAAGATGATATGTAGCTGCGAATCCACGCATACGACGAACTTGGCGGCCAATGTCTTCCGGCGTGCTTGGGACAGGGAGCATAGACGCGAGTTTCAACCGTTCGCTCAGCAAGTACATAAGCTCATCATCCAACGAAGCGGCAAGTCTGGCGATAGTTGGCATTGGCACAGCAGATACTCCAAATGAAAGAAGGCGCCAAAAGGCGCCTTCAGTCTAAATCCACCGATAAGATCAGACGCAACCTGCCGGCTTAAAGCCAGTGGTTGTTCCAAATCCCGTAGTCACGCACTTGTACAGCCCAGTCGCATCGCGATCCAGTTGGATGGATGCATTGGCACCGTCAGCAGCAAGGCGGCCCGGCGTAGCGATCGTGCACTTAATTGCTCCCGTTGCAGAACCGTCAGCAGCAACAGGCGTAAGAGCAATCGCCGAGCAGTTGCCAGTCTGGGCCAGCAGCCCAATATCACCCGGCGCCGCAGTAACAGCCTCCCCATTTACCGCCTTCAATTCATAGGCAGTCTTACCAGCCGCGATATCTGCGTAGGCTGCCGCCGCCTTCGACTTGGCCACGTAATCCTGATACGCCGGAATTGCGATCGCAGCCAAGATACCGATGATCGCGACCACGATCATCAGTTCGATCAGCGTAAAGCCCTTTTGTACCCGCTTGATTCCCATCCGTGCTTTTTTCATGAGTGACCCCAGTTTGAATTGTTAGGCAGCCAGAGTGCTGCTGGGTCTACAAAAAGCAACTCGCGTGCCAGGGTCAAAAACGGCCTCGCAGCCCGGAAATTGACAAATTTTGTCAGTCAAAGGTAATCAATTTGAGGTACTGGTGACAGAATTTGTCAGTGTCAGGTGCCGTAATTTGTCCATGTAGCCGCTCTGGAGTGACAAAATTTGTCACAATTTGTGACAGACCCTGGCCGCTGCAGGCCGCCATCACTCACCAGCAGCCACAGGTTGCGAAGCACTCGCCGGCAGCCTCGATACCAGCAACTGGTCGATCTTGTGATGGTCGATGTCGACCACCTCGAACCGGAAGCCCGCGACGGTGATCGCTTCCGACTTCTTCGGAATGCGCTTCAGCGAGTAGATCACCAGGCCGGCTGCTGTATCCACATAGTCTTCGCCAGGCAGCGCGTCGATATCCAGTGCCTTCTTCAGGTCGACCAGCGGCGTCAGGCCGTCGACCAGCCACGAAGATTCATCGCGGCGCACGATCTGTTCGTCTTCGTTCGAGTAGAGGATGTCACCCATCAGCGCGCCGACGATGTCGTCCAGCGTGACGATGCCCACCACCAGCCCGTACTCGTTCATCACCACCGCAAAATTCTCATGCATCTCGCGGAAGCGGGTCAGTGACTCCGAGAGTGTCAACGTGTCCGGGATCACCAGCACGTTCTTGTCATAGTGCTTGCCGATGCTGTCCAATGCTGCGCCGCTTTCGTCGGCCAGCAGCAGTTGCAGGATGACCTTCGACTCCATATAGCCCAGCACGTCGTCGATATTCTTGCCGCACACCGGGTATTGGGCGTGCGGTTGCTTGACCAGCTTGCGGCGCAGGCCGTCGGCGGTGTCGTCGAGGGTCAGGAACACCACGTCGTCGCGCTGGGTCATGATGGCCGTGATCGGCTTCGAATCGAGTTCGAACACGTTTTCGATCAGATGCAGTTCGTGCTTGTGGAGCACGCCGGCCTCGGCGCCGGCATCGACCATGGCGGCGATATCCTCGGTGGTGATCTGATCGACCGGCTTGGTGGGAATGCCGAACAGCTTGAGCGTGGCATCGGCCGCCGCATTGAACACCCAGACCACGGGCTTGAACAGCTTGAGTAGCGTCAGCATCGGGCCGATCACCTGCACCGCGCACGCCTCGGGGAAGGTCATGGCGATGCGTTTGGGGATCAGGTCGGCGAACTGGATGAACAACAGCGTGACGATCAGGAACGAACTGATATTGGCGATGCGCTGTGCCATGCCGGCATCGAGGTACGCACTCAGGAATCCGTAGACGAGGTCCGAGACATGCTTCTCGCCGAGGATACCGGCCAGGATCGCCACGCTGTTGACGCCGATCTGTACCACGGTGAAGAAGTTGCCGGGCTCCTCCTTGAGCAGCAACACCTTGGTCGCGCGGTGGTCGCCGCGTTCAGACAGGACTTGGAGCTTGGTGCGGCGGGCGGCGGTCAAGGCGATCTCGGAGATCGAAAAGAACGCGCTTACCACCACGAGAAGGGTCAGGATCAGTACGAACATAAGTTATTCACGCGCCGATCTGGGCGTGTTGATATTGGTGCACAGGCGGGGGCCTGTCAATTGTCTGGTAAATGTCTGCCAGTCAGCGCGGGGCAGGATCAAACTGGACGACGGGCGAATCCAGACGATCGTCGAGCGTCGCGGCCAGCGCAGAGGCGGCGGCCGCGAACTGTGTCCGCATATCATCGACCAGGCTCGATTTGCCACGATGGGTGGCGCGCAGCATCTGGATTTCGAACGGCAATTCGGGTTGCACGTCGTGCAGCGCGACATTGGCCGGATTGGCGCTCAACGCGGTGTACTGGTCGAGCAGCGTGACGCCCAGGCCCGCATCCACCAGGGCCAGCGCGAGGGAATAGGTTTGGACCTCGAGCGTCGAATGTGGTTCCAGCGCGTGCCGGGCCAGCGTTTGCCGGACCAGCAGCCCCAGCGAGCTGTCGTCGTCATAGCCGATGAACGGCCGCTCCATCAGCTTGCGGATCGACACGATGCCGCGCCGGCCGCCCGAGGGCAGTGCCTGCGGGCGCGGCACGGCCAGCAGCATTCGCCCGGCGGCCACGGGCTCGCTGGTGATTGCCTCGTGCCTGGGCGGCGAAAAGGCGAAGCCCACGTCGATCTGGTTGGCCAGCAGCGCCTCGACGATCTCGCTCGTATGGTGCGTCAGCACCTGAACCTGGGTTTCCGGATGCCGCGCGCAGAAGCGGCGCACCGCCGGCACCAGCAGCGGGTTGGCCAGGCTTGGCGTGGCGGCCACGCGCAGGCGTCCCGTGCCCTTGTGGCGCAGGCTTTCCGATACGCGCCGCACACGCTCGATCTCACCATATAGCCTTTCGACATCGCCATAGAGCGCAAGCGCTTCCGGCGTCGGCTGCAGCCTGCCGCGCTGGCGATCGAACAGGCGGAAGCCCAGCGACGATTCCGCATGCTGCAGTACGCGGCTGACCACGGGCTGGGACACATGGAGCAGGCGCGCTGCCTCGCTGACGGTACCGGTCAGCATTACGGCACGGAACACTTCAATCTGGCGCAGGCGCATGGTTCTGGTGCGGGGGAATGTTCGCGCTGGTGCTTGCGCTGGTGTTCGTGTTGGTGCGGGAAATGGTGCTCCGCACTACGGGTAGACCCGGGTGGCGGGCCCCTATAGCTTGAGGACATATTCTGGCACGTATTGGCATTGGGCAAGCCGCGCCGGGTGCTCTACGCTCTGGCCCATCGTTTGAACAGGACGCAAGGCAAGCGGATGCGCATAGCGATCGTGGGTGCCGGTGTGGTCGGCATGACCTCCGCGTGGCGGTTGGCCAACGATGGTCACGAAGTCACCGTGGTCGAGCGCCATGATGGTCCGGGCGAGGAAACCAGCTTCGCCAACGGCGGCCAGCTCAGCTACAGCTATGTGGCGCCGCTGGCCGGACCGGGCGTGTTGTCGAAGGTGCCGGGCTGGCTGCTGGATCGCGATTCACCGATGCGCTTCCGGCCATCCATGGACCCGTCGCAATGGCGCTGGCTGCTGGCTTTCGCTCGGGCGTGCAATGCATCGGCAAGCGAGGCCGCCACGCGCAAGCTGCTGCGCCTGTCGTTCTACTCGCGCGATCTGATGCAGGCTTTCGTCGATCGTCCGGACGCGCGGCAGGAGGGCGGTGGTTTCGATTTCGCGCGTAGCGGCAAGCTGATCGTGCACCGTGATGCGGCGGCCTACGAATCGGCCTGCCGCCTGCTCGACTATCAGGCCAGCCTTGGTTGCGAACAGCAGGCATTGGATCGCGATGCCACGGTTGCGCTGGAGCCGGCGTTGGCCGGCATTCGGCAGGGCATCGTCGGTGCGATCCACACGCCGAGCGAGGAAGTGGGCGATTGCCATCGCTTCTGCGTGTCACTGGCCCATCTGTTGCAAGGCAGGCCGGGTGTCACGCTGCGCTTCGGCACGCGTGTGACCGGACTGGTGCGCGCGGGGGATCGCGTGACGAGCCTGCGCACCGATGCGGGTGATATCCGCGCCGATGCGGTGATTGTGTCGGGCGGCATCGGCAGCGTGCCGTTGCTCAAGCCGCTCGGTGTGCGGCCGATGCTGTGGCCGCTGAAGGGGTACAGCATCACGGTGCCGATCAGGCAGGGCGTGCTGGCGCCACGTATCAGCGTGACGGACTTCGCCAACAAGATCGTCTATGCGCGCATCGGCGATACGCTGCGCGTGGCGGGGATGGCGGATATCGTGCGCGGCGGCGTGGTGATCGACCGCGAGCGCGCGCAGACGCTGGTCACGCAGACGCGTGCGGTGTTTGGCGACGTGAGCCATGGCGCGGACCTTGATGCATTGCAGCCGTGGGCCGGCCTGCGTCCGGCCACGCCCACGGGTTTGCCGATGATCGGCGAATCACGCATTCGCGGTCTGTGGCTGAACCTTGGCCACGGCGCGCTGGGTTTCACGCTGGCCATGGGCAGCGCGGGTGTGCTGGCCGATCGGATGGCTGGCCGCAAGCCGGTGGTGGATGCCGAAGATTTCAGTGCAGCGCTCGCATAGTCATTCTCGCGGGCGCACACGGGTTGTGCTGGAAGTCGCAGTTTGAGAGTCGTGCCATTAAATCAAGCCCCAACCAAGGAGCCGAACCATGAAGTCACTGTCTGTCCGTCCGACCCCCGTCACCCGCCTGCTGGCCGCCGCTGCGCTGCTCTGCGCCGCTGCCGGCGCACATGCCGCCGATGGCGATACGCTCAAGAAGATCAAGGACAGCGGTGTGATCTCGCTCGGTTACCGCGAGTCGTCGATTCCGTTCTCGTACTCGGACGGCAAGGAGGTGATGGGTTACTCCCATGACTACCTGCTGGCGATCGTCGACAAGGTGAAGTCGACACTGAACATGCCGAACCTGCAGGTCAAGCTGACGCCGATCACGTCGCAGAACCGCATCCCGCTGATGCAGAACGGCACCATCGACATCGAGTGCGGCAGCACCACGAACAACCTTGAGCGCCAGAAGCAGGTGGCGTTTTCGAACAGCCTGTTCATCTACGGCATCCGGATGCTGACGAAGAAGGATTCGGGCGTCACGGACTTCCCGCAGCTCAAGGACAAGAACGTGGTGACCACGGCTGGCACCACCGGCGAGCGTCTGCTGGTCAAGATGAACGGCGAAGGCATGAACATGAACCTGACCAGCGCCAAGGATCACGGCCAGGCGTTCCTGATTCTCGAGTCCGGTCGCGCTGCTGCGTTCGTGATGGACGAGCCGCTGCTGTACGGCGAGCGCACCAAGGCCAAGAATGCCGCTGAGTGGGTGGTCGCTGGCAAGCCGCTGCAGACCGAGAACTACGCCTGCATGTTCCGCAAGGACGATCCGTCGTTCAAGAAACTGGTGGATGGCGTGGTGGCGGACATCATGACCAGCGGCCGCGGGGAGAAGCTTTACGCGAAGTGGTTCCAGTCGCCGATCCCGCCGCGCAACATCAATATGAATTACCCGCTGTCGCCGGACATGAAGCAACTGTTTGCCGAGCCGAACGACAAGGCATTCCAGTAAGACCGATCAGCAGCTTGTATCGCGATTTGCGCGGGGTGTTCCTTCCGTCTGGTCAATGTTGACATGTTGACGTGGAAGGAGAGGAGAGGGCCGATGCATCCAGAACAACAGCGTGCCGTACAACGGCACATCAGCATCGCGTCCTCTTCTCATTTTTTTCCCGCACGCCGATGACACATCATTGATCCGGCGCGGGCGGCGGCTGTGGCGTCTCGAGCTTGAGCCGGCGTCCCGTCTCAAGCCATGTTTTCAGGCCCGCCACGATCATCGGCCAGCCATTGCGGCCGCCCTGCAGGATCTGTTCGTCAACCGGCTCCCGATGGGTCTCGCTGACGGTCAGGCGTACGGCCTCGTCACCGAGCGCGTCGATTTGCCAGGTGACGATCACTTCCGGTAGTTGCCGAAATGCCTCGAGCCATTCCACGCGCCATGTGACGGACAACCGGTAAGGCGCGTCGGCGGTCAGTACCACGCCCTGCGAATCGACTTGACCATCTTCCATGCGTAGCACGAACGGGCTGTCGACCTTCCAGTCGGATTCGACGCGGCGGCCGAAGAAGTATTGCGTGCTTTGCGTGGGGTCGGTTAGCGCACCCCAGACTTGCTCCGGCGTGGCGGCGATGTAGGTGACGACGATGGTCTGCGGGATAGCCATGTGGAATCTCCTCGATGACGGGTGGAGCAGGGGCCGTCACGGTAACGATGGGGAGAAGGGACACTGTCGCACCGAATGACGGTGGACGGCAAGCAGGTGAGAGTCGGCGGGAGGGCTTGTGGTTCCGGCAACGTTACGTCGTTGTCGAGCCGGAAAGCCTGCTTCCCCGGCCCCTCTCCCGCCTGGCGGAAGAGGGGTGCAAGCCACGTAGCGACTGATTCGGCCGAATCGGCGGAATCAGTTGCCCGCGACGCGCTTTGCGATGTGGTCGAGCGCTTCTTCCACCTGGTCGATCAGGATCAGGCACAGATCGCCGGGCTGCAGATGGCTCAGTGCCGTGTCGATGGCGACGAACTCGCCGCGGATCTCCTCGACATGGCTCGTGCGCTGGGCGCCTTGCAGGCCCTCGCGCAGCAGCGCCAGTACCTCGCCATCCTCGCGGCCGCGCTGGCACTGGTCCTGATACAGCACCACCTCGTCGAACACGCCACCCAGGATCTGCGTCTGCTTGCGGATGTCCTCGTCGCGTCGGTCGCCCGCGCCGCTGATCACCACCACGCGTCGCTTCGACGGCATCGTCTCCACGGCATTGCACAGCGCCTGGATGGCGTCGGGGTTGTGGCCGTAGTCGGCGATCAGCGTGGCACCCTTGAAGTCGAACACGTTGAAGCGGCCCGGGGCCGTCGCGGCGTCGTTGACGAAGGTGGCCAGCGCGCGGCGGATCACCGCCCAGTCGATGCCAAGCGCCCAGGCGGCGGCGATCGACGACATCGCGTTTTCCACCTGGAAGCCGATCGAGCCGTTGCGCGTGAGCGGGATGTCCGCCAGCGGGATGCGCACTTCGGTGTCGCCTTCAGTCGCCACGATCTGGTCGCCCTCGACGAACACCACGCGCCTGCCTTGCGCGCGATGCAGCGCCATCGTCGGCAGACCGGCATCGTGCGCGAAGAACGTCACGGTACCCGGGCAGGCATCGGCCATGCGCGCCACCATTTCGTCCGCGGCGTTGAGCACGGCCATCCCGTGCGGCGCCACATTCTGCACGATCACGCTCTTCAGCACGGCCAGGTCCTCGACGGTGCTGATGTACGACAGGCCCAGGTGATCGCCTTCGCCAACGTTGGTCACCACAGCCACGTCGCAGCGGTCGAATGCCAGGCCTTCGCGCAGCAAGCCACCGCGCGCGGTTTCGAACACGGCGGCGTCCACGTCCGGGTGCAGCAGCACGTTGCGCGCGCTGCGCGGGCCGCTGCAGTCACCGGTATCGATGCGTTCGCCCTGGATGTACACGCCGTCGGTACCCGTCATGCCCATGCGCAGGCCGTTGGAGGCCAGGATATGGGTGATCAGGCGCACCGTGGTGGTCTTGCCGTTGGTGCCCGAGACCGCAACCACCGGGATGCGGCCATCGTCGCCATCGGCGAACATGGTCGAGATGATGGCTTCGCCGACCGCGCGACCTTTACCGTACGACGGCTGCAGGTGCATGCGCAGGCCCGGCGCGGCATTGACTTCGACGATGCCGCCGGCCTGCTCCTCGAACGGCTTGAGCATCGTTTCACAGACCGCGTCGACGCCGCAGATGTCCAGGCCGACCATTTGCGCGGCCGCCACGGCGCGCGCGGCGATGTCCGGATGCACGTCGTCGGTGACGTCGGTGGCGCTGCCACCGGTCGACAGGTTCGCGTTGTTGCGCAGGACCACGCGGGTGCCCTTGGCCGGCACGGCGTCGGCGCTCAGGCCCTGCTTGGCCAGCGTGGCCAGCGCGATATCGTCGAAGCGGATCTTCGTCAGCGACGTGGCATGACCCTCGCCACGGCGCGGGTCGCGGTTCACTTCTTCCACGAGCTGGCGCACGGTGTGCACGCCGTCGCCAATCACCTGCGGCGGATCGCGGCGGGCGGCGGCCACCAGGTGCTTGCCCACCACGAGCAGGCGGAAGTCATGGCCGGGGATGTAGCGCTCCACGAGCACGTCTGACGAAATATCGGCGGCCACTTCATAGGCCGTCATCACTTCTTCGCGCGTGCGGATGCGCACGGCCACGCCCTTGCCCTGGTTGCCGTCGCGCGGCTTGACCACCACCGGACCGTTGATTTCCTGCGCGGCGGCCCATGCCTCTTCGGCGCTGGAGACTGAGCGGCCCATCGGCACCGGCACGCCTGCCGCGTGCAGCAGGCTCTTGGTGAGTTCCTTGTCTTGCGCGATGGATTCGGACACCGCGCTGGTCATGTCGGTCTCGGCGGCCTGGATGCGGCGCTGCTTGCTGCCCCAGCCAAACTGGACCATCGAGCCCTGCGTCAGGCGGCGATACGGAATGCCACGCGCCACGGCGGCGTAGACGATCGAGCCCGTGCTCGGACCCAGGCGCACATCTTCGTCGAGCTCACGCAGGCGATGCAGGGCATCGTCCAGGTCGAAGGGCAGGTCGTCGCGCGCGGCGATGCAAAGCTGCTCGGCCAGATTGAATGCCAGGCGGCCCACTTCCTCTTCGCTGTACTGCACCACCACCTGATAGGTGCCGGGTTCGAGCGTCGGCGCGGTGTTGCTGAACGTCACCGGGCAGCCGGCCGCGGCTTGCAGGCCTAGGGCTGCCACTTCGAGCACATGCGCCATCGAGGGCGATCCTGCCTCATCGTCCGGGCGCAGCGGGCCGATGCCCGGAAAACGCCCGCGCAGGCGGTCTTCGAAACCGGGCAGCTCGGCCAGCCGAAGGGACTTGTCCGAGCACGCCACGATGGCTTCGATGGCTGTGTGACGACACCAGAGGTTCGGGCCACGCAGGGCCCGGATGCGAGAAACTTCCATAGAATCAGTTTTCCGTTTTTCTTTCCGGCTCGCGCATCACGCGCGGCGTCCGGCGCGGCCCATCCACTGGTGTACCTGTTCCACCGTGCTGTCCGTCGAGCCCTCGTCGCACTGCAGTACCAGCAGATCACCCGCCACGAGTTGGGCCAGCGCGGCTTCCACCGCCGCGCGGCGCGCGCCTTCGTCGATGATCTTGGTCACGCGGCGGCCTTCGTACAGGCCCTTCTTGAGCAGCGCGCGCGCCTCGGTCTCGGGGAGTTCGCGCTTGACGCTCTGGTCCTCGCACAGGAACACGCGGTCGAATGTGGCCCCAATCACCTTGCCCTGTTCGATCAGGTCCTCGTCGCGACGCTGCACGCCCGCGCCGAACACGAGCATCCGGCGCTCGGACGGAAAGCGGTCGAGCGCGGCCGCCAGCGCCTCGAGCGCCGGGGCGTTGTGTGCATCGTCCACCACCACGGTGGCGCCATGGTGCTCGAACAGCGTGAAGCGGCCCGGAACATCCACCTGGCCGACGTCGAACGTGACAATGCCAGCACGGATCAGGTCGTTCGAAATACCGAGCGCCCAACCCGTGGCCACGGCGGCCAGCACGTTCTCGATCTGGAATGCCACGCGTCCGGCGTAGGTCAGCGGAATCGCCGACACATCGGTCAGCGCGGTCTCGCTGTTGCCGGTGGCCAGCACCACCTTGCCGTCGCGCACGAACACCGCGCGCTTGCCTGCCGCGCGATGCGTGGCAATGGCCGGCAGGTCGGCGGACAGGCCGAAGAAGATGACGTCGCCATCGCACAGCTCGGCCATTTCGACCAGACGCGCGTCGGCGGCGTTGATGACGGCCACACCGGTCTTGAGCACCACATCCACCTGCGTGCGCAGCACGTTGTACATGCGGTCTTCATCTTCGACGTAGAAGTCGCCGATGTGGTCGGGCTTGCCGAAGTTCGTGACCACACCCACCTGGCAGCGGTCATAGGGCAGGCCCTGCGACAGGATCATGCCGCTGTCGTTCTCGAACACGGCGGCTTCCACCGCGCGATTCATCAGAATGCGATGACCGGCATCCCAGCTCGCGCGGTCGCCCCGGCCGCCTTTCTCCACCTGGCGGCGGTCCAGGAACAGGCCGTCGCTGCAGGCCAGACCCGTGTGTTTGCCCGACAGTTGCAGCAGTCGCGCCACGAGCTTGGCCACCACGGTCTTGCCGTTGGTGCCCGTAATGCCCACCACGGGGATGCGGCCGTCGTCCTCCACGCCGTTCCGGCTCGGGAACAGGTGATCGACGATGGCACGGCCCACCGGGCGCGGCTCGCCTTCGGCGGGCTTGATATGCATCAGCAGGCCCGGGCCGGCGTTGACTTCGACAATGGCGCCACGTTGTTCGGCCAGCGGGCGCGAGATGTCCTGCGCGACGAGGTCCACGCCGGCGATGTCGAGACCCACCACGCGCGCGGCCAGCGAGGCATGGGCGGCCACGCTCGGATGCACGCGGTCGGTCACGTCGAACGCGACATTGCCGTTGCGCTGGATCAGCACGGTGCGGCCTTCCGGCGGCACGGCGCTGCCGTCGGCATAGCCCTGGCGCTTCAGTTCCAGGCGTGCGGCCGAATCCAGACGCACGCGGTTCAGCGGATGGTCTTCGGTGCTGCCCCGACGTGGGTCGGAGTTGATCTGCGATTCGATCAGCTCGTCGATCGTCGACTTGCCGTCGCCGACCACCGAGGCGGTTTCGCCCATCGCGACGGCGACAACGCGGCCGCCCACGACCAGCAGGCGGTGCTCGTTGCCGGGTACGAAACGCTCGACGATCACGCCGCTGCCTTCCTCGATGGCCACGGCATAGGCCGTTTCCACTTCCTCGCGGGTCATCAGGTTCGTGAACACGCCACGGCCGTGGTTGCCGTCGTACGGTTTGACCACCACGGGCACGCCGATGTCCTCGGCGGCATCCCAGGCGTCTTCGGCACTTTCGACCATGCGGCCTTCCGGCACAGGCACGCCGCAAGATTCCAGCAGGCTCTTGGTCAGGTCCTTGTCGCGCGAGATCGACTCGCCGATGGCGCTGGTCCGGTCGGTCTCGGCCGTCCAGATGCGACGCTGGCGGGCGCCATAGCCGAGCTGGACGAGGTTGCCGTCCGACAGGCGGATCGACGGAATGTCGCGGTCATCCGCGGCATCGACGATGCAGGCCGTGCTCGGGCCCAGGCAGTGTTCGTCGACCAGGCGGCGCAGGTTGTCCACCGCGGCGGGCACGTCGAAAGGACGGTCCTCGATGGCGGCCATGACCAGGTCACGGGCCGTGAACAGCGCTGCGCGCGTCACTTCCTCGTGCCAGGCGCGGACGATGACCTTGTACACGCCGCGGATCGGGGTCTCGCGGGCCTTGCCGAAGCCGCCCGGCATCCCTGCCAGGTTCTGCAGCTCAAGCGTGACGTGTTCCAGAATGTGGCCCGGCCAGGTGCCTTCCTTCAGACGCATCAGAAAGCCGCCGCGCACCCCCGGGCTGCAGCGGTGTTCGATCAGCGTAGGCAGCCATGCCGACAGGCGCTCATAGAACCCCGGAATCGTGTTGGAGGGGAAATCCTCCAGTTCGCCGATATCGACCCATGCCTCCAGCACCGGCCGATATGTCCACATATTCGGGCCGCGCAGCGACATGACATCGAAAATCTCAATGTCCTTCTTTTTCATTGACTTAGCTTGAGGCAGTGGGCTGAATGCCCGAGAAATGGAAGCCTAACCTTTCGTTAACGTTACGGCGGCTTCAGGGTTGACCCTTGGCTGCCCCGATCTGGCCGGAACGTGTTGTGCAGTGCACCAGGCTCCTCCGCTTGTTTGCGTTATGTATACTTGCGGGCAAAATTGCGGGCCGCCACATGGCGCTCCGCTTAAATTGTTTCAAGTTATGTCCGTCGCTGATCCCTTCGGGACCCATTGCGGACGCGCTTTTCATTCGCTTTTCGCTTCTTGTCTGACGCGCCAACAATGACCCAGTCTTCCCCGTCCGTCCCTCCCAGCCCCGGTTTGCAAGGACCTTGGAGCGCCGAAATCGGCGCCACCCTGCAGCCTGGGGAAAACGTCCTGGCCGGACTGACGCTGGACCTGGACGCAAGGTTGCATTTTACCCAAGGGTGGCTGGTTGTGACGGACCGTCGCCTGATTGCGCGCGCGCCCGGTGAAAAAACCCTCCAGGACTGGGAAATCACGGCCGGCCAGACGCTGGCCCATGGGGACCACGCCGGGGTGGGCACGCTGGAACTGTCGGATGGCCAGCGCCGCCTGGCAAGCTGGCGCTATACGCTTGGTTACAATCCCGACGCATTGAGACTGGCCGACCAGTTCGATACGCGCCGCGAGGCCCTGGCAACGGGCCGCGCCCCGGAGCCTGCCGATACCGAGATCTGCCCCACCTGCAAGGCGCCGTTGCCGCCGGGCGAGGAACAGTGCCCGCAATGCAGCCGGGAACTGGAAACGCCCCCGTCGACATGGGCGCTCCTGCGCCTGTGGCGCTTCGCGCGGCCCTACCGCTGGGAACTGCTGGGCGGCTTCGTCCTGCTACTGCTGGGTACCGCCGCCACGCTCGTACCGCCGTACCTGACCATGCCGCTGATGGACAAGGTGCTGATTCCCTACCAGAACGGTGTGCCGATCGATATCGGCCTTGTCAAACTCTACTTGGCCGGCCTGCTGGGCGCCGCCCTGGTTGCCTGGGTGCTGGGCTGGGCACGTACCTACCTGCTGGCCCGGGTGTCGGAGCGGATCAGCGCCGACCTGCGCACCACTACCTACGAACATCTGCTCAAGCTGTCGCTCGAGTATTTCGGCGGCAAGCGCACCGGCGACCTGATGGCGCGCATCGGCTCGGAGAGCGACCGCATCAGCGTATTCCTGTCCTTGCACCTGCTGGACTTCGCCACCGACGTGCTGATGATCGCGATGACGTCCATCATCCTCGTGTCGATCAATCCGTGGCTGGCGCTGGTTACGCTGGTGCCCCTGCCGTTCATCGCGTGGATGATCCATCTGGTGCGCGACCGCCTGCGCCATGGCTTCGAGAAGATCGACCGGATCTGGTCGGAGATCACCAACGTGCTGGCCGATACGATTCCAGGTATCCGGGTGGTGAAGGCCTTCGCGCAGGAAAAGCGCGAAGTGACGCGCTTTCGCGAGGCGAACAAGCACAACCTGGCCATCAATGACCGGGTCAACGCGGTGTGGTCGCTGTTCACGCCGACGGTCACATTCCTGACCGAGGTGGGTCTGCTGGTGGTCTGGATCTTCGGCATCTGGCAGGTCAGCCACGATGCGATCACCGTGGGTGTGCTGGTGGCGTTCCTGACCTATATCAGCCGCTTCTACACGCGTCTGGATTCGATGAGCCGCATCGTCTCGGTGACGCAGAAGGCTGCCGCCGGCGCCAAGCGGATCTTCGATATTCTCGATCACGTGTCGAGCGTGCCGGAGCCGCAGAAGCCGGTGCACATCGACAACGTCCAGGGCGCCATCGAATTGCGCGACCTCGGGTTCCGCTACGGGAACCGTGCCGTGATCCGCGGGTTGAACCTGTCGATCCAGCCGGGCGAGATGATCGGCCTGGTGGGGCATAGCGGCTCGGGCAAGAGCACGCTGGTCAACCTGATCTGCCGTTTCTATGACGTGTCCGAAGGTGCGATCCGCGTGGACGGTGTCGATATCCGCTCGCTGCCGGTTTCGGAGTTCCGCCGCCATATCGGCTTGGTCCTGCAGGAGCCGTTCCTGTTCTTTGGCACGATCGCCGACAATATCGCCTACGGCAAGCCCGACGCGACCCGAGAGGAAATCATCGCGGCCGCCCGTGCCGCCCACGCCCACGAGTTCATTCTGCGCCTGCCGCACGGCTACGATTCGCTGGTGGGCGAACGTGGTCAGGCGTTGTCCGGCGGCGAGCGCCAGCGCATCTCGATCGCCCGCGCGCTGCTGATCAATCCGCGCATCCTGATTCTGGACGAAGCCACCTCGTCGGTGGATACGACGACGGAGAAGGAAATCCAGAAGGCGCTGGACAATCTCGTGCAGGGCCGTACCACGATCGCCATCGCGCACCGCCTCTCCACGCTGCGCAAGGCCGACCGTCTGGTGGTGATGGATCGTGGCCAGATCGTTGAAGTGGGCAATCACGACGAACTGATGGCGCGTGAAGGCGCGTACTACAAGCTGTACCAGGCACAGGCGCGCAACGTGGATACCGACGCCGATGCGATCAGCGACGGCGAAGTCGCGGAAGCGAAGGAGGCCGTCGGTGCGCAGTAATCAAACTTCCGAACAGACTCAAGAACAACCGGCCATGCAGACGCCTGACTTCAATCTGACCCGCAACAGCTTCGGCAAGCTGGTGTTGACGCTGGCCGATGGCGTGTCACACGACGGGGTAGTGCCAGTGCGAGCCTTCCCGATCTCCGCGCCCGACGGCGGCGTTGGCATGATGAGTACGGATGGCCGGGAACTGGCCTGGATTCCGAGCCTCGACGGCCTGCCGGCGCCGATCCGCGAACTGATCGAGGCGGAGCTGGCCGCGCGCGAGTTCATGCCCGAAATCCGGAAGATCGTGGGCGTCTCCACGTATGCCACGCCGAGCATGTGGACCGTGCAGACCGATCGTGGCCAGACTGACCTGGTGCTGCGTGGCGAGGAGGATATCCGCCGGCTCGTTGGCAATACGCTGCTGATATCCGACAGCCACGGCATCCACTATCTGATTCGAGACCTGATGGCGCTCGACAAGCCCAGCCGCAAGATCCTGGACCGGTTCCTCTGACGCTGCCAAGGCCATCGCCCGGCACGGCATGAAAAACGGCACGCAATTGCGTGCCGTTTTCGTTTCCTCATCTGACCGTCGCGCAGTCGCGAAGCGACTCAGTGCAGCAACGTCGATACCTGGTCGTCCTCGTCATCCCAGTCTTCGAGTTCGATCGGCGAGTCCGGCGCCATGTCCCACACCATCGAGTGAAAACGAGGGGTGAACCACTGGCGGAACATCTCCAGCGAGATCTGCTGGGGCCATAGCGAGTCGTCAAACCATTCCCCGAGCATGAACTCGAAGAACGTACGCCAGCGCTTTTCGACCCAGCGCAGCGCGTTCTCAGGTGTATCTGCTACCTCGGGCAACAGGAACACGCTGGCGTCGTCGCGGATGGCCTCGAGCGTCAGCGTGGGCACAGGTTCGGGATCCACCGCCTTGACCCAGTCAAGGAAGGGCTGCTCCGGCACAAGCAGGCAGACGGAGCGATTCACGGTGAAGCGGGGGTGGTCAGACATGGAGGCGATGCGGGGAAGGGGAAACTGCGATGGCCTATTGTAGCGTTCCCCGTCAGCGTGCTGGCACAGACGTTGATCGGTCGTTCTCTTGATGGCCGGCAGAGTGTCCGATGATTGATGGAAATTACGATCTCCTTGGTGTTGGCGGACAGATCAAATCAAGACGTATTCAGCTATCGCTATGAAGTCGACAAGGACGCACCCAGCGCAAGCGCACGTTTTGGTGGCAACGGCAGTTCCAGTGGTAGATCGACAGGGCAGTCCAATGGCAGCAGCCTGGACACTTGGTGCGAGAGCTCCACGTATGGACCACGTATGAAATTGGTCAGGCCGTCATTTATCAGGGCACGCGCTACGTTTGCCTCCAAAGGCATGCGGCGTGGCGCAGTGCTGGATGGGCCCCAGCGGTGACGCGGGCCTTGTGGCGTGTGGTTCGCTAAGTGTTGTTTTTTCGCTGGATCTTGCGTGAATCGGTTCCGATTTTTTAAGTTTTCTGCGAAGAATGCCGTCATCGTTCAGATACGGGGACTGGAGTCGTTTGATGAGTTTTACCTTTCTCCCGCCGGGTGACGCCTTCATGCCGACCATGACAGAGCGTTTCGCCGAAGCGGAAAAAATTGAAGATCGCACAGCGCGTTGGACTGCCCAGGCAGAGATCGCGCTGAACACTGGCGACATGTACCTGGTCGGTCTCGTGCTGTTCAAAGCCATTCAGGAGTTCGGTCCCGAGGCGTTTGCCGCGCACTCGGGCGAACCCCTGGCGCGGCTGCAGCGGCTATGGATGCCTGGCGTGCTTACTTCGCCTGATCAGGCGGAGCGGCTGTACACGCACCTCGGCGTGACGGTCGGCGTGGAACCGTTTCATGCGGCGCGGCTGGCTGGCATGCCTCTGGATGGCGCGTCGATGCACTGACGGCGGGCGCGCCACATCGGCGCGTGATGAATCGTGCAGGCATAAAAAAACCCAACCGGTGACGGTTGGGTTTCATGTTTGGTGCCGGCGTCAACCAAATGAATCCTTGCAGCTCTTATGCGGCGCGGCTTTCGGAATGGTGACGGACACTTGTACCACCAGATGTACCACCGCATTTGAGGCGCTAGGCACGCGGCGGTAATGCTTGTTGGAGGCTTCTTCGGCACTGTCAAGTTGCCCGACGCGCATCGTCGGACAATATGTTCAGCCTCTCGGTCGGTGTTCGACCCCATTCAATCGCTCAACATCCCCCGTACCCCCGGCTTGGTCCCCCCGGTCTGGCCCCACTACCCCATACCCCGGCACCCCCCGTCGACGTATGGCTCTTGGCTGGAAGTGCCCAAAAAATTCGGTGCTAACAACATGTTGCGTTACGATATGTGCAAGTCGTCGAGATCGAACGGCATCGCAGTGTCCGGCCAAGCACGAACAACAAGAAGGGAGGCATGCGGTGATGCTAGCTGAATCGTCTCTTGACGAAGGCCCATTCTCGGTGCTGGATGTGCCACCACTGACAGCCTCCACCCCGGCTCAGGGGGATCGACGTTCGAAGTCCGCGAAAAGTCTTATGACGAGATATATCGCGCAGCCATTCGCGCGGTCCGAGCCGACCTTACTCTTGTCGAAAGCAACAAGGAGACCGGCACCATTAAGGCTGAGTCGCGCGCAGGCATGTCGACATGGGGAGAGGTCGTCGGTGTGTTCATTCGACCGCCTCAGCCGGGGGCAACCGTCTACGTCGTAGAGGTCCAGAGTCTGAAAAGATCGAAGGCGCAGATCACCGGCTAGGATTGGACCACGAGCGTCATCGCTGGCATCAAGGCAGAGCTCGACATGTAGCGGTAGGTTGCCCTGTCATTTTTCTTGCTGACATAGAAAAACCCACATGAAAACAAGCATCGTTGCTCTGGTAGGTGCGCTGCACCTTTTCACGTTCTCTACTGCGTTTGCCCAGTCAACTAGTCAGCGAAGTGTAATTACAGCGGCTGCGGCCGACGCGCGCTTTGAGATCGTACAGTCAGAGTTGGCGCTCAGATGGACCTTTAAGCTGGATAAGCAGAGCGGGGTTGTATATCAACTTGTAGCGTCAAAGGACGGAGTCTTGTCGTGGGATGAGATGGCTCGATATAAACACACCCTCCCTGATCCTGTTGTCGCTGGCAAAACGAACTATCAGATTTTTCTCTCCGGCATCGCGGCCAAGAACACGTTCCTGATAAATGTGAATTCGGGGGCGACATGGCAACTCCAGGGGAGTGACTCTGGCAATTCATGGGTTCCAATTCGATAGGCGGTCCCAGTGCGGGTCATGACGGGTGGAGCGGAAGCCATAAGGAGGCAGCATTGTTCATATGATCCCTTTCTACCAATCGAAAGAATGGTCGACATGTCCGCGCGTGCCGGTCGTCCTCAACGGGCAACTGTGCTTTGCCTACGACACGACCGCGAAAGGTGAAACATGGCAGCCCAAACGCGGCCATGCGCAACGCATCGGGTTGCTCGACAACGTCTACCATGAGTTCATGTTGACCCACAACTACGGTCGCGGCGAGACAGACCGCCACTATCTGTACTTCCAGCAGGATGGCAAGCTGTTCTTCGTCTACACAGGAGAATGCTGGCCAGACACCATCTGCATTGAGACCGCGGTTTGATGCCCACTCAGATGTAGTCATCGTGATGCGGCTATGAAGCAGCATCACGCTAAAGTTTGCAGAGACTTTGCGTCATACAAGAAAAGGTCCGGGCGGCGTCGACAGTCTTAGCGCCGATTGCCTGCCACGGAATATGCTTCCTACTTGGGCTTCGCAGTATCCGACGATTGCTTTTCCATCGCTTGTTGGCGTACGGCGGCGATTACTTCGGGCTTGCGCAGGACCCGAAGCAGACCGTCTCGCTTTGGTGTCGCCTTCAATCGCTCAGATATCTCGGATGCGAGCACCTCTGCGTCCTCCACTATCTCCAACGTGTTGATGTTGATGATTGTCTCGGCGGGGAACTCGTCGACAAAATGCTCGAGCCCGACGGTGGTTTCCTTGAGCTTTCGGATAACGGCGTAACTCCGGGGGAAACTTCCAAGCTGTGCAAGCCGGAAAAGGAGACTATGCAACGACGGTTCGGTTGCAATGCCAATGCTGTCGCTTGCAAGTTCTACTCGTGCGCACCACCGTGCCATTGCATCGACAACCGTTGCTCTCTCTTCCAGTACCTTTGGCTCACCATCGGCCAAGTGCGTTCGCGGACGATACCCACCGAGACTATGCTCGAACACACCCAACATGAGCACGTCTTCCGCCAGGCAGAGAATCGCGGTGTCCACCAGTTCATCAAAGAGCTGGGCAACGTCAGGCGGTCGCTTGGCTAATAACCGGGTTACCAGTTGGCCAAAAGATTGGGCCATGTCATCTGACATCCCTACCTTACGCTTCGCTGCCTGAGCGGTAAGTACGCGAACACAGCCCGAAATGTCCACATCGCGAGCAGAGGGCAAGTAGGTAGCGGCCCACTCTAGGAGTTGCACCAAATCTTCACTCTTGGCGATATTCTCCAACTCAAACTCCAACTCGGAGGCGTCGGCGAGCAGGGCATGAACCTGCGAGGCTTCCGGAAATATCTCAAGTGAGGTCAGAGCGAACAACCTCGCAAGGCGATCAGGATCTTCAATGCGAAGCGAGCTTTGTGGATCGCCGTAACTTACCCCTCTGAGTCTAGGGAAAAGAAAATAGCAGGCCTGCATCGCCAGTCGATGAAGGTGATCGTCCGCTGGCAAGTGTCTCTTCCATTCGTCTTTGTCGGCCTTCTTGTCGAGTGAGAAACGAATCCACTCCAGTTCGACAGGGGTATCGATGTCCCTGAAGCTGAACCCGGTGAATTCCCTTGGATGATGGAGAATCGCATCTCTAAGATTGCCACAACGTTGTGCTACGGCCTCGAAGACAAGTACATCTGCAGCATTAACGTCCCCCCGGGTTGCCGGTAAGCTGATCATCAGTCGATTAGCGAGCCGCACGGCATCACGCGGCGTTGTGCATAGGTCTGCGGCCAGTCGCGTGGCCTTCTTCCAAAGTTCTATTTCGTAGGGGACCAATGGCTGAGAAAGGCTGGAGAGCAGTGGCTCCATCTCGCTCTCTAGGAACTGATACATCCTCCACCCAAAGATCGGGGGCACAGGATAGGCGACCTGCACGATTTTTTCGAGATAGCTCGCCCCAGTAATGCCATAGGTCGACAGGGACTCTGTCACAACCTTCTTGTCGTAGGCGATGAGGTATGCGACGCGCGGAAAGTCAGCAACGGCCTTGATCATCTGGAACACTGTGCGCATCTCGTCCAGGAGCAGGCGGTCGAGATCGTCTATAACGACCAATATGGGCCTATCCATGTCTCGCAAGGCTTGCTCGACAGCTTCCTTCTTCTCGGGCAAAGACATCGTCGGGAGAAGACCCTCCAATTGGTCTAGTGCCGCCGTTGCCGCTGGTTTTCCGGAGTGGATTGTCTCGCCGACTGCCGAAACGGTATCGATGACTGCTGCGACCTCGCTGCTAGCGTCGGAGAGTCCAGGCAAATATCGCGCGTAGCGCAGTGCAGCCCCATATTCCAGCAGCCGCTTGGTCACAGTGATCGCCTGTTTGCTTCGCTCGGCTAGGACATCGGCTTTCACACTTCTAGCCAATTGGAGGAGGAATAACTCAATCAGGTTTCCAGACGTGCTGACCATCCACGGATTGAACTCGACCACGATCGGACGATTACTCTCGTCCTGCATCCGAAGGGCGCTGAGAACAAGCTGAATAACCGTGCTCTTGCCGCTGCCCCAGTCTCCTTCGATCCCGACTACAACACCCGGCGATCCGGCAGGAAGCGTAAGCGAGCGACTTAACGATGTTGCAAACGGCAAGCGGCTAAGCGCGTCCACGGAGGTGGCGCGGTCAGATTTGAAGGCAGCGTTGACCATTTTTTCTGATTTGGGGAGAGTGTGTGGATCAGTCTACAAGAGAGTCTGCCAACTGCTGATGACGAGTGTTCCTCGATTCCATGGGCTCACATGTAATCCTCAGGGTGCGGCAGCGACACGTGATCGAACTTGCGTGGCCTGCCGCGTGGTCTCTTCAATAGAGTGGGCTGCTTCGACGGCAACCCGTCGAATTTTGTGACGACGCCGGGTGGCAGCCAGAACCGTCGGGTGTCGTAGGGAGAGTCGAGCCCCACCCGCGCCTTGCGCCAGCCCGCTGTACGCAGCACCGCATACAGTTCGATGTTGCCGGGCTTGTTACCCGGTGTGAGTCCGCATAGCTGCGCGTGAATCTCGCTGAAGGTGTGCGGGCGCATCCGCGTCGCAACGGGCTGCGTGGCCCACCAGCGGTCGAATTGCTGTATCAGTGTGTCCGCCCGATACCGCTCGAGTGCGATGCGGTGGCGCTCGATGGCCATCCTGTGCTGGGCACCCCGCAACCGCTGCGCGGTACGCTCATCGCGGCGCAGCCGTTTCAGTTCAGCCCGCACGGCGCGTTCGGCCTCGGCGCGCTTGGCGTCCTCGGCAGCGGCCTGCGCATCCGCTGCATCGTGCGACGTCAGGTCGGTCAACCAGTCAGCAAGATAACCCATGTCATTCTCCGGGGAAGGGGTAGGTAGCGCGGCGGGGGGGCACAATCGCACAGATCCTTCCGCGCAGAACCGATACCCGTTCTCAGTGACCGGAGTGGGCCGCGCGCACTGGGCGATTTTGGGGTTGGGCTGGCTCATCCCAAATGATTAGGATGCTAACGTTTTTCACGGACCACTGTCGTGCGTCCGAAAACGCCAATATTCCACGGCAATGTATGGTGCGATTGCCCCCCCTTTTTCATGCCCACAGTTGTTTACAACGTCCCTGCTCGCGTGCCTTTTCGCTGTTCCCGGTGATTAGGTGACGAGATGTATTCGACAGCATCTGTTCCGGTGGTCCTGGCAAAAGTTACCTACCCTTAAAACTACCTGACCTGTCCTGTCCCACCTGTCCACAGCCCGGAAACCAGCGCCAGACAAGGGTTTGCGGCTTTGTGCGTCGGGACATGTCGGGACAGGTGGCCGCCTTTTGGACAGGGGGCGGCGCAAAAAACGCGCTTGCTGTAGGACAGGTCGCTCGGCCACCTGCCTGCACCTGTCCACACCTTAAAACCGGGAAACCCGCACCAGATAAGGCTTTGCGGGTTGCTGGACAGGTGGGACAGGTCGGGACAGGGGTTTTCAAGGGTAGGTAACCTGTGTTGGGAGCGCCCGGGATGCACGCTCTTGCCCGCGCCGCGCCCGATAAGTTGTTAGCTGGCAGTGCTGTCGACCGGTTCGGAGTCCTCGTCGTCAGTCGAGCGGGGGACGATCACATACACTCGCTGCCGTCCCACGCCGGGGAGTGTCGCGCGATTCTGCCAGCTATCGCTGCCGGGCACCTTGTGCAGCCACCCCGCCGCACCGAGCACCCGGACCACGGTGCGCACGTCATGGTGCCGACACAGTTCGTCCTTGAAACTCTCCGGTTGCATCAGATACTCAGCCTGCCCGTCGCTGCCTTTGCGGACGAAGCCTGCCCGGTTGGTCACGTGCTGCCCGGCGTAAGCGGCACCATTGGCGTCCAGTTCCTCGAACCTGCTGCCGCCGTACTGCTGGAAGAAGCGCGCCGCGTGCGTGCGTATCTGCCGATCCTCCTGCTGGCCGATACCATGGGTGTCCAGCCACTCCTTGAACATTCTCGCGGCAGCGACAACGGCCTCCCCTGGCTGCCATCCCGTCAGTCCTGCCGTTGTCGCAAGTTCCCCGGCTGCGGCGATCAGTCCGAAGTCTTGTGCCACCCGGCCCGCCTGCGCGCTTGCCTCTGCGGGAGTCAGCTTGGCGACGAACTGAGTGATGTACGCTTGGGCGTGCTTGGCGATCGTTTCGCGCTGCGCTGTTAGCCAGTTCAGCCACTCGACATTGACTGCGCCGTACTGCTCGGCGCACGCCGCGTGCAGTTGTCGGGCGAACACACCACCAGTCGCCGCGCCTTGCGGTAACCGGTCGAACACACCCAGTCCCTTGCCAGCATCGGCAGTCACCTCGATCAGACGCACCTGCTGCCCGGCACGTACCTGCTGACCTGCCTGTCGCATTGCCTGCTCAAGCGAGATTTCACCAGTCGAGACGAGTTGCAGCCGCCACGAGGCTGTCGCACGTGCCGCGCCACTACGTGACATGCGCGCGCGCCCGGTGCCATCCAACAGGCCGTAGATGATCGAGCCCACGGAACTGCCATCAGCGGTGCCGAGTTCGTCGAGTACCAGCACGCTATCGTTGTGCATACAGGCCGTTGCTTCGAGGCCATTGGCTGTGGCATTCCACTTACGGATTCCGGCAGGTGCACCGCATACCGATTGCGCTAGTCCTGCGCAGGTGCTCTTGCCAATGCTGCTCGGGCCGATGAAGTGTATGCCGCCCGAACTCATGCCCACCAGATGGCGCAATGCCCCTGCGAATCCGGCGCTGATTGCGAACACGGCACGGCTGTTACCGGTGACGCGGGTGCCGATGTGTTCGCGCCATTCGAGCGCCGTGCCGCGCTGTGCGAAGTGTGGATTGACGTGTGTAGTGTTCTGAAACACGACCATGTCCAGTTCGCTATCCGATTGGCCCATCACCTCTGTCCCCATCACGAACTTGTCACCGTGCCAGCCCAGCTTGTCAACGGCAACCGCAAAGCGATCCAGACGCCAGCAAAGCAGATAGAGCATCAGCATCTGACGCATTTTCTGGCTGGGGGCGATGTCGACCCCGCCGTCTGCTAGTTGCTCGCGCACGGTCAGGCCGTCGCCCTGAAGGGCACTCATTGGCACAGCCCACTCGTGAAGCTTGTTGTCACGGTCGGTCCAGCGCAGCAGCCGCCCCCATGCGTTGCTGTCGCCATCGCGCGTCTGCGCCACGACGTGCAGTGGCGAGCAAATCCACTTTTCCTCGCCATCGCTTTCGACGTAGTAGACACCATCCGCTCGGACCATGAACGAGTCTGCCGCCACGCCGCGAGACGTGCTGCCCGATTGCACGCTACTACTGGCGTCAACGGGGCGGGGTGGGGTCCATCCTGCCTCCTTGGCGTGATGTACCAGCGTGCCAATGCCGATACCGCCGTCTGCGCTGATGCTGCCCCACAACTGGTCGAACCCGGCATCGGTGTACTTGGCCGACGTCTTGGACCAGTCGCGCGCCAGTGTCTCGTTGCACTGCCAGTTGAGCGACTTCACGGCCATGCAGATATCACGCCAGATGGCGCGATCGTCAGCGGGCAGTACAGCCAGCATGGCCTGCACCTGCGCCTTGTTTTCGGGCGTCTCGCTCCAGTTCTGCCCGACTCCGGTGGTCAAGTCCGTGTTGCCAGCGTCCGTGAGGTCGCGCAGGGAATCAGGCAGCGCACCCGGAAGCGCGCTGTGCGAGGTGGCTGGCAGTGCTACCCGTGGTTGTGTCAGCCGTTCGATCATCCAGCCGGGTGCCTCTGTCACAGGCGCGTCGGACTCGACGGTGTATGCGACCGTAGTGCGGCTGGGCGGTGCGATCACATACCCGCCATCGGCCTTCACGTCGAGCCCCCCGCCAAGCGTGCCTGCCAGCTTCATGCCGCGCGCGTTCTTGAAGTAGTAATGGTCACCACCCCCGCCAGTCTTTACCCTGTAGGTGTCGGGCAGCGGGCCATGCTCGGCGAGTAGTGCGGCCAGCGTCGCGTCGCCGCCGTTGCGCGGGTCCACGTCGAGCACGAAGAAGCCCGACACGTCGCCAGTAGCGATTCCGATGTTGAACTTTGGGTTCAAGAACATGGCGCGCACGTGCTGCGGGTCAGTCGATGCGTCCTTGTAGCCGTGCTGTGTCGCCGGAACCTTGTCACCCGCCCTGCACGGGAACACCGCCCACCCCTTGACGGCGTAGGCCAGCGCGGCGTCGAGCACGACGGCATGAGGTGTTGCAACGGGTTCGACTACGGTCGAGCTAGCGGCGGCGTCGAACAGCCCCGCAAAACTGAGGTCTGACATAGAATGAAATCTCCGCGAAGTGTTGTACTGCGATGCCTTCCCCTCCGATGGCACCGAGCCGGTCTATGTGACCGGCTTTTTCTTTACGCGTCCGGGCGAAATGCGCACACCCGTCCAACCTCGTCGCGCAGTGCGAGCAAGAGAGGCCGACTGTCGCGCCCTGCCCATCCCTCATCGAGCACGCGGCCCACTGCGGCGAGCCGGGCGAGCAGTTCCGCGCAAACAACGGGGTAGTTGGGGATGGCGGCGACGAACTGGGCCACGGCGCGGCGCAAGGGTGTGCTGTCGATGCGGGGTGCGGTTTCACGCAGCCCGCCTTCACGCAGCATCATCGGCTCCTGAATATCCAGCAGAGCGCCTACGATGGACAGCACGTCGCGGTAGATCGAGGGAGGCACGTGTCCGGTCAATCTTGACGCTCCGCTCAGGTCGGGGAGCATCTCAACAATCTCGTCCAGGCGGTGCTCGACGGCGGCGTTGGGCAGGTCCAGCACTTCAGGTGACTCGTCGAGCCCGGGGGGTGCCTTGGGTGTCATCGTGCGACCTCCACCTGATTGACCGTTTGCGCAGCATCCTTGTCCGGCATAATCAGTTCGTACCCCGTCGCAATCAACGGCGACTCACTTCCCGCAGCCCCCGCGTGGCCACAGTGCGCCGCGCGGTAGCCATATCCTGCGCTGTGGTGGTGGTCACGCTCGCACCACGGGCAGTAGAACGTAAGGCGGTTGCCACCGTCCTCCACCGTCACCTTGCGCGCACGCACTTTCGGTACTCCGTCGCGCCTGAAGCCAGCGACAGCGCCGCACGCCTTCATGATTGCTTGCTGGTCGGGTGTCATCACACACTCTCCCTCTGCGCCTTGGCGGCATCGAGGATTGCCTGAATCTCGGACAGCAGCCACCGGCTACTACGCGCGTTGAGGATGCGCAGCGGCGGCGGAATCAGGCCCTTGGTGATGCGGTCGTACATCGTGCTTGGCTTGATGCCCAGCAGTGCACAGACCTCGTGCTTGTCGATGGCGCGGTCACCTGCCTGTGGCACGATTGCGCGGGCAGGCAACGGAGCGATGATCGGTGGGTGCTTGCCCTTGGCCGTGGTGGTGGGTCGGCGCTTCGCAGGAGTCGCTGCGCCGCGTGCTTTGGCGGGGGTGTGTACTGTCGGCATATCCGGACTTCCTTATCCACGATGACGCTCAGGGATGTGCGTCTGCGGACAAACGGTAGGCCGAACTCTGCTGGCAGGCAAATTATGCTGGAATGGTGATTGGTGGTGGCACGTTGCACTACATTGTGTTTTCTTGGCGCTATATTGTGTTGCGTTGTGCTATGTTGAGGATAATTTTACTTGGCGTCGTTTTGTGGGCGGAAAAGCGCGCAGAAGCGACGCAGATGGGAATTTTCTTGCGTATTTCTCGCGCTTGTTAGAGCGCATTCAACGCTTTCCCTCGCAATCCCGCGCCGGTACTGGGTTTGCGGTATTTTCGGCATTTGTGTGCACTGTTGTTTTTGGGTCAGGCTTGCGTCGGTCCGCTGGCAAACGGCAGCACCTTTGCGCCTGCCTTCAGTTCGTCCAGATAGTCGGCCCACCGCTGCATCAATTCGCGCCTCTGGTCGAGCCACTGCGTGCGGTTATACGCGCGCCCGAGAGCGTCACGCACGCCATGGGCTAACTGTGCCTCTATCACTTCGTCGCGCACGGCCAGCACTTCAGCAGCAAGCGTGCGAGCCGTTGCACGCCAGCCGTGGGGCAGGGCGGTATCGGAGTCGAACCCCATGCGCTTGAAGGCGGCGGATAGCGCCATGTCCGACATGCAACGGTCGCCACCACGCAGGCTAGGGAAGACGAATCGCCCGCGCCCCGTTAGCAAGTGCAGTGCGCGCAGGATTGCCACGGCTTGCTGCGACAGCGGCACAAGATGATCGGGACCATTCTCCTTGCCTGCTCTTGTGCGCTTCATGCGCGCAGCAGGCACAGTCCACATCGCCGCATCAAGATTGAATTCCACCCACTCGGCCTGTCTCAACTCGCCAGGTCGTTGGAAGACAAGCGGGGCGAGGCGTAACGCTGCCGTGACCACTGCTGTGCCGTCGTACCCGTCGATTGCGCGCAGTAGCGCGCCCAACTGGATGGGATCAGTCACGGCGGCATGGTGCTTCACCTGCGTCGCGGGCAGAGCGTCGCGCAAGTCTGCGGCAATGTCACGCTCGGCGCGCCCGGTGCCGATGGCGTACCGCATTACCTGTCCGATCAATACCCGCACGCGATGCGCAGTCTCAAGATGGCCGGTCTTTTCGATACGTTGCAGTACGCTCAGCACGTCAGGCGGCGTCAGGTCGGCAATGGGTCGTGTGCCGAGGTACGGGAAGATATGCACTTCGAGGCGGCGCAGGTTGCGCTGGGCGTGCGAGTCGGAAAGTGTAGGCGCGAACTTGCCCCACCACTCCCGTGCAACCGCCTCGAAGGAGTTCTCCGCGTTCAGGCGCTGGGTTTGCTTTTCGGCCTTGCGTGCCGCGCCGGGATCGACGCCGTGGGCGAGTAGTTGTCGTGCATCGTCGCGCCGCTCGCGCGCCATTTTCAGCGTCGTCTCAGGGTACACGCCAAGCGCGAGGGTCTTCTGTTTGCCTGCATGGCGATAGCGCAGCCGCCAATACTTCGACCCCGCTGGCGTCACTTCGAGGTACATGCCCTTTTCGTCACCCATGCGGTAGGGCGCATCCTTGGGTGCGGCGGTGCGGACTTGTATGTCGGTCAGGGGCATCGTGCCATCTCGTCTGCTGGTGGTATCGCGGACGGTGGCATTGGGGTGGTGGTCTCCGACTGGTGGTATCGACCTGCCACCACCGCGCTTGTGCCACCAGAACTACCACCAAGTACCACCGGATCGGGATGGATAATACCGGACGGCGGCGGAAAGAAAAAACCCGCGAAGCCTTGCAGCTACGCGGGTCTCTGGACTTCGGTGTACATCGTCGGACTGAATTTTGGTGGAGCCGGCGGGAATCGAACCCGCGTCCGCAAGCCCTCCACAGAGAGTTCTACATACTTAGTTCTGTCATTTGATTTAACCGGCGCATCGCGGACGAACACGCTCTACGACGGCGAGTCACTAGGTTTTCGTCCTCGGGCCCGTGACACTCCCGAAGCTTATCTGACGTAAATGACCTCGCTGGTTCTTGCGAACCCTAGCCCGTCAGCGAGCCAGTGCGAGGACGGCGGCCCTTAGGCTGCCAGTGCGTAACGTTCGTCGTTAGCAGTTATTGCATTCCCATTGATTAACGAGGTGACGGGTCCTCGGTATGCCCTCCACTGCTTTGTAACCCACGTCGAAACCAGGTCGGCCCCAATGTGCGTCAAAACGCGAAAGAAAACGGATTGTACTCGCTTTCGACGCACCCTGTGTGGTTCGGTTCCTTGGTCAGGAGAATAGCGGTAGCAGCTCCGCGGGATGGCGGATCAGGTAGTCGGCGCCCCAGGTTTCCGGAGGTTCGGCTTCGCCGCAGTAGCCGTATGCCGCGGCGACCGTGGTCATGCCGGCGGCCTGGCCAGCCTGAATGTCGCGCAGGTCGTCGCCGACGTATATGCACCGGCCGGGCGCCACGCCGCTCAATTCTGCCGCTCGCAGCAGCGGTGCGGGGTGTGGCTTGGCGTAAGGGGTGGTGTCACCGCTGACCACGGCCGAGGCGCGTGGCGTCAGGCCGATCGCATTGACCAGTGGCACGGTGAAGCGGGCAATCTTGTTGGTCACGATGCCCCAGCGAATGCCCGTGGACTCCAGTTGTGCCAGCACCTGGTCCATGCCCTCGAACAGGCGCGTATGGACGGCGATATCGGCCTCGTAGTAGTCAAGGAACGCGTCGCGCAAGGCCGGGAACTCGGGATCCTCCGGGCGCTTGCCGAACGCCACGCCGAGCAGGCCACGCGCGCCGTGCGAAGCTACCGGACGAAGCCGTTCGTACGCGACCGGCAACATGCCATGTTCGATGACCAGCCGGTTCGCGGCTGCGGCGAGGTCAGGAGCGGTATCGGCAAGTGTGCCGTCAAGATCGAAGAAAACTGCGTCGAACGTCATCATGGTTCAAGGCTTGCGGAAAGCCATCATGTAATTGACGTCGGTGTCGCGGCCAAGCGAGTAGATCTGCGTCAACGGGTTGTAGGTCATGCCGCGCATCTCGATCATGTCCAGTCCGACATTTCGCGCGAAGCGGGCGAGTTCGGATGGTGTGATGAATTTCTCGTAGTCGTGCGTGCCGCGCGGCAGCATGTTCAATACGTACTCGGCGCCGACGACGGCAAGCAGGTACGCTTTGAGGTTGCGGTTGATGGTCGAGAAGAAGACGTAGCCGCCCGGCTTTGTGAGCATCATGCAGGCGCGCACGATCGACTGGGGGTCAGGCACATGCTCCAGCATTTCCATGCATGTCACCACGTCGACGCTGGCCGGCGCGCGGGCCGCCAGATCCTCGACGGCGATCTCCTCGTAGGTCACCGCCACGCCCGATTCCAGGCTGTGCAGGTCGGCAACCTTGAGCGCCTTCGTCGACAGGTCGATGCCACGCACGATAGCGCCCGCGCGGGCCATGCTTTCGGAAAGGATGCCGCCTCCGCAGCCGACGTCGATGACCTGCTTGCCCGACAGGTGGGCAATGTCGTCGATCCAGCCCAGGCGCAGCGGGTTGAGGTCATGCAGCGGCTTGAACTCGCTGTTGGGGTCCCACCAGCGGTGGGCCAGCTCGCTGAACTTGTCGATCTCTTTCGGATCGGCGTTGCGGCTGCTTGGCGTATCGGGAGTGGAATGCAGGGTGGTCGATTGCGACATCATGGGTGCCGGCGAGCGGCAAATCAGGTGAGAAGTCTGCGGCAACTTTACCAAAAAAAAAGCCCAGCTTGCGCTGGGCTTTTTTTCATCGGAGAGGATCCGATTAACGTGCGCTGCGGGTGCCGACCACTTCGACTTCCACGCGACGGTTCGGCTGCTGGCAGGCGATCTGAGCAGTGCGGTTGCCCTTGCACGACTTCGGATCAACCTTCAGCTGACGCTTGCCCTTGCCTTCGGTGTACACGCGGTTGGCTTCAACGCCCTTGCTCACCAGGTAGGCCTTGACCGACTCAGCACGACGGATCGACAGGCGATCGTTGTACTTGTCCGAACCGAACGAATCGGTGTGACCAACAGCGATGATCACTTCCAGGGTGATGCCTTGCAGCTTCGAAACCAGGTCGTCCAGCTTGGCCTTGCCTTCGGGCTTCAGAACAGCCTTGTCGAAGTCGAACAGGGTGTCAGCAGCGAAAGTGACCTTCTCGCTCGACACAACCGGCGGTGCCACCGGGGTCGGGGCCGGAGCCGCAGCAGCCGGAGCCAGCGCGCCATCGCACTGTGCATTGGCCGTTGCCGGGGTCCAGGAGCTGTCGCGCCAGCAGAGCTCGTTCGTGCCATTCTTCCACACGTACTCGCTCGTACCGTTGCCCCAGTTGTCGTTCACTGCCTTCTTTTCATAGGGGACGGACTGGGCTTGAGCGGATGCAGCCATTACTGCGGTAGCTGCAACGAGCGCGAGCTTGGCAAATTTTTTCATATTTCTCCTCTCAGGATGAGATCACCGCAGGGTTACTGCGAGCAAATGGACGAAAACAAGTCATACATTCTTCGGAGTATAACATTCTCGACGTGGAGCATGATCCACTTCGAACAACGTCTGGCTCTTCGCTGGGGAATTGTGCCACAAGGCTCGTTTCCTAAGAAGTAAATATATTCGATTCAACCAAGCGGTTTTGGGCCTGTGGTGTTTGTGCAACATCCGCCTTGCGGTGCCCGCAAAGCCTTGTCCCATATGGGGTTGCCGGGTGAGGGGGTGGTCGCTGAAAGCGCCGTCAAGGGGCAGGAGTGAGGGGTTCCCGCGGGGTCGGGAAGGGGGGTGCGTGCATGATAGAATGCCATGTTCGCCCGATGCCGTATGCCGGTCTCCGTCATGCGGGAATCGGAGTCCCATTTGCCTAAACCCGCCGCATAAACCACGTCGCAATGGATCAATTCGCCAAAGAAACCCTTCCGGTCTCACTGGAAGAGGAAATGCGCCGCTCATACCTGGATTACGCAATGAGCGTAATCGTGGGGCGCGCGCTTCCCGACGTTCGGGACGGCCTGAAACCGGTACACCGGCGCGTGCTGTTTGCGATGCATGAGCTCAACAACGACTGGAACCGGCCGTACAAGAAGTCGGCCCGTATCGTCGGCGATGTGATTGGTAAATATCACCCGCACGGCGATACCGCGGTGTACGACACGATCGTGCGCATGGCGCAGAATTTCTCCCTGCGTTACATGCTGGTCGACGGTCAGGGCAACTTCGGTTCGGTGGACGGAGATAACGCGGCGGCAATGCGTTATACCGAAATCCGCCTGTCGAAGATTGCCCATGAAATGCTTCAGGATATCGACAAGGAAACTGTCGATTTCGAACCGAACTATGACGGTTCGGAGAAAGAGCCTGGCATTTTGCCGGCACGTATTCCGAATCTTCTGATCAATGGTTCGTCGGGTATTGCGGTCGGCATGGCCACCAATATTCCGCCGCATAACCTCAATGAGGTTGTCGATGCCTGTCTGCATCTGCTGCGTAATCCCGATGCCACCGTCGATGAACTGATCGAATTGGTGCCGGCGCCCGATTTTCCGACCGCCGGCATTATCTATGGCATCCAGGGCGTGCGCGAAGGCTACCGCACCGGCCGTGGCCGTGTGGTCATGCGCGCCCGCACGCACTTCGAGGACATCGACCGGGGCCAGCGCCAGGCGATCATCGTTGACGAACTGCCGTACCAGGTGAACAAGCGGACACTGCTCGAGCGCATTGCCGAGTTGGTGACCGAGAAGAAGGTCGAAGGTATTTCGGACATCCGCGACGAATCTGACAAGTCAGGTATGCGCGTGGTGATCGAACTCAAGCGCAATGAGGTGCCCGAGGTCGTTCTGAACAACCTATATAAGAACACCCAGCTCCAGGACACCTTCGGCATGAACATGGTGGCCCTGGTCGATGGTCAGCCGCGCCTGCTGAACCTGCGCCAGATGCTGGATGCGTTCCTGTCGCACCGGCGCGAGGTGGTCACCCGCCGTACCGTGTTCGAGCTGCGCAAGGCGCGCGAGCGCGGTCATGTGCTGGAAGGCCTGGCCGTGGCGCTGGCCAACATCGACGAGTTCATCGCGATCATCAAGGCTGCGCCGACGCCGCCGATCGCGAAGCAGGAGCTGATGTCGAAGCCCTGGGATTCGGGTCTGGTGCGCGAAATGCTGGCACGTGCCGAAAGCGACACTGCGGGCGGCCGCGCATCGTACCGCCCGGATGGTCTGCCGGCTGTGTTCGGCATGCAGCCGGATGGCCTGTATCGACTGTCCGACGGTCAGGCTCAGGAAATCCTGCAAATGCGCCTGCAACGCCTCACGGGGCTTGAGCAGGACAAGATTGTCCAGGAGTACCGCGAGGTCATGGGCCTGATCGCCGATCTGCTCGACATCCTGGCCCGCCCGGAGCGCATCACGACGATCATCACCGAAGAGCTTGGAGCGATCCGGGCCGAATTCGGTGACGAGCGCCGTTCGCAGATCGAGCTGAACGCGACCGAACTCGATACCGAGGACCTGATCACGCCGCAGGACATGGTCGTGACGCTGTCGCACTCCGGCTATATGAAGAGCCAGCCGATTTCCGAGTACCGCGCGCAGAAGCGTGGTGGGCGCGGCAAGCTGGCGACGGCGACGAAGGAAGACGACTGGATCGACACGCTGTTCGTCGCAAACACGCACGACTACATCCTGTGCTTCTCGAACCGTGGCCGGCTGTACTGGCTGAAGGTCTATGAGGTGCCACAGGGTTCGCGCAATTCGCGTGGACGGCCGATCGTGAACATGTTCCCGCTGGCCGACGGCGAGAAGATTAACGTCATCCTGCCGGTGCGCCAGTTCGATGCCGAGCACTTCATCTTCATGGCCACGGCGCGTGGCACGGTGAAGAAGACCGTGCTGACTGATTTCTCGAATCCGCGCAAGGCGGGCATCATCGCCGTGGATCTCGATGAGGGCGACTTCCTGATCGGCGCCGCCGTGACCGACGGCCAGCACGACGTCATGCTGTTCTCCGACGCCGGCAAGGCCGTGCGATTCGATGAGAACGACGTGCGTCCGATGGGCCGGCAGGCACGCGGTGTCCGCGGCATGAACCTCGATGAAGGTCAGGCCGTGATCGCCATGCTGGTTGCGCCGGCCGAATCCGCGGAAACGGAATCGTCGGTGGCAGAGGGAGACGTGTCTCCAGTGGGCAGCGTCCTGACCGCAACCGAGAATGGTTACGGCAAGCGCACTCCGATCTCCGAATACACTCGACACGGACGTGGCACCAAGGGCATGATTGCGATCCAGACGAGCGAGCGCAATGGCCGCGTGGTGGCTGCGGCGCTGGTTTCGCCCGAAGATGAAATCATGCTGATCACGACCGGCGGCGTGCTGATTCGCACCCGCGTGGCCGAAATCCGCGAGATGGGTCGTGCCACGCAGGGTGTGACGTTGATCAACGTCGACGAGGGCACCAAGCTGTCGGGTCTGCAGCGCATCGTGGAAAGCGACGCGGACAACGGCTCGGGGGCAGAGGAAGGCGAAGCAGCCGATGATGCCGCGGGCGCCACCGATGCCGGAGCCACTGACGCGGATGCGAATTCGTAATTTGTTGCAACATTGGAACCACGGCCGGAACTCGCCAGACGGCCGTGCGGACTAATCCGGACGTATTTTCCAGGGAGTCATAATGCTCAAAACCTATCGACGTATCGCTGTTCTGGCTGCAGTTGCTCCGATGATGATGCTGGCGCAAGCCGCGCATGCACAGGCGGACGACAAGGATAAGACCGCGGCCATCAAGGAACTGCTGACCGTCATGCAGGCCGACCAGGCTGTGAAGGGTCAGGCCGACAACTGGCAACAGGGCGCGAAGCAGGAAGCGCCGCTGGTGCTGGAGCAGGTGCTGGTTGAGAACAAGACGCTGAACGACAAGCAGAAGCAGGCTGCTGTCGAGAAGCTCAAGAAGAACGGCGCTGTACAGCGCATGGTCGATGGCGCCGGCACGGCCTTCTCGACCGATGCGTTCAAGCAGGACGCCCTCAAGGCTCACTACGACGCCTTCGGCAAGTACTACTCCACGCAGGAAATCAAGGACCTGACCACGTTCCTGAAGTCGCCGACCGGCCAGAAGTTCATGGCTAACCAGGGCAAGGCCACTCAGGAAATCTGGGGTTCGATGATGCAGAAGTACGGCCCGCAGGTTGGCAAGTCGATGCGTGACGCCGCCGAGAAGGAAATCGCCGCCGCTGCGAAGTGATCGGCAAGTGATCCGCAAGTGATCGGCGGCTGGCCTGTGGGGCATTCTCCCGGGCTGGTCTGCCGCTCACACCGCCCTTGGCCGGCACCCATGGTGTCCAAGGGGCGTGGGTTTGAGGGATAATGGCTGCTTGGTTCAAACCGGCAGCCATTTTTCCATCTTCCCTCCATGAACGATCCCCAGAATCCCGCCCTCGTCGGCCTGCAACGTTCCCTGGCCGAGCGCGTGTTCAATTTCTCGCCTGGTCCGGCCGCACTGCCGACTGAAGTCCTGCATCAGGCCGCCGAGGAAATGCTGTCGTGGCGCGGCACGGGTGTATCTGTGATGGAGATGAGCCACCGCAGCCGTGAGTTCGAAGGAATTCACAACGAGGCGCTGGCTGACCTGCGCGAACTGCTGCAGGTGCCCAAGAATTTCCGCATCCTGTTCCTGCAAGGCGGTGCGATCGGCGAGAACGGCATCGTACCGCTGAATCTTGCCAGCCGCATCAACGCAGCAAAGCCGAAGACCGATTTCGTCGTCACCGGCACGTGGTCCGTCAAGACCGAGCAGGAAGCGCGTCGCTACAGCGAAGTCAACATCGTGGCTTCGAGCCAGGACCAGAAGTGGCACAAGATCCCGGATGTGGCATCGTGGAAGCTGTCGGACGATGCCGCGTACGTGCACCTGTGCACCAATGAGACGATCGTTGGCACGGAGTTCCAGGAAATCCCCGACATTGGCCAGACCGGCACGCACGACAAGGGCCGCATCGTCGTGGCCGATGCGTCGAGCCACATCCTTTCGCGCCCGATCGACTGGTCGCGCGTGCAGGTGGTCTATGGTGGCGCCCAGAAGAACATCGGCCCGGCCGGTGTGACGATCGTCATCGTGCGCGAAGACCTGATCGGTTTCGCGCATCCGCTGTGCCCGTCGGCGTTCAACTGGCGCCTCGTGGCCGAATATGATTCGATGTACAACACGCCGCCCACCTATGCGATCTACATCGCCGGGCTCGTGTTCAAGTGGCTCAAGGCTCAGGGTGGTGTGCCCGCGATCGAGCAGCGCAATATCGCCAAGGCGCGCGCGCTGTACGACTTCCTGGACCAGAGCGACTTCTACCGTAACGAAATCGACCCCAGCTGCCGCTCGCGCATGAACGTACCGTTCTTCCTGCGCGACGAATCGCGCAACGAAGCGTTCCTGACCCAGGCGCGCGCGAACGGCCTGGTACAGCTCAAGGGCCACAAGTCCGTGGGCGGAATGCGTGCAAGCATCTACAACGCGATGCCGCTCGAGGGTGTTACCGCGCTGATCGAATTCATGCGCGAATTCGAGCGTACCGCCGCCTGACGGCGGTCAAAGCGTCGCGCCGCGCACAGCCATGCGCGCGGCGTGGCTTCGCCCCAGACTTTCCGAGGCCGCCTTTTCGCGCGGCCCGCCAGGCCTTGATATGACAGAGCAAGACAAGTCCCCCGCCGCCGATGCCCCCGCACAGGAAGCCGGGCGCCAGGACGCTCCTGGACCCAGCGCGCAGGAGCAGGCGTTGTCGGCCGATCTGGCGCCGTTGCGCACCCAGATCGATACCGTCGACCGCGAACTGCTGGCGCTGCTCAATCGTCGCGCCCAGCTCGCCCTCGACGTGGGCGAGGTCAAGAAGAAGTACGGCGCCCCGGTATTTCGTCCCGAACGCGAGTTGCAGGTGATCCGCAAGGTGCAGGGCGCCAATCCCGGACCGCTGCTCGACGAAAGCGTGGCATCGATTTGGCGCGAGGTGATGTCCGCGTGCCGCGGCCTGGAAAAGCCGCTCGAGATCGCCTTCCTGGGCCCGGCCGGAACGTTCTCCGAGCAGGCGCTCTACGCGCACTTCGGCCACGAGGTGACGGGCGTGCCGTGCCCCAGCATTGACGAGGTGTTCCGTGCCGTGGAGGCTGGTACCGTCGAGTACGGCGTGGTGCCGGTAGAGAACTCGACCGAGGGCGCGGTGTCGCGCACGCTCGATCTGTTCCTGCAGACGTCGCTCAAGATCAGCGGCGAGATCGCGCTGAAGGTCCACCACAATCTCATGGCTTCCACGCCGGACATGAAGGGTGTGACCGTCGTGCGTGCCCATGCGCAGGCGCTGGCGCAGTGCCAGAACTGGCTGTCCGCGAACTATCCGCATCTGGAGCGCCAGGCCGTGTCCAGCAATGCCGAAGCCGCACGCATGGCCAGTGAGGACCCTACCGTTGCGGCGATTGCCGGTGAAACGGCGGCCAATCGCTATCACCTGCACATTATCCGTTCGCACATCCAGGACGATCCGCACAATCGCACCCGTTTCGCGGTGATTGGCCGCTATGAGACGGAGCCTTCTGGCAGCGATCAGACCTCGTTGATCCTGTCGGTGCCGAACAAGGCGGGCGCCGTGTATCAACTGCTGGCACCACTGGCCGAGAACGGCGTATCGATGTGCAGGTTTGAATCGCGCCCGGCGCGCAGTGGCGCGTGGGAATACTACTTCTACGTGGATGTGGAAGGCCATCAGCATGAACCGGCCGTGACGCGCGCGATCGAGATGCTGCGTCGCAATGCCGCGTACCTGAAGGTCCTGGGTTCGTATCCATCCAGCAAATAACGGCAGCGAGGAGACAGACATGGCAGGGCAGGACAACGCGGCTGACTACTTTGGTCCGTCCTATGTGCGCAAGATCTCGCCGTATATCGCGGGCAAGCCGATCTCGGAAGTGGCTCGCGAGTTCGGACTCGACGAGGCAAGAATCGTCAAGCTGGCGTCGAACGAGAACCCGCTCGGCATGCCCGCCTCGGCAAAAGCGGCTATCGCCGCCGCGACGGAGGATCTGGGGCGCTATCCGGACAGCAACGGCTTCGAACTGAAGGCGAAACTATCGGAAAAATACGATGTGCCGGCCGAGTGGCTGACGCTTGGCAACGGTAGCAACGACATTCTGGAACTGGCCGCGCATGCATTGGTGCGCAATGGCGAGTCGATCGTCTACGCCGAGTACTCGTTTGCGGTCTACGCGCTGGCTACGCAGGAAGTTGGCGCGCGCGCCATTGAGGTCAAGTCGCGCGCGTATGGTCATGATCTCGATGCGATGGCTGCGGCGATTGCGCCCGACACCAAGCTCGTCTTCATCGCCAACCCGAACAATCCGACTGGCACATTCGTGTCCGCCGCCGAGATCGAGGCTTTCTTGGCCAAGGTGCCGCCGCATGTGGTGGTTGTGCTGGACGAGGCCTACAACGAGTATCTCGATGCGGGCCAGCAGTACGAATCGGTTGCCTGGGTGCGCAAGTATCCGAACCTGATGGTGTCGCGGACGTTCTCGAAGGCCTATGGGCTGGCGGGGCTGCGGGTCGGCTATGGCGTGGCACAGCCCCAGCTTACCGATTTGCTGAATCGCGTGCGCCAGCCGTTCAACGTCAACAGCCTGGCGCAGGCTGCAGCCGTGGCAGCGCTCGACGATACGGCATTCCTGCAACGCAGCGCCGAACTGAATCGTCAGGGCAAGGCGCGGCTGGTGGAAGCGTTCGAGCGAAGTGGGCTCGAATACGTGAAGTCGTCCGGCAACTTTGTCATGGTTCGCGTGGGTGGCGACGATGGCGCTGGCGCGCGGGTCAATCTGGCGCTGCTGAAGCAAGGTGTGATCGTACGCCCCGTGGCCAACTACGGCCTGCCGCAGTGGCTGCGCGTGACGATCGGCCTGCCAGAAGAGAACGACGCGTTCATCGCGGCGCTGGAACAGGCCCTGAAGTGAAACTCAAGCATGTCTGAAACCGTGAGCGCATTGCATTTTTCGAAAGTCGTGATTGTCGGCGTCGGCCTGATTGGCGGATCGCTGGCGCTGTCGCTCAAGCGCGCGGGCGTGGTGGGGACGGTCGTGGGCGTAGGCCGTTCTGCGGCGTCGCTGGACAAGGCCAAGGCGCTTGGCGTCATCGACGAGGCCGCCTCGCTCGAGGTCGCGATGCAAGGCGCAAGTCTGGTGGTGCTGTGCGCGCCCGTGGCGCAGAATTTCGCGCTGCTCCATGCGCTGGAACCACATCTGCAGCCGGGCACGATCGTGACCGACGCAGGCAGCACCAAGTCCGACGTCATCATGGCGGCCAAGACCGCGCTCGGCGACAAGGCAGCCCAGTTCGTTCCCGCCCATCCGATCGCGGGCCGTGAGTTGAACGGCGTGGAGGCTGCGCTCGACGATCTCTACGTAGGCAAGAAGGTGGTGCTTTGCCCGTTGCAGGAGAACTCGCGGGCGGACGTGGCCGCCGTGCGCGCCATGTGGGAAGCCACCGGCGCTGATTGCCATGTGATGTCGGCCGTGCAGCACGATGCCGTGTTCGCGTCGGTCAGCCATCTACCGCATCTGCTGTCGTACGCGCTCGTGGCCCAGGTGGCCAACGCGGAGGACGCGGCGCTGAAGCTGGACTTTGCGGGCGGTGGTTTCCGCGATTTCACGCGCATCGCGGCGTCGTCGCCAGAGATGTGGCGCGATATCTGCATCGCCAACAAGGATGCGTTGCTGCGCGAGATCAGTATCTACGAGTCCGTGCTGGCGCATCTGAAGACCAAGATCAAGGAAGGCGATGGCGCGGCGCTCGAACGGCTGTTCGCGCGTGCCAGCGACACACGCCTGAAATGGGGCGCCGCACGGACGGCTGCCAACAACGTCGAACCCTGATGCCGCCAGCGCGCGCGGCGCGCAACGGCCATGCTGCAGAAAACATGGAACAACTGACCCTCGGCCCCCTGACCCGTGCTTCCGGCACGGTGCGCCTGCCCGGCTCCAAGAGCATCTCCAACCGCGTGCTGCTGCTGTCCGCGCTCGCCACCGGCGAAACGCGCGTCCGCGACCTGCTCGATTCCGACGACACGCGTGTCATGCTCGAAGCGCTCAAGGTGCTCGGCGTGGCATGGCGGCGCGAGGGCAACGACTGCATCGTGTCCGGCGTGGGCGGAAATTTCCCGAGCAAGGCGGCAGACCTGTTCATGGGTAATGCCGGCACGGCAATCCGGCCATTGACCGCGGCACTGGCGCTGCAAGGCGGTACGTACAAGCTGAGCGGCGTGCAGCGGATGCATGAACGGCCGATCGGCGATCTGGTCGATGGCCTGCGGCAGGTCGGCGCATCGGTGGATTACCTGGGCACGCCCGGCTACCCGCCTTTGCAGATCAACCCAGCGCAGATTCGCATTGATGCACCGATCCGTGTGCGCGGCGATGTATCGAGCCAGTTCCTGACCGCGCTGTTGATGACGTTGCCAATGGCCCAGGCACAATCGGGTCGCATTGAGATCGAAGTGGTCGGCGAATTGATTTCGAAGCCGTATATCGAGATCACGCTGAACTTGCTGTCGCGCTTCGGTATTGCCGTCGAGAGACAGGGCTGGGAGCGCTTTATCCTGCCGGCCGGCGCGCGGTACCGTTCGCCGGGCGAGATCTACGTCGAAGGCGATGCGTCCACGGCATCGTACTTCCTGGCGGCGGGCGCCATCGGTGGTGGCCCGGTACGCGTGGAGGGTGTGGGCATGGCGAGTATCCAGGGCGATGTTCGGTTTGCCGATGCGCTGAACCGGATGGGCGCCAACGTGATGGCTGGTGACAACTGGATTGAAGTGCGCGGCACAGAGCGTGACGACGGCCGACTCAACGGCATCGAGCTCGACTGCAATCACATTCCTGATGCGGCGATGACGCTGGCCGTGGCCGCGCTGTTCGCGGAGGGCACCACCACGCTGACCAACATCGCCAGCTGGCGGGTCAAGGAAACGGACCGCATCTCGGCGATGGCGACGGAGCTGCGCAAGCTCGGCGCGGAGGTGGAGGAGGGGGCTGATTACCTGAAAGTGACGCCGCCGACCTCCCCGGCAACGTGGCAGACCCCGGATGCTGGAATTGGCACCTATGATGACCATCGGATGGCCATGTGTTTCTCGTTGGCCGCATTCGGCCCGTTGCCCGTGAAGATCAACGACCCCGGCTGCGTGGCAAAGACGTTCCCCGAGTACTTCGAGGTATTTGCCGGAGTGGCGCGGTAAACGGTCACTCAGCCCGGGAGGCCATGATCAGGCGGCGGCGTAACGGGCCGCCGTCGTTGCTTCGGGGGTTGCAGCAAGGGTTTTGGCCTGGCGTTCGCGGCGCTCCCAGAATTTGTCGAAGAAGTAGTGAGCCACCGTGTTCACGGCGGGCTCGATGAATGTGATCGCGCCGCTGATGGCCAGGCTGCCCGTCAGGGCGTAGGTCACGCTGAAAGCGATGCCCAGATGCATGATGCCGAAGGTCAGGGTCTTGGCCATGGTAGATTGCCTCGCGTTTGGGAATTCAGGGCGGTTGCGCGACCGCTTTTGTGGGGGGGGCCGGGAGAGGGAAGGCCGGTGGCCGCGCAACCATGGATCAAATGATAATGAGTATCAATTGATTCTAGAAATTAATAGTTTTTACGTTGGTAATAATCAATGACTATCGTTGATGTCATCACCATTGATGGCCCTACGGCATCCGGCAAGGGTACCGTAGCGCACAAAGTGGCGGATGCTCTCGGCTTTCATCTGCTCGACAGCGGCGCGCTCTACCGTCTCGTGGCGCTGGCGAGCGACCGTGCCGGCGTTGGCGTGCAGGACGTCGACACCCTTGCAAAAATGGCCGCGCGTCTCGATGTCAAGTTCGGCCCGGACCGGGTATGGCTGTCCGGCGAGGAAGTCAGCCAGACGATCCGCCTGGAAGCCATCGGTAACCGCGCGTCCGCGATCGCCGTGCACCAGCCCGTGCGTGATGCGTTGACCGCACTCCAGCGTGGCTTCCGCAAGCTCCCGGGCCTGGTAGCCGACGGCCGCGACATGGGCACGGTGATCTTCCCGGATGCCCCGCTCAAGGTGTTCCTGACCGCGAGTGTGGAGGCCCGCGCTCGCAGGCGCTATAAACAATTGATTGATAAGGGAATTTCTGCTAATATCGAAGACCTTTTGCGTGACCTTGAGGAACGCGACGCGCGGGATCGCACCCGTGCCGCCGCACCGCTGCGTCCCGCGGAAGGCGCTTATCGTCTCGATACGTCCGAAATGACGGTGGAAGAGGCGGTGGCGCAGGTGCTGGAGTGGTTCGCCGCAGTGCGGTGATTAAAACCACTAGGCACCAACCTGGACCTGTATCGGAACCCAACCCGTCCGGTACCGGTTGTTCAACTTGACCCCGCTGCGCAAGGCAGACTGAGCGCGATAGTCGCGCCGGCCCGCGTACTGCGGATTGCTAAATTACGTTTATGTCCGACCTGCAAACTAACGAATCCTTTGCCGCACTGTTCGAGGAATCGATCGCCCGCTCCAATATGAAGGCTGGCGAAGTGATTTCCGCTGAAGTCGTGCGCATCGACCACAACTTCGTGGTCGTCAACGCCGGCCTCAAGTCCGAGGCATTTGTGCCGGTGGAGGAGTTCCTGAACGACCAGGGCGAACTCGAAGTGCAGGCCGGCGACTACGTGTCCGTGGCCATCGACGCGCTCGAGAACGGCTATGGCGACACCATCCTTTCCCGCGACAAGGCCAAGCGCCTGGCATCGTGGCTGAACCTCGAGAAGGCGCTGGAAGACGGCGAGATCATCTCGGGTACCGTGACCGGCAAGGTCAAGGGCGGCCTGACCGTCATGGTCAATGGCATCCGTGCCTTCCTGCCGGGTTCGCTCGTCGACGTGCGTCCGATCAAGGACACCACGCCGTACGAAGGCAAGACCCTGGAATTCAAGGTCATCAAGCTCGACCGCAAGCGTAACAACGTCGTGCTGTCGCGCCGCGCCGTGGTGGAAGCCACGCTGGGCGAAGAGCGTCAGAAGCTGATGGAAACGCTGAAGGAAGGCGCGATCGTCAACGGTATCGTCAAGAACATCACCGACTACGGCGCGTTCGTGGACCTCGGCGGTATCGACGGCCTGCTGCACATCACCGACCTGGCATGGCGTCGTGTGCGTCACCCGAGCGAAGTGCTGTCGGTTGGCCAGGAAATCACCGCCAAGATCCTCAAGTTCGACCAGGAAAAGAACCGCGTCTCGCTGGGCGTGAAGCAACTGGGCGAAGATCCGTGGGTGGGCATCTCGCGCCGCTACCCGCAAGGTACCCGCCTGTTCGGCAAGGTGACCAACCTGACCGACTACGGCGCGTTCGTCGAGATCGAAGCCGGTATCGAAGGTCTGGTGCACGTGTCCGAAATGGACTGGACCAACAAGAACGTGGCTCCGTCGAAGGTTGTCCAACTGGGCGACGAAGTGGAAGTCATGGTTCTGGATATCGACGAAGACAAGCGTCGTATCAGCCTGGGCATGAAGCAGTGCAAGGCCAATCCGTGGGACGATTTCAGCCGCAACCACAAGAAGGGCGACAAGCTGACGGGCCAGATCAAGTCGATCACCGACTTCGGCGTGTTCATCGGTCTGCCTGGTGGTATCGACGGCCTGGTGCACCTGTCCGACCTGTCGTGGCAAGAGTCGGGCGAAGAAGCCGTGCGCAAGTACAAGAAGGGCGACGAAGTGGAAGCTGTCGTTCTGGGCATCGACGTCGACAAGGAACGCATCTCGCTGGGCATCAAGCAACTGTCGGGCGATCCGTTCAACAACTTCATCTCGGCCAACGACAAGGGCTCGCTCGTGAATGGCACGATCAAGGCCGTTGACGCGAAGGGCGCCGTGGTGCAGCTGGCTGACGACGTCGAAGGCTACCTGCGCGCTTCGGAAATCTCCGCTGATCGCGTGGAAGACGCCCGCAACGTGCTGAAGGAAGGCGAGCAGATCACCGCCCTGGTGGTGAACGTCGACCGCAAGTCGCGCAACATCAACCTGTCGATCAAGGCCAAGGATTCCGCAGAGCAGCAAGAAGCGATGCAGAAGTTCCAGGCTGACACCGGCACGGCTGGCACGACCAACCTCGGCGCACTGCTGAAGGCCAAGCTCGGCCAGGACAACCAGTAATATCGAGCCGCGCCGCGCGCAGCGAGACCGCCCATGACCAAGTCAGAGCTCGTCGAAAAACTGGCTGCCCGCTTTCCGCAGTTGCTGCTGCGGGATGCGGACATCTCGGTGAAAACGATTCTCGACGCGATGTCCGAGGCGCTGGCCGATGGCCATCGCATCGAAATCCGAGGTTTCGGCAGTTTTGGTTTGAACAAGCGGCCGCCCCGCGTGGGCCGCAACCCCAAGTCCGGCGAACGAGTGCTGGTGCCCGAGAAACGGGTGCCGCACTTCAAGGCTGGCAAGGAGTTGCGCGAACGCGTCGATCGTACGGTGACGCAGGGCGGAGGCATGAACGGCAACGGTCATGCCCCGCACGGCAAAACCGGGCAATCGCAGCTTGGCTCGCAATCGCCGGCGTCGTTGCACGATGATGGTCAGCTCAATCTGGTCCGGTCCTGATCGGACTGGAAGGCTTGCTGGCCTGACTGGAAGTCTGTTGGAAAGCGCTCCCTCGGGGGCGCTTTTTTGTTGCGCATCTGTTGATCCCGTCTAGTCGCGATGCGACCAATGGTTACCGTTTGTCATAAGTGATTCCGTTACAATGCCGGGAATCCGTCGCCGGAGATGTCCGGATGCGTTTCCTGCATATCCTGACGATTCCGATCCAATTTCGATGGCTCTGACCGCATGAAACTCGTCGCCTGGATTTTCCGCATTGTCCTGTTCGTCCTGTTGTTCGTGCTGGCCCTGCGAAACACTGGCGATGCATCCCTGCAACTGTTCTTCGGTGCGGTCTGGCATGCGCCGCTGATCCTGATCCTGCTGGCAGCGTTCGCCCTGGGCATCGTTGCGGCATTGGCTGCCGTGGCGCCGGGACTGATGCGACAGCGCATGGAGGCAGGGCGCTTGCGACGGGCGCTTGGCGAAGCGCGGGCCACGTCGCCCGCCGAGGCAGTGCCGCCCGAGGCCAAGCCCGGCGTTCCTTATAACGTAGTCGGTCCGAAAGTCTGACCCATGATGTTTGAAACCTGGTGGCTGCTGGCGTTGCCACTTGTCTTTGGCCTTGGCTGGATGGCGGCGCGCTTTGATCTGCGCCAGCTCATCAGCGAGCAGGGCGCCTTGCCTCGCTCGTACTTCAAGGGCCTCAATTTCCTGCTGAACGAACAACCTGATCAGGCAATCGACGCTTTTGTTGAAGTGGCGCGCCTCGATCCGGAAACCACCGAGCTTCACTTCGCGCTCGGCGCGCTGTTTCGCCGCCGTGGCGAAACCGAACGCGCGATTCGCGTGCACCAGAACCTTGCCACGCGTCCCGATTTGCCAGAGCCCGAACGCGAGCACGCGCTATATGAGTTGGGGCAGGACTTCCTGCGCGCCGGCCTGCTAGACCGTGCGGAAGAGTCGCTGCGCCGGCTGATGTCCGGTCCCTACGCGGCCTCGGCCAAGCGCGTGCTGCTCGAACTGTATGAAGTCGAGAAGGAGTGGCAGAAAGCCATCGAAGCGGCGCGCGAACTGCAAGCACTCGACCAGCAGGACTATCGTGTGCAGATCGCCCAGTTCTGCTGCGAACTGGCCCAAGACGCGCTGCTGAAGAAGCGTCCCGAGGATGCGGTGGAATGGTTGCGCCGTGCCACGCAGGAGAATCCCGCCAACGTGCGCGCGCCGATCCTGCTTGGCGACGTCTCCGCCGCAGGCGGTGACACTGAGGGCGCGCTCAAGCAATGGCTGGCGATCGAAGCGCAGGATGCCGCCTATGTGCCGCTCGTTGCCGACAAGGTCGTGAAGGCGTATGCGGCGCTCGGTGAACAGGGCAAGGCACTGGAGTGGTTGCACGGCCTGCTGAAGGGCAACCTGGCCCCCGAACTGCTCGATACGGCGTATCGCACCGAACTTGAAGTGAACGGCCCCGTCGCCGCGGCTACTTTGATGCGCGAGCAACTGCGTCGTCAGCCGACGCTGCTCGCCTTGACCAAGTATTTCGAGGCGCAGGCCGCCGAGAACCAGGCGGCGCAGAAGCAGTCGGCCGAATCCGCCGAACCCGCCGAAGGCGGTGGGGATGCCGTGATTGACCCGCAGGCGCAGGAAACGGCCGCCATCCGCGATCTGCTGCAACTGCGCACTCGCAATCTGGCGCGTTATACCTGCCGCGAATGTGGCTTCCGCGCCCGCCTTTTCTACTGGCAATGCCCCGGCTGCAACCGCTGGGAAACGTATGCGCCACGCCGCTCCGAAGCGCTGGGCTAAGCCGCTACACGCAACGCCCCGGGCGATCAAGATCATTACTATTCTGGAGCTTCCGCAATGAAAGTCACGATTATCGGTAGCGGCTATGTCGGTCTGGTGACCGGCGCCTGTCTGGCCGAACTCGGCAACTCCGTGTTCTGCCTCGATGTCGACGAAAAGAAGATCGCGCTGCTGAATGCCGGCGGCGTGCCGATCTACGAACCAGGCCTGAAAGAGCTGATTGACCGCAACCGTGCGGCCGGCCGCCTGACGTTCTCGACCGATGTTGCCGCCAGCGTCGAACATGCCGACGTACAGTTCATCGCCGTGGGCACCCCGCCGGACGAAGACGGCTCGGCGGATCTGAAGTACGTGCTGGCAGCGGCCCGCAATATCGGCCGGCATATGACCGGCTTCAAGGTGGTGGTGGACAAGTCGACTGTGCCGGTTGGCACAGGCGATCGCGTCAGCGCCGTGATTCGCGAGGAACTGGCTGCACGCGGTCTGGAAGACCTGCAGTTCTCGGTGGTATCGAACCCCGAGTTCCTGAAGGAAGGCGCGGCCGTGGAAGACTTCATGCGTCCGGACCGTATCGTGCTGGGCTGCGCGCCCGACGTTGCGGGCCGCCATGCGCAGGCGATCATGCGTCAGCTCTACTCGCCGTTCAATCGTAACCACGAGCGCACGTTCTATATGGATGTCCGTTCGGCCGAGTTCACCAAGTACGCCGCGAACTCGATGCTGGCCACGCGTATCTCCTTTATGAACGAGCTGGCCAATCTGGCCGACGAGGTCGGTGCGGACATCGAACTCGTGCGCCTCGGCATCGGTTCGGATCCGCGTATTGGCTATAGCTTCCTGTACGCAGGCGCGGGCTATGGCGGTTCGTGCTTCCCGAAGGACGTGCAGGCGCTGATGCGCACGGCTAGCGCCCACGGCAAGCCGATGCGCGTGCTGGAGGCCGTGGAGGCCGTCAACGATTCCCAGAAGCAGGTGCTTGGCGACAAGATCATCAAGCGATTTGGCGAGGATCTGACAGGCAAGACGTTTGGCGTCTGGGGTCTGGCATTCAAGCCGAATACCGACGATATGCGCGAGGCGCCGTCCCGTGTGCTGGCGCGTGAGATGATTTCGCGCGGCGCGTCGTTGCGCGTACACGATCCGGTGGCGATGGAAGAGGCGCGTCGCGTGCTCGAGCTCGATCTGGCCGACATTCCGGATGGCATGGCGCGCATCCAGTTCTGCAATGCCCAGATGGACGTGCTCAAGGATGCCGACGCACTCGTGATCGTGACCGAATGGAAGGTGTTCCGCAGCCCGGATTTCTCGCAAATTCGTAACATGCTCAAAACGCCTGTCATTATTGATGGTCGTAATCTCTACGAACCCGATGCCATGGCCGAGGCCGGCATCGAGTACCACGCGATCGGGCGCTCGAGCTCGGCGCACTGACCCGTTCAATCCGCGTATCCGTGAGAGCCCGATCGAGCCGCGTCCCAGTTGAGCGCGGCCAGGGCGCAAAGGGAAGTTCATGAGCAAGAACCCGATTTCGCTGGATCAGATCCGACAAGCGCAAGTGCTGGTAGTGGGCGACATGATGTTGGACCGCTACTGGTTCGGCGATGTCGAACGCATTTCTCCCGAAGCCCCCGTGCCGGTGGTGCAGATCAAGCGCAGCGACGAGCGCCTGGGTGGCGCCGCCAACGTGGCGCGCAACGCCGCCGCGCTGGGCGCGAAGGTTGGCATGTTGGGGGTGGTCGGTGACGACGAACCCGGCCGCACGCTTGAGGCGCTGCTCAATGCCAGCCACGTGCAGCCGTACCTGCATCGCGATGCCAGCCTGAACACGACGATCAAGCTGCGAGTGGTGGCCCACCAGCAGCAACTGCTGCGTGTCGATTTCGAAAATGCGCCGGCCAGCGAAGTGCTGGCGTCGGTGCAGGACCGCTTCGGCACGCTGATCAGCGACTACAAGGTGCTGGTGCTGTCCGACTACGGCAAGGGCGGCCTGACGCATGTCGGCCGCATGGTCGAGGCAGGCCGCGCCGCAGGCCGGGCCGTGCTGGTCGATCCCAAGGGTGATGACTACTCGCGCTATCGCGGCGCCACGCTGATCACGCCGAACCGCGCGGAAATGCGGGCCGTGGTGGGTGCCTGGAAGACCGAGGCGGACCTGACGATCCGCGCCCAGAACCTGCGGCGCGAACTGCAACTCGAGGCGCTGCTGCTGACACGCTCGGAAGAGGGCATGACGCTCTATACCGAGGCCGAAGTCCTGCATGTCTCGGCGCAGGCGCGCGAGGTCTATGATGTATCGGGGGCCGGCGACACGGTCATCGCCACGCTGGCCACCATGCTCGGCGCGGGCGTGCCGCTCAAGGAAGCGGTTCAGCACGCCAATCGGGCCGGCGCCATTGTTGTTGGCAAGCTGGGTACCGCCGTTGTTACTTATTCCGAATTGTTCGGCGCTGCCTGAGCGGCGCCACCGAGCCTGAATCCGCCATGACCATCATCGTGACCGGCGCTGCCGGCTTTATCGGCAGCAACATCGTCAAGGGCCTGAACGAGCGCGGCGAGACGAACATCATCGCCGTGGACAACCTGACCCGCGCCGAGAAGTTCAACAATCTCGTCGACTGCGAGATTGCCGACTACCTGGACAAGACCGACTTCGTCGCCCGCTTCGCGCGCGGCGATTTCGGCAATGTCCGCGCGGTATTCCATGAGGGCGCCTGCTCCGACACGATGGAGACCGACGGTCGCTACATGATGGAGAACAACTACCGCTACACGCTTGCCTTGCTGGAGGCGTGCCTGGAGCAGGGTGCCCAGTTCCTGTACGCGTCGTCGGCGGCCACTTATGGCGCTTCGACGATGTTTCGCGAGGACCGTGACTACGAAAAGCCGCTGAACGTCTACGGCTACTCCAAGTTCCTGTTTGACCAGGTGGTGCGCCGTCGCCTGCCTTCCGCCCATTCGCAGATCGTGGGCTTCCGCTACTTCAACGTCTACGGGCCGCGCGAATTCCACAAGGGCCGCATGGCGTCGGTGGCGTTCCATCACTTCAACCAGTTCCGCGCCGAAGGTACGGTCAAGCTGTTTGGCGAGTACAACGGCTATGCGCCGGGCACGCAGAGCCGGGACTTCGTGTCCGTGGAGGACGTGGTCAAGGTTAATCTGTACTTCCTGGACCATCCCGAGAAGTCCGGCATCTTCAACCTCGGTACTGGGCGGTCGCAGCCGTTCAACGACATCGCCGTCTCGGTGGTCAATGCGCTGCGCGAGTCGGAAGGCAAGCCGGCGCTCTCGCTCGATGAAATGGTGCAGGAAGGGCTGGTCGAGTACGTCAAGTTCCCTGATGCCCTGCGTGGCAAGTATCAATGCTTCACGCAGTCGGATGTATCGCGCCTGCGTGGGGCTGGCTACAGCGACCAGTTCCTGACCGTGCAGGAAGGCGTCAGCCGGTACTGCAAGTGGCTGCTGGAGCGAAGCGCCTAAGGTTCGTTTGCAGGGTGCGTTCATCGTCCCCTGTTGCGTGAAAGCCGCGGTCTGCAACGCGGTTATTTCGATTCGACACACAATGGCGCGAAGGTTGTGAACCTTCGTGTCCAGACGCTTCCGACGCCTGCTCGGACTCCTATCCTGCGTTTGCCCGTCGCCACCCGGCGGCCGGGCATCAACCAGACCAATGAACAGGAGTCTTTCTGATGCGCAGGACGTTCGATCTTTCCCTCCCTGAAATCTCGCTGCATCGCTGCATGCGCGCCGCGCGCCGCGTGGGTGCCGCAATCGGGCTTTCGATGTCGATCCTGGCCATGAGCCCGGCTTATGCTGATGTCGATGTCAACAGTGCCGACGAAGTGGCGCTTGCCACGGTCAAGGGCATCGGGCCGGCCACCGCCAAGCGTATTGCCGATGAGCGCGGCAAGAACGGTGCATTCAAGGATGCCAACGACCTGGTGGATCGGGTCCCCGGCATCGGGCCGAAATCGGTGGCCAACTTGCAGGCAGCGGGGCTGAGCTTCGGCAAGACGCCGGACGTCGCGCGCAAGGATGCCCGGCCAGCGCCCAAGGCCGCCACCCGCTGACGCCAGCGGATCCGCACCCGGGTCAACAATCGCAGGCTGGTACGCGTTGTGCTTGCGGCACGAGGTGCCGTTTGCACGGCCCGGGGTGCGGAGTATCATGCGCAACGCCACTGCCGACAGCGGTCGCCGGGCCGTGCAATCCGACAAAACCATCGAACAAGACCAACCAACTGGCGTGCCTGGTGTGAACCGGGCCGCCGCTGAAAAGGGAGAGAACAACATGGCGAATGGCCAGGGCAATGCGGGGGGGGAAGGTTTTTTTCCGAAGTGGCGGCTCAAGACCGAGGGCGTGATCGGCCCCGACGAGCGCCTGCCCGCTGGACAGACGCTGCTGGCGGGTATCCAGCACGTGGTGGCGATGTTCGGGTCGACCGCAATCGCGCCGATCCTGATGGGTTTCCATCCTAATATCGCCATCCTGTTCTCGGGCATCGGCACCCTGCTGTTCTTCCTTTTCGTTCGCGGTCGCGTGCCGAGCTATCTCGGCTCGAGCTTTGCGTTCATCGCCGTTGTCATCGCGGCCACTGGCTATGCGGGCAGTGGTCCCAATCCCAATATTCCCCTGGCGCTGGGCGGCATCATCGCGGCGGGCGCGTTATATACGGTCATCGGCCTCATCGTGCAGGCAGTTGGCTACGGTTGGGTGGAAAAGCTGATGCCGCCGGTCGTGACTGGCGCGATCGTCGCGGCAATCGGCCTGAACCTGGCGCCGGTGGCGGTCAAGGCGGTCAGCGCCGCGCCGCTCGATACCTGGGTGGGTTTGCTGACGGTGCTGGCTGTTGGCCTGATCGCCGTGCGCGCGCCAGGTATGCTTGGCCGCTTGCCGGTGCTGCTGGGCGGACTGGCCGGCTATCTCGCCTACTACATTGCCACCAACCTGATGGGGCTGGGCAAGGCCATCGACTTTTCGGGAGTGGCGGCGGCGAACTGGTTCGGCATGCCGGAGTTCACGGCGCCGGTATTCCAGGCCAATGCCATGCTGCTGATCGCGCCTGTGGCCATCGTGCTCGTGGCGGAGAATCTCGGGCATATCAAGGCGATCGGCGTTATGACCGGCCGCAACCTCGATCCGTACATCGGCCGCGCCTTCATCGGTGACGGCGTGGCAACGATGTTGTCGGCGGCGGGTGGTGGCACCGGCGTGACCACCTACGCCGAGAACATGGGCGTGATGGCGGTGACCAAGATCTATTCGACGCTGATCTTTGTGGTGGCGGCCGCCGTGGCTATCCTGCTCGGCTTCTCACCGAAATTCGGTGCACTGATCCTGACGATCCCGGGGCCGGTGATCGGGGGTCTGACCATCGTCGTGTTCGGCCTGATTTCGGCGACGGCCGGCCGTATCTGGGTGCAGAACCACGTCGATTTCTCCAGCTCGCGCAATCTGATTACCGTGGGCGCCACTCTGACGGTAGCTGCCGGCGATTTGACCCTGAAGCTGGGCGGCCTGACGCTTGGCGGCATCGGTACCGCCACGTTTGGCGCCATCCTGCTGTACCACCTGCTCGGCAAGGGCCGGACGCAGGAGCAGGGCCTGACGCATTGATCCACCAAAGGGAATCCCGCCGGCTGGCCGCCTGGAAATGGCCCGGCCGCCGGTGCGGATAAGTTGGGTGCATTACAATGGCCTGCGAAAAACCGACCGACTCCGCACCCATGGCTTATAAAACGATTGAAGACACCATTGGCAACACGCCGTTGGTCCGACTCCAACGCATTCCCGGCGCCGCGATCGAGGCACGCGGCAATGTGATTCTCGGCAAGCTCGAAGGCAATAACCCGGCAGGTTCGGTCAAGGACCGTCCGGCGGTGTCGATGATCCGCCATGCCGAGGCCCGTGGCCGCATCAAGCCCGGCGATACGCTGATCGAAGCAACTTCTGGCAATACCGGCATCGCGCTGGCCATGGCCGCGGCTATCCGCGGCTATCGCATGGTCCTGATCATGCCCGAGGATCTGAGTCTCGAGCGTCGCCAGAGCATGGCGGCGTATGGCGCCGAGATCATCCTGACGCCGGTCAAGGGTGGCATGGAATACGCCCGCGATCTGGCCGATGCCATGGAGCGTGACGGCAAGGGCGTGATCCTCGACCAGTTCGCCAATCCGGACAATCCGCTGGCGCACTACGAGACGACTGGCCCGGAGATCTGGAAGGACACCGACGGTCGCGTGACCCACTTCGTTTCGGCGATGGGCACCACGGGCACGATCACCGGCGTGTCACGCTATCTGAAGGAAAAGAATCCGCTGATCCAGATCATTGGCGCGCAGCCGGCGGAAGGTTCGCGTATCCCGGGTATCCGCAAATGGCCGGAAGCGTATCTGCCGAAGATCTACGATCCGAAGTTCATTGATCGCCAGGAGCCCGTAACGCAGGCCGATGCGGAGCATATGGCTCGCCGCATGGCGCGTGAGGAAGGCATCTTTGCAGGTATCTCTGCCGCAGGCGCCCTGTGCGTGGCGCTGAGGATTGCCGAAGAAGTCGAGAATGCGACGATCGTGTTCGTCGTGTGCGATCGCGGCGACCGCTATCTGTCGACGGGCGTGTTCCCGGCCTGATCGCCCGGACTTGCCCTGAAAGAAAGGCCCCGCAGGCTTGCGCCGCGGGGCCTTTTTCTTTGCTCTTGCCGCTTGGCGTTCAGGCCATGGCGGCCTTCACGGCTTCCCCAAGCTGATACACCGTCAGCGCATAGAAGAAGCTTCGGTTGTACCGCGTCAGCACGTAGAAATTGCGCAGGCCGATCACGTACTCGGTCGGCTGGTCGGGCGTCGGGAGATCGGCAATCAACACGCCTGTTTCGCCTTCGCGGGTGACGTCGATCGGTTCGTCTACGCGAAGTCCGGCGCGCGTGAGCTGGTTGAGTGTGCGTGTCGGCCACGGTTCGCCGTCGGCCGCAGCCGCGGCAACGCCTCGGCTGCCATCGTCGTTGGCGATCTGCCAGACCACCGGACGTCCCTGTTCCCAGCCATGCAGTTGCAGGAATCGGCCGACGCTGCCAATGGCATCGGTCGGGCTGTTGCGCAGGTCGATATGCCCGTCGCCGTCGTAGTCGACCGCGTACTCGCGCAGGCTCGTGGGCATGAACTGCGGAATGCCGATTGCGCCGGCATAGGAGCCCAGCACCGAAAATACGTCGGTCTTGGTGTCGCGGCACCAGAGCAGGTAGTCGGCGAGCTGATTCCGGAAGAGCTTGGTGCGCGCCTCACGGTTCGGGGTGTCGGGGTAGTCGAACGCCAGCGTCGAGAGCGAGTCCAGGACGCGGAAGTTGCCCATGTCGCGCCCGTAGATCGTCTCCACCCCGATGATGCCGACGATGACCGATGCCGGCACGCCGAACTCGGCCTCGGCGCGACGCAGCGTCTCGCGGTTCTGCTGCCAGAAGCGCACGCCGGCGTTGATGCGGATCGGTTCGATGAAGCGTGACCGATACGCCCGCCAGCTTTTCTTGCCCGGGGTGGTCGGCGGCATGATCAGTCGTGCGACCGTCGTGGAATAGACCGCCTGGCTGAACCATCCCTCGAGTTCGGCCCGCTGGAAGCCGTTGTTGGCCACCATCTCGTCAATGAATGCGCGGGTTTGCGGATGATTCTGATAGCGGCCCGGTTCGATCTCTTCTTCCCGGACGCTCACGCGGCGCTTGCCGGCGGCGAGAAGCCGAGGAGAAATGCCGCACAGGCCCAATGCGGCAGCGGTGAGTGCGGCGCCCAGCAGCGGGCGGCGCAGGGTGCGCTGGTGGTCGGTCATGTTGTCCTTTGCAAGTCGCACCGAGTATAGCGGATGCGATGTACGCGACGCCTCGTCGAGGGCGTACTTCGGTGCGCCGTACACGACAGCCAACAGGCGTAGAAGCGCGGGGCACGTCATGTGCTAACGTAGCGTCTGGAGACGAACTTGACCCATAACGAATAATGTCAACGGGCTACTACACGCATCCGTCGTTCCTGATGCATGAGATGGGGCATTTCCATCCTGAATGCCCGGAACGCCTGCAGGCTATCGAGGACCATCTGATTTCGCACGGGATGGATGGCCTGCTGGACCGGCGGGAGGCGCCGGCTGCCACCGACGCGCAGATCGAGCGCGTGCATCGGCCCGAATATGTGGCCAGCCTTGTCGCGATGAGTCCCGCCACCGGCTACCACCCGATCGATCCCGATACCCTGATGAACCCGCACACGCTCACCGCTGCCAGGCATGCGGCTGGTGCGGCGGTGGCTGCCACGGACGCCGTCATTTCCGGCGAACTGGAGAACGCGTTCTGCTGCGTGCGTCCGCCGGGCCATCATGCCGAGCCCGATCGCGCGATGGGATTCTGTTTCTTCGATAACGTGGCGATTGCGGCACGACATGCGCTCACGGCGCACGGCCTGTCGCGCGTGGCGATCGTCGATTTCGATGTGCACCACGGCAACGGCACCGAGGCGGCCTTCCGCGACGACCCGCAGGTGCTGATGTGCAGCTTTTTCCAGCACCCGTTCTACCCGTACAGCGGCACGGAGCACTTTGCGCCGAACATGTCGAACATCCCGCTGCCCGCGTACTCCAACGGCCTGGCTGTGCGCGAGGTCGTGGAAACGATCTGGCTGCCGCGGCTCAACGAATTCAAGCCCGAGATGCTGTTTATCTCCGCCGGCTTCGATGCGCATCGCGAGGATGACCTCGGACAGATGGGACTGGTCGAGCAGGACTATGCGTGGATCACGCAGCAGCTCGTCGATGTGGCGCGGGCTCATGCGAAGGGCCGCATCGTGAGTTGTCTGGAGGGGGGGTACAACCTTAGTGCCCTGGCGCGAAGCGTATTTGCCCACCTGAAGGTGCTGGTCGAGACCTAAAAGTGGCAAAAACGCCGCTTATAAGGGCGTCTATATGACGCCAGTGCATAAAGCCATCGAAAAAATCTCGTTTGAGGTATGAAGCGGATCGCATAAAATGCTCGCTTCACAAAAATAAAGTGCGGCAACAACGCAGGAGACCCCGCGATGTTGCCGTTTTCTTTTTACTTTCCATGATTAAACTGCAAGGACTCTCGCAGCGGTTCCCCGGCGGGTCGGGGGAAGTCCATGCGCTGCGAGACGTCAGCCTCTCCATCGCCTCCGGTGAGATCTTCGGCATCATCGGCCGAAGCGGTGCCGGCAAGAGCACGCTGGTGCGCGCCATCAACCTGCTGAACCGGCCCACCAGCGGCCGCGTGATCGTCGCCGGCCAGGATCTGACCGCGCTCGACAAGGGCGCGCTGCGCGAGGCCCGCCGCGAGATCGGCATGATCTTCCAGCACTTCAACCTGCTGTCGTCGCGCACGGTCTATGACAACGTGGCGCTGCCGCTCGAGCTGGCCGGCAAGTCGAAGCAGGAGATCGCATCGACCGTGGAACCGCTGCTCGAACTGGTCGGACTGTCGAAGCTGCGTGACCGCTATCCCGCCCAGATCAGTGGCGGGCAGAAGCAGCGCGTCGGCATTGCGCGGGCCCTGGCCAGCAAGCCGAAGGTGCTGCTGTCGGACGAGGCAACCTCGGCGCTGGATCCTGAAACGACGCGCGCGATTCTCGACCTGCTCAAGCAGATCAATCGCGAGCTCGGCCTGACCATCGTGATGATCACGCACCAGATGGAAGTGATCAAACAGGTTTGCGACCGCGTGGCCGTGCTCGAGGCCGGTCAGGTGGTGGAATCGGGCCGCGTGATCGACGTGTTCCTGCGTCCGCAGCACGAAGTCACGCGCGCCATGATCGGCGACGTCATTGCCCAGGAACTGCCGGTGAGCGTGCTCAAGCGCGTGGAAAGCCGTCTTGGCAATGGGCGCGATCACGTCTATCGCCTTGCTTTCACGGGCGAGAACGTCGATCAGCCGGTGCTGGCCCAGGCAATCCGCCAGCACGGGCTCGATTTCAACATCCTGCATGGCCATATCGATGAGATCCAGGGCCAGGCATTTGGCTCGCTGGCAATCATGGCCACGGGCGAACTGGCCGACGTGCGCGCGGCCATGGACTATCTGCAGTCGCAAGGCGTAGTGGTGGAGGAGATCGAACATGTGGTCTGAGATGTTTGACCTGTTCCTGTCGTCGTTCGGCGAGACCCTGCTGATGGTGGCGATTTCCGGCGTGGTTGGCGCGCTGCTGGGCGTGCCGCTGGGCGTGCTGCTGCATCTGACGAATCGTGGTGGTGTGCTGTCGCACCCGCTGTTCAACCGCACGATCGGCGTGGTCGTCAACGCCGTGCGTTCGATCCCGTTCATCATCCTGCTCGTGGTGGTGATCCCGTTCACGCGTTTCATCGTCGGTTCCTCGATCGGCACCACGGCTGCGGTCGTGCCGCTGACGATCGCGGCCATCCCGTTTATCGCCCGTCTGGTGGAAGCCTCGCTGCGCGAGGTCGACAAGGGGCTGGTGGAGGCCGCGCAGTCGATGGGTGCCACCACGGGCCAGATCGTCTGGAAGGTGCTGCTGCCAGAAGCCATGCCCGGTATCGTGGCCGGTCTGACCATCACGTTTGTCAGCCTGGTTGGCTATTCCGCCATGGCCGGCGCGATCGGCGGTGGTGGTCTGGGTGACCTCGGCATCCGCTACGGCTACCAGCGCTACATCACGGAAGTCATGGTTGCCGTGGTGGTGATCCTGATCGTGTTCGTGCAAGCCGTGCAGAGTTTCGGCGACTGGCTGGTCCGCCGCATCAGCCATCGCTGATACAACGGCCGCTCAAATCAATCAAAGCAACGCAAAGCAATTCACAGGGAAACCTTGGGGTAAAACATGCAACGTCGTAACGTGCTGAAGGGCGCCATCGTCGCGCTGGGTGTGGTGGTGTCGGCTGGCGCATTCGCGCAGGAAAAGCCGATCAAGGTCGGCGTGACGGGTGGCCCGCACGCCCAGATCATGGAGCAGGTGAAGAAGGTGGCAGCCAAGGATGGCCTGACCATCCAGGTGGTGGAGTTCAGTGACTACATCCAGCCGAATGCCGCGCTGGCTGCCGGCGATCTGGATGCCAACAGCTACCAGCACCTGCCGTACCTCGAGGCACAGATCAAGGACCGTGGCTACAAGTTCACGAACGTGGCCTTCACGGTGACGTTCCCGATGGGGGTCTACTCGAAGAAGATCAAGTCGCTTGACCAGCTCAAGCAGGGTGCCCGCGTCGGCGTGCCGAACGATCCGACGAATGGTGGCCGTGGCTTGCTGCTGCTGCAAAGCAAGGGCCTGATCAAGCTGCGTCCCGACGCCGGCCTGAAGGCGACGCCGCTCGACGTGGTCGAGAATCCGAAGAAGATCAAGCTCGTGGAGCTCGACGCCGCCCAGTTGCCGCGCTCGCTCGACGACCTCGACGCTGCCGCGATCAATGGCAACTACGCGGAATCGGCTGGCCTGTCGCCCACCCGCGACGCGATTGCGATGGAAGGTCCGAAGGGCCCGTACGCCAACCTGATCGCGATCCGCGAGGCGGACAAGAACAAGCCGTGGGTGGCCAAGCTCGTGAAGGCGTACCACTCGCCGGAAATCAAGCAGTACATCCAGGCCACGTTCAAGGATTCTGTGATCACTGCTTGGTGATCTTTTCGAGGTTTTCATCCAAACTCTGTGCGCGCAGGGCATCCTGCGGCACAATGGCGTGAAAATTTTCTGAGTTGCCGGCTATGCCCGGCAATTCTTTGCCTATAAAATAGTACGATCGTTCGAAAATCAAAAGCGCCGCCACCCCGGTGGTTATAATGGCGAGCGATTCAAAAAAATTTTGGACTATCAGCTATCAGTGGAGTGAGCGCATGAAAGTACTCGTCGCAGTCAAGCGGGTGGTGGACTACAACGTCAAGGTCCGCGTGAAGTCGGATGGCACGGGCGTCGACCTGGCCAACGTGAAGATGAGCATGAACCCGTTCGACGAAATCGCCGTGGAAGAGGCCGTGCGCCTGAAGGAAGCCGGCGTCGTCACCGAGGTGATTGCCGTGTCGTGCGGCGTGGCGCAATGCCAGGAGACCCTGCGTACCGCGATGGCCATCGGCGCCGATCGTGGCATCCTGGTCGAGTCGAACGAAGACCTGCAGCCGCTGGCCGTGGCCAAGCTGCTCAAGGCCCTGATCGACAAGGAGCAGCCGCAACTGGTGATCCTGGGCAAGCAGGCCATCGACGATGACTCGAACCAGACCGGCCAGATGGTGGCCGCGCTGGCCGGCATGCCGCAAGCTACCTTCGCCTCGAAGGTCGTGCTGGCTGACGGCAAGGCATCGGTGACCCGTGAAGTGGATGGCGGTCTGGAGACCGTGTCGATCAAGCTGCCGGCCGTGGTGACCACCGACCTGCGCCTGAACGAGCCGCGCTACGTCACGCTGCCGAACATCATGAAGGCCAAGAAGAAGCCGCTGGAAACCGTCAAGCCGGAAGATCTCGGCGTCGACGTGAAGCCGCGTCTGTCGACCGTGAAGGTCGTCGAGCCCGCGAAGCGCAGTGCTGGCGTGATGGTCCCGGATGTGGCCACGCTGGTGCAGAAGCTGAAGACGGAAGCCAAGGTTATCTGAGCGCGGGGGAGATAGAACATGACTGCACTCGTCATTGCTGAACACGACAATCAATCGATCAAGGCCGCCACGCTGAACACCGTGACGGCAGCTGCCCAATGCGGCGGCGATGTCCACGTGCTGGTGGCTGGCTCGAACGCCAAGGCTGCCGCCGATGCCGCCGCGAAGATCGCCGGCGTGTCGAAGGTCCTGCTGGCCGACGCACCGTACTTTGGTGACGGCCTGGCCGAGAACCTCGCCGAGCAGATTCTGGCCGTGGCCAGCGACTACTCGCACATCCTGGCTCCGGCTACCGCCTCGGGCAAGAACGTCCTGCCGCGCGTTGCCGCCAAGCTGGATGTGGCACAACTGTCGGACATCACCAAGGTCGACTCGCCCGACACGTTCGAGCGCCCGATCTACGCTGGCAACGCCATCGCCATCGTGAAGTCGTCGGACAAGATCAAGGTCATCACCGTGCGCGGTACCGGCTTCGACGCCGCCGCAGCCGAAGGTGGCTCGGCTTCCGTGGACACGATCCCGGTCGTAGCCGACGCTGGCATCTCGCAATTCGTGTCGCGTGAAGTGACCAAGAGCGATCGTCCGGAACTGACCGCCGCCAAGATCATCGTCTCGGGTGGCCGTGGCGTGGGTTCGGGCGAGAACTACACCAAGGTGCTGACGCCGCTGGCCGACAAGCTGGGCGCCGCGCTGGGCGCATCGCGCGCGGCAGTCGATGCCGGCTTCGTGCCGAACGACTACCAGGTTGGTCAGACCGGCAAGATCGTTGCCCCGCAGCTGTACATCGCCGTCGGTATCTCCGGCGCGATCCAGCATCTGGCCGGCATGAAGGACTCCAAGGTGATCGTCGCGATCAACAAGGATGCCGAAGCCCCGATCTTCTCGGTGGCCGACTATGGTCTGGTGGGCGACCTGAACACCGTGGTGCCGGAGCTGGTGGCCGCACTGGGCTGATAGGTAACACTGGGCTTATGGCCTGATCGGCCGGCGGAAAGCCGGTCGATCGAACAAGAAGAATGAAGCCGTTCCGGGTATCGCCCGCGAGCGGCTTTTTTGCAAACGCTGGAGACATTAATGACCTATCGTGCACCGCTCAAGGACATGCAGTTCGTCATGAACGAGCTGGCGGGCCTGGAAAGCATCAGCCAGTTGCCTGGCTACGAAGACGCCACGCCCGATACGGCACAGGCCGTGCTGGAAGAGGCCGCGAAGTTCAACGAACAGGTCGTGGCACCGCTGAACCGCGCGGGCGATCTGAACCCGAGCAGCTGGAAGGACGGCGTGGTGACCACGACGCCGGGTTTCAGCGACGCATTTCGCCAGTTTGGTGAAGGCGGCTGGCAGGGCGTGCTGCATCCGTCCGATTTCGGCGGCCAGGGTCTGCCGAAGCTGGTGGCCACGCCGTGCAACGAGATGCTGAATGCGGCGAACCTGTCGTTCGCGCTCTGCCCGTTGCTGACCGACGGCGCGATCGAGGCGCTGCTGACCGCCGGATCGGATGCCCAGAAGGAAACCTTCCTGCCGAAGCTGATCTCGGGAGAGTGGACCGGCACGATGAACCTGACTGAGCCGCAGGCCGGTTCGGATCTGGCCGCCGTGCGGACCCGCGCGGAGCCGCAGGGCGATGGCACGTTCAAGGTCTTCGGCACCAAGATCTTCATCACGTATGGCGAGCACGACATGGCGGAGAACATCGTCCATCTCGTGCTGGCACGCACCCCGAACGCGCCCGAAGGCGTCAAGGGCATTTCGCTGTTCATCGTGCCGAAGTTCCTGCTCAATGCGGACGGTTCGCTGGGCGAGCGCAACGATGTGCATTGCGTGTCGATCGAACACAAGCTCGGTATCAAGGCCAGCCCCACCGCCGTGCTGCAGTTCGGCGATCACGGTGGCGCCATTGGCACGCTGGTTGGCGAGGAGAACCGCGGGCTTGAGTACATGTTCATCATGATGAACTCGGCACGCTTCTCGGTGGGCATGCAAGGCATCGCCGTGTCCGAGCGTGCTTACCAGCAGGCCGTGGCGTTCGCGAAGGAGCGCGTGCAAAGCCGTCCGGTCGATGGCTCGGCCCGCGAGGCCGTGACGATCATCCATCATCCGGACGTCAAGCGGATGCTGATGACGATGCGCGCGCTGATCGAAGGCGCACGCTCGGTGGCCTATGTGGCCGCCGCCGCGAGCGACATCGCGCACCAGCATCCGGATGAGGGCGTGCGTCGTCAGAACATGGCGCTGTACGAGTTCCTGGTGCCGGTGGTGAAGGGGTGGAGCACCGAGCTGTCGATCGACGTGACCAGCCTGGGCGTGCAAGTTCACGGTGGCATGGGATTCATCGAGGAAACCGGCGCGGCACAACATTATCGCGACGCGCGCATCCTGCCGATCTATGAAGGCACGACCGCGATCCAGGCGAACGATCTGATTGGCCGCAAGACCGTGCGCGATGGCGGTGCCATGGCACGCGCGATCTGTGCACAGATCGCCGAGACCGAAGCGGCGCTGGGCAAACACGGCGGTGACGCGTTCACGGCGGTGCAGGCGCAACTGAAGCAGGGCCGTGAAGCGCTGGAGGCCGTGGTGGAGTTCGTCATCGGCAGCGCGAAGGCGGACCCGAATGCCGTGTTCGCCGGTAGCGTGCCGTACCTGAAGCTGTGCGGCATCGTGTTCTCGGGCTGGCAGTTCGGCCGTGCCATGCTGGTTGCCGATGCGAAGCGCGCGGAAGATCCAGCCTTCTACGACGCAAAGATCGCGACGGCGCATTTCTTCGGCCAGCACATCCTGTCCCAGGCATCCGCATTCCGTGCCGCGATTGTGGGTGGTGGCGCTCCGGCCAACGCGCTGACGGCGGATCAGTTCTGATCCGGCGTACCGGGCATCAAGGCAATGAAAAGGGCGACCCCTCGGGGTCGCCCTTTTTTTCGTCACGGTGCCGAAGGATCAGGCCGGTAGCGGCCGTGGCAAGTGGTGCGTGCGCGGCTGCTTGCGGTAGCGATCCACCGAGAGGTCGTCGGCACGGATTGCCGGGCGCGTGCCCGAGACCAGGTCGGACAGCAACTGGCCCGAGCCGCAGGCCATCGTCCACCCAAGCGTGCCGTGACCCGTGTTGAGCCAGAGGCCGCGGATGCCAGCGGGGCCGACCACCGGAGTGCTATCGGGTGTCATCGGGCGCAGGCCGGTCCAGAACGTGGCGCGGCTCACATCGCCCGCGCCCGGGAACAGATCGTTCACCACGTGTTCCAGCGTGCGGCGCTTATTCGGATCGAGCGAGCGGTCATAGCCGACGATCTGCGCCATGCCGCCCACGCGGATGCGGTCGTCGAAGCGCGTGATCGCCACCTTGTATGTCTCGTCGAGCACCGTCGACACCGGGCTCTTCGATGCATCGGTGAGCGGCACCGTGATCGAGAAGCCCTTGAGCGGATAGACGGGCAGGTTCGACAGGCCCGGCAGCACGTGCTTCACGAACGGCGTGGACCAGCTGCCCAGCGCCACTACGACGGCATCGGCCATCATCGGTTGCCCTTCGACGATTGCGCCGGTCACAGCGTCGCCCTGCGTCAGCAGGCCGTCGATCGAGCGGTTGTAGATGAACTGCACGCCGATCGATTCAGCCATGGCTGCCAGCCGTTCCGTAAACAGCTGGCAGTCCCCGGTTTCATCGTTCGGCAGGCGCAGGCCACCGGCCAGCTTGTGGCCGACGGCGGCGAGCGCCGGTTCGCTCGCGGCGAGTTCTTCGCGCGAAAGCAATTCGTATGGCACGCCGGCTTCCTCGAGCACGGCGATGTCGCGCGACGCGGCTTCCAATTGCGCGTCGGTGCGGAATACCTGGAGCGTGCCTTGCTGGCGGCCTTCATAGCTGATGCCGGTATCCGCGCGCAGCGCGCGGATGCAGTCCCGGCTGTACTCGGCCAGACGCACCATGCGCTCCTTGTTCACCGCGTAGCGGTCGGCTGTGCAGTTCTGCAGCATCTGCCACATCCACTGAAGCTGGAACAGCGTGCCGTCGGGTTTGATCGTGAGCGGCGCGTGCTCCTGGAACATCCACTTGATCGCCTTGAGCGGAACGCCGGGTGCTGCCCACGGCGACGCATAGCCCGGAGAGATCTGGCCGGCGTTGGCAAAGCTGGTGCCAAGAGCGGGGCCGCCTTCGCGGTCTACCACGATCACTTCGTGACCGGCGCGGGCCAGATACCACGCACTGGTGACGCCAATAACGCCACTGCCAAGAATTAGAACGCGCATGTTGGGGGCTCTCTACTGCGGAATGGGTGTGTGGGAGAATTCGCTTCTATACTATTGACTTCAAGGCAGTCATAGTTACCGAATTTCTCTGCAAAACAGGAAAAAATCATGAGAACGAGTCGTCAGCCGGTACGTGCGCTGGATCGGCTGGACCGGAAGATTCTGGGGGTCCTGCAGGCCGATGGCCGGATTTCGATGAAGGAGCTGGCGGAGGCCGTCGGGCTGACCATCACGCCGTGCATCGAGCGCGTGAAGCGGCTCGAACGCGACGGGGTCATCATGGGGTACTACGCGCGGCTGAACCCGACGCTGCTTGGCAGCGCGCTGCTGGTCTTCGTCGAGATCTCTCTTGGGAATAAGTCGGGCAACATGTTCGAGCAGTTCCGGCGCGAGGTGCTGCGGATCCCCGAGGTGCTCGAGTGCCACCTGGTATCGGGCGATTTCGATTACCTGATCAAGGCGCGCATCCGCGAGATCGGCGAGTATCGCCGGCTGCTCGGCGACATCCTGCTGCAACTGCCGGGCGCGGCGCAGTCGAAAAGCTACGTGGTAATGGAAGAGATCAAGGAGACGCTGGCGATCGCGGTGGACGAGAAGGAGCGCAGCCAACCAGGCTGACGGCTCCTGGCCTGCTGGCTCAGAAAAGGCTGCCCTGCGGCGAATCCTCGGGCGGCACGCGGAACAGATCGGTGCGCAGCGGGTGGCGCTCTTGATTGAGCCCAAGCCTCCGGCATGCGATCTCGAAACGCTTGCGGACCAGCTCGGCAAAAATGCCCGTCCCGCGCATCCGGCTCGTGAATGTCGCGTCGTTGTGCTTCCCGTTGCGCATGTTCTCGATGATGCTCAGCACATGCTGCTTGCGGCCGGGGAAATGCTCCTCCAGCCATTCGATGAAGATGCCGTGAACCTCTAGCGGCAGGCGCAGCATGACGAAGCCGGCCGACGTTGCCCCAACTTCGCTGCAGGCCTTCAGCACGTTTTCCAGGTCGTAGTCGGTCAGCGCCGGTATCACCGGGGCAAAGAGCACCCCGGCCGGCACGCCCGCCTCGGCCAGCAACCGAATGCCTTCGATCCGTTTTGATGGTGTGCTGGCGCGCGGCTCCATCTTTCTGGCGATATCGGCATCGAGCGTCGTGACGGACATGAATACGCGCGCCAGCCCATTCCGGGCCATACGGGCAAGGATGTCGATATCTCGCGTCACCAGAAACGATTTGGTCGTGATGGCCACCGGGTGCTGGAAGCGTTCCAGCACCTCCAGAATGCCGCGAGTGAGCTGGAATTTCCGCTCGATCGGCTGGTACGGATCGGTGTTGGTGCCGAGCGCGATGACGCTCGGCTTGTAGTGTTTCTTGCGGAGTTCCTGCTCGAGCAGCGTAGCGGCATTTGGCTTGGCGAACAGCTTTGTCTCGAAGTCGAGACCGGGCGACAGGCCCAGGTAGGCATGATTCGGTCGCGCAAAACAGTACGAGCACCCGTGCTCGCAACCCCGGTACATGTTGATCGACTGGTCGAACGGAACATCGGGCGACTGGTTGCGCGAGATGATCGTCCTTGCCGGCTCGATCGCGATCGTCGTCCGTGGCGCGGGAGACTCGCCGTGCAAGGCCTCCAGATCGGCAAGCATGGCCGCATCCGCCTCTCGGGACAGGCTGTCGAAACGCGATTCCGTGTTCGACAGCGCGCCTCTTCCCTTGCGGAAGCCATCGGGTAGTGACGTCATGGGGGCTCTTGACTCGTACAATCTCCAATACTGTATAAATATACAGTATTGCTGGCGAGATACCAGTGCCCTGATCAGCGCCCTGATGGAATGCGCGCCCTGGGGATTGAACCTCCGGTGGGCTTCAGATCTGGTCAGACGGTACGTGTGGCCAAGGGAGGCGCGTCGTCGCGATCCCAGTAGGGCGGGGAGCCGAACCAGTTGGCAAAGAAGTCGACAAAGGCGTGTGTCTTGGCGGGAACCAGATGCCGGCTCGGATAGACCGCCCAGATCGAGACGACCGGCAATACCGGGTATTCATCGAGCACGGTGACCAACTCGCCGCGGCGCAGGTATGGCGCCACATCCCAGGTCGACTTCAGCGCGATGCCCACGCCCGCGACGATCGCGTCGCGAATCACCTCGCCGTTATCGGCGCGTAGCGTGCCCCGCACGCTCACCGCGCTTTCGCCGACCGGGGTATCAAAACGCCAGGTCGATTGATCGCCAAGGACCAGGCAGTTGTGATTGCGCAGGTCTTCCGGGTGCCGTGGGGAGCCGTGCCGCGCGAGGTATTCCGGCGATGCGCAGATCACACGATGACTGGGCGCGAGTGGCCTGGCGACCAGCGAGGAATCGGGGAGCGCGCCCATGCGGAGCGCGACATCAATGCCACTATCGACGAGGCCGACGATCTGGTCGCTCAGGCGCAGATCCAGTGTGATGCCGGGGTAGGTGGCGAGGAAGGCGGGGATTGCCGGTGAGACATGCTGGCGTCCGAACGAGGCCGGCGCCGTGACACGCAACGGACCGTGCGGAACCTCCGCGCCTCGGCCCACGGATTGCGCGGCCACCTCCGATGCGGCCAGCAATGGCTCGGCGTGGGTCAGGAAGCGCTCGCCATCGCCGGTGAGCGAAAGGCGGCGCGTTGTGCGATGTAGCAGGCGGGTGCCTAGCCGATCCTCCAGTCGCTGGAGCCGGGCGCTGGCGGTCGATGTCGACAGTCCCAGATCGCGTGCGGCCGCCGACAGATTGCCGAGCGCCGCCGCGCGCACGAAGACCGCGATATCGGTCAGGTCGAAAGGCATCGTCGGCGCGTGAAGTGGGGCCAGGCCTTCGGCTATTCCTGCGAGAGTGCCTTGGCTGCCTCGACTTGCGATTCGAAGAACGTCTGGAAGCTGATGGCAAGTCCTGCCATCAGCAGGCCGGTGCCGATCATCAGCGAAAAGATAATCAGGATGACCACGGGCCAGCCCGAGCGCGTGGGCTGGCCATGAGGGTTGTATTGCGCATCCCACTTGTCGTCGGGGCGCAGCCCGAACACGATGGCCGTCAGGAAGGCGCTGATAAGGGACGCGCCGCCGGCCACCGCGAAGACCCAGTTCAGTGCGGTATTGCCGGTGCCGAGGGTCAGCGAGGCGATGCCGAGCACGCCGGCTACGGTGCAAAGCAGGTGGACCCAGCCGAACTTGTCGCCCAGTCCTTTCAGATAGAAACGATGCGCCCCAAGGCTGCCGAGCAGGAAGGCCAGCGCAACGGTGGCCAGTTTCGATTTGCCGCGTGTGTTGCGGGCTTCAGTGGCAATGGCGGAGGCTTGGCTGGCTGCTGGCATCGGTATGGGGACGAAGACGGTATGGGCGCCATGGCGGGCAGTGGTCGCACATTGTACGCCGGGCCCGGACCGATACCCTGGCGGTCAGAACGGCCAGACGGAGGCCAGGGCGCCGGATACCAGCACGGAGATATGTGTTTCGCTGTACAACACGAGCGTCAGCAGCAGCATGAACAGCACTGACAATGACAAATGGCCCGCGTGCCGGGCCAGGCCCGAAAAAAGCGGGGACATGATGAACCTCGACAAGGATGTCTTGTGGAGGCTGCGCCCGACCTTGGTGTCGATCAGTGGGTACCGGGCAGAGGCAGGTCAGGTCGGTTGCCGTCTGCGCAACGACGGCACGCTGTGCGACTCCGGACAGCGCCGGGCGGCAGCCTGTGCGGCGTCAATCAGCACGCACAAATGTAGAGACAAAGGGGGGCGCGTGGAAGTTCCGGCTACGTGACAATCCGTCGGCGTGCCTAGCGTCCGCCGTCGCGCCCGCGCGCCTGCCATCCCGGGCCAACATTGCCGGGGTGTGCTTCGGAATTTCGGAGCGTGGCTTCGCCGGGGCTGTTGCGATCGCCGCCACCGGGCTGGCGTGCGCGTTGTTCGTCGTCGCGCCCGCCAGGGCTGGCGGGGCGTCCGCTCAGACGGTCGTCGTTACGGGCCCTTGCTTCCATGCGATCAATCTGTGCCTGCACATGATCGCGGTTTTCCGCCCGCACGCTGGCGATTTCCCATCCGTTGGCAGCATGCACCGCCTGCACCGTGCGATCGGTGCGGCTGTGATGCCAGAAGGCGACTTGCGCGTGGCTGACTGCAATGCTGCCGCCAAGGCCGGCAACAGCCACGCTACCAGCCACCATAAGGCGCAGGAGGGGGCGGGTAAACATGCGGAATCCCAAGGTCCTGTTGCTGAGAGAAGTCAGGAGTTGGGTTCATGGTACGCAGGGGCCGTGTGACCGCCTATGCCAATCCCGTTACCGGTGTAACGGATTGTTTCGTCAAATTTGTCAGCTTTGGAGCGTCTGCTGCGATGCCGCGCCAGGCCAGCATTGGCGCGGTATCGAAGCGGTTTCAGGGCGCGTAGCGGATGCGATAAATCGCATTGGCTTTGTCGTCGCTAACCAACAGCGAACCGTCGCTTGCCACCTGGACGTCGACCGGGCGACCCCACGCCTTGCCGTCGCACAGCCATCCTTCGGCAAAGATCTCCTGACGAATCACGCGCCCATCGTCATCGAGCACGATCCGTGCAATCCGGTAGCCGATGGCAGTGGAGCGGTTCCAGCTACCGTGCTCGGCGATGAAGATGTTGTTCTTGCGATATTCCGGTGGAAACTGCGTGCCAGTGTAGAAGCGCATCCCGAGCGCGGCCACATGTGGCCCCAGCTTGGCGACAGGCGGCGTGAACGCTGAACACGGGCGCTGTTTCCCGAACTCCGGGTCGGCAATCGTGCCGGCGTGGCAATACGGAAAGCCGAAGTGCTCGCCTTCACGCGTCAATCGGTTCAGTTCATCGTCGGGCTGGTCGTCGCCTAGCCAGTCGCGCCCATTGTCCGTGAACCACAGTTCGTGCGTGGCGGGGTGCCAGTCGAAGCCAACCGTGTTGCGCACGCCCCGGGCCACTACGCGCAGGTCGGAACCGTCAGGCTTCATTTTCATGATGTTCGCGTAACGGTTCTCGTCCGGCGCGCAGATATTGCATGGCGCGCCGACAGGCACGTAGAGATAGCCGTCAGGTCCAAACGCAATGAATTTCCAGCCGTGATGGGTTTCGGTCGGAAATCTGTCGCTGATAGTGACCGGGCGCGGCGGATCGTCGAGGCGGCCCTCGATGTTGTCGAGCCGCACGATGCGCGACGTCGATGACGCATACAATGCGCCATCGCGAAAGGCGACGCCCACGGGCATCGTGAGTCCGGATGCGATAACGCGCATCTTCGGATGCGGGCCGAGCGGCGACTCCAGCGCATATACCTTGCCCTCCGCGCGGCTGCCCACGAACAGCGTGCCCTTCGGCGACAGCGTCATGGCCCGCGCGCCGGGCACGTCGTCGCTGAGCACTTCGATCTTGAAGCCTGGCGGCAGCCGGATCTGGTCGATCGGCAGGGCGGCCTGCGCCGTCGCTGCAGACCAGGCGGCACCCAGCAGTGCCAGCCTGCAGAGGGATTTCGCGAGGTATTGCGCAGTGTGCCGATTTGGCCGCATGTCATGCCTCCAGTTCGCGGTTTTCGCCACGGTTCGGCTGGCCGCGTGTTGCGTCAGAAGCGCACCGATGGGGCCGAACAGCGCGGGAAAGTCCTAAGTGTTTGTTTGGGCTCGGGAAGTGGGCTATACTCTTGCGTTTCGTGTTCGCACGCTCCCGTTTTTTCGAGGAATTAACATGGTCGTAATCCGTCTGGCTCGCGGCGGCAGCAAGAAGCGCCCGTTCTTCAATATCGTTGCTACCGATTCGCGCAACCGTCGCGATGGCCGTTTCATCGAACGTATTGGCTTCTACAACCCGCTGGCTTCCGAAAAGGAAGAGGGCCTGCGCGTTGTGCAGGACCGTCTGGCCTACTGGCAAGGCGTTGGCGCTCAACTGTCGCCGACCGTTGCCCGCCTGGTCAAGCAAGCCGGCAAGGCTGCAGCCTGATAGGTCTTGCGCGGCGTGCCTGTATGGCGCGCCGATGCAGAACTGACGCACCGCTGAAGTGACTGGCAATGCCTCCGGCCGCAAGCCGTTGAATCTGGCCGCTACGCAAGGCGGTGCCTCCGGCCGGCAGGAAAAACTGCCCGCCGCGCTGTTGTTCACGGACACCCTGCCCGACGATCTGGTCGAGGTTGGCTACGTGGGCGCGGCATATGGTATCCGGGGCTGGATCAAAGTCCAGCCACATGCGGACGACGCCTCCGCATTGCTCCACGCCCGCCGTTGGTGGCTGCTTCGCGCGCCGCCGGCCGGCGTGGTGTCGGCGCCGGCGCAGTCGGCCGAGGCTGTCAGCATCAAGATCTCCCAGTCGCGTGAACACAGCGGTACCGTGGTTGCGCAGCCGGCCGGCGTTTCGGACCGCAGTGTGGCCGAAATGCTCAAGGGGCGTCGTGTCTGGGTCCGGCGCGCGGATTTTCCCGCGGCGGAAGAGGGTGAGTTTTACTGGGTCGACCTGATCGGTTGTGCCGTGGTCAACGAGCAGGGCGAAGCGCTCGGCGAGGTGACCGGCCTGATCGACAATGGCGCCCATCAGATCCTTCAGGTGGCCTACGAGCTGCCGGACGGTAAGGCCGCTGAGCGGCTGATCCCGTTTGTCGACGCGTTCCTGCGGACGGTGGATACACCGGCCAGGCGGATCGTGGTGGACTGGGGGCTCGACTACTGAAGTGTCAGGGGAGGCGCGGATGCAGTTCGATGTAATCACGCTGTTTCCCGAGATGTTTCGCGCGCTGACCGATTGGGGTATCACCAGCCGGGCAGCCAAGCAGCAGCGCTACGCGTTGCGTACTTGGAATCCGCGGGATTTCACCGTGGACAACTACCGGACGATTGACGATCGGCCCTATGGTGGCGGCCCCGGCATGGTGATGCTGGCCAAGCCGCTCGAGGATGCGATCGACGCCGCCACAGCGGCGCAGTCGGATGCAGGTGTTGGCAGGCCGCACGTGGTGCTGATGTCGCCGCAAGGCGCGACGCTGACGCACGAGAAGGTCATGGCGTTGTCGCAACGGCCCGGCCTGGTGCTGTTGTGCGGCCGGTATGAAGCGATCGACCAGCGTCTGATCGATCGTCGCGTGGACGAGGAAATCAGCCTCGGCGATTTTGTACTGTCGGGCGGCGAACTGCCGGCGATGGCGCTGATCGACGCGGTGGTGCGGCATCTGCCCGGCGTGCTGGGCGATGCGCAGTCGGCGGTCCAGGACAGTTTCGTCAATGGCCTGCTTGATTGTCCGCATTACACGCGGCCGGAAGAATATGAAGGTGTGCGGGTGCCCGATGTATTGCTCGGGGGTCATCATGCCGAGATCGAGAAGTGGCGGCGCCGGCAGGCGCTGGCCAATACCGCACGCAAGCGTCCCGACCTGATCGTGGCCGCGCGCGAGCAAGGATTGTTGTCCAAGGCCGACGAGAAGTTCTTGTCGGAACTGGCGGCGAAAGCAGGGCAGGAGTTCGCTCCCGCCAAGTGAAAACCCCATCCTCTGCCGGGGCCCAGCAAGTGTCTGGGGCATCCAACGCTGGCACGATGGTTATGGAGAAAACGATGAACATCATCGAGCAAATCGAGAAGGAAGAGATCGCGCGTCTGACCGCGAATAAGACCATCCCCGCATTCGCGCCTGGCGATACCGTTATCGTCAACGTGAACGTGGTTGAAGGTAATCGCAAGCGCGTGCAGGCTTACGAAGGCGTGGTGATCGCCAAGCGTAACCGTGGTCTGAACTCGTCCTTCATCGTGCGCAAGATCTCGTCGGGTGAAGGCGTGGAACGTACGTTCCAGCTGTACTCGCCGCTGATCGCCGGCATCGAAGTGAAGCGTCGCGGTGACGTACGTCGCGCGAAGCTGTACTACCTGCGCGAGCGCTCGGGCAAGTCGGCACGTATCAAGGAAAAGCTGGTGATGAAGGCCAAGCCGGCCGCCGTTGCCGCGGAATAAGCTTTCCCTGTCAGGCGCCGGGTAACTGGCGCTGTGCCGGATTGCGAAGGACACCCTCGGGTGTCCTTTTTGTTTGGCGGCGGCGCAACGCAATGCGTTCTTGCTGCCATGCAACATTACGCGCTTCTGTCATACTTGAAAGCGCTATGCGTCCAACATTCGATCCTGAAACGCTACCGATCATCGAGACCGATAGCCGCCACGCCCCCCTCTCCACGCCGCGCATGAGACCGGATTTCATCCGGCATCGTCTGCTTGCGCCACCGGCGTGGGAACCCGAACTGACCGATGAATCCCGTGTGTACGACCGGACCCGCGGCTTGCGTGAGGCGGCGGTACTGGTGCCCCTGGTTGAGCGTTCGGATGGTCTGACGGTGCTGCTTACTCAGCGCAATGCGAATCTGAATGCCCATGCCGGGCAGATCAGTTTTCCGGGAGGCGGGCAGGAAACCGACGATGCCAATCGCATCGCCACGGCGTTGCGCGAAACCGAGGAAGAGATCGGGCTGACCCGTAATTACGTCGAAGTGCTGGGATCGCTACCGGACTACATCACCGGTACCGGCTATCACGTCAGCCCCGTTGTCGGACTGGTGCATTCAGGGTTCACGCTCCGTGCCGATGAACGCGAAGTGGCCGATATCTTTGAGGTGCCGCTGGCATTCCTGATGGACCCCGCGCGGCATGAGCGCCGGTTATTCCGCTGGGAAGGCGGCGAGCGCATGTTCTACGCCATGCCTTATCCGCGCGAAGGCGGCGGTCAGCGCTTTATCTGGGGCGCGACGGCGGGCATGCTGCGCAATCTCTACCACCTGCTCGCGGCCTGAGCCGCGCCGCCGCCCGCGACGCCGGTCTTCGTCAGGCTGCGGCCTGAGTAGCGGTGTCGACGCAGTGGGGGCAGCTCTTGCCCACCACGTACCTCGGGTGCTGCTGCTCCTCGGGCGTCACCACTGCGCGGCACGCGAAGCACTGAACCGGGCCTGCGGGTTCCAGGTTCGGATTCAGCGCGGTCCGGTAGTCGAACACGAAGCAGTCGCCGTTGTAGTGGCTCCCACCGACTTCCTCGAAGTACTTCAGAATGCCGCCCTCGAGCTGGTAGACGTGGTCGATCCCCACTTCCTGCATGTGGATGGCGGCCTTCTCGCAGCGGATGCCGCCGGTGCAGAACGACACGATGGTCTTGCCTTCGAACTCGGCCTTGTTCTCCGCCACGGCCGGCGGGAATTCGCTGAACTTGTCGATACCGTACTCCACCGCCTTGTCGAAGGTGCCAACCGCCACCTCGAACGCGTTACGCGTATCGAGCATCACTACCGGGCGTCCGTCGTCGTCATGGCCCTGGTCGAGCCAGCGCTTCAGATCCACGGGGCGCACCGAAGGCGCGCGTCCGGCCTCGGGGCGGATCAGCGGCATCTTCATCGTGATGATTTCCTTCTTGGCGCGCACCAGCATGCGCTTGAAGGGCTGATTTTCTGACAGGCTTTCCTTCGGCGCGATGTCCGCGAACCGGGCATCGGCGTGGAGCCATGCCATGAACTCGTCGATTTGCTCACGCGTGCCGGCCAGGAACATGTTGATGCCTTCTGGCGCGAGCAGGATCGTGCCCTTCAGGCCAGCCTTGTCACAGCGATCGCGCATGACGGGGCGCAGGGTCTCGATGTCTTCGAGCGTGACGAACTTGTAAGCGGAAATATTGACGATCTGCATGGGTGACGCTGCCAGGGCCGGGCACCCGAAACGAGGGTGCTCGATAACTGCCTGATTGGAAAGGCGAAATTATAGCCCCTCAGGCCGCATCCCGACACCTCTTCGGGGGCGCCTCGCATTGCGCCTGCGCAAAAACCCCCAAGTGCGGCGATGGGGGAGCCGGTACAATGGCGCCCTATGTCCGCACCCCGCTTCGTACACCTCCGCCTGCACTCCGAGTATTCGATCGTGGACGGCATCGTCCGCCTCGACGACGCCGTCAAGGCCGCCGCCCGCGATGGGATGGGCGCGCTTGCACTGACCGACCTCGCCAACGCCTTCGGCCTGATCCGCTTCTACAAGGAGGCCCGTGGTGGGGGCGTCAAGCCGGTAGTGGGCGCTGACGTCTGGCTGACTAATGCCGAAGATCGCGACAAGCCCGCGCGCATGTTGCTGCTCGTGCAGGACCGCATCGGCTATCTGAACCTGTGCACGCTGCTGTCGCGTGCATGGCTTGGCAACCAGCATCGTGGCCGTGCCGAGTTCGAGCCCGGCTGGCTCGAGGAGCCGGGTGAGGAGGGCTTGCCGCTGGCCACCGGCTTGATCGCGCTGTCAGGCGCGATGGGTGGTGATGTCGGCCAGGCGTTGGCCAATGGGAATGTCGAGGCGGCACGCCGTGCTGCCGAGCATTGGGCCCGGGTGTTCCCGCAACGCTATTACATCGAACTGCAACGTGCCGGTCAGCCTGGCACCGACGCCTACGTGCCGCAGGCTGTGCAACTGGCCGCGTCGATGCAGCTTCCGGTGGTCGCCACGCATCCGGTGCAATTCATGACGCCGGACGATTTCACGGCGCACGAGGCGCGCGTCTGTATCGCGGAGGGCGAACTGCTCGCCAATCCGCGCCGCACGCGCAAGTTCACCACCGACCAGTACTTCAAGACCCAGGACGAGATGACCGCGCTGTTCGCGGATATCCCGTCGGCGCTGCAGAACTCCGTCGAGATCGCCAAGCGCTGCAACCTGACGCTGGAGCTGGGCAAGCCACGCCTGCCGCTGTTCCCGACGCCTGATGGCATGTCGCTCGACGACTACCTTGTGTTCATGGCCAAGGAAGGTCTCGAGAAGCGGATGCTGGTGCTGTTCCCGGACGAAGCCGAGCGCGAGAGCAAGCGTGCCGAGTACTACGCGCGTCTGGAGTTTGAAACCGGCACCATCATCAAGATGGGGTTCCCGGGCTACTTCCTGATCGTGGCGGACTTTATCAACTGGGCCAAGAACAATGGCGTGCCGGTGGGGCCGGGCCGGGGTTCCGGCGCGGGTTCGCTGGTGGCCTACGCACTTGGCATTACCGATCTCGATCCGCTCAAGTACGCGTTGCTGTTCGAGCGATTCCTGAATCCGGAGCGGGTCTCGATGCCCGACTTCGACATCGACTTCTGCCAGCACGGCCGCGATCGTGTGATCACGTACGTGAAGGAGAAATACGGCAAGGACGCCGTGTCGCAGATCGCCACGTTCGGCACTATGGCCGCCAAGGCGGCCGTGCGCGATGTGGGCCGGGTGCTGGATCTCGGTTACGGCTTTGTCGATGGCGTGGCCAAGCTGATTCCGTTCAAGCCCGGCAAGCTGGTCACGCTGGAGGAAGCGAAGAAGGAAGAACCGGCGCTGGCCGAACGCGAGCGCACGGAAGAGGAAGTGCGCCAGTTGCTGGAACTGGCGCAGCGCGTGGAAGGCATGACGCGTAACGTCGGCATGCACGCTGGTGGCGTGCTGATCGCCCCCGGCCGCCTGACCGATTTCTGCCCGCTCTACACGCAGGGCACGGACGGCATGAGCGGCGTGGTCAGCCAGTACGACAAGGACGACGTGGAAGCGGCCGGACTGGTCAAGTTCGACTTCTTGGGCCTGACCACGCTGACGATCCTCGACTGGGCCGAGCGGTACATCCGCCGGCTCGACCCGAGCAAGGCCGACTGGAACTGCAGCCAGATTCCGCTCGACGACAGTCCCGCATTCGACATCCTCAAGAGCGCCAACACGGTGGCGGTGTTCCAGCTGGAAAGCCGCGGCATGCAGGGGATGCTCAAGGACGCGAAGCCTGACCGCTTCGAGGACATCATCGCGCTCGTGGCGCTGTATCGTCCCGGCCCGATGGACCTGATACCGAGCTTCTGTGCCCGAAAGCACGGCCGCGAGAAGGTCGAGTATCCCGATCCGCGCGTCGAACCCGTGCTCAAGGAGACCTACGGCATCATGGTCTACCAGGAGCAGGTGATGCAGATGGCGCAGATCATCGGCGGCTACTCGCTGGGTGGCGCCGACTTGCTGCGCCGTGCCATGGGCAAGAAGAAGCCCGAGGAAATGGCCAAGCACCGTGACATGTTCCGCGAGGGCGCTGACAAGAACGGGCTGACCGCCCAGCAGGCCGACGACATCTTCGACCTGATGGAGAAGTTCGCGGGCTACGGCTTCAACAAGTCGCACGCGGCTGCGTACGCGCTGCTAGCCTACTACACGGCCTGGCTCAAGGCGCATCATCCGGCCGAATTCATGGCAGCCAACATGTCGCTGGCCATGGACGACACCGATAAGGTCAAGATCCTCTACGAGGACTGCCGCCTGAACAAGATCGAAGTGCTGCCGCCGGACGTCAACGCCAGCGAGTACCGTTTCGCGCCGACCGATGCGAAGACCATCCGCTACGGCCTGGGTGGCATCAAGGGTTCGGGCCAGGGGGCGATCGAGGACATCCTGCGTGCGCGGGAAGAGCGGCCATTCGACGACCTGTTTGATTTCTGCGAGCGCGTGGACCGCCGCCAGGTCAATCGCCGCACGATCGAGGCGCTGATTCGCGCCGGCGCGTTCGACAGTCTCAACGACAATCGTGCCCAGTTGCTGGCCTCGGTATCGATCGCGATGGAGGCGGCCGACCAGAAGGCCGAGTCGGCCAACCAGGTGTCGCTGTTCGACCTGATGGATGACGCCGGCGCGTCGCATCGCCCCGAACTGGTGGATGAGCCGCGCTGGACGCCCAAGCGCACGCTGCAGGAAGAGAAGCAGGCGCTCGGCTACTACTTCTCGGGTCACCTGTTCGATGCGTCGCGCGACGAGGTGCGCCGGTTCGTCAAGGGCACGCTTGCCGCGCTCGAAAAGGAAGTGCAGGGCAATGGCGGTGGCTACGGCCGCGACGTGCGTGGCAAGGTGATTGCCGGTGTGATCACCGGCATCCGTACCCAGATGACCCAGCGCGGCAAGCTGATCATCGTGCTGCTTGACGATGGCACCGCGCAGATCGAAATGACGGTGTTCAACGAGTTGTACGACGCCAATCGTCACATGTTCCGCGAGGACGAACTGCTGATCGCGCAGGGCAATGCGCGCCACGACACCTTCACGGGCGGCGTGCGCTTTACGGCGGATTCGGTGCAGGACCTGGTTGCCGCGCGCGCCCGCTACGCCGATGCCGTCTGCCTCGGCTTCAATGGCAACGCCTCGACGGAGCGCCTGCGCGAGCTGCTGACGCCGTACCTGGCCCACGTGTCGCAGACCCCCGGCGTGCCGGTTCGCATCAGCTATGTCAACAAGACCGCGCAGTGCGAGGCGATGCTGGGTGACCAATGGCAGATCACTCCTTCGGAGGAAGCGTTGACGAGCCTGCGTACCGCCCTGGGCGATACCGTGCGCGTGTTGTATGGCTGACCCGACGAAGGCGCTGGCCGCGCAGGGCGAGCGCAAGCCGCGCGTCCTGTTTCACGTCACGCACTTCCTGCACGGCGGGATCGAAACGTCGCTGGTGTCGCTGATCACCGCGCTGGATCGGGAAGGGTTCGAGATCGGCCTGACGGTGACGTATCCGTCCGAGGCGCTCGAGACCCATTTCCGCGCGCGGCTGCCGGCCGGCGTGAAGCTTCAGGTGCTGGCGCCCGAACGCTGGCTCTCGCATTGCCGCCAGCTCAAGAAGGCGCGCAAGCTCGGGCCGCTTGGCAAGATCTACGAGGAAGTGCTGCTGCCGCCCGTACGCAAGCCGCTGATGAATCGCCGCTTCCGGCAGGTGCTGGCGCAGGGCTACGACGTGGTGGTCGACTACGACATGTCGCTGTCGCGCATCACCGGTCCGCTGCCGGTCCCGATGATGGGATACCAGCACTTCAGCGTGGCGCACCTCGAGCGGGGTCATCGGCGCAAGCTGCGCAAGCTTCGGCACCAGTGCCGAACCGACTACGCAGCCGTGGTGATGCTGACCGACAGCATGTTGAACGATGCGCGGGCGCTGATTCCCGATGTGGCGGACAAGCTCGTGCGGCTCTACAACACCATCGATCTCGACAGCATCCGCGCAAGGGCGAACGCGCCGCTCGATCCTTCCGCGCAGCCGGCGGGACCGTACATCGTGTCCGTCGGTCGGCTCGAGGAAAGTCAAAAGGATTTCACGACGCTGCTGCACGCTTATGCGCAGCTTGCGAAGGAAGGTATCGACGAGGATCTGGTGCTGGTCGGCGATGGTGCATCGCGGCCGCAACTCGAGGCGCTGGCCGCATCGCTCGGTATCGCCGATCGCGTGACCTTTGCTGGCTTCCAGTCGAACCCCCATGCCTGGATTCGCAAGTCGCGGCTCCTGGCGTTCAGTTCGAAGATGGAAGGTTTGCCCAATGTGCTGCTCGAAGGGCTGGCAGTCGGGCAAGTGGTGGTCAGCACCGATTGTCCGACGGGGCCGCGCGAGATCCTCGACGATGGCCGCGCCGGGCTGTTGGTGCCGGTGGGCGATGCCGCGCAGCTTGCGGCGGCGATCAGGCGTGGCCTGCAGGACGCCGCGCTGCGCGAGTCACTGCTGGCCCACGCAGCGACCCATATCGAGCAGATGGGCTTCAGGCCGACGGCCGAGGCGTTCAGTGTGCTTGCGGATCGCCTGATGCGGCGGGCTGGCGTGCCGACTGTTGCAGCAGCCACAGCTTGATGTACTTGTAGTAGCTGGCCTGACCGTTCATCAGCGCGATGGCCAAGCCCTGCGGGCCGTCCAGAAATCCGCGGCGCAGCAGGTAGGTGCGCAGGAATGCCCAGCTGCCATGCAGCCACGCGCTGGCCGGCGTGGCGGTCTTGCCACGCTGGAATGCCTGCGTGGCGCCCAGCGTCGAATACTGGTCGACCTTGCGCAGCACCTGCGAGAAGTCGTCGTAGGTGTAGTGCAGCAGCGGATTCCGGAGGTGCGCGATCGGGCCGTCGGTGACGACGTTCTCGTGCACGAGGTCGTCGGTGAACCTGGCCTTTCCCACGCGGAACAGGCGGGTCAGGCGGTCGGGGTACCAGCCGCTGTGCCGGATGAAGCGGCCGCAGAAGCGTGACAGGCGGGGCATGTCGTAGGCGTCGGCCTGACCCGATGCGATGGCTGCCAGGATCTCGTCGCGCAGTTCTGGCGTTACGCGCTCATCGGCGTCGATGGAGAGTACCCACTCGCTTTGTGCCTTGGACAGGGCGAGGTTTTTTTGTGGACCGAAGCCGGGCCACGTCGCGGTCTGGTGGACCTCCGCGCCCATGGCGCGGGCAGTTTCCACCGTGCCGTCCGTGCTGCCGGAGTCCACTATAATCGCGCGGTCGCACCAGGAGACGCTCTCGAGGCACTCCCGGATATTGTGTGCCTCGTTTTTAGTGATCAGTACGACAGAGATTTTCATAGAGATGCTTGCAATGGGATTCCGCACGCCGACGCTGCCCGCCATTCTAGCGGCAGTCGCCCCGGCGTCCCTTTCCCGTTGGCAAGTGGAGCGAACGTGACCGACAACAAACAACAAACGCCCCAGGAATCCGATACCCTCAAGCGCGTCTGGGCCTATCTGAAGCCCGAGAAGCGCAACTTCGTGCTCGCCATCATCGCCATGGGCCTGGTGGCGGCCAGCGAAGGGATTATTCCGAAGGTCGTCAACGACCTGCTCGACAAGGGCTTCGGCGGCAGCTACGCGGGCAAGCTCTGGCATGTGCCCGCGCTGCTGGTGGGCGTGGCGCTGGTGCGCGGCCTGGCGCAGTTTGCCTCGGGCTACCTGCTTTCGCAGATATCGAACGGCGTGTTGCTGAAGATGCGTATGCAGATGTTCGACCGGATGCTGCACGCGCCGGCGCTGTTCTTCCACCGCAATACCGCTGCCTCGCTGATCAATGCCGTGATCTTCGAGGTGAACCAGGTGATGCAGATCCTCACTGGCGTGCTGATCACACTGGTGCGTGACTCGCTGACCGTGGTGGCGCTGCTGATCTACCTGTTCTACACGAACTGGAAGCTGACCCTGGTGGTGGCAGTGCTGCTGCCGGCGATCGGCTTCGTGATGTCGAAGGTCAACCGCCGCCTGCGTCGCCTGAACCGTGAGCATCAGGCGCTGACCAACACCGCCGCCTATGTGGTGGAGGAATCCGTGGGCGGGTTCAAGGTGGTCAAGCTGCACGGTGGCGAAGCGTACGAAATGTCGCGTTTCGAGGCGATGGCCGAGCGGCTGCGCGGCTACTCGATGCGCATGGCTGTGGCCGGTGGCCTGAATCAGCCCGTGACGGCGTTCCTGGCATCGCTGGCGCTGTCCGTGATCCTGACGATCGCGATGATTCAGGCGCAGGGCAACCAGACCACGATCGGTGGCTTCACCGGCTTCGTGATGGCGATGCTGCTGCTGATCTCGCCGCTCAAGCATCTGGCCGACCTGAACCAGCCGCTGCAACGCGGCCTGACCGCGGCCGAGATGATCTTCGGCCTGATCGACGAGCCGATCGAGCCGCAGAACGGTGGCCTGCCGCTGGAGCGGGCCCGTGGCGATCTGGTGTTCGACAACGTCGGCTTCCGCTATGGCGATGCCGCGCGCGCGGCGCTGAACCATGTCAGCCTGCGTGCCGCACCGGGCGAGGTCGTGGCGCTGGTGGGGCCGTCGGGTAGCGGCAAGACCACGCTTGTGAACCTGGTGCCGCGCTTTTTCGATCCGACCGAGGGTCACATCTTGCTCGACGGTCAGCCGATCGACCGTTTCGCGCTGGCCGACCTGCGTCGCCAGATCGCCTTCGTCAGCCAGGATGTGGTGCTGTTCAACGACACCGTGGCCGCCAATGTGGCCTATGGCGTGCATCCGCGCGAGAAAATCGATATGGCCCGCGTGGAACGCGCGCTGGCGGCTGCCTACCTGACCGACGTGGTCAAGGGGCTGCCGGAAGGGCTCGAAACGAACATCGGCGACAACGGCATGAAGCTGTCTGGCGGCCAGCGCCAGCGTCTGGCCATCGCCCGCGCGATCTACAAGGATGCGCCGATCCTGATCCTCGATGAGGCGACTTCGGCGCTTGACTCAGAGTCGGAGCGTCAGGTGCAGGCCGCGCTGGAATCGCTGATGGTCGGTCGCACCACGCTGGTGATCGCGCACCGCCTGTCGACGATCGAGAACGCCGACAGGATCGTGGTGCTGGAGCAGGGTCGTGTAGCCGAACAGGGCAGCCACGCCGAGCTGATCGGCAAGAACGGCCTGTACGCGGGCCTGCATCGCATCCAGTTCGCGTCACAGGCATAAGCTGTTCGTGATTCGACGGCCGTGACGAGGGGTCACGGCCGGGCATGTACCAACAGGGGAACATACCCCGCTGAGGAGACAGACATGACCCAACCCATCAGCCGTTATCCGGTTCCCGCCATCGAGAACCTGCCGGACGACATCCGCCAGCGCGTGCTCGAAGTCCAGGAGAAGGCAGGCTTCGTTCCCAACGTTTTCCTGGCACTGGCCCATCGTCCCGACGAGTGCCGCGCGTTCTTCGCCTATCACGACGCGCTGATGCTCAAGGAGACCGGCAGCCTGACCAAGGGCGACCGCGAGATGATCGTGGTGGCCACGTCGGGCGTGAACCAGTGTCTCTACTGCGTGGTGGCCCACGGTGCCATCCTGCGCATCTACGAGAAAAAGCCGCTTGTGGCCGATCAGGTCGCGGTGAACTACCTCAAGGCAGATATCACGCCGCGCCAGCGTGCCATGCTCGACTTCGCGATGAAGGTCTGCACGGACTCGCATACGATCGGCGAAGCCGATTTCGAGGCACTGCGCGCCCATGGGTTTGACGACGAGGACGCGTGGGACATCGCCGGCATCACGGCGTTCTTCGGGCTCTCCAACCGCATGGCCAACACGATCGGGATGCGTCCGAACGAGCAGTTCTTCCTGATGGGGCGCGTGCCGAAGGCCAAGTAGGGCGATTCGGCGGCTCAGCGGCTCAGCGGCTCAGCGGATCTGCGCGCAGCCGCCGTTCTTCGGGTCGAACAGCACGGGCCACGCCTGGTCGTAGATGCCCGGCGTGCAGTGCTTCTCGCATCGGGCATGGGCCAGCGTGATACGGCGCGGGTCCTGCCACACCATCAGCGTGCAGCCGCTGCCATCTATCGCATGCAGTTCGATGTGTGGCGTCTGCTGTACCTGCTTGAATTCCGACAGGTCGAAGTGGCACCAGCCACGGCGCGATACCCACAGCTTCCAGGTCAGCGTTTCCACGGCATTGTGCGAGACACGCACTGTCGCGTCCTCGCGGAAACCATCTTCCTCGGTGCGTCGGCAGATGCCAGAGATGTCGATCTCGTGCGCCGCGATCGGTGTGGCGCGCACGGCGATTTCGGGGGTCTTCGAGGGGTAGGGTGCGGGCAGCTGGCCGGTGTAGGTGGGCGGCCCTTTCGGAGCGAACGGTTCGACGCAGGCGGCGCACAAAAAAACAGCCAGCATGGCTGGCATTGCATTTCTTAACGTCATATCGGCCCCCTTCACGCGACCCGTTCATCTACTGTAGGGGATGCCGCTGCAAAGACCAGCAGGATATGTTCCGTGGAAGTCCTAGCGCATGGGCGGTGGAGCGGAACCTATACTCAACAGATGTGCCCGCGTCGGGGGCACCCGCCATCGCCCCCGGCCTCTCTCCCGCCTGCGGGAGCGAGGCCGGAGGAGAGGTCGGGAGAGAGGGCGAGGCCTCGCATTGGCCGATCACATTTCAAGCCACCGCTCGCATCTCGGCGGCACGCGGCGCAGCAGGCTGCACCATCGGATATCCCGCCGCGAACACCAGACGCCCGGCCGACCACGTATGGGTGACCAGCGGCTGCCCGGCAACGCTGCCCACGGCGATGACGTCGGCACGCTTGCCCGGCGCCAGCCGGCCGCGATCGTCCAGCAGGCAGGCATCTGCCGGATTGGACGTGACCAGTGCCAGCGCCCGGTCGAGCGGAAGGTCGGCGAGGCGTGAGGCGGCGAATGCCGCCGCGATCAGTGTGGACGGCTGGTAGTCCGAGCAGAGGATGTGGCCGACGCCGGCGTGAATCGCATCGATCGCACGCATCGAACCGCTCTGGCTCTTGCCGCGCAGCACGTTCGGCGCGCCGAGGATCGTCGGGAGCGCGTGGGCCGAGGCGGCCTGCGCCGTCTCCACATTGATCGGAAACTCGCTCATGCGAACCCCCAGCGCGTGCATTGCGGCGATGCGTTGCGGAGAGTCGTCGTCGTGGCTGGCGGTGGGGATGCCGAGTTCGTGCGCCTTCGAGACCAGACGGTTGACGCGCTCGGTTGCGCCGGCCAACTCAGCCGATTTCTTCGCAGCCGCGTCGGCGGCTTCCTCGCGGCTCATGCCGTGATTGCCCATCATGTACGACAGGTAAGCATCGAGCGTTTTGAACTGACCCTGGCCCGGCGAGTGGTCCATGACCGACAGCAGGTCGACCACGCCTTCGGCCATCAGCATCTCGAGCACTGGCACGGCGGCGTTATCGGTGACTTCATAGCGGCAGTGGATGCGATTGTCGACGAGGCTGTGCGCGCGATACGCGGCCACGGTACGCACCAGCGTCGCGGCGGTCTCATTGTTGCGCACGCCGAACTGGTTGCTGGCGAACGACAACGCGTGGTACGGCGTGGTGATGCCAGCTGCGGCATTGCGGCGGTCGACCTGCGCCACCGCGAAGTCGAGCGGAAACAGCACATTGGCGCGGGGCTCGGCTTCCTTTTCGATCGCGTCGCAGTGGACGTCGATAAGCCCGGGCATCACGGTGTGGCCGCGCAGGTTGATGACCTCGGTGTCGGCTGGGGCGGAGGCTGGCTCGATGGCGGCGATCTGGCCGTCGGCGATCAGCATCGCGCTGTCGTGCAGGACGCGATCCGGCAGTACCAGCGTCGCGTGCGTGAGGTAGGTGGTAGACATGTCCGGTTCCAGTTCAGGTTCAGGCAAGCGCCGTGGCCGGCTGCAGCGGCAGCATGCGCGTGGCCACCGCATCGCGCACAGCCTCGTCGTGGAAGATGCCGATCAGCGAGCGGCCTTCGGCCAGCGCTTCGCGGATCAGTTCGATCACCACCGCCCGGTTGTCGGCGTCGAGCGATGCGGTGGGCTCGTCGAGCAACAGGATCGGGTGGCCACCGATCAGGCCGCGCGCGATATTCACGCGTTGCTGCTCGCCGCCGGAGAACGTGGCGGGTGGCAAGTCCCAAAGTCGGCGTGGCAGGTTCAGCCGTTCGAGCAGCGTCGCGGCGCGGGCGCGGGCTTCTTCGTGGCTGGCGCCGCGTTGCTGCAGCGGATCGGCCACCACGTCGAGCGCGGAGACGCGCGGGATGGCACGCAGGAACTGCGAGACATAGCCGATCACATCGCGGCGCAATTTGAGCACGCGTTGTTCCGGGGCGTTGGTCAGTTCCACCCATGGCTCGCTGGCCTCGCTCGTGTCGCGCAGGCGGATCGTGCCTTCGGTTGCGAGGTAGTTGCCATAGAGGCAGCGCAGAAGCGTGCTCTTGCCGGTGCCGGAACGGCCGGACAGCACGAGGCATTCGCCACGCGAGGCGTCAAAGTCGATAGCGCGCAGCACGGGCAGGCGAATGCCGCCCTGGTTGTGCAACGTGAACATCTTGCCGAGGCCGCGGACCTCAATCAGTTTCTGGTTGTTGGCTTGCATCATGATCATCCCTGCAGGATGGAGGAGACCAGCAACTGCGTGTACGGATGCTGCGGGTCATCGAGGATCTGATCGGTCAGGCCCTGTTCGACCATGCGGCCGCCCTGCATGACCAGCGTGCGGTGCGCGAGCAGGCGCGCCACGGCCAGGTCGTGCGTGACAAGGATCGCGGCCAGGCCCAGGTCGGTGACCAGGCGGCGCATCAGGTCGAGCAGCCGGGCCTGCACGGAGACATCGAGCGATGCGGTCGGCTCGTCCATGAACACCAGGCGTGGATGGGTGACCAGGTTGCGTGCGATCTGCAGACGCTGCTGCATCCCGCCCGAGAACGTGGTCGGCACATCGTCCAGCCGGGAGAGGTCGATCTCCATTTTCTCGAGCCAGGCGCCCGCGATCTCGCGCAGGTCACCGTAGTGGCGATTGCCGACGGCCATCAGGCGCTCGGCGATATTGGCGCCGGCGCTCACCTGCATCCGCAGACCATCGCGGGCGTGCTGCCGCACGAAGCCCCAGTCCGTGCGGGCCAGCAGACGCATCCGCGCGCTCGACAGTCCGGCCAGATCGGTCAGCCCCGATTCGCGCATGTCGTAGCTGACGCTGCCGCGCTGCGCCTTGACCTGCATCGACAGGGCTTGCAGCAGCGTGCTCTTGCCCGAGCCCGATTCACCGACCACGCAGAGCACTTCGCCCGGATAGAGATCGAAGTTGACATCGTGGCAACCATGCACGCCGTCCCAGGTGTGCGTCAGGTTGCGTACGGAGAGCAGAGGCGTCGCGTTCATTGGGCACCTCCTGCGGCCTGCTTCACAGCTTGCGCGGCCTGGCGGTCGGCGCAGTACTCGGTGTCCGAGCACACGAACATGCGCGTGCCGGCATCGTCGGTGATGATCTCGTCGAGATAGCTGTCGGTGGCGCCGCATTGCGCACAGCAGCTCGACCACTTTTCCACGGTGAACGGATGATCGACGAAGTCGAGGCTCTTGACCGTGGTGTACGGTGGCACGGCATAGACGCGCTTCTCGCGCCCGGCGCCAAACAGCATCAACGCGGGGCTACGGTCGAGCTTCGGGTTGTCGAACTTGGGGATCGGCGAAGGCCGCATCATGTACCGCTGGTTGACGATCACGGGGTAGTCGTAAGTGGTGGCGATATGGCCGTGATGGGCGATGTCTTCGTAGAGCTTCACGTGCATCGAGCCATATTCGGCCAGCGCGTGCATCGTGCGCGTTTCGGTTTCGCTCGGCTCCAGCCAGCGCAGCGGCTCGGGAATAGGTACCTGGTAGACCATCGTCTGGCCCGCGCTCAGCTTCGTTTCCGGAATACGGTGACGGGTCTGGATGATGGTGGCGTCGGTGGTGCGCTCGGTCGTCTGCACGCCGGTCACGCGGCCAAAGAAGCGGCGGATGTTGATCGCGTTCGTGGTGTCGTCCGATCCCTGGTCGATGACCTTGAGCACGTCCTGGCGGCCGATGATCGCGGCGGTCACCTGGATGCCGCCCGTGCCCCAGCCATACGGCAGTGGCATTTCACGGCTGCCGAACGGCACCTGGTAGCCGGGTATCGCAACGGCCTTGAGCAGCGCCCGGCGCAGCATCCGCTTGGTCGATTCGTCCAGATAGGCGAAGTTGTAGTGTTCGTCGCGTGCGACGGTAGCGGTGGCGTTCATGCCAGCGACTCCTCCTGGGGTTGGTCTTCGGCCGGCGCATCGGTGGCCGCGCCCTGTTGCTCGGCGCGCAGCCGCCGCAGCAGTTCGAGGTTGGCCTGGAAGTCCACGTAGTGCGGCAGCTTCAGGTGCTGCACGAAGCCGGACGCTTCGACGTTGTCGCTGTGGTACAGCATGAATTCGATATTGTTGGCCGGTGCGTCACCTGCCTCGCCGAGTTCTTCCGCGCGCATCGCGCGATCGGCCAGCGCCATCGACATCGCCTTGCGCTCGTTGTAGCCGAACACGAGACCGTAGCCACGCGTGAGTCGCGGCGCTTCGTCGGCGTTGCCCGCAAACTGGCTCACCATCTGGCATTCAGTCACTTCCACTTCACCGATGGTGATGGCGAAGCCGAGTTCCTCGATGAACATCTCGACTTCGGTGCTGCCATAGCGGATCTCGCCGGCGAACGGGTGCGAATTGCCATAGCCGCGCTGCGTGGAGTAGCCCATCGACAGCAGAAAGCCTTCATCGGCGCGCGCCAGGTTCTGCAGGCGTGCGGGACGCTCGGCGGGGAACGTCAGCGGTTCGCGTGTCAGGTCCGGCGGGGCGGGGTCGCCCGGAGGAATCGCGTCGGCTTCCACCAGCGATTCGGCTTCCAGCAGGCTGGTGACGCGCGGCATGTTCGGAGCAAGCGGTTCTGGCGAGGGCGGTAGCGGCGCGGGGTCGCGGCCCGCTTCGAGCGTGAAGTCGAGCAGCCGCTGCGTGTAGTCGTAGGTCGGTCCGAGGACTTGTCCGCCGGGCACGTCCTTGAACGTCGACGAGATTCGGCGCTGCAGGCACATCTTGCCGGTATCCAGCGCCTGGGTATAACCGAAGCGCGCGAGCGTGGTGCGATAGGCACGCAGCAGGAAGATCGCTTCGATTTGATCGCCGGCAGCCTGCTTGAGCGCGAGCGCGGCCAGGTGTGGGTCATAGAGCGAACCCTCGGCCATCACGCGCGATACCGCCAGCGGCATCTGTTCGCGGATTTGTTCGAGTGTGATCTCCGGTACCGACGTGTCCCCTCGACGATAGGCGTCGAGCATCTGGTAGGAGTTCAGGATGGCGCGTTCGCCCCCTTTGACGGCTACGTACATCTCAGTCCTCCACGTGCGTGGTGCGCGTCATCGCGCAGAATTCGTCGCCGCTGGCCAGCAGCAGGTCCACGCCGAGCGGAAAGCCCGCGTTGTTGGCGCGCCAGCTTGCGCGGAAGTCCGCGGGCAGGCCGGTCACACACAGCGATTGCGTGGTTTCGATGCCGGGGCCGCGCAGCGTGAGCGTGTCGCCCGCGTGCAGCGAGGCGACTTCCACGAGCAGCGTGGCGGAGCGGTCCGGGTAGGCGGGCAAGCCCTGCGCGCAATCGGCGAGCGCGGGCATCGCATGGCCGGCGGGGACGCAGACGAAGGTGGCTTCGCCCAGGTTATCCACGAGCGGGCAGCCGCAATGGAAGCGCAGGAACGCGCGCGCGGCCGCGGGCACATCGGCGGGCAGCCAGACCGGGGTGTCGGGGTCCGCCAGCGTCAGCAGCAGGGCGGTCAGCGCGGGGGACAGGCCCTCGGGCTGGCCGCTCGTCACAGGCAGCGTTTCCAGGCGGCCCGGATGGGCGAATGCTTCGAGCGCCGCTCGGAACACCTGTTGCGCGTCGTCCACGGGATTATCGAAACCCGGCAGCAGCGATGTGGCGGGGGCGGTGGTCATTGACTGGGTGGATGGCATCTCAATCCTCTCCGCGGGCCATCGTGAAGAATTCGACGCGCGTTTGCGCGGCGGTGGCGGCCTGGTGGGCCGCGCGCTCGGTCAGGGTCTGTGCAAGTGGCGCGATGACCACGTCATGCACGCGCTGGTGCCAGGCCGGGCGCTGCAGCAGTGCGTCGAGCACGGCGGCCTGTTCGGCGTGGCGCGTGCCGCGTCCCTGTATGTAGGCCACGCCAGCCGTGGCGGCTTGGCCTTCGGTCTCGTCGAGCACCACGGCGCAGCGCGTGACGGACATCTCACCCAGATTGAACTGGGCACCGGTGCCACCCGCGCGGGCCCGGACCATCGCCATGCCCGATTCGGGCTTGCGCAGCAGTCGGTAGCCGGGCAGTGCCGCCACGTCGCCGAGCCGCGAGTAGGCCGCATCGAGCGCATCCGTTTGGGCCAGCGCCAGAATCCTCAGCCACGCGGCCCGTGCCGCGTTGGCCTGGTTGGCGGTTTCGCTTTGCATGATCACCCCTATACGTCTATACGTTTAGATGTACACTAACACAACACGGCGATACTAGAACACAGGCACATGAACGTTTCGTGACGGGTCGGGCCTTTCCTCGGACACGCAACATCGGCGCCAAGGCATGAGGCACAATCGCACGCTATTGGTGAATGCTTGATGACAACAGGGCAAGGCAAGATGTCTGATCGGGAAGTCGAACGGGGTTCCGGCGTCGCCGTATGGCGGCAGATTGGCGAGGCGCTTGCGGAGGACATCCGCAACAAACTCTATGGGCCGGGCGAGCAGTTGCCGCCGGAACCGGAACTGGCCTCGCGCTTCGCTGTGAACCGCCATACGATCCGGCGCGCGATGGGTGAGCTCGAACTGAGCGGCCTGGTGCGGATCGAGCAGGGCCGAGGCACCTTCGTGCAGGAGCACGCCATTGATTACGCCATCGGGCGTCGCACGCGCTTCTCGCAGAACCTGGCCGCGCAGGGGATGCGCGGGCACGCGGAACTCGTCAATAGCCAGATCCTGCGCGCGCCGGAAATCGCCAAACATCTTGGTCTGTCCCGTACGGCGGAGATTCTGCATGTGCAGATGCTCGGCAAGGCCGAAGGGCGCACGGTCGACGTGGCCGAGCATTACTTCGATCCTAAGCGTTTTCCCGGTTTTGAAGACAAGGTGAACGAGACACAATCGATCTCGCGCACGCTGGCGAAGTACGGCATTGCCGATTACACCCGCAAGTGGTCGCGCATCACGGCGGCCATGCCGAGCGCCCCGGTGGCGCGATTGCTGAATCAGCCGAAGACGCGGCCTATCCTGCAAGTGGAGGCACTGAACATCGATATTGACGGCGCCCCCGTCCAATACAGCATGACGCGCTTTGCCGGCGACTGGGTGCAACTCACGGTCTCCGATCAGGATTGAAATGACGCATCACCCCGCGGTTGCACGCGGGGTGATGCGTACGTATTGGTCTAGACATCCGTCTGTCATCTACCAAAGCTAACGTATTGCCCATGCATACGATCTCTCAAGCATCATCGACCCCGCTCGCGGGGATCACCGGCCGCCGCGTGATGGGCGCCGACGGCATCGGCCTGGCAACGTTGGGCATTCATAACGGCAGCGTGATGGCGCAGCCACCCGCAAGTGGCCCCTGCATCGACGCGGGCGACCTGCTGGTGCTGCCGGGCATTGTCGACATTCATGGTGATGCGTTCGAGCGTTCCGTGATGCCGCGTCCCGGCGTGAGCTTCCCGTACGGAGCCGCGCTGCTCGACGTCGACCGCCAGTTGCTCGCGCACGGCATCACGACCGAGTTTCATGGCGTGACCCTGTCGTGGGAGGGCGGCTTGCGTGGCGAGGCCTACGCGCTGCGCATGTTCGATGCGCTGGCCCAGTTGCGGCCCGTGCTGGGCGCGGAGCACAAGGTGCATCTGCGCTTCGAGGCCTATCACCTCGCTGGCGTGGAGACGGCCTTGTCGTGGATGGCGGATGGCCGTGTGGCCCTGCTGGCGATCAACGATCACCTGCCGACCATGGCTCGCCGCATGAGTGACGAACGCAAGCTCGTGCAGTACGCGGAACGCGCCGAGTGCGATACCGAGACATTCCGCAACCGTCTGCGCGCAGCCAGCCGAAATGCGCAGGAAGTGCCTGCCGCGATGTCGTGCCTGATCGCCGCGGCGCTGGCCGCGAACCTGCCGGTTGCATCGCATGATGATCCCGACGTGGCGACGCGCCAGCACTATCATGCCCAGGGCTGCCGGATCGCGGAGTTCCCGCTGACGGTGGAGGCCGCGACGCTGGCACGCCAGATCGGCGACGAGACCGTTTTCGGCGCACCCAATGTGCTGCGCGGCAAGAGCCATACGGGCGCGCCTAACGCCACGGAAATGGTGGCCGCCGGCCTGTGTTCGGTTCTGGCTTCCGATTACTACTATCCCGCGCTGCTGCAGGCCGCATTCAAGCTCGCGCAGCTTGGCGTGTGCTCGCTGCCCGAGGCGTGGCACCTGGTGTCGCGTAATCCGGCACGTGCGACGGGTCTGCGCGACCGTGGCGTGCTCGCGCCGGGAATGCGCGCCGATGCGATTCTCGTCGATGACAGCCAGCTGGGATTGCCGCGTGTCTGCGCCACCATCGTGAATGGTGAGGTGCGCCATGCGTCCGGCGCGCTGTCGATGACTGACCTGGCGGATCTCGCCGACGTAGCCGGCGCTCGCGGCAGCCTGGCGGCATGACGATGCAGGCGCACCGCTACGCGATCTATCTCGCGCCCGCCGAGCCATTTCGCACGTTCGGCGCGCAATGGCTCGGCCGCGATGCCGACACCGGAAATCCAACGCCGTTGCCGGCGGGCATCGCATCGCGTCCCGCCGAGTGGGTCAAGGCCCCGGCGCACTATGCGCTGCACGCCACGCTGAAGCCGCCATTCCGGCTGGCCGATGGTACCGATGCGCCCATGCTCGACGCCGCCGCCCGCGCGTTCGCACGGGAGCGCGCCGCGTTTGACGCGCCGCTGACACTGTGTGCCTTGCGCGGGTTCCTGGCTTGGTGCCTTGACGATGCGCGGGCGCAGGGCGGCAAGCGGATGCATGAGCTTGCCGACGACTGCATGCGTGCCTTCGACCATTTCCGCGCGCCGGCCACGCCGGAGGAAGTGAGCCGGCGACGGCCCGACCAACTCACGGCCGCGCAGCGCGAGATGCTCGACGCCTGGGGCTATCCGTACGCGTTCGATACGTTCACGTTCCATATCACGCTGAGCGGCATGCTAGATGCCGACAACGAGGCCGCCGCGTTCGCGCAGCTATCGGCCAGCAGCGGCAGGTTGCTTGAGGGCCCGCTGCATGTCGATGCCATCAGTCTCTTCGTCCAACCCGAGCCCGGCGCGGATTTCATCGTCGCACGTCACTACGGCTTCGATGGCACCACTGTCGACGGCGCGGGTGTCGGCTATCTTTCGGCATGACCACACGATTCCACTCCGGCTCCGCGCCTGATGGCAGCGGGCTGTTCTATGTGATGGGCCCGTCCGGCAGCGGCAAGGATTCGCTGCTGCGGACCTTGCGCGAACGGCTGCAGCGCGATGATCGTATCGTGGTGGCGCATCGCTATATCACGCGTGCCGCCGACGAAAACGAGGCATCGGTCGCGCTGTCGGCGGACGAGTTTCACCGCCGCGCGGATCTTGGCTGCCTGGCGCTGCACTGGAATAGCCACGGCTTGCACTATGGCATTGGCGTGGAGATCGAGCAGTGGCTGGCGCAGGGCATCAAGGTTGTCGTCAATGGCTCCCGAGAGTACCTGCCGCAGGCCGTGGCACGCTATCCGCATCTATGCGCGGTGCATGTGCGCGTGACACCCGAAGTGCTGGCCGCGCGTTTGCGCCAGCGCGGGCGTGAGTCGGCAGAGGGAATTGCCCGGAGGCTGGCACGCGCGGCGCAGCCGTTCGATGTGCCGCCTGGCTGCCGGGTGGTCGAGATCGACAATAGTGGCGAACTGGCCGATTCGGCCGATGCATTCGCGCGGTTGGTTGGCGCTGTGGGGGATTGAGCACAGCCTGTGTCCCCCGGCTTCTCGCCACTACGCGGGAGAGGGGGAACATCAACGGTGCTTCGAATCCTGGTGGCTTGCACCCTTTCCGCACATGTGGGAGCGTGCCCGGAGGAGAGGGCACGCGTTTGAGCGATGCCCCCGGGTACGACTCAAAGCGCCGTACTGAAACTGATCCCGTGCTCGGTGAACCCGAGCTGCCGATAGAACTGATGCGCCTGCAGGCGCCGCGCATTCGATGACAGCATGAGTTTGGCCGCGCCGGCTTCACGCGCCAGTCGCATGGCTTCCTGCATCATCTGCCTGCCGATTCCACGGCCTCGCGCAGCCGGTGCGACGACCACGGCTTCGAGTATCGCCTCGGGCCGTCCGTCGTGCACCATCACCGGAAACACCAGCAGGCTGAACGTGCCGAGCGGCACCCCGTCCGCATCGAACATCAGATAGACGCGGTAGTCCGGGTAGCGACGCATCGCGGCAAAGCGCTCGCGCATGGTCGCGAGCGGCAGCGGTGTCTCGTTATCCATCGTCGCCAGCAGGGCGGACAGGTGCAGCAGCTCTGCGTCGACGCCTTGCACTTCGCGGAGCTTCAGCGCTGTGGAGAAATCGGCTTCGCTCATGCAACGCGGACACAGCGTGCCGCCATGTCGAGATAGTGGGACAGGGTAGGGGTCTGCAGATCCACCACCTTGGCCAGGTCGTCGTAGCGGCGCAGACGCACAGCGGCGTCGGCGTGCGCCTGCGCGGCGAACACGCTGGCCTGTTCGCCGTCGTACGGCCCGCCCTGCAGCGAGAGGCTGTGCACGGATACCGGCGAGAGCGTGTCGAAGTACGCGGGATCGACTGCGCACAGATAGCGCTTGGCCGCCACGTGCATTCGCACCGGCTCGGTGACGTCTTCGCCGAACAGGCTGGCCAGCGCGTCGGCACCGGTTTCCTGGTGGCGCATGTCGGTGGTCAGGCTTTCGGCCAGCATCAGGTGGCCGATGTCGTGCAGTAGCGCCGCGACGATCAGCGGTTCCGGATCGCCAGCCTGCTCGGCAAGCAGCGCACACTGCAGCGCGTGGGCGGTCTGGCTGATGGCCTCGCCGCCGTAGTACGCGGTGCCATGGTTTTCAAACAGCGCGGCGATGCTGGACAGGGTCAGCGTGGTCATACGAGCACCTTGCGGATCTGGGCGGAGACGATGTCGAGGCCGGTCACGAACACGATGATGATGATCATCACCGCACAGGTTTGCGCATATTGGAAGCTGCGGATGATCTCCCACAGCACGGTGCCGATGCCGCCTGCGCCGACAATGCCGACCACCGAAGCGGAGCGCACGTTCGACTCGAAGCGATACAGTGCGAACGACAGCCACAGCGGCAACACTTGCGGAATCACGCCGTAGACGATTTCTTCGATCGGGCCGGCGCCCGTGGCGCGCACGCCTTCGACGGGGCGCGGATCGATCGCTTCCACGGCTTCGGCGAACAGCTTGGCCAGCACGCCCATGGTGTGGATCCAGAGTGCCAGCACGCCGGCGAACGGTCCCAGACCCACGGCGACGATGAACAGCATCGCGAAGACCATTTCATTGATCGCGCGGCAGGCATCCATCAGACGGCGGGCGGGTTGATAGATCCAGGGCGGCACGATGTTGGCCGAGCAAAGCAGGCCGAACGGCACGGCCATGACGACGGCCAGCGCGGTGCCCCACAGCGCGATTTGCACGGTGACGAGCATCTCGTCGAGATAGGTGTGCCAGTCGCGGAAGTCAGGCGGAAAGAAGTCGGCGGCGAACTTGGCCATGTTGCCGGAGTCGCGAAACAGGTCCATCGGACGCATGTCGGCACCTTGCCAGGACATGGCGAGCGTGGCCAGTACGATTGCCCAGATCAGCATCACGGAAAGGGAATTGCGCGGCGGCCGGACGGTACTCTGGGGTGTGGGCGGCAGGCCGGGCTTGGCGGTGGCGGTCATGGGCAGTCGGAAGAGGTAAAGCTGAAGCGGAAAATGCAAAGCCGATGGCGACCCGAGTGGCGCCATCGGCTTCAGGCGAGGCTTACTGCGTGCTGCTGGCGCGGTCGAGTTCGGCCAGACGGCGCGAGACGTCGGCCAGCTTCTTTTCCTTGTCGGCAGCGGCCAGCGTGCTGTCGGATTCGATCTTGGCCTTTTCCTTGGCCAGTTCGATCTGACGGATCGGCACGAGCTGGGCATCGGTCGAGACGCGGAAGCCCTGGTAGGTCAGCGTAGCCAGCGCCTGCTTTTCGCGCGCGGCGTCGGCGCCCTTGCCGTAGTTGACGAAGAAGTCCTGGATCTTCTTCTTCAGCTCGGGGGGCAGGTCCTTGCGGTAGACCAGCGGATCGGCCGGGATCAGCGGCGACTTCCACAGCACGCGCACGTCGTCATAGGCGTTCTTGCCCGTGTTGATGCGATAGCGCTCGAAGTTCTCGGTGTTGTTCACGGCCACGTCCACCTGTTTGTTCAGCACCGACAGCAGGTTGGTTTCGTGGTTGCTGATGCGCACGGCCTTGAACAGCGTCTTCGGATCGACCTTGTTGGCGGCCCACAGGTAGTAGCCCGGCACGGCGGTGCCCGAGGTGGAGTTCGGATCGCCGGCGCCGTAGGTCAGGTCCTTGCCGCGCTTGATGACGTCCTCGACCGACTTCAGGTCGCTATCCTTGCGAGCGATCAGCAGCGACCAGTAGCCCGGGTTGCCGTCCTTGTCGATCACCGATGCGAATACTTCGCCGTTGGCGCGGTCCACGGCTTCCATGGCCGACTTGTTGCCGTACCAGGCGATCTGCACTTTGTTGAAGCGCATCCCTTCGATGATGCCGGCGTAGTCCGAGGCGAAGAACGGCTTGACCTGCACGCCGAGTGCGCGGCTCAGGTCGTCGATCACGGGCTGCCAGGCGGACTTCAGGTTCGACGACGTTTCCGTCGAGATGATGCCCATGTTCAGGGTCTTGACGTCCTGGGCGAAGGCGGGCAGCGCGACGACACCCGAAGCGACCACGGCGAGGAAAGTTCTGCGAAGCATCGATGACTCCGTTTGGAAAGGCTGAAGGTAAATGCGGGTTGGGTGAATCGGGTATTCGGGTCTGACAGTGCGAGGCCGGCGATGCGATGCGATGGGCTGGCGTGGTGAGGCGTGCGAGGCAAGCCTCAGGCCGCGGCCAGATCCATCCTGACCATCACCGGCGCGGGCACGCCTTCGGCGCAAGAGGGGGCCTCTGGCACGCTGTCGTGCAGTAGCTCGTCGGCCTCGCTGCCGTACAGGTCGCGCAGCATCTGCTGCGTCAGCGCGGCGGAGGGCCCGTCATAGACCACCTTGCCGTGACGCAATGCCACTACGCGCGGGCAATAGCGCATCGCCACGTCCACCTGATGCAGCGACACCACCACGGCGACTTTGCGCGTGCGGTTAATCTGCGCCAGTTGCGACATCACGCGACGCGACGATTCCGGATCGAGCGAGGCGATCGGCTCGTCGGCCAGGATCACTTGCGCGTTCTGCACCAGCGTGCGGGCGATCGCGGCACGTTGCTGCTGCCCGCCCGACAGGGTCGAGGCACGCTGAAACGCATAGTCGTCTATACCAACCTGAGCAAGCGCATCGAGTCCGGCTTGTACTTCGCTGGCCTTGAAGATGCGGAGCAGGCTGCGCCATTTCGGCACGCGCGTCAGCATTCCCACGAGCACATTGGTGATCACAGGCAGGCGGCCGACCAGGTTGAACTGCTGGAATACGAATCCGATGTCCGCACGTACACGGCGCACATCGCGGGCCAGACGTCCGTTACGCTGCACCGTGCGGCCGTTGACGAGGATCTCGCCCGAACCGGCATCGCCCGTGACGAAACCGGCCACATGGCGCAGTAGCGTCGATTTGCCCGAGCCCGATGCGCCCAGCAGCGCAACCATTTCACCCGGGGCGATTTGCAGCGTGACATCGTCAAGCGCCTTGCGGTCCGCGCGGAACGACTTGCTCAGTCCGCGGACTTCAATTGCATGCGTCATGTCGACTCCTTCCTTGAATGACAGGCGCATTCTGGGGGCCGACAGTGACAGAACGATGACGCCGGTCGGCGTCATTCCCAATGGCCGATCACGGATAGAACATTCCCTTAGTGTCCCGGCATGTCAAATTGATGTCCCGAGCAGTCAAATCGACATTCGGTGAGCCCCCATACTGCTTGACGCACCGCCGGATTCTGGAGGGAAAAACGGCGGGCTTCCGATAGAAAACCAGGCAGTTGTGACAGGGCCCGACAGCCGGCCTGCACAGGAGACACCGCTCATGCACCATCTTTCCGCCGACACGCAGCAGGCCAACAACAACGACTATCTGGTCAGCAAATCCCGCGCATGGTTTGCGTTTGCCATGACCTTCGCGCTGATGCTCTTCGACTACATCGATCGTCAGGTGATCGTGTCCTTGTTTCCGCACCTGAAGGCCGAGTGGAACCTTTCCGACAAGCAACTGGGCGCGCTGGTGTCGATCATCTCGGTGGTGGTCGCGCTGGGCGGCATCCCCGTTGCGCTGTTGGCCGACCGCGTCAGCCGCGTCAAGAGCGTGGTGGTCATGGGCGTGGTCTGGAGCCTGGCCACGATTTCCTGCATGTTTACCCGCAACTACTCGCAGTTGTTTATGGCGCGCGCGATGGTGGGTGTGGGTGAGTCCGGCTACGGCTCCGTCGGTGCGGCGCTGATCGCCAGCCTGTTCCCGGCAAGGTTGCGTTCGATGCTGCTCGGCGCGTTCTTTGCGGCCGGATCGATTGGCGCGGTGCTCGGCGTGGTGCTGGGTGGCGTGATTACCGCACGCTGGGGCTGGCAGGCCGCGTTCGGCGTGGTGGGTGTGCCCGGCCTGCTGCTGGCGCTGCTCTACATGTTCGTGCCGGACTACAAGACTGCGGCGCTGGACACGCGTCCGGCCCATGAGCAAGGGCAAGCAAAGGGCCTGCTCGCGCACATGGTGTCGGCGCTGACCAGCTCGCGCACGCTGTGGTGGACCTGCCTGGGTGCGGCGCTGCAGCTTGTCGTGGTATCGACGATCTGGGCCTGGCTGCCGAGCTACTTCAATCGCCTCCACGGCACGCCGGTGGATCAGGCTGCCATGCAGTCGGCGTTGATCGTGCTGTGCGGCGCGGTGGGTTGCTTCGTCTGGGGCATTGTTGCGGATGTCGCCGGCACCAAGCAGCCGCGCAACAAGCTTAAGACGGTGTCGTTCCTGTGCATGGTGACCGCGCCGATCCTGGTGGTTGCATTCAGCGCCGCGGAGTCCATGAACCAGCAGTTCCTGCTGATCGCGCTGGGTGGCTTCCTGATGACATGCACGGTTGGGCCGGCTTCGAGCGTGGTGCTCGACGTGGTGCATCCGGGGCTGCGCTCCACCGGCGCTGCGCTGCTGTCGCTGTTCCAGAACCTGTTCGGACTCGCCATCGGTCCGTTCGTAGGCGGCGCGCTCTCCGACGCATTCGGCCTGCAAGCGGCATTGACGGCAATGCCGGTCTTTGGCCTGCTCGCGGCGCTGTGCCTGCTGCGCGCATCGCGCACCTATGAGCGCGATCTGCAGGAGGTGGCGCAGATCCAGTCCGCCATCGCCGAACAACCCGCCGGGGCCGCGGCTTCGATGACAGCGTGATGAGTGAAGTGGATGTGCCTGGGGCAGTCGTAGCAGCGGGCGCGGAAGCGGGCCCCAGGCGCCCCAGCGTCGGCAGCATGGCGGCACTGACCGCTGGCTTGTCGATGCTGGGGCAGTTTGCCATTGCGACGTACCTGCCAGCGTTCGCGGCAATTGCGAACGCGCTTCATGCGAGCACTGCCGAGGTCCAGCAATCGCTGACGGCCTACCTGTTGCCGTTTGCATTGCTGCTGCCCTGGCACGGTGCGATTTCGGACGCGATTGGCCGCCGCCGCATGATTCTTGCGGGCTGCGTGTTCTTTGTAGCCGGATCGTTGGTCTGCGCCGGAGCGACCGGCATCGACATGTTCTACGTCGGGCGGGCACTGCAAGGCGTGGGGGCAGGGATCGGCGTCATCGTCGGGCGCGCGATGGTGCGCGATACGTTCGACGGCATGCAGGCCCAGAAAGTCATGGCCCTGATCGCGATGATCTTCGCGCTGGCGCCGGCCCTGGCGCCGATCTGCGGCGGCTGGCTGCTGGTCTGGATGGGCTGGCGCAGCATCTTCGTGTTCCTTGCGCTGATCTCGGGGAGCCTGCTGGTTTCCTGCTGGATCTGGGTGCCGGAGACATTGCCGCCAGCGTGTCGGCATCCGATGCACCCAAAGGTGCTCGCGCGGGGCTACTTCGCCATGCTGTCGAGCCGAAGATTCATGTCGCTCGCGCTGGCCAATGCCGGTGTCAACCTGGCGATCTACATCTACGTCTTCGCGGCGCCACGCTTCGTCTATCAGCATCTGGGGCTCGGCGCGCAGTCGTTTGGCTGGCTGTTCATTCCGATCGTGGCGGGCATCATCGCGGGTGCGCTGGTGGCGCATCGCATTGCCGGCCGCACGAGTCCGGAGTCCAGCGTGAATCGGGGCCATGTCGTGATGATGGCGGCCGGCGTCTTCAATCTCGCGGTGGCCGCGCTGCACCTGCCGCCGATGCCTTGGGCGCTGGTCGCATTGCCGGTCTTCGCGGCGGGAATGATGATGACGCAGCCCAGCCTGCAACTGCTGGCGCTGGATTGCTTTCCGGAGCGGAGGGGTCTGGCCTCCAGCGGCTACGTCACGGCGCAGCAGATCGGCAATTTGCTGTCTTCCGCGTTGCTGGTGCCGCTGCTGCTGGACTCCACGATGAAGATGGCGCTCGGCATGGCCGGCTTGCAGATCGCAGGGCTCGTGGCGTTCCACGTGGCCCTGCGTGGCCGGCGGGTGGGGGTTACATCAGAATGATGTCGTACTGCTCCTGGTGGAACGTCGATTCCACCTGGAGAGAGATCGGCTTGCCGATGAAGTCCCCGAGCATCGCCAGATGCTGGCTTTCTTCCTCGAGGAACAGGTCGATGACTTCCTGCGAGGCCAGGATCCGGAACTCGCGCGGATTGAACTGGCGCGACTCGCGCATGATTTCGCGGAAGATGTCGTAGCAGACCGTTCGCGGCGTCTTGACCTGGCCCTTGCCGGTGCAGACCGGGCACTGCTCGCACAGCACATGCGCGAGCGATTCGCGCGTGCGCTTGCGCGTCATCTCCACCAGACCGAGTTGCGAGAAGCCGTTGACCGTGATGCGCGTGCGGTCGCGTGACAGCGCGCGCTTCAGTTCGGAGAGCACCGCGTCGCGATGCTCCACGTTCTCCATGTCAATGAAGTCGATGATGATGATGCCGCCCAGGTTGCGCAGCCGGAGCTGGCGCGCGATGGTGTGCGCGGCTTCGAGATTCGTCTTGAAGATCGTATCGTCGAAGTTGCGCGCACCGACATAGCCGCCCGTGTTGACGTCGATCGTTGTCATCGCTTCGGTCTGATCGATCATCAGGTAGCCGCCGGACTTCAGGTCCACCCGGCGCGACAGCGCCTTTTCGATTTCCGCGTCGATGTTGAACAGGTCGAAGATTGGGCGCTCGCCGGTGTAGTGCGACAGACGCGGCAGCACGGCGGGCGTGTATTCCTGCGCGAACTCCACCAGTTTCTGGTAGTTCTCGCGCGAATCGATCTGGATCACGCCAGTGGCATCGTTGATGAAGTCGCGCAGCACGCGCTGGGCCAGGTTCAGGTCCTGATAGAGCAGGCTCGGCGCGGGCAGCGTGGTGGCGTTGGAGCGGATCGTCGCCCAGATCTTGCGCAGGTAGGCGATGTCGTTGCCCAGTTCCTCGTCGCTGGCTTCCTCGGCGATCGTGCGCACGATGAAGCCGCCGCGCTCGTCGGTGGGCACCAGGCCCTGCACGCGGGCACGGAGCGCCTCGCGGTCGATTTCACCCTCGATACGCTGCGAGATGCCGATATGCGGATCCTGCGGCAGATAGACGAGTGTGCGGCCTGCGATGCTGACCTGTGTGGACAACCGCGCGCCCTTGGTGCCGATCGGGTCCTTGATGACCTGAACCATCAGTGCCTGGCCCTCGAACAGCGTTTTCTCGATGGCGAGGTGGCCGTTCTTGTCGCCGTCACGCGGATGCCAGATGTCGGCCACGTGCAGGAACGCGGCGCGCTCCAGGCCGACGTCGATGAATGCCGATTGCATGCCCGGCAGCACGCGCACGACCTTGCCCAGATAGATGTTGCCGACCAGCCCGCGCGTTAGCGTGCGTTCGACATGGAGTTCCTGAACGGCCGCCTGCTGCACGATGGCGACGCGTGTTTCCTGCGGCGTGATGTTGACGAGGATGTCTTCGGTCATAGCGATGGATACGCTTAATCTCGCGTCGCCGATCCGTTGGCGCTTGTTGTTGTGGCCCGGCTCGTGGCCGGGCATTTGACCCCAGTGGCCTTGTCGGAGAGGTTGGGTCGGAAGGCCGGGCTGGAAGCGCCGGTCAGAAGTGCAAACCGGCCTCGCGCAGCAGTGCCGCCGTCTCGAACAAGGGCAGGCCCATGATACCCGAATAGCTACCGTCGATCCGCTCGACAAACTCCGCCGCGCGGCCCTGGATGCCGTATGCGCCTGCCTTGCCGAGCGGCTCGCCGCTGGCCACGTAGCGCTCGATCTCGGGGGCGAGTATCGGGCGGAAAGTGACGTGGGAGATCGACAGCGCATGGCGCTGACCGGCGGACGTCGCGACCGTCACGGCAGTCAATACGCGATGGGTGGTGCCGGAAAGCGACGCCAGCATGGCAGCGGCGTCGCGCGCGTCGGCGGGCTTGCCGAGAATGTCGCCGCCACGGCAGACCGTGGTGTCGGAAGTCAGGATCGGCGCGTCGGGTAACCCGCGACGCGCGCGGCGTTGAAGTGCCGCGTCGGCCTTCAGCGCGCAGACTCGCTGGACGTAGTCATCGGGGGACTCGCCGGGCCGGACGGCCTCGAGCGCTTCGGCATCCTCGCCGGCATCGGCCAGCAGCAGTTCATAGGTCACGCCGAGCTGCGTCAGCAACTCGCGGCGGCGCGGGCTCTGGGAAGCCAGATAGAGGATGGAGGTCATGGGAAATCGAGGCGAGAGAAACGGTTGCCCCGATTGTACTGGCTTGCCTTTTCGCTATCACGGAGAGCGGGCCAACCGCCGCCGGTGTTCAGGCCCGATGATCCAGGCCCAATGACTCAGGCGCGATGATACGGATGATTCTGCGTGACCGACCAGGCACGATAAAGCTGCTCGGCCAGCAGCACGCGCACCATGCCGTGTGGCAGCGTCAGGCTCGATATACGCAACAGTGTGTGCGCGCGTGCCTTGAGCGCCGGATCGAGGCCGTCCGCACCGCCGATCAGGAAGGCGACGTCGCCGCCTTCGCGCTGCCAGCCGGTCAGTTGCTCGGCCAGTTGCACGGTGGTCCAGTCCTTGCCGCGTTCGTCGAGCGCCACGATCCGGCACTGCTTCGACAGCGAGCCGAGCACGGCCTCGATGCGCGCGGCTTCGCGTTGCATCACCGTGGCGGCATTATTGCTCGATGAACGGGTTTCCGGCTTGACCTCGCGAAGCTCGATGCGCAACTCGGGCGGCATCCGCTTGGTGTACTCGTTGAAACCGGTTTCGATCCACGCGGGCATCTTGTTGCCGACAGCCACGATGGCAAGTTGCATGAGAGATGCCCGGTGGTCGGTACGTCTGGAAGGGTCAGGCCGAACGCGTTGCGCGCTTGCGCGGTGCGGCGGTCTTGGCAGCAGCCGTCTTGGTCGCAGTGGTCTTGCGAGCCGTCGTCTTCGTGGCGGTGCCTGTTGCCGACTTGCGGGCCGGCGTCTTGGCGGCCGTGCCGGTCGTCGTCTTGCGAGCCGTTGTGGTCTTGCGTGCCGGTGCCTTGGCTGCGGTGCCCGTGCTGCTGGTCTTGCGCGCCGGCTTGCGGATCGTGGCGATCGCGTCCGGATCGGTGTCCTCGTGACCCATCGGCGGCGACGGCTCCTTCATGCCTTCCGGCAAACGGGCCAGCGCCGGGCGCAGGTTCGATGCGCGACGCACGCGCGGGGCCGGCTCGGCATCCTCGTCGTCCATCGGCTCGCTGGCCTTGGCCAGGCCCTTGCCAGCAGCCAGCTTCACGCGCACCGGCTTGTCGCCCCAGATCTCTTCCAGGTTGTAGTACAGGCGCAGTTGCGGCTGCAGGATGTGCACCACGGCATCGCCGCAGTCCACCAGCACCCACTCGCCGGTCTCCAGGCCCTCGACCGCCACGATGTGGCCGCCGGCATCCTTGACCGTATCCCGTACCGACGCCGCCAGCGCCTTGGTCTGACGGTTCGAATTACCGCTGGCGATCACCACCCGGTCGAACAGTTCGGTCAGGTGAGTGGTGTCGAACACCTTGATGTCCTGCGCCTTCACATCCTCGAGCCCGTCGACGATCGCGCGCTGCAGTTTACGAATATCCATGGTGTCTTTCTTGTTCAGCTTCATTCGGTAGGGGGGCGCGTCGGCTCAGGCCTGCTGGTACAGGCCGTGACGCGCGATGTAGTGTGCCACGCCGGCGGGCAACTGGTCATCCGCCGGATCATTCGCGATCGGGCCATCGGCCAGGCGCTGGCGCAGGCCGGTGGAGGACAGGTCGACGGCAAGCGTCTGGTCGATCCACATATGGCCGGAGGGCGTGCATTGTATCAGGTGCGTGTCCGCGAGCCGTTGCTGCATCGCGTCGAGCACCGGGCCGTCCAGTGCCGCGAGGTCGAAACCCGGGCGGGTGGCGATGCATAGGTGCACCTGCTCGAACAGGGCCTCCCAGCCGTGCCAGGTGTGCAGGCGCAGCAATTGGTCGGCGCCCATCAGCCAGGACATCGACGTGTCGGCGCCGTATTCGGCACGCAGCTGCCGCACCGTGTCGATCGTGTAGCTCGGGCCCTCGCGCTCCACCTCCATGCGGCTCACACGGACCTTGGCGCGGCCCGGATCCAGCGTGCCGGCGGCCAGTTCCGTCATGGCCAGGCGGTCGGCGGCGGGGGTGACGTGGTCGCCCTTCTGCCACGAGTGGCCGGTGGGAATCCAGACCAGTTCGTCCAGATCCAGGTGATCGATGCACAACTGGGCCAGCGCAACGTGGCCGCGGTGCGGAGGGTCGAAGGTGCCGCCGAGGATACCCAGGCGGTAGGGACGCTGCTGTCGGTTGGCGGTGGCCGGCTTCTTATCGGTCATCGATTCAGGCCCAGTCCCGCGCCGGCAGGAAATCGGTATAGAGCGCGGCTTCCGGGGTGCCCGGCTCGGGCTGCCAGTCGTAGCGCCACGATACCTGCGGTGGCATCGACATCAGGATCGACTCCGTGCGACCGCCCGACTGCAGGCCGAACAGCGTGCCACGGTCGAACACCAGATTGAATTCGACGTAGCGGCCGCGGCGATAGGCCTGGAAATCGCGCTCGCGCTCGCCATAGGCGGCGTCCTTGCGTGCGGTGAGGATCGGCAGGTAGGCGGCGAGGAACGCATCGCCGACCGAGCGCAGCATCTCGAAGCTGCGGTCGAAGCCGAGCGCCGAGAAATCATCGAAGAAGATGCCGCCGATGCCGCGTGCCTCGCCACGATGGCGGAGGAAAAAATACTCGTCGCACCACTGCTTGAAGCGCGGATACAGGTCGTCGCCGAACGGGGCCAGCGAATCCTTGCAGGTGCGGTGGAAGTGCGCGCAGTCGTCGGCGTTGCCGTAGTACGGCGTCAGATCCATGCCACCCCCGAACCACCAGACCGGTTCCGCGTCGGGCTTCACGGCGATGAAGCAGCGCACGTTCATGTGCACGGTGGGCACGTACGGGTTGCGCGGATGGAATACCAGCGAGACGCCCATCGCCTCGAAGCTGCGGCCGGCCAGTTCAGGCCGGTTGGCGCTGGCCGACGGCGGCAGCGTGTCACCGCGCACGTGCGAGAACCCCACGCCAGCCCGCTCCATCACGGCGCCGCCCTCCAGGATGCGCGTGCGGCCACTGCCGCGCAGGCGCTCGGTGGGGGGCTTCTCCCAGTTATCGGTCAGGAACGCCTGGCCGTCGACAGCGGCGATGGCGTCGGTGATGCGGTCTTGCAGGCCGAGCAGATAGTCACGGACTGCCTGGGAATCGATCATGATGGGTGGGTCTGAATAGGCCGGTAGCAGGACAGCCGGGCGGCGGGCGCTCCGGCTGTCATTGCGGTGTCATGATTGTACCGGCTGGCTTCGCCCCACGTGTCGTGGGGCGAATGGTCGGATACCTGGGGTCATCAACGCTTGATGGCGCGGTATCCGATGTCGGTGCGGAATTGCATCCCGTCGAAGCGGATCTGTTCCACTGCGGCGTAGGCGTTCTTCTGTGCTGCCTTGACCGTATCGGCCAGGCCCACCACGCAGAGCACGCGGCCGCCGGAGGTCAGCAGCGTGCCATCCTTGAGCGTGGTGCCGGCGTGGAACGTCACGGCGTCGGCGGTTTCCGCGGGGATGCCGGTGATCGCATCGCCCTTGCGCGGGTTTTCCGGGTAGTCGTAGGCGGCCATGACCACGCCCAGCGCGGTGCGGCGATCCCAGTCCAGCTCGATCTGATCCAGCTTGCCGTCCACGGCCGCTTCCATCACATCCACCAGGTCGGTCTTCAGGCGCGCCATGATCGGCTGCGTTTCCGGATCGCCCATGCGGCAGTTGAATTCCAGCGTCTTCGGGTTGCCGTTGGCGTCGATCATCAGGCCGGCATACAGGAAGCCCGTGAACGGGATGCCGTCCTTTTCCATGCCACGCACGGTCGGCAGGATAATTTCGCGCAGCGCGCGCGCATGGAGCGCGGGCGTGACCACGGGGGCAGGCGAGTACGCGCCCATGCCGCCGGTGTTGGGGCCCGCGTCGCCATCCAGCAGACGCTTGTGGTCCTGACTAGTGGCCAGCGCCAGCACGTTCTTGCCGTCGACCATCACGATGAAGCTGGCTTCCTCGCCTTCGAGGAATTCCTCGATCACGACCCGGGCGCCGGCATCGCCGAGCTTGTTGTCGGCCAGCATCATGTCGACCGCAGCGTGCGCTTCTTCCAGCGTCATCGCCACCACCACGCCCTTGCCCGCGGCCAGGCCGTCGGCCTTGATCACGATTGGCGCGCCTTGGGCGTCGATATAGGCGTGGGCGCCGGCAGCGTCGGAGAACGTCTGGTAATAGGCCGTGGGAATGCCATGGCGGTGCATGAAGGCCTTGGCGAAGTCCTTCGACGATTCCAGCTGGGCGGCGGCCTTGGTCGGGCCGAAGATACGCAGGCCGCGGGCGCGGAACACGTCGACGATCCCGCCAGCCAGTGGCGCCTCGGGGCCAACCACGGTGAACGCCACACCTTCACGCTCGACGAAGGCGGCCAGCACCTCCGGGTCGGTCAGCGGCACGTTCTGCAGACGCTTGTCCAGCGCCGTCCCGCCGTTGCCCGGTGCCACGTACACGACTTGCACCTTGGGGGACTGGGCCAACTTCCACGCCAGCGCGTGTTCACGTCCACCCGAGCCGACAACCAAAACTTTCATGATCCACTGCCAGAAAAGAAACGCATGCGAAAAGCGGCAGCTGGCTGGTGCCGGGCTGCCGCCATGGGGCGCGGCGCGAGAGGCTTATTCCTCGACCACCGCGTTGGTGAAGACTTCCTGTACGTCGTCCAGGTTTTCCAGCGCGTCCAGCAGCTTCTGCATCTTGACGGCGTCGTCGCCGACGAAGCTCACTTCGTTCTGCGGCTTCATTACCACGTCGGCCACTTCGGCCTTGAAGCCGGCGGCTTCCAGCGCGGCCTTGACCGCGCCGAAGTCATTGGGCGGGCAAGTCACTTCGATCGATTCGTCGTCGTTGGTGACCACGTCGTCCGCGCCGGCTTCCAGCGCGGCGTCCATCAGCTTGTCTTCCGGGGTGCCCGGGGCAAACAGGAACTGGCCGCAGTGCGTGAACATGAAGGCCACCGAACCTTCGGTGCCCATGTTGCCGCCGTGCTTCGAGAACGCGTGGCGGACTTCGGCCACGGTACGGGTGCGGTTATCGGTCAGGCAGTCGACGATGATGGCGGCACCGGCCAGGCCGTAGCCTTCGTAACGGATTTCTTCGTAGTTTGCGCCTTCCAGGCCACCCACGCCGCGCTGGATCGCGCGCTGGATGTTGTCCTTGGGCATGTTCGCGTCCATGGCCTTTTCCATGGCCAGGCGCAGACGCGGGTTGGAGTCGAATTCGCCGCCGCCGAGCTTGGCGGCAACGGTGATTTCCTTGATCAGGCGCGTCCAGACCTTGCCGCGCTTGGCGTCAGCGGCGGCTTTCTTGTGTTTGATGTTGGCCCATTTGGAATGACCGGCCATGTTTCTCTCCGTGGCGCAAAAACGAATCGTGCGGCGTGCGGCCGCTGTTGGCGCGGCGCGGGCGTGGATCAGGCTTCCTTGACAGTTGCTGACAATCCGGCGGCCGCGCCATGTGATTGATGTGCCAATCTGCTGGCTATAATCAGCGCAGGATTTTATCACGCGCCCCCGCCGCTCCGAAGCGCCATGCATCGTGCTTCCGCCGATGGCTGCGGGTGCATTTCCACCTCGTTCATTCCCGCTTCCCGAGATCACATGGCCGATCCCATCCTCATCGCCAAGAATGCCGACCAAGAACTCGTGCTGTTGCCCGAAATGGGCAACCGCCACGGCCTGATCACCGGGGCGACCGGCACGGGCAAGACCGTCACGCTGCAGACGCTGGCCCAGGGCTTCTCGCGGCTGGGCGTGCCGGTGTTCATGGCCGACGTAAAAGGTGATTTGACCGGCATTTCCCAGGCCGGCCAGCCCACGGACAAGCTCAAGGCCCGCCTGGCCGAGCATGGCCTGCCCGAGCCGGTCTGGGGCGCATGCCCGACCACGCTCTGGGACGTCTTCGGCGAAAAAGGCCACCCGGTGCGCGCGACGGTTTCCCATATGGGGCCGCTGCTGCTGTCGCGGATGCTCGAACTCAACGATACCCAGGAAGGCGTGCTGAACCTGGTATTCCGCATCGCGGACGCTAACGGCCTGCTGCTGCTCGATTCCAAGGATCTGCGGGCGATGCTCCAGTACGTGGGCGACAACGCGGGCCAGTTCACGACCGAGTACGGCAATATTTCGGCGGCGTCGATCGGCGCGATCCAACGTGGTCTGGTGGCGCTCGAATCGCAGGGAGCGGACAAGTTTTTCGGCGAGCCGATGCTCAATCTCGAGGACTTCATCCAGACCGAGAAGGGGCAGGGCGTGGTCAACATCCTGGCCGCCGACAAGTTGATGAACGCGCCGCGGCTCTACGCGACCTTCCTGCTGTGGATGCTGTCCGAGCTGTTCGAGAAGCTGCCCGAGGCCGGCGATCTGGAAAAGCCCAAGCTGGTGTTCTTCTTCGACGAGGCGCATCTGCTGTTCAACGATGCGCCCAAGGCGCTGCTCGACAAGATCGAGCAGGTCGTGCGGCTGGTGCGCTCGAAGGGCGTGGGTGTGTATTTCGTGACGCAGAATCCGGTCGATATCCCGGACACTGTGCTCGGTCAGCTTGGCAACCGCGTGCAGCACGCGCTGCGCGCATTCACGCCGCGTGACCAGAAGGCGGTCAAGGTGGCGGCCACGACGATGCGCGCGAACCCGAAGCTCAATCTGGAGCAGGTTATCGGCGAACTCGGCGTGGGGGAGGCGCTGGTGTCGTGCCTCGACGCCAAGGGCACGCCCTGCGTCACCGAGCGTGCCTGGGTGCTTGCGCCCGGCAGCCGTATCGGCCCGATCACGGACGACGAGCGTCGGGCGTTGATCGCGGGGTCACTGGTGGCGGGTACCTATGAGAAAACGATTGACAGGGAATCGGCGTACGAGAAGTTGCGCGGCAACGCGGCGGCGTCGGGAACGGGAACGCCGGGGCCGGCCAGTGGCGGCGCGGCAGGCGGGACAAGTGGTAGCGCGGAGCAGGGCGGCTGGCTCGATCAGGCTGGCGAGATCTTCGGCACGCTGACGAAAGGCACCGGCAAGAGCGGGCGCGGCGATTCGATCCTTGAGTCGATGGCCAAGTCGGCGGCGCGGACGGTGGGTTCCCAGGTGGGACGGGAACTGATTCGCGGCGTGCTGGGCAGTCTGCTCGGCGGCGGCAAGCGCAAGTAGCTTGCGAAGCTGGACCAACGCCGATGCATCAAAATAGAACGCCCGCGCGATGCGGGCGTTTTTCATGGGGATCGTCAGGGGCCAGCGCCGGCGCCGCTGGCCAGGGGCTCAGTTGCCGCCGCGCCGCGCAGCCTCTGCGTCCTCGCGCATCTTGCGCGCGAACATGCGCGCAAAGAACGCGCCCATCCCGATGATGAAGGCAATGACGGCCAGACTGCCGAGCCCGGTGGGCGTTGTGAACAGGATCTTGATGGCTTCCATGTGGGACTCCCTTCGCTTTTATATTGATTCACCGTGTATCGCGGACAGTGTAGTCAGTACAAGGCACGGGGAAAGGTCATCCCACAAAAACCTTGAGGCGCATCAAGCGCCTCAATTTCATTCAGACGAATCCAGTTCAGTTCGAGCTTAGTTCTTGGTGCCGAAGAGACGGTCGCCGGCGTCGCCGAGGCCCGGCACGATATAGGCATGGTCGTCCAGATGGTTGTCCAGCGAGGCGACGTAGAGCTTCACGCCGGGGTGGGCCTTCTGGAACACCTCGACGCCCTCGGGCGCAGCCACCAGCGCCACGAAGGTGATGGATTCGTCCTTGACACCACGGCGCTTGAGCACATCCACCGCATGGGCAGCCGAATAACCGGTGGCGACCATCGGGTCACACAGGATGAACGAGCGATCTTCCACGTCCGGCAGGCGCACCAGATACTCCACCGGGCGGTGCTGATCGTCGCGATATACGCCGATATGGCCGATACGCGCCGACGGAATCAGTTCCACCAGGCCGTCGCTCATGCCGACGCCGGCGCGCAGCACGGGCACGATCGTCAGCTTCTTGCCGGCGATGACCGGGGCGTCCAGCGGCACCAGCGGCGTGTCGATGCGGCGCGTGGTCAGCGGCAGGTTGCGCGTGATCTCGTAGCCCATCAGCAGCGTGATCTCGCGCAGCAACTCGCGGAACGTGCGTGTCGACGTTTCCTTGTCGCGCATGTGCGAGAGCTTGTGCTGGATCAGCGGGTGATCGAGGATGAAGAGATTGGGAAAGCGCGGATCTTGTTTCATGGCGGCAGGCTCGGAAATCGGGAAGGCCCCCCCTGGAGCGGGAGGGCCCTGTGCAGCGCGATTGTAATGGATGCGCGGGCCTGCCCGGTGGTCAGTCCACCGTGATCCCGGCCGACTTTGCGACCTTTCCGAAACGTTCGTATTCAGTCTGAGTCAGTGTCTGCAATTCGGCTGCACTCGAACCCTTCGGATTGAAGCCGGCCTGGGCCAGCTTGTCGCGCACGTCCGGACGCGCCAGCGCCTCGACGAACGCCGTATTGAGCGCCTGCACCACCGGCGCTGGCAGGTTGGCCGGGCCGTAGACGCCGAACCATGGTTCTACCGCGTAGCCCGGCAGTCCGGCTTCGGCCAGCGTCGGCACATTCGGCAGCGACGGCGAGCGTGTCTTGCCAGCCACCGCCAGCGCGCGCAGCTTGCCAGCCTGGATGTGCGGCAACGAGGCCGGCAGGTTGTCGAACATCACCTGGATGTGGCCGCCGAGCATGTCGTTGATGGCCGGGCTGCTTCCCTTGTACGGCACGTGAGTCAGATTCGTCTGCGTCACCTGCGAGAACATCGCGCCGGCCAGGTGCATCGAGGTACCCGTGCCAGCCGTGGCATAGGTCAGCCCCGGATGAGCCTTCGCATAGGCAATCAGTTCCGGAACGGTTTTCACCGGCAGGCTCTCGCTCACCTCCAGCACGATGGTCGAGGTGCCGAGCAGGCTGATCGCCGTGAAGTCGCGCCGCGGATCGAACGGCACGTGCTTGTAGATATGCGGGTTGAGGGCGTTGGTCGAGATCGCGCCGAAGCCGATCGTGTAGCCGTCGGCTGGTGCCTTGGTCACGGCATCCATGCCGATGTTGCCACCGGCGCCCGGCCGGTTCTCGATGACGACCGGCTGACCGAGCTTTTCGGCCACGCGCTGGCCCACGGTGCGGGCCACGAGGTCGGTGGTGCCGCCTGCGGCATAGGGCACGATGAAGCGAATCGGCTTGCTCGGGAAGCTGTCGGCGGCAAAGGCGGCTGACGGCACGGCGAACGCGAGCAGGGTGGCGGAAAGGATGGCACGGCGGCGCGCCGTGAAGCGGTAGGACGGCATGACTCGGGTATCTCCAGTTTCTTGTTGTTCCTGCGCGGCGCGCGGCTCTGGCGCGCCGCGCAGGCGCCGGCCATTGTATGGGAAAGCAGGCATTGGCGCGGCCCCGGCGAGCATTGCGTCTTTTGGCATACAATCGCCGGGTTCCCGCCGCGCGCCGCACGAATCGAACGTGCCGGCCCGGCGTATGCCCGAACTGCGTCCCCCGTGCCTGCCTCCCAGAAGTCTTTGTCTCCGCCCGTCGAAGTGCCTGCCGCACAGCGCGTCGGGCTTGCCGTCGCGGCCATCGGCGCCGTGCTTTTCTCGGCCAAGGCCATCGTCGCCAAGCTGATGTACCGCTACAACGTCGACGCCGTGATGGTGATCACGTTGCGCATGATGTTCGCGGTGCCGTTGTTCATGGCAATCGGCTGGTGGCAGGCGCGCAAGCTGCCCGCGTTGTCCTGGGCCGATCGTGGCCGCGTGGTGTTCCTGGGCTTCATCGGCTACTACCTGTCGAGCTTCCTCGATTTCATCGGGCTGCAATACATCACCGCGAGCCTCGAGCGGCTGATTCTGTTCCTGACTCCCTCCTTCGTGCTGCTGACGACCGCGCTGGTCTTCCGCCGGCCTATCGCGGCCCGCCAGTGGATATCGCTGCTGCTGGCCTATGTGGGCATCGTGCTGGTGTTCGCGCACGACCTCGACGTGAGCGGCCCGCAGGTCTGGCTGGGCGGCGCGCTGGTGCTTGGCAGCGCCATGTCGTATGGTGTGTATCTGATCCTGAGCGGTGAACTGGTGCAGCGCGTGGGATCGCTGCGGCTCGTGGCCTATGCGATGTGCGTGTCCACGTTCTGCTGCGTGGTGCAATATCTGGCGTTGGGCCGGCCGATCGCGGAACTCGCGCAGCCGGCGCCGGTAATGTGGCTGTCCGTGGTGAACGCGGTGTTCTGTACCGTGTTGCCGGTGTCGCTGACGATGATCGCGGTGGCGCGGATTGGTGCGCCGATGGCGTCGCAGGCTGGCATGATCGGTCCGGTCTCGACGTTGCTGCTGGCGTTCTGGCTGCTGGGTGAGCCCATCAGCGGTGTGCAGATGATCGGTAGCGCCCTGGTGCTCGGCGGCATGTATCTGCTTTCGACGAAGAAAGCCTGAATTCGAAAATTCGAGAAGAATCAACCAAGGAAGGAGAGCAAGAAATGGATCTCGGACTGCGCGGTAAGCATGCGCTGGTGTGTGGCGCCAGCAAGGGGCTCGGGTTTGCGTGTGCCGATGCGCTCGCGGCGGAAGGCGTGGATGTGGTGATCGTGGCGCGTGGCGCCGAGGCGCTGGAGAAGGCTGCAGCCGATCTGCGCGCCCGTCACGGCCGCCGCGTGCTGGCGGTGGCTACCGACATCACCACGGCGGAAGGCCGCAAGCTTGCCCTCGACGCAGCCACGAAGCTGGGCGATCTCGACATCCTGGTCAACAATGCCGGCGGCCCGCCTCCGGGCAACTTCCGCGACTGGGGCCGCGACGAATGGCTCAAGGCGCTCGACGCCAACATGCTGACCCCGATCGAGCTGATCAAGGCCACGGTCGATGGCATGATCGCGCGCCGCTGGGGTCGCATCATCAACATCACGAGTGGCGCGGTGAAGGCGCCGATCGACGTGCTGGGCCTGTCCAACGGCGCCCGCTCGGGGCTGACCGGTTTCGTCGCCGGCCTGGCGCGCGAAGTGGCGCAGCATGGCGTGACCGTCAACAACCTGCTGCCCGGACCGTTCAACACCGATCGTCTCTACAAGACGATGGAAGGCGGCGCGCAGAAGGCCGGCATCAGCGTCGATGAAATGGCGCAGCGCCGCGCGGCGTCCAACCCGACGCGCCGCTTTGGCGACCCGGCTGAGTTCGGCGCTACCTGCGCGTTCCTGTGCAGCCGCCAGGCCGCATACATGACCGGCCAGAATGTGCTGCTCGACGGCGGTGCGTATCCGGGGACGTTCTGACATGCGCAGCAAGCCACGCATCGCGCTGATCGCGCACGATCACAAGAAGGATGACATCGTCGCGTTCGCGGGTCGCCATCGGGACTTCCTGGCTCAATGCGACCTGTTGGCCACCGGCACCACCGGCGGCCGGATCGCTGCCGAAACGGGGCTGCCTGTCGCGCGGATGCTGTCCGGCCCGTGGGGCGGTGACCTGCAGATCGGCGCGCAACTCGCGGAAGGCCGCGTCACCGCGGTGGTCTTCCTGCGCGATCCGATGACGCCGCAGCCGCACGAACCGGATATCAACGCGCTGGTGCGCGCGTGTGACGTGCACAACGTGCCATGCGCGACGAACCTTGCCACGGCGGAACTGGTGGTCGTGGAACTTGCGCGGATCTGTTTTGAGGAAGATCAGGCAGCCGCCGACGACGCGGCACCCTGAGGAAGTACGGTAGAAGTACGGCAGTCAGCGCGACCGCACGGTGGTCGCGCTGGCGCGCATTTCAGCCTGGCGCAGGATATGCGGCGGCAGGCGTTTCAGAATCAGATGGATGGCGAGTGGAATCAGCACGACGTCGTCCACGATGCCGAGTCCGGCGATGAAGTCGGGAATCAGGTCGATCGGCGAGATCGCGTAGAGCAGCAGCCCGGCTGCGGCGGGTTTCAGCCACGGCGGCGAGTCCGGGTGGCGCAGGGCAAACCAGAATAGCCGGCCGTCACGTCGTACCAGCGTCCACAGGGCTGAGAATCGTTTCCACATGGTGGGCCTCCTCGATCACATGTCACGCATGTGCGTGAACCGGTAGGTTGGGCTGCCCGGAGCCGATTCAAGTTCCTTCGGTTTTCTCCCCACTCCCGCAAGACGGGAGTGGGGAGCCAGTCACCGGGTCAGTCAGCCCGGAACGTTCCCTTCCACACCGTCCACGTAGAACTTGATGTTGTGGAGGAAGTTGTCGTCGGCCACCTGATCCTTGGTCAGCTGTTCCTTGCCGGCGTTGTCCTTGAGCGGACCCTTCCAGATCGGCGCGGTGCCGTCGATCACACCCTTCTTGCGCTCTTCCACCAGTGCCTTGACGTCATCCGGCACCACGGCGTTGAAGCCCTTCAGGTCGATCATGCCTTCCTTCAGGCCCCACCACGTGGTGTTGGGCTTCCACTGGTTGTTGAGCACGTCCTCGACCACCTTGTTGTCGTAGACGCCCCACGAGATCACGGACGCGGCCAGGTGAGCCTTCTCGCCGAACTTGCTCATGTCGCTGTCCCAGCCGAATGCGTACACACCCTTTTCCTGGGCGGTCTGCACCACGGCGGCCGAGTCGGTGTTCTGCATCAGCATGTCCACGCCCTGGCCGATCAGCGTCGTGGCGGCTTCACGTTCCTTGCCCGGATCGAACCACTTGTTGACCCAGACCACCTTGACCGTGGCCTTCGGGTTCACGCTGCGCGCGCCCAGCGTGAACGAGTCGATGTTGCGGATCACTTCAGGGATCGGCACCGACGCCACCACGCCCATCTTGCCGGTCTTGCTCATCTTGCCGGCCACCACGCCAGCCAGGTACGCGCCCTCATAGGTGCGCACGTCGTACTGCGCCAGGTTCTCGGCGGTCTTGAAGCCGGTGGCGTGCTCGAACTTGACGTCCGGGAACTCCTTGGCCACCTTCAGCATGGATTCCATGTAGCCGAACGTGGTGCCGAAGATCAGCTTGTTGCCCTGGCTGGCCAGGTCCCGGAACACACGCTCGGCGTCAGCGGCGGACTCGGGCACGTTCTCGACGAAGGTGGTCTTTACCTTGTCGCCGAACTTGGCTTCGACGGCCTTGCGGCCCGCGTCGTGGGCATAGGTCCAGCCGGCGTCGCCGACCGGTCCGATGTAGACGAACGCCACCTTCAGCGGCTCGGCAGCCGCAGCGGCCGGCGCAGATGCCGGGGCGGCGGTTTCGGCCGGCTTCTCGGCTTCCTTCTTGCCGCAGCCGGCCAGCGCCAGTACTGCGGTGGCGGCCAGGGCCGCGAGGGTGGTCCTGCGTGTGACGATCATCGATCTCTCCTAGTAGAACGTCTTGTGATGCGTTTGTGATTCGAGTTGTGGTTCGACTTCGTTTGACTGCTGAAAACGGGTCACGCGTTGCCGGGGCGGAACGGCTTGCCGAGCGAGGCCGGCATGTTCAGGCGGATCCAGGCCGGATTACGCGAAATCAATGCCAGCACGACGATCGTCGCCGCGTACGGCAGCATCGACAGGAACTGCGACGGCACCGATACGCCGATACCCTGCAGGTAGAACTGCAGGATCGTCACGCCGCCGAACAGCCATGCGCCGATCAGCACGCGGCCAGGACGCCAGGTTGCGAACGTGGTCAGTGCAAGTGCGATCCAGCCACGGCCGGCCACGAGGTTTTCCACCCACATCGGCGTGTAGACCAGCGACAGGTACGCGCCGGCAAGGCCGCAGCACGCACCGCCGAACAGCAGCGCGCAGAAGCGGATCCAGCGCACCGAATAGCCGAGCGCGTGGGCCGATTCGGGCGATTCGCCGATCGCGCGCAGTGTCAGGCCGGCGCGCGTGCGGAACAGGAACCACATGATGGCGAAACACAGGGCCAGGCTGAAATAGACCATCCAGTGATGCTGGAAGAACGCCGGGCCGACGAATGGCAGATCGGCCAGATATGGGACCGACTTGGCCTGCGCGGGCATGGCGTAACCGACAAAGCGCTGGGCGATGAATGCCGACAGGCCCGTGCCGAAGATCGACAACGCCAGGCCGGTGGCCACCTGATTGGTGGCTAGTACCAGCGCGAGCCACGAGAACAGCGTGGCCATCAGCATGCCGGCCACGGCGCCCGCGACAAAGCCGAGCATCGGCGATTGGGTCTGGTAGCCGACCATGAAGCCGAATGCGGCGGCCACCAGCATCATGCCTTCGGCACCAAGGTTGAGCACGCCGGCGCGTTCGTTGATGAGCAGACCGAGCGCGGCCAGCAGCAGCGGAGTGCCGGCGTTGATCGCTGTGGCGATCAGGGGAGCGAGTTGTTCCATGTTCTTGTGGGCTCCGGATCAGGCGGCGCGGGCGCGCCAGCGCAGGCGGTTATCGATCAGCGTGTCGCAGGCCAGCAGGAAAAACAGCAACATGCCCTGGAACACCCAGCCGATTGCCGACGGCAAGCCCAGTCGGGACTGCGCCATCTCACCACCGATATAGAACAGCGACATCACGATGCCGCCAAACACGGCGCCCACCGGATGCAGCCGACCCACGAACGCGACGATGATCGCGGTAAAGCCGTAGCCCGGCGAGATCGACGGCAGCAATTGACCGATCGGGCCGGTGACCTCGAATGCGCCAGCGAGCCCGGCTGTGCCGCCTGAGACCATCAGCGCGCTCCACAGCGCATTGCGCGACGAGAACCCCGCGTAGCGCGCGGCCAGCGGCGCGGTGCCGCCCACCTGCAGGCGGTATCCGGCAAAGCTGCGGAACACGAACACGGTCATGATGACCACAAGCACCAGCATCACCGCGAAGCCCACGTGCAGGCGCGAGCCGGGCAGCAGGTTCGGCAGCAGGAATGCCGAGGAGAACACCTTCGACTGCGGGAAGTTCATGCCATTCGGGTCCTTGAGCGGCCCGTTGACAACCCACAGCAGCAATTGCTGCGCGATATACGTCAGCATCAGCGAGACCAGGATCTCGTTGGCATTGAAGCGATCCTTCAGCAGCGCGGTGACGGATGCCCATACCATGCCGCCGACGACACCCGCCAGCGAAGCCAGCACCAGCACGACGAAGCCGCTGGTGGTGTTGCCCGGCGTGTCGAACCAGAGCACGGTGGCCCCGGCGAAGATGCCGCCGAGAATGAGCTGGCCGTCCGCGCCGATATTCCACACATTGGCGCGATAGCAGACGGAGAGGCCAAGCGCGCACAGCACGAGCGGCACGGTCTTGAGCAGGACTTCGCCGATCGCCCGCTTGTCCTTGAGCGGATCGACCAGAAAGACTTTGAGCGCGGCCATCGGATCCTTGCCGATCAACAGAAACAGCATGGCGCCGAACAACAGCGTCAGCACGATCGCGAACAGCGGCGACGCATAGGCCATGCGGCGCGAGGGGACACCGCGCGGCGCGAGCACGACGGGGGAGAGGAGCTTAGCCATGGGCGGTCACCTCCGCGGCAACGCCGTCATGCTCGCTGGCTGGCCCACCTTCCCATAGCCCGCTCATCCATAGGCCCACTTGCTCGCGCGTGGCCGATTCCACCGGAATCGACGGCGACAGGTGGCCCTTGGCGACGACGTGTAGCCGGTCGCAGATCGCGAACAGTTCGTCGAGTTCTTCGGAGACGACGAGGATTGCGCAGCCGGTGGCCTTGAGCGCCAGGATCTCGTTGTGGATCTGGGCGGCGGCGCCGACGTCGACGCCCCAGGTTGGCTGGGCAACGATCAGCACCTTCGGGCCGGTCTCGATCTCGCGGCCGACAATGAACTTCTGCAGGTTCCCGCCCGAAAGGCTGCGCGCCAGCGCGGCGGGGCCGCTTGCCTTGACGCGGAAGCGGTTGATGATGCCGGCCGCCAGGCCATCGGCGGCCTTCGGCGACACCATGCCATGGCGGACGAACGGCGGCGTCTGGTGAGAGAGCAGCGTGTTCGCCGACAGGCTCATGCCCGGCACCGCGCCACGGCCCAGGCGCTCCTCGGGAACGAAGGCCAGGCCGGCGCGGCGACGGCCACGCGCGTCAAGCTTGCCGACCGCCTTGCCGTCGAGATGCACAGCTGTACCTGCCGTGCGTGCGTCTTCGCCGGACAGCGCGGCCAGCAGCTCCTGCTGGCCATTGCCGGAAACGCCGGCGATGCCGACGATCTCGCCCGCATGGACATCCAGCGAGATACGTTGCAGCTCCGTGGCGAACTGGTGCGTGGGCGGCAGCGACAGATCGCGCACGGCAAGCCGGACCGGGCCGCGTTCGGCAGTCACGCGGGCTTCGCGCGGCGGCTCGCCGCCAATCATCATGCGCGACAGCGACGCGGCGCTTTGCTCGCGCGGATCGCACACACCCGTGACCTTGCCCATTCGCATCACCGTCGCGTGATGGCACAGCGCGCGGATCTCGTCGAGCTTGTGGCTGATATAGAGAATGCTTGTGCCCTCGGCGGCCAACTGGCGCAGCGTGACGAAGAGCGTTTCCACGGCCTGCGGAGTCAGGACCGAAGTGGGCTCGTCGAGAATCAGCAACTGGGGATTGGCCAGCAGCGCGCGCACGATCTCTACGCGCTGGCGTTCGCCCACGGAGAGCGTGTGCACGTGCCGGTGCGGCTCCAGCGGCAGGCCGTAGCGTTCGGCCGTGGCGCGAATTCGCTCGGCGAGCTGCTTCATGCTGCCGATGTCCTTGGGGGGCAGCCCAAGCGCGATGTTCTCGGTCACGGTCAGCGTGTCGAACAGCGAGAAATGCTGGAAGACCATCGCGATGCCCAGGTTGCGGGCGTCATGCGGGCTGTTGATCGATACCGGCGCCCCATTGAAGTGCACCTCGCCGGCGTCGGGGCGAACCGCGCCGAAGATGATCTTCATGAGGGTGGATTTGCCGGCGCCGTTTTCGCCAAGGACGGCATGGATTTCGCCGGGTGCGACGCTAAGGCTGACGTCGTCATTGGCGGTCACGCCGGGATAGCGCTTGGTGATATGCGCAAGCGCCAGCCTGGAGGGAGTTTGTAATGTCACTGAGGCGGCTCGAATTGTTGTGGCAGCAACGTTGAGATCAGGCACGTGACAGCGGCTGTGCGTGGCGCAGCATCGCTGCGCGGCAGGTCGTCATCATCATGGTTGCGTGATGCCCGGAATTTGCGGTGAATTATATAAGTGCGTGGGGGTTCGGCGGGTCACTTTGACCCCTTTCCCATGCCCCACAACGGTTCCAGGAAGGTTGCAAGTCGCGTGCCGACCACAGTGGCAAAGAAAAACCGCCGCTGGGCCGGGGAAACCCCGACCCAGCGGCGGCTGGGTGCACGTCGGGCGCGTCGGGCGACGCGCTCAGACGGTCAGGTCAACTGGCCTGATTCGCCGGAATCGTGGCGAAACGGCCATCGCGGAAGTCTGCCAGGGTCTGGTAGATCTGATCCTGCGTATTCATCACGAACGGGCCGTACTGCGCGATCGGCTCGTTCAGCGGCTGACCTGCGATCAGCAGGAAGCGCGCGTCCTCATTGGCCTTGATCACGACCCCGTCGGCACGGGTGGCGTTGTCGAGCACCCCCATGCGCTGGGCCTCGACCACAGCGCCATCGGCGTCGCCCACGGTGACCGCGCCACGATAGACGTAGAGGAACGCGTTATGGCCAGCCGTCAGCGTCTGCGCGAACGTCTGGCCCGCGGGCAGGTGCACGTCAAGGTACAGCGGCTGAGTAACCGGTCGCGTCACCGCGCCTGCCACCCCATGCGAGGCGCCCGCCAGGACGCGCACGGTGCCGCCCGATGGCAGCGCCACGGTCGGGATGGCCGACGCCGGCATGTCGCGATACCACGGCGTCGTCATCTTGTCCGCGGCCGGCAGGTTCAGCCAGAGCTGGAAGCCTTCCATGCGGCCGTCCTCCTGCTCGGGCAGTTCCGAGTGCACCACGCCGGCGCCCGCCACCATCCATTGCGCGCCGCCGTTTTCCAGCAGGCCTTCATGGCCGGCGCTGTCGCGGTGACGCATACGGCCGGCCAGCATGTAGGTGATGGTCTCGAAGCCGCGGTGCGGGTGATCGGGGAAGCCGCCGATGTAGTCGTCCTTGTTGTCGGTGCCAAAGGCATCGAGCATCAGGAACGGATCGAGCCTGCGCTGCAGGTTCTGCGTCAGCACGCGGGTCAGCTTGACGCCGGCGCCGTCGGATGTGGCGATGCCGCGAACCACGCGGTCCACGCTGCGCGAGCGCTGCACGGTTTCCGTGGCGGTTGCCGGAACGGTCTGGATGCGGGTGGTGTCCATGAATTTCTCTCCATTGAGACGGCGCTCTGGCCGTCGGATCTACCCACTCAATGTAAGGCTTTGGCGCCAAAGCGGTAGTGGGGCAGGAGGCAACAGATTGTTCTGTGCATGGGACGAAAATGGGTGTGTCCTGCGCATTTTTGCAACGCCGCAGCGGCCGAAAAATGCCGGTGAAATCGGGTCGTTGAGGCGTCAGAATTCGCGAAGATGACGAAATCGCAGAAGATGTGTATAATAGCGCTCTCTTTGTCATCCGTTGACGTGAATTTCGATGGGCTCGGACCTTTCCTGAACCCCGCGAAGCGTTATCCGCCAACGGCCGATTGACCTGGCGGCGCTCCACCGAAGCGCGTTTGACACGACATCAGTCGCCGCCACTGGCCAGCCCTCCGGGTTGCGCCGCAATCTGCGGGTTCTGGCTTCTTGCTCGAACCCCATCAACAGGGTGATTCGCCACTGCCATCGGTGGTGTGACACCCGAAAGTCCGTCCGCCGGCAATCGTGCCGGTCATGGCGGCAAGGCAATCTGAAACGGGCCCCGGCGGGCACCCCCAATCAACTCCGCCGGCCCCTTTGTTTTCCGCATTTCGGAAGTGGCGGCGAAATCTCTTTCGCTTTTCGTTCCGGAAGAGGAGAGAGGGAATATGTCAAAGCAAACCATCCGGGCATTTGCCTGGAGTGGCGTCGTTGCCGTCGCACTGGCGGGACTCGTCGCCTGGATTGGCGTCGATGTGATCAGCCAGTACCAGGAACGCCTGTTCTACGATGTGGCGGATCACCTGCGCCTCGTGGCCATTTCGATGGCGCTCGCGCTGGCCACCGGCATCCCCGCCGGAATCGGACTGAGCCGCCCCTGCATGCACCGCTGGGCCGACCGGCTGATGCAGATCTTCAACGTCGGCAACACCGTGCCTTCGCTGGCGGTGCTGGCGCTGGCGCTGGCGGTGCTCGGCATTGGCGAACGGCCCGCCATCCTGGCGCTGTGGCTGGCATCGCTGCTGCCGATCGTGCGCAATACCTACGAGGGCCTGCGCAATGTGTCGCCTGCCTTGCTCGAAGCCGCGCGCGGCATCGGCATGACGCCGTGCCAGCAACTGATCCGCGTGGAACTGCCCAATGCGCTGCCCGTGATCCTGGCCGGCGTGCGTATCAGCCTGGTGATCAATGTTGGCACCGTGCCGCTGTCATTCCTGATCGGTGCCAACAGCCTTGGCGAACTGATCTTCCCGGGCATCTACCTGAACAACCAGTCGCTCCTGCTGCTGGGTGCCGGCGCCACCGCGCTGCTGGCCCTCACGCTGGACGCGCTGTTCGCCACCGCTGGCCATGTCTACCTGCGCCGCCGCGGGCTGGCACGCTGAGGAATCATCCATGAGATCCAACAAGAACCGACACCGTGCGCCGTTCTCCGAGAGCCGGCTCTACTGGCTGGTCGTCGCGCTGGGCGCGGCGTTCGCCGCGATCCTGCTGACCACCGCCCCGGCACGCGCGCAAAGCGCCAGCGATCCGGTGCGCATCGGTGGCAAGAACTTCACCGAACAGCTGATCCTGTCGTCGATGACATCGCAGTACCTGCGTGCCCACGGTGTCGACACCACGTTGACCGCAGGGCTGGGCAGCACGCTGATGCGCCAGGCCATGGAGTCCGGTCAGCTCGATGTCGTGTGGGACTACACGGGCACGGCGTTGATCGTCTTCAACAAGGTCGAGGAAAAGCTGGACGGCCCGCAGAGCTACGCGCGTGTGAAGGCGCTCGACGCGGCCAAGGGGCTGGTCTGGCTCGATCCGTCGGCCATCAACAATACGTACGCGCTGGCGATGCCGAAGGAGCGCGCCGGCACCGCCACCACGCTATCCGCGTATGCCGAGAAAATGCGTGCCGATGGCGAGGACAAGCGGCACCCGCTGGCGGTGGATATGGAATTCGCCGCGCGCCCTGACGGACTCGAGCCACTGAAGGCCGCCTACGGCTTGCCATTCACGCGCAAGGACGTCATCCAGCTCGATCCGGGCCTGGTCTATACGGCGCTGAAGAATAACCAGGTGGACCTGGGTCTGGTCTATACGACCGATGGCCGAGTGAAGGGCTTCGATCTGGTCCTGCTCGAAGACGATCTGCATTTCTTCCCGCCGTACAACGCGGTGCCCGTGGTGCGCAAGGCCGCGCTCGACGCGCATCCCGAACTTGCCGACCTGCTCAACGCGCTCGCCGCCAAGCTCGACAACGCGGCGATGACCGATATGAACTATCAGGTCGACATCGACCAGCAGCCGGTGGACAAGGTGGCGGGAGACTTCCTGCGCAGCCATGGCCTGATCTGAGGAGCCCATCATGGATCTGCTGACCTACCTTCACCATAGCTGGCCGACGCTGCTACGGCTGACTGGCGAGCACCTCGCGCTGGTCGGCTCCGCAGTCGGGTTGGCCATCGTCATCGGTGTGCCACTCGGCATCCTGATCACGCGACACCGCTTTCTGGCCGGGCCGATGCTGGCGTTGGCGACCGTGGTGCTGACGCTGCCGTCGATCGCGCTGTTCGGCCTGATGATCCCGATCTTCGCGCGCTTCGGCCACGCGTTGGGCTACCTGCCGGCCGTGACCGCCGTGTTCCTGTACTCGCTGCTGCCGATCATGCGCAACACGTACACCGCGCTGGCCAATATCGATCCCGGCATCCAGGAAGCCGGCCGCGGCATCGGCATGACCACATGGCAGCGTATGCGGCTGGTGGATCTTCCGCTCGCCGTGCCCGTGATCCTGGGCGGCGTGCGTACCGCCGTCGTGATGAACATCGGTGTGGCCACGATCGCGGCGGTTATCGGCGCCGGTGGCCTGGGCGTGCTGATCCTGCAAGCGATCAGCCAGAGCAACATGAGCAAGCTGGCCGTGGGCGCGGTTCTCGTCAGCCTGCTCGCCATTGTGGCGGACGCGTGCCTGCAGGCACTGCAGCGCGCGCTGACGCCGAAAGGAATCCGTCAATGATAGAACTCGACAAACTTGCCAAGACCTTCCACCAAAAGGATGGCACTGAAGTGCGTGCCGTCGATGCCGTCAGCCTGGCGGTGCCGCGTGGCGAAATCTGCGTGTTCCTGGGGCCGTCTGGTTGCGGCAAGACCACCACGCTGAAGATGATCAACCGCCTGATCGAACCGACCTCCGGTACCGTTCGCATCGATGGCGAGGACACGGCCGGACTCGACGGCGTGACCCTGCGGCGCAAGATTGGCTATGTGATCCAGCAGATCGGCCTGTTTCCGAACATGACGATCGAAGAGAACATCATGGTCGTGCCGCGCCTGTTGGGATGGAATAGGAAGCAGTGCCGTGAACGGGCGCGCGAACTGATCCGGATGGTGCAGTTGGACCCAGACAAGATGCTCAAGCGCTATCCGCGCGAACTCTCCGGCGGCCAGCAGCAGCGCATCGGCGTGATCCGGGCACTGGCGGCCGACGCGCCGGTGCTGTTGATGGACGAGCCGTTCGGCGCGGTCGATCCGATCAACCGCGAAAGCATCCAGAACGAGTTCTTCCAGATGCAACGCCAGCTCGGCAAGACCGTGATCATGGTGTCGCACGATATCGATGAAGCGATCAAGCTCGGCGACAAGGTTGCCGTGTTCCGTGGCGGCAAGCTCGTGCAGTTCGATCATCCCGATGCGTTGCTGGCTCACCCCGCCAACGATTTCGTGCAGGCCTTCGTCGGCCACGACAACACGCTCAAGCGCCTGCTGCTGGTGCGTGCCGGCGACGCCGCCACGATGCCGCCGATCAGCCGGCCCGACATGCCGCTGGCCGAAGCATTCGGTGTGATGGACGATGCCGACGTGCGCCACCTTCCCGTTGTCGACGACGCGCAGCACCCGCTTGGCTATGTCACGCGCCGCGATGTGCGGGGCGCGATGGCGTCTGGCGGGCACTGTGCCGATGTCATGCGCCCGCTTACCGTCACGGCGACGTGCGACGAACACCTGCGCATCGTGCTGTCGCGCATGTATCAGCACAACACGAGCTGGCTGCCCGTGCTCGATGCCGATGGGGGATACCTGGGGGACGTGACGCAGGAATCGATCGCGGACTATCTCAGCTCGGGCCGGTCGCGCGGTATGGCGGGCGGCCTTTCCTCGGCGTTATCTCAGCGCACAGCACCCGCGGAATCGGCAGCGCACGCCGCGTAGGGAGCCTCCTGACCGCGGCCGTGTGGCACGGTCAGGATTCGCATCACCTTCAAGCTGCCGCATGCTTCAGATAGATGCCCCAGGCAACCCACGACGCGTAGACGACGAGATACCCTTTGAAGACCCTGGTCATCACCTTGCGCTGAAGTTCGTTGTCTTCCAGGAATCTGATGATGGCTTTCTGCATGTTGATGCTCCTTGGCTGATGATTCGCGATGTTTTCAAAGGCCGCTGGGCCGAACCAGTTCGGCGTAGATCCCGAAGTAGGCTCCTGCACTGACGATCATCAGGCAGACTGAAATCCTCAAGACCCAGTTGGGTCGATCGCGTGGACGCGTGACTGCGGCGCTGGCTTCCATCGCGCCCAGCAGTACCAGCACGGCTGCGAAGACGATCAGGAACACATGCATCGCAATGCCAATCCACATGGTCTGGCGGTTCCAGTGGGACTCATCCAGCGCGGAAGCCAGCAGGTAGCAGGCGCTGGCGCTCATCGGGATTGCAGCCCAGAGTAGCTGTCCGCCTTCGATCGCACGCCGGACGATGCCGTGACTTTCTTCCCGGAAGAAGTGGGGCAGCTTGGCTAGCGGCAGCAGTGCTAACGGCGCGAGCAATGGAATCGCGACGTTGAACACAAACCAGCCGAACAGCTCGATTGTCCTTGCCATGGTGCCCTTGAAATGAGTGGAGGAAACCGTCAGCAAAGGTGCAGACGGCGAGGCCGATGCTAGGCCTCGATCCGGCTCATGCCAATAGGGAAGTTGTGAACGATTGTGGCGTCCAGCGCAAACTCTTGAGGCCAATCAATCGCATCAAAATGTGCTATTTCGACCCTCCGCCGGCAAGTGCCGACAGCACGCCCATTGGCAACGGGAAGACGATGGTCGAACTCTTGTCGCCAGCGATCTGGGTGAGCGTTTGCAGGTAGCGGAGTTGCATCGCCTCCGGTTGACGCGCCAGCATCTGCGCGGCTTCTAGCAGCTTTTCCGATGCCTGCAATTCGCCTTCGGCATGAATGATCTTGGCGCGCCGCTCGCGTTCGGCCTCGGCCTGCCGTGCGATCGCGCGGACCATCGTCTCGTTGAGGTCGACATGCTTGATCTCGACGTTCGATACCTTGATGCCCCATGCGTCCGTCTGGGCGTCGAGCACCTTCTGGATGTCGAGGTTCAGCTTCTCCCTTTCCGCCAGCATTTCATCGAGCTCGTGCTTGCCCAGCACCGAGCGGAGCGTGGTCTGCGCGAGCTGGCTCGTGGCCTCCAGGAAGTTGGCCACCTGGATGATCGCGCGTTCCGGGTCGACCACCCGGAAGTAGATCACCGCGTTGACCTTGACGGATACGTTGTCGTGCGAGATCACGTCCTGAGGGGGCACGTCCAGTACCACGGTGCGCAGGTCCACGCGCACCATCTGCTGGATGGCGGGGATGATCAGCACCAGTCCAGGTCCCTTGACGCGCCAGAAGCGCCCAAGCATGAAGACCACACCGCGCTCGTACTCGCGCAGCACGCGAAATGCGGAGATCACCAGCAGAACCAGCAGGAAGATCAAGCCGCCGAAGCTGAATCCGAAAGCCATATCAGACTCCTTCCGTTCTTGTTTCAGTGGGAATGCTCATGACGGGTCGCCCGCGGTTGTCACGTCGAGCACCAGCCCACGCCGCGCCGTCACGCGCACGCGTTGACCACGTACCAGCGGGGCAGCGCTGTGGATACGCCATTGTTCGCCATGGACCGTTGCCCATCCGTCTGCCGGGGCATCGTCGATTACCACGCCGATGCTGCCAACCAGCGCGTCCGCACCGCTGACAACCGGCCGCCGGCGCGCGCGCAACAGCACCATCGACATGCCGAACAGGAAGACCGCCGACACCGTGGACAGGGTGGCAATCAGCGATAGCGGCACGCCGAAGCCGGGCACGTCGGTGTCGATCAGCATCACGGCGCCGAATGCAAAGGCGATGATGCCGCCAACGCCCAGCGCGCCGAACGTCGGCAGGAACAGCTCTGCGGTCATGCAGCCGACGCCAAGCGCTATCAGCGCCAACCCAGCGTAGTTGACGGGCAGCATCTGCAGCGCGAACAGGCCCAACAGCAGGCAGATCGCGCCGGCAATGCCCGGCACGACCATGCCCGGCGTGGAGAACTCGAAGATCAGACCGTAGATGCCGATCATCATCAGGATCAGCGCGACGCTCGGGTCCGTGATGACGGCGAGCAGGCGGCTGCGCCAGTCGGGTTCCAGCGTGACCACGGGCGCGCCCGCCGTGTGCAGGGTGCGCATGGCGCCCGCGGCCTCGATGCGTTTGCCGTCCACTTGCCTGAGCAGTACCGGAAGGTCGGCGGCGATCAAGTCCGCCACATGCTGCGCCACGGCTTCGTCGGCGGAGAGGCTCACCGCTTCTCTTACCGCGCGCTCGCCCCAGTTGGCATTGCGGTGTCGCAACTGCGCCAGCCCTCGGATGTAGGCGGACGCATCATGCATCTGCTTGCGTGTCATCGTGTCCTCGGCCGCCGGAGCGCTGGAAGGTGCCGATGCGGGTGCCGGACCTGCTTCCGGTTTCGGGCCGCCAATACCGATCGCGACGGGGCTGGCCGCGCCCAGGTTGGTGCCGGGCGCCATTGCGGCGATATGGCTGGCGTAGAGGATGTAGGTGCCCGCGCTGGCCGCCCGCGCGCCGCCGGGATAGACGTATGTTGCAACCGGCACGGGCGACGCGATGATGGATTGGATGATGTCGCGCATCGATTTGTCCAGGCCGCCTGGCGTATCCATCTCAATCACGATGAGTTGCGCCCCATGCTTGCTGGCGTGCTCGATGCCGTGCACGGCAAAGCTGGCGCTGGCCGGACTGATGGCGCCCCGGATGGGGATGACGTAGACCGGTGGCACGGCAGGCGCGGTGGATGCGGATGACGCGGACTGCGCGTGCGCGCCTGTAATCGCCAGCAAGGTGAGCCCGAGGGCGTGCCCCAGTGCGAGCCAGCGCACCCGGGCCAGCCAGTCTCGGATCGGTGCGAGTGTCATGGCGGGGAGCGGCCCGCAGTGAATGCCGTGGCCGCGCCACTTCCAGTGTAGGCGACCGGCCACATTCCGCCATCGCGCATTGGTGCCGGCGCGTTCCGGCGCGGGCTTGCCGGCTGCCGGCAGGTATGACGATTCAGGCGTAGCATTGGCGACATTGTCAAATCCGCCGAATGCGGCACCAGCCCGGATTCCGTCACATGCCTTCCGCAAATGCCGATATTTCCTCCGGATTGCTGACCCGGCAAACCGCTGGCGCGTGGGCCGTGGCGCTGGCCGGGCTTGTCTCGCTGGCGCTGGCCATGGGTATCGGGCGCTTCGCCTTCACGCCGCTGCTGCCGATGATGCTGCACGACGGCACCGTGTCCCTGGCCGAGGGCAGCGCGCTGGCGACGCTGAACTACATCGGCTACCTGCTGGGTGCATTGTTATGCCTGTTCATCCGGCCCGACCCGGTGCGCATGGTGCGCGGCGCGCTGGTGCTGACCGTGGTGCTGACGCTGGCCATGGCGCTCCCGGGCGGCATGGTGGCGTGGCTCGCCTGGCGCACGCTGGCCGGTATCGCCAGCGCGGTGGTGATGGTCTACGCGACCGCGTGGTGCATGCAGCGACTCGCCGAACTCGACCATCCGACCCTTGGTGGCCTGATGTTCTGCGGGCCGGGGGTCGGCATCGTGATCACGGGGGTGTCGGCGTTCGGCATGGTGGCGGGGCACTGGCTGGCCAATTGGGGATGGATGACGTTCGCGGTGCTTGGCGCCGTCATGCTGGCGCTGGTGTGGCGTGTGTTCGGTTCGCCGCCTCCTGCGTTACACACGCCGTGCGGTGGCAGCGCGCCAACTCTCGCGCCGGCGCCCACGCCAAAACTCGACCTTGAAACCTGGGCGCTGACGCTGGCTTACGGCCTGGCCGGATTCGGCTACATCATCACCGCGACATTCCTGCCCGTGATCGCACGCCAGGCCATGCCGGGCAGTGTCTGGGCAGACCTGTTCTGGCCGATCCTGGGAGCAGGGGTGATGGTGGGCGCGTATCTGGTCACGCGCGTGGGCATGCACCACGACAACCGCCGCATGATGATGATGCTGTACACAATGCAGGCCATCGGCGTGGGCGTGGCGGCGGTCTGGCCGACCGTGGCCGGATTCGCGCTCAGCAGCCTCCTGGTGGGCCTGCCGTTCACGGCGCTGGTGTCGTTTGCGATGCGTGAAGCGCGGCGCCTGTGGGGCCAGCGTGCCTCGAAGCTGATCGGCCTGATGACGGCGGCATACGCGCTCGGCCAGATCGCGGGGCCGCCGCTGGCCACCGCGCTGGTGGCCCGCACGGGCGGATTTTCGGCGTCGCTGGCGGTGGCGGCCGGAGCGTTGCTGCTGGGCGCGCTGATCTACGTCTGGATGTGGCGCGCGCTGCCGGTGGGTGGCAAACCGGCCCATGCCGGCGCCTGAGGACTGCGCTACAGTATCGGCTCCGCCGCTCACTCGACCGGACGCACCCGCGCAGGCGTTGCAGGGCGGCGCGGAGCCTTTGCCCCATGTCTTTTGCCTTGCAGCCCGGCCGTGCCGCGGGCCCGGCTTTCCCGATCAGCGACGAAGAAGCGCGCGTGCGCGTGGACCTTGCCGCCGCCTACCGGCTGGTCGCGCTGGAACGTTGGGATGACCTGATCTACACCCATATTTCGGCCACCGTGCCCGGCGAACCCGATCACTTCCTGATCAATCCGTTTGGCTTTGCCTTCGAGGAGATTCGCGCGTCCGATCTCGTCAAGATCAACAGCCGGGGCGAAGTGGTCGGCGAAACCGTCCATCCCGTCAACGTGACAGGCTTTGCGCTGCACGGCGCAGTCCATGCGGCCCGCCCCGATGCACACTGTGTGATGCACCTCCATAACACCGCTGGTATCGCGGTGTCGGCCCAGGCCGAGGGATTGCTGCCGCTTTCGCAGCATGCGATGCGTTTCCACGGGCGGATTGCCTATCACGATTACGAAGGGCTGGCGTTCTCGCCGGCCGAGGGCGGGCGGCTTACCGGGTCGCTGGGCGGGCACCCGGCCATGCTGCTGCGCAACCACGGCACGCTGACCGTGGGCCGCACGGTAGCGGAGGCCTACGTGTTGATGGCCACGCTGATCAAGGCGTGCGAGATCCAGCTCGGCGCGCAGCTCGGCAGCGCTACCGTCCAGCCGTCAGCGGCCATTGCGGACAAGACCTCTCTGCAGCTTTATGACGGTGGCGCCGTCGAGGGCGCGATGGAATGGCCCGCACTGCTGCGCAAACTCGATAAAATCGATCCCTCTTACAAGAACTGACATTCCAAAGGAGTCACGAATGCCCACTTTCCACGTAGAAATGTTTGAAGGCCGCACCGTCGAGCAGAAGCGCAAGTTTGTCGAGGAAGTTACCCGTGTCACGTGCGAGACGCTTGGCTGCTCCTCGGGCGCGGTCGACATCATCATCACCGACGTCAAGCGCGAGAACTGGGCTACCGGTGGCGAACTCTGGGCCGACAAGAAGTAACTTCTAGCAAGGCTGAACGATGACCTCCGCAGTCTCCACCATGCAGCAGTTCGCCTCGGACAATTACGCGGGTTTCTGCCCGGAATCGCTTAAGTATTTTCTCGAGGCCAACGCCAGCGGCCATGAGAAGGCCTACGGCGACGACAGCTGGACGCAAAAGGTCTGCGATCGCATCCGCGATCTGTTCCAGACCGATTGCGAGGTCTTCTTCGTCTTCAACGGCACGGCGGCCAATTCGCTTGCGCTGTCGTCGCTGTGCCAGTCTTACCACTCGGTGATCTGTCATGAACTCGCCCATATCGAAACGGACGAGTGCGGCGGCCCCGAGTTCTTCTCGAATGGGTCGAAGCTGCTCACCGCGCCCGGCGAGAACGGCAAGCTGACGCCCGATGCGGTGGAGGCGCTGGTCACTCGCCGCGCCGATATCCACTATCCGAAGCCGCGTGTCGTCTCGCTGACGCAGGCCACTGAGGTGGGCACCGTCTACACGGTGGAGGAAGTGCGTGCCATTGCGGCCATCGCCAAGCGGCGCCAGTTGCGCGTGCATATGGATGGCGCGCGATTCGCCAATGCGGTGGCATCGCTCGGTGTGCACCCGTCAGAAATCACCTGGCGTGCGGGCGTCGATGTGATCTGCTTTGGCGGCACCAAGAATGGCTTGCCCGTGGGGGAGGCCGTGGTTTTCTTCGACCGCAAGCTGGCGGAGGACTTTGCCTACCGCGTGAAGCAGGCGGGGCAACTGGCGTCGAAGATGCGTTTTATTTCGGCGCCATGGCTCGGCATGCTCGAAAACGACGTGTGGCTGAATAACGCGCGCCACGCCAACGCCATGGCGACGCTGCTTCACCAGCGCATCGCCGATATTCCTGGCGTGCGCATCATGTTCCCGACCGAGGCGAACGCCGTCTTTGCCGAGCTGCCGTTGCCGGCCATCGAGGCGCTGCGCGCCCGGGGCTGGCTGTTCTACACCTTCATCGGCGCAGGCGGGTGCCGGCTGATGTGCGCGTGGGACCTGCAGCCAGACACCGTGGAAGCGTTTGCCGCCGATATCCGCACGGCCTGCTCGGGTTGAAGGGCAGTTACGCATCCAGCATTCACCAACGATAACGAGACACGAGACAGAAGACAGGAGACCCCCGATGCATAACTATCGTTTTTGCCCGCAATGCGGTTCGGAACTTGAGCATTTGCCAATGTCTGGACGCTATCGCCATGTTTGCCTGCGGGATGGCTGCGGATTCGTGCATTGGGACAATCCGTTGCCGGTGCTGGCGGCTGTGGTCGAGTACGAGGGCAAGCTGCTGCTGGCACGCAATGCCGTGTGGCCCGAGAAGATGTTCGCGCTGGTGACCGGCTTTATGGAACGTGACGAAACGCCGGAACTGGGCGTGGCACGCGAGCTCAAGGAAGAGACCAATCTCGATACCGTGTCGGCATCGCTGATTGGTGTCTACGACTTCATGCGCAAGAACGAGTTGATCATTGCCTACCACGTTCAGGCGACCGGGAGTATCCGGCTGTCGGAGGAGTTGGCGGAGTACAAGCTCGTGGCACCGGAGAAGATGCGGATCTGGAATGCAGGTACCGGCTTTGCCGTGGCCGATTTCCTGGAGCGCCGCGGAATGCCGGTGCGATTCTATGATCGCGCCACCGGTGACGACATTCCCGATCCGCGTCGCCCGACCGACTTCAGCCTGCTCGGCGCTTCGCTACAATACGGCATCTATCAGAAATAGAAGGTGTGAGGAATGGATTTCCAGAAAGAAGTGGACGCCCGCGGCCTGAATTGCCCGCTGCCGATCCTGCGGACCAAGAAGGCGTTGGCTGACATGGCCAGTGGCGAAGTGCTCAAGGTGCTGGCCACTGATCCGGGTGCCACGCGCGATTTCCAGGCATTCGCGAAGCAGACGGGCAATGAGTTGCTGTCGCACGCCGAGGTCGACAAGGTTTTTGTGTTCTACATGAAGCGCCGTTGATTCCCGGTTGTGCTTCATGCGCAATAAAAAACGGACGCCAAGGCGTCCGTTTTTTATTGGCGGGTTCTGCCTCAGACCGCGAGCAGTTCCACTTCGAACAGCAGCGTGGCGTTCGGAGGAATCACACCACCGGCGCCACGGGCACCGTAGCCCAGGTCGGCGGGAATGACCAGGCGGCGCGTGCCACCAACCTTCATGCCCTGCACGCCTTCGTCCCAACCGCGAATGACGTGGCCGGCGCCCAGCGGGAACACGAACGGGTCGTTACGATCCTTGCTCGAATCGAACTTGCGGCCAGCCTGGCCGTTCTCGAAGAGCCAGCCGGTGTAGTGCACGGTCACATGCTTGCCTGCCTTGGCTTCGTCGCCCGAACCGACGACGGTGTCTTCGAATTGCAGGCCGGAGGGAGTGGTTTGCATCGCAGTCTTCCTTTTGAGTGTGGCTGGGAATCAATCGTCCGCGCGCTGGAGTACTTCGCGCGTAATCTGCACATTGTGGTCGTCGTCACTGACCCAGATGTCGCCATCCTGGATGGTCACGGACAGGCGCATGGCACGCTGGGCCATACGTGCCAGCGCTTCCACGGCATCCGAAGGCACATTGTAGATGGTCACGTTGCGCAGCTTGCTGGCCTTGCCCGACATGCCTTTCCACCACTCACGCGCGCTGGCGCTCTGGTACGTATAGACAGTGACGTGATCGGCACGCGCGGCGGCACGCTTCAGCCGGGTTTCGTCGGGCTGGCCGAGGTCGATCCAGTGGGAAATGTCGCCGGTCAGCGTCTTGTCCCAAAGATCGGGTTCGTCGGGTTCGTCCAGGCCGCGAGTGAAGGTCAGCGTCTCGGTGGCTTCGCAGGCAAAGGCCAACAGGCGGACCATCATGCGTGCGTCGTTCTCGGACGGGTGTTGGGCAATGGTCAGCGTGTGGCTGCCGTAGTACGGCCGATCCATGTCGGACACGGACAGGTCGGCTTTGAAAATGGTGGACTTGAGCGCCATGGGATCAGGTAAGCGGCACGCGCCAGCAATCGTGCTCTGTGCGCGAAAGGCCGAATCATACGTGATCCGGACGTCGACACGATGGAAATGGGGTAGCCGGGGCGGTAATTGTCCCGGCTGGCCCGCGCCGGGTCAGCGCTTGCGATAGTCGGCGAGCCAGAAGCGCAGCAGGGCGGAAGCCAGTATCAAGCCCAGGAACGAGGCGGCCGCCACCAATGCAATACCGCCATCACTGTTGATGTCGCCTTCAACGGCTACACCAGCGATCAACGTCCCGACCATGACGGCGAGCAGCGGCAGCAACAGCGCGCCACGGCCATAGGTCTTGTAGGCCCAGAGTGGAAATCGGCGAAGAAAATCGGCGGGAATGCTGCACGCCAGGCAGGCGCCGGCAGCAGCTAGCGACGCCGCAACGACGTCGTTCAGGTGAATCATGCTCATCTTGGCTCGCGCATCGCCGTTCGCAGTGAGGCTACGCGGCTGGATGGTCTTGGCAAAGGGCTGATTTTACTGAACTTCTTCCAGCTAAAGGTGACGCCGGGGCGCCTTCGACAGGCTGTGCCGCTGGCTATTTTCCCGCAGGTTCCGCCGCGCCGGCGGGGGATGCTTCGACCGACACCTGAAGTGTGACCAGATCGCCGACCTCGGGCAGGAAGCGTGTTACCCCGAAGGCGCTGCGCGGAAAACTGGCATGGAAGTCGCCGCCGCACACGTTCCGCCTGACACCGAACAGGACCGTCTCGCCGCAACTGAAACGATCGGCCTCGAGGCGCAAGGGTTGGCTGATGCCATGGAGCGATAGTGAACCTTCCACGGCGACAAGCTTGCCGTTCTCGACAATAAAGCGGTTCGCCTGTAGCCGGGCAACGGGGAAGTTCTGGGCGTCGAGGAACTGCGCGGAACGCAGCACTCCATCGAGACTGCGGTTTCCCGTGTCGATGGAGTCGGTGTCAACGGTGAAGTCGATGGACCCGGTGCCGCTGTCGGGGTCGTAAAGAATGCGCCCATCCATCTTGCCGAAGCGGCCACGAACCGTGGTGCGTTCAAAGTGACTCGCGCCGAAGTACACGGCGGTGTGTGTCGGGTCCACGGTGTAGGTGGCCGGCGCGGCCAAGGCAGGGGAGGCCAGCAGTGCTGCGGCAATCGGAAGGACGACGCGCATTTGGGGCCTCCGCTTCATGGACACAATCCGTGGACAGACTCAGTGAACGAAGACGGGCAGCAGGAATATGCCGATCACTGTCAGTTGCCCAACCGTCCAGAACAACGTGCGTAGCGTGGCGCGATCGGTCAGGTAGCAAATGGTGTACAGAACCCGGATGACGATGAAAGCAATCGCCAGTTCGTCGATTCGTGCTTGCGGTGCGGCCAGATGCGAGGCGATCAGCACGGCGGCCGCGAAGAATGGGAATGCCTCGAAATGATTGCGGTGAGCCATGTCGGCACGCCGCGCGCGGCCGCTCTGTCGTTCCAGCCAGGCACGTGGGTCATGGTTGTCGTAACCACGGCTACCGGCCTTGGCAACGGCGACGGTCAGGACTGGCATCAGGCCAGCCACGAGTACACACCAGAACGCGATTGGCATTGATGCTCCTTGGAAGCCGCTTCGCCTTCGATTTGAAACGGCTAATCTGTGACAAGTTAGCGAGGCGACGGCATTGCGCCGCCGCCTCGTGATCGCACTGCCTGGCGTTCAGGCTGCCACCACCTTGATGCGCACACCACCGGTGCCGCCGACGCCGACCACCTGGCCAGCGCGGATCTTCGCGGTCTTGCGCGACTCGGGCGCACCGTCCACCGATACCTCGCCCGCCGCGACCAGCGCCTTGCCGGCACCGCCACTGTCGCAGACGCCGGCAAGCTTCAGCAGGTCATTCAGCGCGATGAACTCGCGATCAAGCGGAAAAGTAATGGTTTGCGCCATGCTCACTTGCCCCAGCTGTCCTTGAGTCCAACCGTGCGGTTGAACACCGGCTTGCCCGGCTGCGAATCCACTCGGTCCGCCACGAAGTAACCGTGCCGCTCGAACTGGAAACGGTCCTCTGGTTTGGCATCGCGCAGGCCCGGCTCCAGATAGGCGGTCACGACCTTCTTCGATTCCGGATTCAGCGCGTCCAAGAAGTTCTTGCCACCGGTATCCGGGTTCGGGTCGTTGAACAGACGGTCGTACAGGCGGACTTCGGCTTCACACGCGTGAGGCGCGCTGACCCAGTGGATGTTGCCCTTGACCTTTACGCTGTCCGCGCCAGGCGTGCCGCTCTTGGTTTCCGGCAGGTAGTTCGCGTGCACGGCAATCACGTTGCCGTCGGCATCCTTGTCGACGCCGGTGCATTCGATCACATAGCCGTAGCGCAGGCGCACCTTGTTGCCTGGGAACAGACGGAAGTAGCCCTTCGGCGGGTTCTCGTTGAAGTCCTCGCGCTCGATCCACAGCTCACGCGACAGCGGGAATACGCGGCGGCCCATTTCAGGCTGCTTCGGGTGCACCGGCGCCGAGCATTCCTCGCTCTGGCCTTCCGGGTAGTTGTCCAGGATCAGCTTGAGCGGGTCCAGCACGGCAACGCTGCGCGGTGCCCGCGCGTCGAGGTCATCACGGACCGCGCCTTCGAGCGTGCTCATGTCGATCCAGCTATCGGCCTTCGACACACCCACGCGATCGCAGAAGAGCTGGATCGACTCGGGCGTGTAGCCGCGGCGGCGGATACCGACGATGGTGGGCATCCGCGGATCGTCCCAGCCGGTCACGCGCTGCTCGTCCACGAGCTGCTTCAGGCGTCGCTTGCTGGTGATCGCGTAGGTCAGGTTCAGGCGCGCGAATTCGTATTGGTGCGGCAGCGGATTGGCGAACACGCCGGCGTCGCGCAGGTGCTCGAGCACCCAGTCATAGAGCGGGCGGTTGTTTTCGAACTCGAGCGTGCACAGCGAATGCGTGATGTTCTCGATCGCGTCCGAAATGCAATGCGTGAAGTCGTACATCGGATAGATGCACCACTTGTCGCCGGTACGGTGATGATGGGCGTGGCGGATGCGGTAGAGCACCGGATCGCGCATCACGATGTTCGGGGCGGTCATGTCGATTTTCGCGCGCAGCACGTGCTCGCCGTCGGCGTACTTGCCGTCGCGCATCTCGCGGAACAGCTTCAGGTTCTCCTCGACCGAGCGGTCGCGGAACGGCGACGGCTTGCCCGGTTCGGAAAAGTTGCCGCGCATGGCGGCGATCTGCTCGGCGCTCTGGCTGTCCACATAGGCCACGCCGCGCTCGATCAGCGTCTCGGCAAACTTGTAGAGCTGGTCGAAGTAGTCGCTCGCGAAGTACAGGTGCGGCGTGCTGCCCGCCTGGGCGCTATCCCAGGAGAAGCCGAGCCAGTGCACGGCATCGATGATCGAGTCGACGTACTCGGTGTCTTCCTTCACCGGGTTCGTGTCATCGAAGCGCAGATGGCAGCGGCCGGCGTAGTCGCGGGCCAGCCCGAAGTTCACGCAGATGCTCTTGGCGTGACCAATGTGCAGGTAGCCGTTCGGCTCCGGCGGGAAGCGCGTGATGACCGTCGGCAGCGGGTCGCCTTGCTTGTCCGCGCGGCCGGCGTAGGTGCCGGTGGCGAGGTCCTGGTCGATGATGCTCCGCAGGAAGTTGGAGGCGGCGGGCGTGTCGTTGGGTTTGGTGTCGTGGCTCATGTTGTCGCCGCAACGGGGGCGGCTCGATTGCTTGGGCGGACGGTCCGGGCCTGGATTGACCCGGTTTGCGGTCCTGATGTTCCGTGGAATGGGGCGATTTTACCGTGCCTGCGGGGTAACCCGGCACCTGCGGGGCTTTTTCCGAATCGTCTCACGGCGCGATGGGCTGAAGTGGTGCAGAATCCACCGGATATCAGGGTCGTCATCGTGCGGTAGACCTCGGGCCGTGGTGCGCAATCGTCGCACAGTCCGGGGCTTGCCGCTGCTGGAATACAAGCCATGAACTCCGCTTCCTTCGCCACCGTTCCCCCCCAAACTGCCCCCGATGCCTTGGCCGCGCTCTGGCGCGAGGCCGGGATGCCCCCGGAAGCACTTGGGCATCTGACGCTGACCGGCGCCGATCCGGTTCTCCCATCCAGCTTCGCCATTGGCACTGCGGCCCAGACCAGCCTGGGCGCGTCGGCGCTGGCTGCCGCCGCGTTGTGGGCGCAGCGGACCGGCAACTGGCAGGGCGTCGCGGTCGATATGCGCCATGCCATGGCCGAGTTTCGCAGCGAGCGCTATCTGCGCGTCAAAGGTGGCGCCGCGCCCGAGCTATGGGACAAGATCGCGGGGCTGTACCCGTGCGGCGATGGCCGCTGGGTCAGGCTGCATACGAATTTTCCGCATCATCGGGATGGCGTGCTGAAGCTTCTGCATTGCGCGCACGACAAGGATGCCGTGCGCGCTGCGCTGTCCAAGTGGAAGGCCGAGGACTTCGAAGCGGCGGCCTCGGACACCGGCATGGTCGTGGCGGCGATGCGGACCTATGACGAATGGCAGGCGCACCCGCAGGCTCAGGCGTTGCGGGGGCTCCCGCCGGTCATCATCGAACGGATCGGCGATGCGCCGCCGATGCCGTTGCCGGCATTCGCCCCCCAGGCTGAAATCAATGTCGATGCCAGGCCGCTGTCCGGCGTGCGCGTGCTCGACTTCACTCGCATCATCGCCGGCCCGGTGGCGGGGCGGACCTTGGCCGCCCACGGCGCCGATGTGTTGCTGGTCACGGCTGCGCACCTTCCGTCGATTCCGCCGCTCGTTATCGATACCGGGCGTGGCAAACGCTCCTGCCAGCTCGATCTGCGTGACGCGGATGACAAGCGCGCGCTGCACAAGCTGCTGCACGGCGCCGATGTCGTGGTGCAGGGGTATCGCCCGAACGGGCTGGCGGAGCTTGGGGTCGGTGCCGAAGCCGCAGCGCGCGCGCGTCCAGGCATCGTCTATGTGTCGCTATCTGCTTATGGCCATGTCGGGCCGTGGGCGGGCAAGCGGGGTTTCGATTCGCTCGTGCAAACGGCCACCGGTTTCAATGACGACGAAGCCCGTGCAGCGGGCTCCACCGAGCCGAAGCCGCTCCCGGCGCAGGTGCTGGATCATGCCGCGGGGTATCTGCTGGCCTTTGGCGCGATGGCGGCGCTGCACCGCCGTGCGGTGGAAGGCGGAAGCTGGCATGTGCGCGTGTCGCTGGCCCAGGTCGGGCAATGGTTGCGCGGGCTAGGTCGCCTGCCGGATGGCTTCAGCGTGCCCGACCAGCACATCGACGAGATTTCGGACCTGCTCGAAGTGCAGGAGTCGGGCTTCGGCGAGTTGACCGTGGTGCGTCACGCGGCCCGGTTATCGGCAACGCCGGCATATTGGGCGTTGCCTTCCGAACCACTCGGTACCCACGCGGCCGAGTGGCTGCCGCGCTAGTAGAGGTTATTGCGCAGGCGGTCCGGGAGTTCGCGATCGTAGGTGGCGGCGTCGATCGCATTCTGGCTCAGCGTTGCGACGATCGTGCCATTGCTCGGCAGCGCCTCGCGTGAAATCTGCGCGTCGGCGGACCACAGGTGCGATCGCATCAGCGCGCGGGCGCACTGGAAGAATACCGAGTGGATTGCGATGACGAGCACCGAGGTCGGCGCTTTGTCCTGCACCACGCAGCGGGCGATCAGGTCCGGATCCGTGGAGATCTTTGCGGTCCCGCTGACACGCAGTGTTTCGTTGACGCCCGGAATCAGGAACAGCAGTCCCACGCGCGGGTCGGCAATGATATTGCGCAGGCTGTCGATGCGATTGTTCCCGCGACGGTCCGGCAGCAACAACGTGCGATCGTCGAGCACATGCACGAATCCAGGCGCGTCGCCGCGTGGGGAGCAGTCGCCTCCCTTGCCGCTGGCCGTCGAGAGTAGGCAGAACGGTGACGCCTCCACAAAGGCTCGGTAATGCGGGTGGAGGTAGTCCACCTCCTTGGCAAGCGATGCCCCTGACGGTTCGGCGTACAACGATTCGAGATCGGCAAGTGTGGCAATGTCGTGCGATGGCATGGCAGAGTCCTTGTCAGAGTGTCACGGTGCCGCGACCGAGTTCGATTACGCGGCCGCCCACGCGAATCGCGCCCTCGGTGGTCACGTTCAGGTCCAGCCGGCAGCGGCGATCGACGAACTCGCCCTGGTCCACCTCGTAGCTGGCGGGCAACTGGTGGCCCGTTGCCACCAGCCATCCGCCCAGGTTGGCGCAAGCGGAGCCGGTGCCTGGGTCTTCCGCTACTCCGCCGCCTTGCTTGGTGAAGAAATACCGCACGAGTGCCTTGCCTGGCTGTTCCGGGTCGAATGCAAAGACATAGGCGGTCTTGCGGCCCAGGCTGCTTTGCGGCCAGCGATCGAGCCGGCTGCTGTCCGGTTGTGCGCGACGTACTGCGTCGGGCGTCTTCACGGGGACCAGCAATTGGTCGGCGCCGGTGTCGACCCACATCGGTGATCCGGCAAGATCGTCCATGGTCAGGCCCAGCAACGATGCCATCTCGGCATCCGGCAGGCCCGCTGGGGCGGTCTTCGGCGCGCCCGCGTGCGGCGCGGTCAGTGTCCAGCGGTCACCCTTGGCCGTGACCGGGACCACGCCGGCCTTGAATTCGAGCGAAAGCGCGTCGCCCGTTTTCATCAGGTCCCGCACGACGTGCGCCGTGCCAAGCGTCGGATGGCCTGCGAAGCGCATCTCGTATCCCGGCGTGAATATGCGTACGGCGGCGTTGGCGTTGTCGGATGGGAGCACGAAGGTGGTCTCCGACAGGTTGAACTGCAGGGCCAGCGCCTGCATGGTCGCGTCATCGAGTCCGCGCGCGTCCTCGAACACACACAGGGGATTGCCGCCGAAGGTGGACTCGGCGAATACGTTGACGATTCGGTAGGCAAAAGTAGGCATGGGGGCGGCTTTCCAGAAATCAGCGACTCGGCAAGTGTACGGGAGCCTCCACGCCATGCCATGCACAGTTTCACGCGAATGCAGCGGAACAGTTGCAGCCCGGGACCTGATGCAAGCAGCGTGCGCATTCAAGCAAATTGCGATTGGCGCGTTCTGCATCGATATCGCCCATGCCGTCGCGATCGAGCGCTTCCTGAGCCTGCCGGTGTATTGAGTACTAAGCGTGGCAATCCCGGAATGAAAATAGGCGCCATGGGTTTCCCCATGGCGCCTCGCAGGACTTCTACTACGTACTACCTACAGCGGTACAACTAAACCTCTGCCTCAGAAGCCCACGGCCTGACCGTCGCGGCGGCTGTCGCTGGCGGCCACATAGCCTTGCTCGGCATCGTCCGACAAACGCCAGATGAACTGGCCGGAGCCGAAGTCCATATACGGGTCTTCCACGGATTTGAGCTTGTGGCCGCGCTCCTTGAGCCCGGCCACGGTGTTCGGGTCCATGGTGCCTTCAACGTCCAGCGTGAAGTCGCGGTTGACCTTCCAGCGCGGTGCGCAGCAGGCAGCCTGCGGTTGCTGGTTGTAATCGAGCATGCGCACAACGGTTTGCAGATGACCTTGCGGTTGCATATCACCGCCCATGACGCCGAAGCTCATCACCGGCTTGCCTTGCTTGGTCAGGAAGGCCGGGATAATCGTGTGGAACGGGCGCTTGCCGCCTTCCACCACGTTGGCCGACTTCGGATCCATCGAGAATCCAACGCCACGGTTCTGCAGGCTGATGCCGGTGCCCGGCACCACGACGCCGGAACCGAAGCCCATGTAGTTCGACTGGATGAACGAGATCATCATGCCGTTCTCGTCTGCCGCGGTCAGGTAGATCGTGCCGCCCGTGCGGGGCATGCCGAAGTTGAAATGCGTCGCGCGTTGCATGTCGATCAGCTTGGCGCGGGACTTCAGGTAGGCCTCGTCCAACATCTGCTCGGGCGTGACCTCCATGCTGCGCGGATCGGCCACGTAGCGGTACAGGTCCGCGAAGGCAAGCTTCATCGCCTCGATCTGCAGGTGCTGCGAGTCGACCGAATCCACCGGCAGCGAGCCGACGTCGAACTGATCGAGGATACCCAGCGCCATCAGCGCGGCAATGCCCTGGCCGTTCGGCGGAATCTCGTGCACTTCGTAGCCACGGTAGGACTTGCTGATCGGCGTGACCCACTCGGGGCGGTAGTTGCGCAGATCGTCGAGCGTCATCGCGCCACCGCATGCCTTGCTGAACGCGGCGATCTTCTCGGCGATTTCGCCTTCATAGTACGCACGGCCGCCAGTGGCGCCGATCTTGCGCAGCGTGTCTGCGGCATCCTTGAACAAGAACTTCTCGCCGACAGCCGGCGCGCGGCCATTCGGCATGAACGTGTCGGCAAAGCCGGGCTGGCTCTTGAGGTCCGGCACGGCGGCGGCCCACTTGTGCGCAACCACCGGCGGCACTGCATAGCCACGTTCCGCGATCTCGATCGCGGGTTCCATCAGGTCTTCGAACGGCAGCTTGCCGAAGCGTTCGTGCAGCGCGGCCCAGCCGGCGATGACACCAGGCACGGTGACCGAATCCCAGCCACGGATCGGCCGGTTCGCAAGGCCGTTGCCATCGGCGCCGTACTTGTTCTTGAAGTAGTCCGGATTCCACGCGGCCGGTGCCACGCCCGACGAATTCAGGCCGTGCAGTTGCTTGCCGTCCCACAGGATCGCGAAGGCATCGCTGCCCAGGCCGCACGACACCGGTTCCACCAGCGTGATCGCCGCGGCGGCGGCAATCGCGGCGTCCACTGCGTTGCCACCCTTGAGCAGCATCCGCAGGCCGGCCTGGGCCGCCAGCGGATGCGAGGTCGACACAACGTTGCGCGCGAACAGCGGAATGCGCACGGTGGGGTAGGGGTTGGTCCAGTTGAAGTTCTGCATGGTGTCTCTCGCTATGCCTAGTGTTTTCTCTGCGCTCCCATCGCGCAGGAGAGCAGAGCAAAATTGGGGATCAAAGAATCAATCCACCTGGATCTTCCGATCCTTGATCAGCTTGCCCCAGCGGGCGCTGTCCTTCTTCACCATCGCGGCGAACTGCGCCGGCGTGCCGCCAACGGGCTCGGCGCCGAGCTTGGCCAGGCGATCCTTGACGTCCTGCGACTGGATGGCCTTGTTGAACTCGCTGTTCAGGCGGTTGACGATATCAGCCGGCAGGCCCTTGGGGCCATAGATGCCGAACCATGTGTCCGATTCGAATCCGGGCAGCCCCGATTCGTTGACCGTCGGCAGGTCCGGAGCCAGCGGCGAGCGCTTCATGCTGGTCACGGCCAGCCCTTTCAGCTTGCCGTCCTTCACGTGCGGCATGCCGGACACGATGCTGTCGAACAGGATCTGCACCTTGTTCGAGATCAGGTCAGGCACCGCCAGCGCCGTGCCACGGTATGGAATATGCGTGATGAACACGCCGGCCTGGGCCTTGAATGCTTCGGCGGTCAGATGCACGACCGTGCCGTTGCCACTCGATGCGTAGTTCAATTCGCCCGGATGCTTTTTCGCGTAGTCGATCAGTTCCTTGACGTTCTTCACCGGCAGCGAGTTCGGCACCACCAGCACGTTGGTGGCCGTGGCCACCTGGCCGATCGGCGTGAAGTCCGTCTCGGTGTTGTAGGGCAGATGGGTGTTGATGTACGGGCCGATCGAGTGCGTGCTGGTCGTGGCGATCAGCAGTGTGTAGCCGTCGGCGGGCGCCTTGGCCGCCATGTCCGAGCCGATCGCGCCGCCGGCGCCGGGCCGGTTGTCCACAACGATCTGCTGGCCCATGCTCGTGCCCACTTTCTGGGCAATGGCGCGCGCCAGCAGGTCAGTGGCACCGCTGGCCGGGAAGGGCACGATCAGCCGGATCGGCTTGCTGGGATAGTTCTCTGCGTGCGACGGGGCAGCAGCCAGGGTCAGGCTTGTGGCAAGGCCGACGCCAAACAGGCGAAGCCAGGTTTTCATTTCTCTTCTCCGGTGCGGATGGGTACGGCACATCTCTTCTGGCCAGCAACCCAAAATTATTCCGCGCTAGTCGACATAATGAAAGTTAATATTCCTTGCCTGATCCACAAGAAAAACTTGTGAATCGATCAAGGAGGCCAGCGACCCATATGCATTCAATGAGCACCCCATGAGCACAATTCGCTTTCTAAGGACCTTCGTAGCCGTGGCCGAGCATGGCTCGTTCGCTGCCGCCGCCGGTCAGGTGGCGCTGACCCAGGCGGCAGTGAGCCTGCAGATGCGCTCCCTGGAGGAGGAATTGCGGCGCGAACTGTTCGACCGCAGCGGACGCGTGGCCGTGCTCAATGCCGATGGCCGGGAATTGCTGCCCATGGCGCGGCGGCTGCTGGATCTCTATGAGGAGATGCGGCTGCCACTTTCAGGGTCCGATGCGATGGCGGGGGCCGTGGCGGTCGGCGCGGTGGTGTCGGTGATGGGTGGGCTGTCACATGTCGTGGCGCGGCTCAAGCGCACGCACGCGGCGCTTGATGTCCGGCTCATCGGCGCGAAGTCGATCGAACTGGCGACGATGGTGGAGGGCGGCGAGCTCGATGCGGCGTTTCTGGTCGAAGGCATGGCGCGCCCATCCGGGGTGCTGCGCTGGACACCCCTCTATGACGAGCCGCTGGTGGCCATCGCGTCGCGGGGCAGCGACGGCGATACGGCGCGTCAGGCGCTGGCGGCCAACCCGTTCCTGCGGTTCGATCGCACCCAGCGTACTGGCGTGCTGGTGGAGCGCGCGCTCCGCCGCGCGCATCTGCGCACCAACGAGTTTCTCGAACTGAATTCGATCGAGGCCTTGGTGGAACTCGTGCGTCAGGAGGTGGGGGTGACCGTGGTGCCGCTGCTAAAACGTGCCCGCTGGCAGGAAGACGAGGCGCTGCGCATCCTGCCGTTGCAGGCCGATGGCGAGCCAATGGTCCGCACCATCGGCATGCTGGAGCGGCGCGATCACGGCCGCGCGCACGTGACCGAGGCGATCCGCGCTGCGTGTGCCGAGTTGTTCGCGGCCTGAACGTCGCCTGAATTCCCCCTGAACGCCGCATTGCTGCGGTGCCGGAATGAAAAAAGGGCGCCGCAATGGGCGCCCTTCCTTTACAGCGGAAGCTGAGACCGGAGGCCTTACTCTTCCTGGAATGCTTCTTCGCGCTTGGCCTTGATCGACGGCATGGCCACGATCAGCACCAGCACTGCCGCGCCGATCAGCAGACCCAGCGACAGCGGGCGCGTCACGAACACGCTGAAGTCACCACGCGACAGCAGCAGCGAGCGGCGGAAGTTCTCTTCCATCATCGGTCCGAGCACGAAGCCCAGCAGCAGCGGTGCGGGTTCGCACTTCAGCTTGATGAACAGGTAGCCGATCACGCCGAAGGCCGCGGTCTGGAACACGTCGAACGTGGTGTTCTGGACCGAGTACACGCCGATGCAGCAGAACGTCAGGATCGCCGGGAACAGGAAGCGGTACGGCACCTTGAGCAGCTTCACCCACACGCCGATCATCGGCAGGTTCAGGATGATCAGCATGAAGTTGCCAATCCACATCGAGGCGATCAGGCCCCAGAACAGCGCGGGGTTGCTGCTCATCACCTGCGGACCAGGCTGGATGTTGTGGATCGTCATCGCACCGACCATCAGCGCCATCACGGCGTTGGGCGGAATGCCCAGCGTCAGCAGCGGGATGAACGAGGTCTGGGCAGCGGCGTTGTTGGCCGATTCCGGACCCGCCACGCCTTCGATCGCACCCTTGCCGAACTCGTGCGAGAACTTCGACGTCTTCTTTTCCAGCGAGTAGGCCGCGAACGAAGCCAGCGCGGCACCGCCACCCGGCAGGATACCCAGTGCCGAACCCAGCGCCGTGCCACGCAGCACCGCCGGAATCATGCGCTTGAAGTCTTCCTTGGTCGGGAACAGGTTCGTCACGCTGTCCGTGAAGGTTTCGCGGGCTTCCTTTTGCTCCAGGTTCGCAATGATTTCCGCGAAGCCGAACACACCCATTGCCACCGACACGAAGTTCAGGCCGTCGGTCAGTTCAGGCACGTCGAACGAGAAGCGCGCAGCGCCCGAGTTCACGTCGGTACCGACCAGACCCAGCAACAGGCCCAGCACGATCATCGCCACGGCCTTCGACAGCGAGCCCGAAGCCAGCACCACGGCGCCGATCAGACCCAGCACCATCAGCGAGAAGTACTCGGCGGGACCGAACTTGAACGCCAGTTCCGACAGCGGCGCGGCAAACGCGGCCAGGATCAGGGTAGCCACGCAGCCAGCGAAGAACGAGCCGAGACCGGCGGTAGCCAGTGCCACACCGGCACGGCCACGACGCGCCATCTGGTAGCCGTCGATCGTGGTCACCACTGATGATGATTCACCAGGCAGGTTCACCAGAATGGCGGTGGTCGACCCACCGTACTGCGCGCCGTAGTAGATACCGGCCAGCATGATCAGCGCAGCCACCGGCGGCAGCGTGTACGTCACCGGCAGCAGCATGGCGATGGTGGCCAGAGGCCCGAGGCCCGGCAGCACACCAATCAGCGTCCCGAGCACGCAGCCCAGGAATGCGTAGGCGAGGTTTTGCAGTGACAGGGCGGTTGCAAAGCCCAGTCCGAGGTTGTCTAACAGTTCCATGAGGCCCGTCTCCTTAGCTTGCCAGGAAAGCCGGCCACACCGGCATCTGCAGGTTGATGCCGTACACGAAGGCGCCCATGCTGATCAGCACGAGGATGATCGCGTTCAGAACGGCACCCTTCCAGCTGAATTCATGGCTGGCCATCGAGGAAACCAGCACCAGCACCACGACCGACAGCACCATGCCGAGCGGCTTGAGCAGCAGGCCGAACAGCACGACCGCACCCAGGATCCACAGCAGGATCTTGATATCCCAGCGTTCCAGGCTGTCTTGCGCCGCCTTGGACGACAGCGAACCCCACAGTACCAGCGCGCCCAGCAGGGCGAGCACGATGCCGAGCCAGAACGGGAAGTACCCCGGTCCCATCTTGGCGGCTGTTCCCATGGAATAGCCACGGGCGACGAAGGAAAAGCCCAGACCGACCAGAATGAACATCAGGCCGGAGGCAAAGTCCTTTTGGCTGCGTATGCGCAAAATGATTCTCCTCGATTGACTTGCTTGAACTTGACGCGACGTGCCGGAAAACCGGCCTGTCAACTGGGTCGCGGGTGCACGTCACCCACGGCCCTGCGACACTCCCCGTCGCGGGCAGGGTGGAAGTTAAAAGTGCATCCTTTCAGCTACCTTTCATATGTCTGCATTTGGGTGCATCCTCAGGGTATGTCCCTAGGCATACGTCCGAAAGCTGTTCGAAAGGCGGACGTAAGTCGTTGACGATGCAAGGGAAATCACGAGGAGAACGGGAGATTGGACGTCTGGCAGCGGGGCGTGGAGCCGGCCTCGGCGTGCACTATCATCGACAGAACCGGTCGGTATATCGACGGTAAGACGGTACGGGGAGCCACGGGATGGAAAGCATTGACCACGCCATTCTGCTCGGTGCCGTCGTGATGACGGCGGGCATCCTGCTTGGGGTTTTCTCGTCGCGCTTCGGTGTCCCGTTCCTGCTGGTCTTCCTGGGCGTCGGCATGGCGGCCGGGGTCGACGGCCCCGGTGGCATCCGCTTCTCCAACACCTGGCTCAGCTTCCTGGTGGGCAATATCGCGCTGGCCGTGATCCTGCTCGATGGGGGGTTGCGCACGCGCCTTGCCACCTTCCGCGTGGCGCTGCGGCCGTCCTTGTCCCTGGCCACGCTGGGGGTGGTCATCACGGCGGTGCTGGTCGGCGCGTTTGCTTCCTGGTTGCTCGGGATCGACTGGAAGCTCGGGCTGTTGCTAGGCGCCATCGTAGGCTCTACCGATGCCGCCGCCGTCTTCTCCCTGCTCAACGGTAGCGGTGTGCGGCTCACGGAGCGCGTGGCCAGCGTGCTCGAGATCGAGTCGGGTATCAACGATCCCATGGCGATCTTCCTGACCCTGACGTTGATCGAGTGGATCACCTCGCCGCAGGGGCTGTCGCCCGGCGCGCTTGTGACGCGGCTGGTCGTGCAGTTCGGGGTGGGCGGGATACTTGGCGCGGCGCTGGGCTACTGCCTGGCCAACGTGATGGAGCGCGTCAACGTGGCCGAGGGCCTGCAGGCCATTCTGGTCTGTTCGGGCGGCTGCATGGTCTGGGCGATCGTGCAGACTGCCGGCGGCAGTGGCTTCCTGGCGGTCTACCTGACCGGGATGATCGTCGGCAACCGGGAACACGCGGTCGGCGGCGACACGATGCGGGCGATGGATGGCATGGCCTGGTTGGCGCAGTCGGCGATGTTCCTGCTGCTTGGGCTGCTGGTGTCTCCGCACCGGATCTGGGACATCGCGCTGCCCGCCGCGGCCGTGGCGTTGTTTCTGATGTGCGTGGCGCGGCCCGTAGCCGTCTGGATCTCGTTGCTGCCGTTCCGGTTCAACGCGCGCGAGAAGGGTTTCGTGGCGTGGATGGGGTTGCGCGGCGCGGTGCCGATCGTGCTGTCGTTGTTCCCGATGCTGCAGGGCATGAAGGATTCGGGGTTGCTGTTTCGCGTGGCGTTCGCGGTGGTGCTGGCCAGCCTGCTGTGCCAGGGCACCACGGTCGCCCTGGCTGCACGGCTGGCGCGCGTGCTGCGGCCGCTCTACAACGAACCGCTATCGCGTGAGCGGATGCGCGGCACCCAGGCGCCAGCACTGGAGTTGATGCAGTTCGAGGTGGCCGCTAATTCACCGGTGGACAGCTTGCGCGCGGACCAACTCGAATTGCCAATGCGCAGCCGCCTGATGACCGTGGCGCGTGACGGGGCGCTGGTGCCGCTCGACCGCGCCATCCTGCGTGCTGGCGATACCGTCTCGGTGCTGGCGCCTGGCGGTGTTCTGCCGGTGCTTTCTCGCCTGTTCCTGACGTCAGGACCCCCGCCTGCCTGGGACCAGGTGACCTACGATTTTCTGCTTGCCGGACAGGCGAGTCTGGCCGATGTCGCCGCGCTCTATGGCACCCGGGCGCTGCTGCCGCACGAGCAGTTGAGCACGCTCGAACAGGCGATGCTGGCAGTGTTCCGGTCGCCGCCGGTAGAGGGGGATGCGCTGGAGATTGCCGGCTTGCGGCTGACGGTGACCCGCATGGACGGGCCCCGCATCGTGCAGGTGGGATTGCTGCTGCCGCGCCCGGTGGCGGCGGGCGCTGGCGATGGCACTAACCATCGCAGGCGCCGGCGTCACCGGGCACGGCCGGGGCTGGACCGGGTCAGTCGACCTTCGCGCCGGAAACCTTGACGATCTGGCTGTACTTCTTCAGTTCGCGCTGGATCAGGGTGGCGAACTGGTCAGGCGTGGTCGGCGCCGGCTGCGCGCCAATGCGTGCCAGCTTCGCCTTCATGTCGTCGGTCTTCAGGATCGCCACGATGTCGCGATTGAGCCGATCGACAATGTCGCGCGGGGTGCCGGCCGGTGCGAGCACGCCGAACCACGTGGAGATATCGAAGTTCTCCAGGCCCAGTCCCTTGCCGGCTTCGGCAATCGTCGGCAGTTCCGGGAATGCAGCCGCACGGCTGGCCGTGGTGACCGCGAACGCCTTGAGCTTGCCCGCCTTGATGTTGGCCGACGCCGACGCGAGGTTGTCGAAGATCAGGTCGGTTTGGCCCGACAGCACCGACATTTGCGCGGGCGCCGCGCCGTTGTACGGGATATGGACCATGCTGACATGCGCCATGCTCTTGAACAGCTCGCCCGACAGGTGTCCGGCGCTGCCGTTGCCACCCGACGCGTAGTCGAGCTTGCCCGGATGCTTACGCGCGTATTCGACCAGATCGCGCACGGTATTGATGTGCAGTTCGGCGGCCTTGCCAGGGTGCATCACGAGCACGTTCGGCACGTCGGCCACGAGCGTGATCGGCGTGAAATCCTTGACCGGGTCATACGGCATCTTGGCGAACAGCGTCGGATTGATCGCATGGGTGGCCACTGCGCCCATCACGATCGTGTAGCCGTCGGCGGGCTGCTTGGCCACGAAGTCCGCGCCAAGATTTCCGCCCGCGCCGGGCCGGTTCTCCACCACCACGGGCTGACCGAGGCTATCGCGCAGCTTTTCGCCGATGGCGCGCGCTACGGTGTCGAGCGGGCCGCCGGCCGGGTAGGGCACGACGAAGCGGATCGGCTTGGTGGGCCAGTTGCTGGCGGCGCTGGCCGGTGCGGCAAAGGCCAGCGTGGCGGCCATTGCGGCGCCCATCGCGGCGGAGAGCAGGGTCTTCAACATAAGTCAGTGGATGAATGGAGGAAAGCGGGAGGAAAGCGGATGGCCAGCGCGGGTGCGACTGGCCGGAGGCCGCGGCAGGACGCGGCCCGTCGAGGTGTCAGTGGATGCCGATGCCGCGCGCCATCATCACCGCGCAAAGCGGTAGCAGGATGAACGCGTGCGCTTCGATCATGACCCAGCGGCGCACCTTCTTGATTTCGGCCGGGGTCGGCACGAACTCGGGCAGCTTCAGCGACTGCTTGCGCCACCGCGCAAAGGCAAACGTCGGTGGCAGCGTGGCCAGCGCGATCAGCACGAACACGGTGATCTTGGCGTGGAACCACGGGTTGTGCAGATAGAAGTCCACACCCTTGGCGCCATAGAACAGGCGCAACAGCCCGGTGGCCAGCACCACCATCGCCGACAGGAAATAGAAGAAGTCGTATTGGGACAGGCGGCGCACGGCGGAAGGCGGCATGTCCGGGCGCAGCACGACGGCCTCGGCGGCCATCAGCGTGACAAGGACGAAAATCGCCGTGAAGTGCAGGAACGCGAGCAAGGCGTCGGTCAGCATGCATTCTCCTCAGGGTTGGGGAAACGTCATGATCACCGGCTGCGCGCACCCGCCGGAGCGGGTGCGGTCAAGTCAATGGCGAAAAGCGTGGGCGGGGCAGGTCAGACCACGCCCTTGTTGCGCAGGGCGGCGATGTGTTCGGCACTGTAGCCGAGTGTCTCGCCAAGCACCACATCCGTGTGCTCCCCAAGCAACGGCGGATGGCGCAGCGCCTCGGTCGGCGTGGCGCTCATCTTCATCGGGCTGCCCACCAGCTTGACCGTGCCGGCCGAGGGGTGGGGCAGGTCCACGCGCAGGCCACGCGCCACCACCTGCTCGTTCTCGAAGACCTCGTCGAGCGTGTTGATCGGCCCGCATGGCACGCTGGCACGCTCGAGGTCCAGAATCCACTGTTCACGCGTGCGCGGCGCCACCATCTCGGCCAGGATCGGTACCAGCACGTCTCGGTGCGCCACGCGCTGCGGATTGGTGGCGAAGCGCGGGTCGTCGGCCAACTCGGGGCGGCCGCCGGCGGTGACGAACTTGCGGAACTGGCCGTCGTTGCCCACCGCGACGATGAGCCATCCATCGGCGGCCTGGAACGTCTGATAAGGGACGATGTTCGGGTGCGCGTTGCCCCAGCGCTTCGGCGGGACGCCGCTGGCCAGGTAGTTGGTGTTCATGTTCGCCAGCATCGACACCTGCACGTCCAGCAGCGCCATGTCGATGTACTGGCCTTCGCCGGTACGGTCGCGGTGGGCCAGCGCGGCCAGCACGGCGATGGTGGCGTACTGGCCCGTCATGAGGTCGGAGATCGCCACGCCGGCTTTCTGCGGGCCGCCTCCGGGCAGGTCATCGCGCTCGCCCGTGATGCTCATGAAGCCACCCATGCCCTGGATGATGAAATCGTAGCCCGGGCGCTGGGCGTAGGGGCCGGTCTGTCCGAAGCCGGTGACCGAGCAGTAGATCAGGTCCGGCTTGATCGCTTTGAGCGATTCATAATCGAGGCCATACTTCTTGAGTTGTCCGACCTTGTAGTTTTCGAGCACCACATCGCTCTGCGCGGCCAGGTCGCGCACGAGTTGCTGCCCTTCCGGCGTGCTGATGTCGCACGTCACCGAACGCTTGTTGCGGTTGGCCGCCAGGTAGTAGGCGGCCTCGGCCGTGTCTTCACCCTCGGGGGTCTTGAGCCAGGGCGGGCCCCAGATGCGCGTGTCGTCACCGGCGCCTGGGCGCTCGATCTTGATCACGTCGGCGCCGAAATCGGCAAGATTCTGGGCGCACCACGGGCCCGCGAGCACGCGGGTCAGGTCGAGGACGCGAAGATGGCTTAAAGCTCCCATGGCGATGGCGGCAGGCAGGTTCGAAAGAGCCAGCACTCTATCACCGGGGCAGTCGGGCGATGTCCCTGCGCGGAATCCCGAGGGACGATCCTTGGGCGATAATCGGACAGCCGTCTGCCTGCCAGGGCGCTTGCCGACGGACACCTGCCCACCACTGCCCCGGGACGGGCCTTCCCCGTATAATCAACGGTTTGCAAATCCAACCTGACTGACTGCGCCGTGCCTCGACGCCGGCTGCGCCCGCACAACATGAAAGTCTCCGACATTCGCAGCAAGTTCCTTCAGTTCTTCGAGTCGAAGGGCCACACGGTGGTCCGCTCGTCCAGCCTGGTGCCGGCGAACGACCCGACGCTGCTGTTTACCAATTCGGGCATGGTGCAGTTCAAGGACGTGTTCCTCGGCACTGACAAGCGTCCCTACGTGCGAGCCACGTCATCGCAGCGCTCGGTGCGCGCCGGCGGCAAGCACAACGACCTCGAGAATGTGGGTTACACGGCACGTCACCACACGTTCTTCGAAATGCTGGGCAATTTCTCGTTCGGCGACTACTTCAAGCGCGAGGCCATCCAGTACGCGTGGGAACTGCTGACCAAGGTCTACCAGCTCCCCGCCGATAAGCTCTGGGTCACGGTCTACGCCGAGGACGACGAGGCTTACGACATCTGGGCCAAGGAAGTGGGCGTGCCGGCCGACCGCATCGTGCGCATCGGCGACAACAAGGGCGCGCGCTACGCGTCGGACAACTTCTGGCAGATGGCCGACACCGGCCCGTGCGGCCCGTGCTCGGAAATCTTCTACGACCACGGCCCGGATGTGTGGGGCGGCCCCCCGGGATCGCCGGAAGAAGACGGCGACCGCTACATCGAGATCTGGAACCTGGTGTTCATGCAGTTCAACCGCGACGAGCAGGGCACCATGACGCCGCTGCCCAAGCCGTGCGTGGACACCGGCATGGGCCTGGAGCGTATTGCCGCCGTGCTGCAGCACGTGCACAGCAATTACGAGATCGATCTGTTCCAGGCACTGATCAAGGGTGCCGGCCGTGAAACGCATATCGCGGACCTGAACCAGAATTCGCTGAAGGTCATCGCCGACCACATCCGCGCCTGCTCGTTCCTGATCGTCGACGGCGTGATTCCGGGCAACGAAGGCCGTGGCTATGTGCTGCGCCGTATCGTGCGCCGCGCGATTCGTCATGGCTACAAGCTCGGTCAGAAGACGCCGTTCTTCCACAAGCTCGTGGGCGACCTCGTCGCGCAGATGGGCGAAGCCTATCCGGAACTGGCCGAAGCCCAGTCGCGCGTGGTGGAAGTGCTGAAGGCCGAGGAAGAGCGCTTCTTCGAAACCATCGAAAACGGCATGTCGATCCTCGACGCCGCCGTGGCGGACCTGAAGGCCAAGGGCGGCAAGGTGCTCGACGGCGAACTGGCGTTCAAGCTGCACGATACGTTCGGCTTCCCGCTCGACCTGACGCAGGACGTGGCGCGCGAGCAGGAGATCACGGTGGACGAAGCGGCGTTCGACGCCGCGATGACCCGCCAGCGCGAACAGGCCCGTGCGGCCGGCAAGTTCAAGATGGCCGCAGGCCTCGAATACTCGGGCGAGAAGACCGTGTTCCACGGCTACGACGCGCTCTCGATGGATGGCGTGCGTGTGACCGCGTTGTACGTTGATGGCGCATCGGTCGACACGATGCAGCCGGGCCAGAGCGGTGTAGTTGTGCTGGACAACACGCCGTTCTATGCCGAGTCGGGCGGTCAGGTGGGCGATCAGGGCACGCTGGTGTCGGGCCCGGCCGTGTTCGCCGTGGCGGATACCACCAAGATCCAGTCCGACGTGTTCGGTCATCAGGGCACGCTGGCCAATGGCGCGCTCAAGGTGGGCGATACCGTAGCGGCACAGGTTGACGCGGTCCGCCGCGCCCGCACCGTGCGCAACCACTCGGCTACCCACCTGATGCACAAGGCGCTGCGCGAAGTGCTGGGCACCCATGTGCAGCAGAAGGGCTCGCTGGTCGATCCGGACAAGACCCGCTTCGACTTCTCGCACAACGCGCCGCTGACCGACGCACAGATCCGTCAGATCGAAGAGATCGTCAACGCCGAGATCCTGAGCAATGCGCCGACCGTGGCGCAGGTCATGCCGTTCGACGACGCGGTCAAGAGCGGCGCGATGGCACTGTTCGGCGAGAAGTACGCTGACGATGTGCGTGTGCTGTCAATCGGTACCTCGAAGGAACTGTGCGGCGGCACGCACGTGACCCGCACCGGCGATATCGGCCTGTTCAAGATCGTCGTGGAAGCTGGCGTGGCCGCTGGCATCCGCCGCGTGGAGGCGATCACCGGCGACAACGCGCTGCACTACCTGCAATCGCTCGACGCCCGTCTCAACGAAGCCGCCGCCGCGCTGCGCGCGCAGCCTTCGGAGCTGGTGCCGCGCATCGGCCAGGTGCAGGACCAGGTTCGCGCGCTCGAGAAGGAACTGGAAAAGCTCAAGAGCAAGCTGGCTTCGTCGCAAGGCGATGAACTCGCCGCGCAGGCCGTGGACGTCAAGGGCCTGAAGGTGCTGGCTGCCCAGCTCGACGGCGCCGACGTGAAGACGCTGCGCGAAACGATGGACAAGCTCAAGGACAAGCTGCAGAGCGCGGCCATCGTGCTGGCGGCTGTGGCTGACGGCAAGGTGAGCCTGATCGCGGGTGTGACTGCCGACGCCACGTCGAAGGTCAAGGCCGGCGAACTGGTCAACTTCGTTGCCCAGCAAGTAGGCGGCAAGGGCGGTGGCCGTCCGGACATGGCCCAGGCAGGCGGCACCGATCCGGCAAATCTGCCGAAGGCGCTGGCTGGCGTGACGGAGTGGGTGTCGGCGAAGGTCTGATCCCCGTCGGCATCAATGAGAAAGGCCTCCCGTAACGGAAGGCCTTTCTCGAGAAATAAAAAACGGCTGCGTGAGCAGCCGTTTTTTATTGCGAAGTCGACAGATCAGGCGCGGCCGAGTTCGCCGTCCTTCAGTCGCCACAGGTTTAGCGGGTTGCTGTCCCGCACCGCTTGCGGCAGCAGGTCCGCCGGCACGTTCTGGTAGCACACCGGACGCAGGAACCGGTCGATCGCGCTAGCGCCTACCGAGGTTGTGCGCGTGTCCGACGTGGCCGGGAACGGGCCACCGTGGACCATCGCGAACGACACTTCCACGCCGGTCGGGAAGCCATTGAACAGCACACGACCGACCTTGCGCTCCAGCGCGGGGAGCAAGCGGGCCGCCAGTGCGTGGTCGCCGGCATCCGCCTGCACCGTGGCGGTGAGCTGGCCTTCCAGGATGCGCGTCACGGCTAGCAGCGTCTCGGCATCCTTGCAGGTGACCAGTACCGTGGACGGGCCGAAGACTTCGACGTGCATGCGGTGGTCGGCAATGAACTGCTCCGCCGAGGTCTCGAAGAATACCGGGCGCGCCTGGTTCGGGCCCGTCGCATCCAGTCCGCAGGCCGCACGCGAGAGCCCGGCGATATCGGAGAGTTGCGTGACGCCACGTTCGAACGCCTGGTGGATGCCAGGCGTCAGCATGGTGGCGGCGGGTTTGCCGGTCAGCGCGGCCAGAGCAGTCGCGCGGAATGCCTCGAGGGCCGGACCTTCGATGGCCAGCAGCAAGCCGGGGTTCGTGCAGAACTGGCCGACGCCGAGCACCAGCGAGTCGATCAGGTCGCGGGCAATCTGTTCGCCGCGCGCGGCCAAGGCTTCGGGCAGCAGGTATACGGGGTTGATGCTGCTCATCTCGGCATAGACCGGGATCGGCTGCGGGCGCGTGTTAGCCACGTTCATCAGGGCCAGCCCGCCGGTGCGCGATCCGGTGAACCCGACCGCCTGGATGGCAGGGTGGGCAACCAGCGCCGTGCCGATCGCATTACCTACACCCATTACGAGCGAGAACACGCCTTCAGGCAGACCGCTGTCGGCCACGGCCTTCTGGATGGCGCGGCCAACCAGTTCGGACGTGCCGGGGTGAGCGGGGTGGGCCTTGGCAACCACCGGACAACCGGCGGCCAGCGCGGACGCCGTGTCGCCGCCAGCCACCGAGAACGCCAGCGGGAAGTTGCTGGCGCCGAACACGGCCACGGGACCGACCGCGATCTTCTGCATCCGCAGGTCGGGGCGCGGCGGGGTGCGCTCGGGCAGGGCGCTGTCGAGCGTGGCATCCTGCCAGCGGCCGTCGCGCAGCACCCGGGCGAACAGGCGCAATTGGCCGGTGGTTCGGCCGCGCTCGCCCTGGAGGCGGGCGAGCGGCAGCGCCGTTTCGGCGTGCGCGCGCTGGATCAGTTCGTCGCCAATGGCTTCGATGGCGTCGGCAATCGACTCCAGGAACTGGGCACGTTGTTCGGGCGTGGTGGCGCGATAGGCATCGAACGCCGCCTCCGCCAGCACGCAGGCGCGCTCGACGTCGTTGGCATTGCCGCTGTGGAATGCCGGTTCGAGTTGCTCGCCGGTGGCCGGGTTGATTCCGTAAAACGTCTCTTCTGTGCCGCGCACGGCGCTCGCGCCGATCAGCATTTCGCCGGTAATCGTCATGATCTTGGGTCCTGCGGGTGAGGAGGGATTGGCATGGCGGCCAGCGTGGCCGTCACATCAGATTGGAAGTGATTTTGTCGTAAGACATCATATGACATGGCGCGGCATGCCGCAACCGCGTCGCCCGTAGGGATTCCCCCGCGGGCAACATATAGCGGGCGTGCCTTAGGCCGCCGATCCCGCCATTGCAGATGCCTTGCGCAAACGCTCCCGGCTATTGGTCAGGTGCATCCGCATGGCAGCCTTGGCGGCTTCCGGGTCGCGTCGCTCGATGGCGTCGTAGATGCTTTCGTGCTCGAAATTCACGCGTTCCAGATACTGCTCGCGCTCGGGCTGACTGACTTGCAGGCGGCTGCGCGGGATCACCATCGTGCCGAGGTGGCCCATGATGTCCGTGAAGTATCGGTTGCCCGTGGCGCGTGCGATAGACAGATGAAACTCGAAATCGGCACCTACCGCATCGCTGCCCTCCAGCGCGCTGTGCTTGATGTCGTCGAGTGCCCGGCGAATTGCCCGTAGTTGGTCGTCACTGCGGCGCGTGGCAGCCAGGCTGGCTGCTTCGGCTTCCAGGCTGACGCGGAATTCCAGCATTGCCAGCACATCCATCGCCGTGACAATGGCCGAAGGGTCGATGCGGAACGGCGATTGCGTTTCCGCGGGGCGATTCAGGACAAAAGTGCCGATGCCGTGGCGCGTTTCCACCATGCCGCTGGCCTGCAGCCGTGATAGCGCCTCGCGCACCACCGTGCGGCTCACGCCGAGCCTGGCCATGATTTCGGATTCGGTCGGGAGTTTGTCGCCCGGTTTGAGCTGGCCCTGCTGGATATTCTCGGTCAGGCTGCCGACCACCTCTTCGGCGAGCGTGCGGCCACGGCGGCGCAGGGGAGCGGGCGAAGTCAGCGGGGCATTGGACATGGCGGGCAGATATCTTGGATCTTGGCCAGTGGCGATCACTGGTTGTTGACCGTGTAGTGATGCGCTCATTATACTTCGTCATAAGTCATACGACGACCGATAACACACAGGTGCTTGCAGCTACCCTCACGTTGTGGCAGCGCCGGCCCGGAGACAACCGACATGAATGCCGCTTCCCTTCAAGGCGCCGCTGGTGCCACGCCTGTCGTCACTGAACTGACCGTTGTCCCCGTCGCCGGCCACGACAGCATGCTGATGAACTTGTCGGGGGCGCACGGCCCGTACTTCACCCGCAACATCGTGATCCTGCGCGACAGCGCAGGCAATACCGGCGTTGGCGAAGTGCCGGGCGGCGAGGGCATTCGCAAGACGCTCGAGGACGCGCGCCCGCTCGTGGTTGGTCAACCGATCGGCCAGTACCAGGCGATGCTGAACAAGGTTCGAGCCACGTTCGCGAGCCGCGATGCCGGGGGACGTGGTCTGCAGACCTTCGACCTGCGCATCACGATCCATGCCGTGACGGCGCTTGAAGCCGCGCTGCTCGATCTGCTCGGCAAGCACCTCCAGGTGCCCGTGGCGGCCCTGCTCGGCGAAGGCCAGCAGCGCGACGCGGTGGAGATGCTGGGCTACCTGTTCTACGTCGGTGATCGCCAGCGTACGACGCTTGACTATCGCACCGAGCCCGATGCGGACAACGAATGGTTCCGCCTGCGCAATGAAGTGGCGATGGATGCGAAAGGCGTGGTGCGACTGGCCGAGGCCGCGTACGAGCGCTACGGCTTCAACGATTTCAAGCTCAAGGGTGGCGTGCTGAGCGGTGACGAGGAAATGGAGGCGATCCTCGCGCTGCATGAGCGTTTTCCGAAAGCACGCGTCACGCTCGACCCGAACGGCGGCTGGCTGCTGGCCGATGCGATCCGCCTCTGCCGCGACAAGCATGGCGTGCTGGCCTATGCGGAGGACCCCTGTGGCGCCGAGGACGGCTACTCGGGCCGCGAGATCATGGCCGAGTTCCGCACTGCCACCGGACTACCTACGGCCACCAACATGATCGCCACCGACTGGCGTCAGATGGGTCATGCGGTGCGCCTGCATTCGGTCGACATTCCGCTGGCCGATCCGCACTTCTGGACCATGCAGGGCTCGGTCCGCGTGGCGCAGATGTGCGCGGAGTGGGGGCTGACCTGGGGCTCGCACTCGAACAATCACTTCGATATTTCGTTGGCCATGTTCACGCATGTGGCCGCCGCCGCGCCGGGCCGCGTGACGGCAATCGACACGCACTGGATCTGGCAGGACGGTGAGCACCTGACACGCAACCCGCTCAGGATCGAAGGTGGCCTGGTGCAGGTACCGAAGACTCCTGGTCTGGGCGTGGAGCTGGATATGGATGCGCTCGCGCGCGCCAACCGCCTCTATCAGGAAAAGGGACTCGGCGCGCGCGACGATGCGATCGCGATGCAGTTCCTGATCCCGGGCTGGAAGTTCAACAACAAGATGCCCTGCATGGTGCGCTGACGGGCCATGCCGCGTGGCGGGGGCAGTGGGTGTTTCGCCACGACAGACAGATAACAACAAGCCAAACGCTTTTCGTCAAAGCAGGAGACAAACGATGTTCCAGACACTCTCGCCCATTGCGGCGCAAGGGGGCACGCGGCGCGTGTCCCACCTCTCCACGTTGCTGCGCCGCTGCCTTGGTGTGGCCATCGCATTGGCCGCCGGGGCGACCGTAAGCACCACCGCGCTGGCTAACACCACCGGGACCACCGCGTGGCCGCAGAAGGCCGTTACGGTGGTCGTGCCGTTCCCGGCTGGCGGTTCCACCGACACCATCGCGCGGATGCTGGCGGCCCCGCTCAACGAGAAGCTTGGTCAGCCGTTCGTGATCGACAACCGGCCGGGGGCTACCGGCGCGATCGGCGCGACGTTCGTCAAGCGCGCACCCGCTGATGGCTACACGATGATGGTGGCGTCGATCGGTGTCTATGCCGTCAATCCGTTCCTGCAGAAGAACCTGCAGTACGACCCGGCCAAGGACTTCGACCTGCTCACCGTGGCCGTGCGCGCGCCCAATGTGCTGGTCGCCAATCCGAACTTCCCGGCCAAGACGCTGCAAGAACTGGTGGCCTACATGAAGAAGAACCCGGGCAAGGTCAGCTTCGCCACGTCGGGGGCCGGTTCGTCCGACCATCTGACCGCGGCGCTGTTCTGGCAGAAGAGCGGCACGGATGGCTTGCATGTGCCGTACAAGGGCGGCGCGCCCGCGATCTCGGATCTGCTGGCCGGCCAGGTGGACGTGTCCTTCCAGAACATCAACGCGGTGCTTCAGCACATCCGCTCGGGCAAACTGCGCGCGCTGGCCGTAACGTCAGACAAGCGGTCGGCTGTGCTGCCGAACGTGCCGACCATGGCCGAGGGCGGCGTGAAGGACGTGGAGGTGTATTCGTGGCAGGGCGTGGCGGCGCCGAAGGGCCTGCCTGCCGATGTGAAATCGCGCCTGCATGGGGCCATCGTGACGGCACTCAAGGACGCGAAGATGCAGCAGAAGCTCAATGAGCAGGGCTTCGAGGTCGTGGGGAACTCTCCCGAGCAATTCGCGGAGTTCGAGACGCAGGAGCTCAAGCGGTGGAAGACCGTGATCGAGCAGGGCAAGATCACGGCCGAGTGATCGCCGTGTGCTTGCCGCACACGCCCGGCTCCGCAATTTGGGGGGGTCAATTCAGGTAGCTCCATGGAAGTGCTTGCCCCGCCTTGATGGCGGGGCTTTTTGCTTTCAGGCTTCGGTGTGCGGCCTGACATCGATGCAACCGTTTGTAAGTCTGTCATCGTGGTTTTGGCGCCTCCCGTTATGGGCACATAACTCTGGAGGATCGCCCCGATGTCTTCTCGTCTTTCACTTCCCGGCACTGTTCTGCTCTCGGCCGTTTGCGTTGCGGCCGCCGGCCTGAGCGGTTGTGTCGTCGAGCCGCAGCGTCATGTCGAGCGCGTCGAAGTGCAACACATTACCCAGGCACCGCCGGCGCCGATCGTCGAGGAGATTCCTCCGGCCCCATATGTCGACGCCTACTGGATTCCCGGACACTGGGCCTGGAAGGGCGGCCGCTATGCATGGAACGGCGGGCATTGGGAGCAGGCGCGCGTGAACATGGTGTACCAGCGCGCGCACTGGAGTGACGAGCATGGAGAATGGGTGTTCCATCCCGGGCGCTGGGTGGAGCTGGTGCAGCAGGCCCGTGTGGCGCCGATCGTCGTGAACGTGCCGCCGCCAATGCCACGCGTGGAAGTCATGCCGCCACCGCCCGGTCCAGGGCATGTCTGGATTGGCGGGTACTGGCGGTGGTCAGGCGGCCGGCATGAATGGGTCGCCGGCCAATGGGAAGCGCGGCGCGACAGCGCTTTCTGGGTGCCCGGGCACTGGTATCGCAACGGCGGCGGCTGGGCCTTCGCCGGGGGCGTCTGGCAACAGTATTGATTTGATGTAGCTTGAACCGCCCGGACCACGACGAGGTCCGGACGGGGACGCAGGAAGCCGTTCGGTGAAGGGCGCTGCGCGGCGTTGGATCTAGGCTCCAAATGTCTGCATATAAGGTCAACCAGAGTGCTTTATAGTTGACAATGTAAATGCGAATAATTTACATTTACAAGCCTGTGCTTCCTGCCGTCACTTGATTCAATCGCAAATGCGAACACCCGCCTGACAAGGGCCAAGGCCAGCGCCAGTTGTTCCGGTTGGCCGTGACCCGCCATTCCACGAGAGTGAAAACGTTCTCGCGTCCCACCCGGACGCGAGTGGGTATCCCTTTGCCTTGCAACACCGCATTCCCGCAATGAGGTGGCCGCGATCGAAGCTGGATCGCGGCCTGACTTCGACTGGCGCGGCAGCACTGAACGTCATTTCAAGTCATTCATGCTGGAGTCTTCCGTGCAGCAAAAAATCCTATCGAGTGCCATCCGCGTGCTGGTTTCTGGCGCGGCCTCAGCCGGTCTGGCAATCTCCGTGTCAGCTGTTCCGCTGGTCGTACATGCGCAAACCGCGCCTGAAGGTCAGAGTTCGGCTGGATCGGCCGACGACAGAAATGTGCTGCCGTCTGTCACGGTAACGGGCAAGGGTGTTCCAAACACCAATGACGCACCGACGGGGATCTCTCGTCTGCCGGAGACCATCAAGGAAACGCCCAAGACGATCAACGTCGTGCCCAAGGAGGTTATCGAGCAGCAGCAGGCCACTTCGCTCGAACAGATCCTGAAGAACGTGCCGGGCATTACGATTTCCACGGGTGAGGGCAACGGCGGGCAGAACGGCGACCAGTTCCGCATTCGCGGCCTTTCCGCCAAGGGCGACATCTATGTCGATGGTCTGCGAGACTTCGGCGCATACAAGCGCGACAGCTTCAACACCGAAAGCGTGGAAGTGATCAAGGGACCGTCGGGTGAGGCGTTCGGCGTGGGCAATATCGGTGGTCTGATCAACCAGTCGACCAAGCGGGCGAACCTGAACACGAGCACCAGCATCGACCAGGGCGTCGGGTCGGCGTCGACGTACCGCACGACGGTCGACAGCAATATCCGCCTGAATGATACGTCCGCCGTACGTATCAACGGCGTGTTCCAGAATGGCCGTGTCGCGGATCGCGACCATGTCGACGACGACCGCCGCGGTATCGCCATCGATTTCGGCACCGGCCTCGGCACCAGCACGGAATGGCACCTGAATTACTCCTACCTGCACCGTAGCGGCGCGCCGGATTTCGGTGTGCCGCTGGCGCAGGGTGCGGATGGCATCTTCCGTCCGCTGCCTGAGTACAACGTACCGGGTTACGCGTCGTCGACGTCCTACGTCCGCAATACCGACCGCGACATCACCGACGCCCATATCGTCTCGTCGTCGTTCATGAAACGACTCGACAACGGCATCACCATCAACAACGACACGCGTTTCAGCTTCTACGAGCGCGATTTCTCGTCAACCAACCCGGCGTCGCTCAACTACGCGAGCCTGCAGCGGTTGCTGGCGGGCGGCAACGTGAGTTTGTCGTACGGCGCGGGCGGCGGCTCCACCTATCTGCAGCGCGGCTGGGGCATTCAGAACGTGCTGAGCGCCAAGGGCGAGTTCCATACCGGTAGCTTCCGTCACAAGGCCATGGTCGGCCTGGATACGATCTACCAGCGTGACCATCGCGACATGGGCACGTGGACGGGCCGCATGAACAACCAGACCGTCATGAACCCGATTTTCTACAACAGCCCGGGGGCGACGGTCAGTTATGGTGGCACCACGCGCGATGCGAACTCGATCGACGTTGGCGTATTCGCCAACGACCGCGTCTGGTTCAACGACCAGTTCTCGTTGATGGGCAGCCTGCGCTGGGACTACTTCCGCAGCGAGTACTCGACCAACGCGTCCTCGGTCGGTGGCGTATCCGATTCGAAGAAGCTGAGCCCGGCTATCAGCGCGATCTGGGAGCCGACCAAGGACTACATGTTCTACACGTCGTTCTCGCGCACCTATCGTCCGGTCGGGACCGATATCGCGGTGGCGGTCGGCGGCGTGCAGTCCGAGGTGCCGCAGAACGGCGTCAACACCGAGCCAGAGCGTGCCGACACGATCGAAGTGGGCGCCAAGCTGGATTTCCTCGAAAAGCGCCTGGGCGTGACCGGTGCGATCTTCCAGACGAAGAAGTACAACGCGTACACGGTTGACCCGATCACCGGAGACATCACCAACGGTTTCTCGGATTCGGGTGAAGGCCGACGCATCCGCGGCGCGGAAATTGGCCTGAGCGGGCGGATTACGAACAACTGGTCGGCCACGATGGCATATGCCTACCTGGACGGCATCGTCACCTCGGCCACGGCGCCTACCTCGATTGGCAATGTCGCCCCAGGCGTCTCGCGCCACAATGTGACGCTCTGGACCAGCTATGACATTCCGCACACGATCCTGCCACTGCCGGGCCGGCTCACGGTGGGTGGTGGTCTCCAGTACGCCTCGGCCTATTGGGCGGACACGGCGAACACCGCGCGTATGCCCGATAACTTCTCGCTCGATGCGATGATCGGTTACAAGCAGGGCAAGTTTCGCGCGTCGCTCAATGCCTACAACCTGACGAATCGCCTGAACTATCAGTCGTCGTTCAACGTGGCGCGTGCCGTACCCACATCTGGGCGGACGTTCCTGTTTAACGTCGGCATGACGTTCTAACGCAAGTAGCGGGCTTTACGGAGCGGCTACCATACGCTTTCCGGCGTACGTGCGCCGCTCCGCCAAACCTTGAAGTGCCATGCTCATTCAGATACCCAATGTCCTCACGCCGGAGGAAGTCCGGTACTGCAGGCAACGGCTGGAAAGTTCGAACTGGGTCGACGGTCGCGTTACTGCGGGCGATCTCGCGGCCCAGTCCAAGCTCAATCTGCAGATTCCCGTCGATAGCGAGGTAGCACAGGAACTCGGCGAGTTCATCCTGACCGCGCTGGGTCGCAATGCCTCGTATCACTCCGCCGCGCTGCCTCTGCGCGTCTTGCCGCCGATGTTCAATCGCTATGAAGGCGGCATGACATTCGGCACGCACGTGGACAATGCCATCCGTACCGTGCCGGGCACCGGCGGGATGCGTATCCGCGCCGATGTCTCTAGCACGCTCTTCCTGACCGATCCCGACGAGTACGACGGCGGAGAACTCGTGATCAAGGACCTGTACGGTAGCCATACGGTGAAGCTGCCGGCCGGGCACATGGTGGTCTATCCTGCGTCGTCGCTGCACGCCGTGACTCCGGTCACGCGCGGCGCTCGCTGGGCTTCGTTCTTCTGGGCGCAATCGATGGTCAAGGACGACGGCCAGCGGACGATGCTCTACGAACTCGATCTGACGATCATGGAAGTCCGCAGGCAACTCGGCGACGACAAAGACGCCGTGCTCGCGCTGGTCAACCACTATCACAACCTGCTCAGGCGCTGGGCAGAGCTTTGACTCTCATGCAGATCCCCACCGACACTGTTTCGCTGCGTGACTACGAATATCGCTTTCACGAAAGGGCGGACCCGGCGATTCGCGCCTACATCGCGGGCGCGGCGGCCGATGCAGTAACGCAGCGCGAGAACGGTGCCGCATTCGAGCGCATCAGGCTGATGCCTCGCGCGCTTGTCGACATGTCGCAGGCATCGGCCCGGTCCGAACTGTTCGGCGAGACGCTCGACTATCCGATCCTGATTGCCCCAACCGCGTATCACAAGCTCGTCCATCCCGACGGTGAGCTGGCGACGGTTCAGGGGGCGTCCCTCACCCGCACCTGGATGACTGTCAGCACCCAGGCCAGCGTCACGCTGGAAGAGGTCGCGCGCGCATCCACTGCGCCACTCTGGTTTCAGCTCTACATGCAGCCACGTCGCGAGGATTCGCTGGCGCTGGTCCGCAGGGCGGAGCAGGCGGGCTACAAGGCGTTGGTGGTGACGATCGACGCTGCTGTCAGCGGCATCCGCAATGTCGAGCAGCGCGCGGGGTTTCGATTGCCCGATGGCGTCAGCGCGGTCAATCTTGCTGGGTTTGCCGCGAACGAGCCGATTCGCGCAAGCGTCGGGAGTCCGATCTTTCGCGGTATGTTGGCCCATGCACCTACCTGGTCTGACATCGAGTGGCTATGCGGACAGACCACGTTGCCGGTACTCGTCAAGGGCTTGCTCAATCCGGCCGACGTGCCTGCCGCGCTGAATGCGGGGGTGTCGGGCATCATCGTGTCGAATCACGGTGGCCGCGTGCTCGACACGCTTCCCGCCACGATCGACGTGCTGCCCGCTGTTGCCGCCGCCGTGGCTGGTGCCGTGCCGATCCTGCTCGACGGCGGCGTGCGGCGCGGTACGGATATCGTCAAGGCGATCGCGCTGGGTGCCTCCGCGGTACTGCTTGGCCAGCCAGTGTTGCACGCGCTGGCGGTCGGCGGGATGCCGGGCGTGGTCCATATGCTGACGCTGCTGCAAACCGAACTGGAAGCCGCGATGGCATTGCTCGGCAGGCCGACACTGCGCGATATTGATGCGTCGACGTTGATGGGCCGGACGGCGTAGCGCTATCCAGCCGGGTTCATCGTCGATAGCTCCCGGACCATCAACGCGCCGAGTTCGTCTCGGCGGCTTGCGTTCATGCGGCTGCTGATCGCGCCGAAGCTGATGGCCGCCGACGCGCCAAACGGCAACTGGAACGCGCATCCCACGCCGGAGACGCCTTCGGTGATGGTATCCACGATCTCCGCATAGCCCTTGCGTCGGCTTCTGGCTGCCGCCGCCAGTAGTCGCGAGATCGGCATTCCGGCTTCGGCATAAAGTGTGTGCTTGCGCTTGTGAACCTCGCGGATCGCGTCGTCCGACATTGCCGACATCAGCGCGAGGCCGCCAGCGCCGATGCCCAGTAGCCGGCGTTGGCCCGGCACCGTCGTGAACACGCGCACGGGGAACGGCCCTTCCTCGCGGTGCAGGCAGACCGTGAAGTCTCCTTGTGGCACCACCAGGAAGACCGTGTCGCCCGACACGCGAGCCAGCTTTTTCATCAGAGGCGCGACCAGATCGACGATTGGCGCCTTCTCCGCGGCGGCGGCGCCAAGCTGCATAGCGTCGATGCCGAGCCGGTAGCGCTTGCTGTGGATGTTGCGCTCGACGAAGCGTTCCTCCTCGAGCGAGCAGAGCAGCCGATATGCCGTCGGCCGCTCCAGGCCGCTTTCCGTGACGATATCCGCCAGCGTCGCGCCTTCTTCCTGATGGCGGGCCAGCAGCCTCAGGATTTCCAGCCCCCGGCGCAATGTTTGCGCGCCCGCGGTCTTCCTTCCCACCGCCTCATCGCGCATTTCTGTCTCTCCCTCGCTCGTACTCCGGGTTTTCTTGGTGTCCATATAGTGGTCAAAACAGTTGCTTGTGTTTGTATTGTGAAAATACCTGCTTTTACACTCGATTGGAATCACTCGACACAGCCAAGACGTCAAACCACATCGAACAGAGGAGCCGGGATGCCTTACACCACCATCGAAATCGAACAGCGCGACGCCGTGCGTCGCGTCTGGCTGGCGCGCGAAAGCGCCCGTAATGCGCAAAGCCAGCTGATGCTGGACGAACTGGATCACGCGATGTCCGAAGCAGCCACCGACGACTCGGTGCGCGTGGTGGTGATCGGCGGTCGCGGTGCGCACTTTTCCGCCGGGCACGATCTCAAGGAAGCGCAGGAGAAACGCGCCAACTTCACGGTGGAGGAGCGCTGGGCGTACGAAAGCGAGCGGTATTTCAACTACTGCATGCGCATCTGGGATTTCCCAAAGCCGACCATCGCGCAAGTGCAGGGCGCCTGCGTCTCCGGCGGCTTCATGATCGCCAATATGTGCGATCTGGTGGTGGCTTCCGAGTCGGCGTACTTCTCCGATCCGGTCGGCCATTCGCTCGGCGCGGCGGCCACCGAGGTGCTGATTCATCCGTGGGTCATGGGACTCAGGAAAGCCAAGGAAATGCTCTTCACCGGGGATCGGATCGATGCGGCTGAAGCGTTGCGCATCGGCATGGTGAATCGGGTGGTCGCGGAAGGGGAACTGGAAGCGCAAACCGATGCGCTGGCCGCCCGTATCGCCAAGGCGCCGCCGTTCGGCCTGCATCTGATCAAGCGCTCCCTGAACCGCACGCTGGACGCGCAGGGTCTTCGCTCGGCGCTGTCGGCGCACTTCGACACCCATCAGCTCTCTCATCTCGGGGAGGGGTTCCTGCGCGCGCGGGATGCCGGCCTTGCCAAGGCCATCGTCAAGAATGTCGCCGTGGACGCCGACAAGCAAGGAACCCGCTGACATGGCGCACATGCTCGAACCCCTGTTGAATCCCGCCTCCATCGCGATCATCGGCGCCAGCGACAATCCGGGCCGCATCGGCGGTATGCCGATAGACCTGCTGGTTCGATTCGGCTATGCGGGTGCCGTCTACCCGGTCAATCCCAAGTACGAGAACGTGTTCGGCCTGCGTTGCTATCGGCAGGTGGAAGACCTGCCCGAAGGCATCGACCTGGCGGTGCTCGCGATCGCGGCCGAGGATGTGACCGCGATGCTCAAGCGCTGCCACGCGCGCGGCATCCGCGCGGCGATCGTCTATGCGGCAGGCTTCGCAGAAGCCGGAGAAAGCGGCGCGGCCCTGCAGGACATCATGGAAGCCTATGTGAAGGAAAGCGGCATGTTGGTGGCCGGCCCGAACTGCATGGGCTTCGCCAACCTCAACACGCACGCCTATACGGCCTTTGCATCGGTATTCAAGACCGCGCCAGCGCAGACGGAGCGGGGGCGCGTGAGCCTGCTGACGCAAAGCGGCAACGTCTGCGCGGCGGTGTTCGCCATCGCCCGCGAACTGGGTGTGCCCTTCAGCCAATTCATCAACACGGGCAACGAAGCGTGCATCGACTACTCGGCGTACCTTGAGTACCTGGCTCAGGACCCGCAAACAGATGTCGTGATCGGCTATATCGAGGAACTGCGCGACGGCGCGAGGTTCATCGAGGCGGCGTCGGCGTGCGCGGAGGCGGACAAGCCGCTGATCATCTACAAGGCCGGCGAAACAGACAAAGGGCGCGAAGCCGTGCGCTCGCACACGTCTGCGTTGGCCGGCAACCAGGCGATCTATCGCGCCGCATTCTCCCAGCTCAATGTGATCGAGTGCCAGGACTTCGCACAGATGGCGCATATCGCCGAACTGGCGCGCTATCGCCAGCGGTCCGCTGGCCGGCGCGTTGCGATCGTCAGCATTTCGGGCGCGGTGGGGGCAATTCTGGCGGACAAGTGCATCGGCGCCGGGCTCGAGGTGCCGACGCTGCCGTCGGCGCTTCAGGATACGTTGCGGGCGGGCATTCCCGACTACGGCATGGTGTCGAATCCGATCGACGTCACTGGCAACGTCGTCAATGATCCCGGGTTCGTTCGCACCGCGCTCGGGGCGCTGGCAAGCTCCGATGCCGTCGATACCATCATTGTGTACGCGCCGGGCTACCTGCTGGACCGGATGGCCGACGATCTCGCCACCGTCGTGGCGGAGCACGGCAGGCTCATCGTCGCCGTCGACACTGGCCGTTCGACGCGGCGTGAATTTCTGCGCGATGCGGGCATTCCGGTCATGACCGATATCGGCATGACGATGCAGACGCTCGCGCCGTTCCTCCACTGGCACGAGCGTCGCGCCCGCAAGGCATGGCGCGTGCTGGCGCAGCCCGGCGCGTCACGCGCCGGTTCGACGCCAGCCGCGGCATCGCTTCCCGGGAATGAGTACGACGCGCGCGCGTGGTTCGCATCGCATGGCGTGCCGACGATCGACGAGCGCATTGCGACGAGCGCGGACGACGCAGCCGCAGCCGGTGCGGAACTCGGATTCCCGGTGGCGCTGAAGGTCCTGAGCGCCGATGTGCCGCATAAGACCGAGGCGGGCGGCGTTCAGTTACGGCTCACCAACGCCGGTGCGGTACGCGAGGCGTTTCATGTCGTGATGGATAACGTGCAGCGTCATGTGCCAACCGCGCGCATCGACGGCGTGATCGTGCAACGGATGGCCGCGCAGGGCGTGGAGCTGATCGTCGGCGCGGTACGAGACCCCGTGTTCGGACCGGCCCTGACCGTGGGGTTGGGCGGCACGCTTACCGAGCTCTACCGGGACGTGACACATCGGCTGTTACCGGTGGATGCCACGGGCGCACGCGAGATGCTGCAAGAGTTGAAGGCATTCCCGCTGCTTGATGGCTATCGCAACGCGCCACTTCGGGATATCGACGGCGCTTGCGAAGCGATCGCTGCGTTCGGGCGTGCGTTCGTGGCGCTCGGGGAGACCGCCGGGGAAGCGGAGATCAATCCGCTGACGGTGCGCGAGCGTGGTCAGGGTGTGGCGATGCTTGACGCGCTGGTGCTTCCTGCGGCGCGCTAGTCCGTTCCAGCGATTCGAAACGTTCATCGAGAACTACGAAACTACAAGAGGAGACTGTCATGATCAAACGCATGATTGCAGCGTCGATGGTGATGCTTGCTGCCGTTGCCGCGACGCCCGTGACGGCGGCGGATGCCTATCCAAGTAAGCCGGTTCGCATCATCGTTCCATTTCCCCCCGGCGGTGCCGCTGACATCATGACGCGCGCGCTGGGCGAGCGCATGCGCAAGCAGCTTGGCCAGCCAATCGTGATCGAGAACAAGCCTGGCGCTGGTACCGTCATTGCGTCAGACTACGTCGCAAAGCAGGCGCCGGACGGCTACACGTTGCTGATGGCTGCGTCGTCGCTGGGCATCGCGCCAAGCATCTACAAGAACGTCAACTACGATCCGGTTCGGGACTTCGCGCCGATCACGCTGGTGGCTTCGGTCGTCCACGTGCTGGAAGTCAACGCCGCGGTGCCCGTGCATAGCGTGAAGGACTTGATCGCCTACATGAAGACGAGCGGCAAGGCACTCAGCTACAGCTCCGCCGGCACCGGAACGTCCACACACCTGGAGGCCGAACTGTTCAAGTCGATGGCTGGGGTGGACATGACGCATATCCCGTACAAGGGCAGCGCCCCGGCGCTGACGGACCTGGTAGGCGGGAACGTCCAGGTCATGGTGGATGCCTATGCGTCATCGGCGCCGTTCATCAAGGCCGGCAGCGTGCGTGCGCTGGCGGTGACCACGGCGAAGCGATCGGCCACGTTGCCGAACGTTCCCACTGTGGCTGAATCGGGCCTGCCCGGCTACGAAGCCATGCCGTGGCTGGGGCTGCTGGCGCCGGCGGGTACGTCGCCCGAGGCGGTGCAACGGGTCTACGTGGCCGTCCAGGAATCGCTCAAGGACCCGGCGCTGATCCAGCAATTCCGTGATCTCGGTCTTGACATCATCGGCAACACGCCCACGCAGTTCGCAGGTTTCGTCAAGCAGGATGCCGTGAAGTGGGCGAAGGTCGCAAAGGCTTCCGGCGCGCAGGCGGATTGAGTCATGCAGCTGACACTCACGGAAACGCAGACGTTGCTCGAGAGCAGTGCGCTGCATTGGCTGGCGGGCAATGCCGACGACATCCGGCAGGCCAGGGATGCGCGCGCGTACTGGCCAGCGTTCGCGGAAATGGGCTGGCTCGCCCTGCCATTTGCCGACGCCGATGGCGGCTTCGGCGGTGGCCCGATCGAGGTGGGGTTGCTCATGCGGGCGTTCGGCCGGTATCGCGTGGCAGCGCCCGGTTATCGGAGTGGCGTGCTGATGGCCGGCAAGCTCATCGCGGCACTGGGAAGCATGCAGCAGCGCGATACCTGGCTGGCGCCGCTGATCACAGGCGAGCGCTGTCTTGCGATGGCTCATACGGAGCCGGGGCGTGAAGACCCATGGGCGATGCCGGCGACCACGGCGACATGGGATCCGCGCGGCGAGCGATGGACGCTGCGCGGGAAGAAGTCGCTGGTTACGGGTGGGGCGGATGCCGATGCTCTGGTGATCAGCGCCTCGATTCATGCTGAGGGCGAACATCCTCGAATCGGCTTGTTCATCGTTCCGTCGGCTGTGGACGGCATGACGTCGCGCGCATGCCTGGTCGCGGACGGCGGCCGCGCGGCAGACCTCGTGCTCGACGAGGTTTATCTGTCGGATGACGCCCGCTTGGGTCAAAACGCTCCCGAGCAGGAGATCGCCGAGGGCTTCATGACGATCGTTGCGGAGGCGTTGGTCGCTTCCTGCTGGGAAGCTGCTGGCGCGATGCGAGCGGCGCTGGAAGCAACCGTGTCTCACGTCACGCAGCGTGAACAGTTCGGTCGGCCGCTCTCCGCCCTGCAATCGGTACAGCACGGGCTTGCCGAAATGGCGGTCTGCTGCGAGGAAGCGGGTGCCGCTTGCGAACTGGCCGCGCTTCGCATCGCTGCGGACCGGCGGCTGGCACGCGATGCGGCATCGCTAGCCCAGTCCTGTACGGGCCGTGCCGCACGCTATGTTGCCGCCCAGGCCGTGCAGTTGCATGGGGGGATGGGCGTTTCGGAGGAGCTTCACGTAGCAGCGTTGTTCCGGCTGCTGACGCGCTTCCGGTTGCAGGATGGCCATGCCGACTGGCATTCGATGCAATTGGGGAATGACATGTACACCGGCGACTGGCGCATGAGCCAGACCTTGCTTGATCCGGCGACATCTGGCCAGGCTGTGGCGGCATATGCGGAGGCACACTGATGGATCTGCTGTTGACACCCGAACTTGTCGAGTTTCGGGACACCGTACGCGCTTTTCTGCGCGAGCATCTGCCTGCGGAACTGCGTCGGGGGCAGCAACTCACGACGGCGATGTATCCGGAGCCGGAAATCTCGGGCCCGTGGCAGGCACGTCTGCGTGAGCGTGGATGGCTCGTCCCACTGTGGCCCAGGGAGTGGGGCGGCACGGGATGGAGCAGTATCGAACGATTCATCTTCGAAACGGAATGCGCACTCGCTGGCGCGCCGCTTGTCCATCCGATGGGGGTGAGGCTGGTCGGGCCGGTGATACTGCGATACGGCACCGAGGCGCAAAAGCAGACATATCTGTCGCGCATCCTTTCCGGGCAGGACTACTGGTGCCAGGGATTCTCGGAGCCCGGCGCCGGTTCTGATCTGGCATCGCTGCGAACCCGTGCCGTACGCGATGGTGACCACTACGTCATCAACGGCAGCAAGTTGTGGACGACCCACGCCCACCACGCGAATCGCATGTTCGCACTCGTGCGCACCAGCACCGAAGGGCGGCGGCAGGAGGGCATCAGCTTCATTCTTATCGACATGGAAACGCCCGGGATCTCGGTTCGCCCGATTCCAACCATAGGTGGCGACCATGACGTCAACGAAGTGTTCTTCGACAACGTGCGCGTGCCCGTCGCCAACCGCATCGGCGCGGAGAACGAAGGCTGGCAGTGCGCGCGCTATCTGCTGGAGTTCGAGCGCGGGGCCGGCATCTTCAGTCCTCGCCTGCGCTCGCAACTCAAGCGGATCGGCGACGTGCTGGCGAGAGAGGCACAGTGTGATGGCGATACCACTGTCACGGCCTTGCGGCGGCTCCGGTTCGGAGAGGTGCGCGCCGATCTCGACGCCTTCGAGATGCTCGAATTGAAGACGATGTGTTCGGTGGCGCCGGGTGAGAGCCCCGGTCCGGTGGCGTCGGTCCTGAAGCTCCGCGCCAGCAGGCTGCGGCAGGCAATCAGCGAAATGGGGACGACGGTTGTTGGCGCCGAGAGCTTGCGATGGCGCGCGGACGACGCCCACGATGAGGAGCCTTCCGAAGACGAGGTGTTGCGCGCGTGTTTGCTGCCTGACTTCCTCAATGCGCGGGCCTACACGATCTTCGGCGGCGCGGCCGAGGTCCAGCTGGGCATTATCGCGAAGTCCTGTCTGGGGGCCTGATTCGGTGGAGCCGCCCGGGAGGCGGGCATATGCCGAGGGCAGTCCGACCGTCCGACTGTTTGCGAACGGAGGAATCTGGCGGAAGCGGTGAGATTCGAACTCACGGATGGGTCACCCCATCGGCAGTTTTCAAGACTGCTGCCTTAAACCACTCGGCCACGCTTCCGGTGTCTGGAAGATTTGCGGGCATTGTAGCGTGACAGCGCGTATGCCCGGCCGCGCATTATACAGGGATGCGCGGGCTGGCAGTATCATGATGGAGTGGATTCGCTGTTTTGGAGTCGTTCTTCGAGTTGTCCGACTCAGCGGAACCTTGTCAGCCCATCGCGCCTCCTAAGAGAGGCGCGAATGCAGTCTCATACTGCAGGTTCGCTGTTTGTACAGGCGATTTGAGGAGAATACTTCATGCAAGAACAACGTAAACCGTGGCAGGTCCTTGGTGCTGCCGGTGCTCTGGCGCTGGTGGCCGGACTGGCCGGTTGTGCGCAGCCGGGCTATGGCGGTTACGGCAACTACAGCACGGCGCCGCCGCCGACTGGTTATCAACAGCCGGGAACCAACACCTATCAGGCGCCTGCCGGTTCGGTGTTCGTGGGTCGCGTGGAATCGATCGAGCCGGTCCAGACCACGCAGGGCAGCTCGGGCATTCTGGGCACCGTGATTGGTGGTGCAGCCGGCGGTTTGCTTGGACACCAGATCGGTGGCGGTTCTGGCCAGACCGTGGCAACGATCGTCGGCGCGGTGGGTGGCGCGGTGGCGGGTAATCAGATCGAGAAGCGGGCCGGGTCGAACACCAGCACTGCGTATCGCGTCAATGTCCGACTGGACGATGGCCGCGTGGCGACGGTGACGCAAAGCAATATCGGCAACCTGCGCGTCGGCGATCGCGCGCGAGTGGCCAACGATATGGCGACGGCGTACTAAGCCGATCGGATATCTCGATACATCGGCAAAAGAAAACGCCACGCGGCAATCGCGTGGCGTTTTTCATTCTGGCTCGACGCTCTCGTTGCGTCGTCCGTGTGGGCAACCTCAATCCTTCAGGAACATCTCCTGCAGGTCGTTGAGGAAGCGTCGGCCGAGTTCAGTCGGCTTGATCACGGTAGGGTCGGCGTCGAGCAGTCCCTTCTTCTCGGCTGCGGCAAGCTGCTTGCCGATCATGTGCAATGGCAGGCCGGTGTAGTCGTGGAAACTCGATGCCGGCACGCCGTCCGTCAGACGCAGCGCGTTGAGCATGAATTCGAACGGGAGTTCGTCAGCGCCGACTTCGCGCGCTTCCTGCACGGCGTTGCCAGCCAGGGCCTGCTCCATATAAGTGGCTGGGTGCTTGTGTCGCATCTGCCGCAGGATCCGGTTTGGAAACGAAAGCTTGCCGTGGGCGCCGGCGCCGATGCCGAGGTAGTCGCCGAAGCGCCAGTAGTTGAGGTTGTGGCGCGCCTCGCGATGCGGCTTCGCATAGGCCGATGTCTCGTAGTGGCGATACCCAGCCTGGGCCGTACGGGCCTCGACGATGTCCTGCATCTCGTAGGCGGTGTCCTCGTCCGGCAGCGCGGGCGGAAACTTTGCAAACAGCGTGTTCGGTTCCAGCGTCAGGTGATAGAGCGACAGGTGCGTGGTGCCGTACGACAACGCTGCGTCCAGGTCGCGCGCGCATTCGTCCAGGGTCTGCCCCGGCAGCGCATACATCAAGTCCAGATTGACGTTGTCGAAGTGCTTCAGCGCGATGTCGATGGCCGCGCGTGCCTCGCGCTCGCCGTGGATCCGGCCAAGCGCTTTCAGGTGGGCGTCGTTGAAACTCTGGATGCCGATCGACAGCCGGTTGATGCCGCTGGCGCGATAGCTTGCGAACCGTTCGGCTTCGAAGGTGCCGGGGTTGGCTTCCATCGTAATCTCGGCATCGGCATCGAGCGGTAGCAGCGCGCGGATGTCCGATAGCAGGCGGTCCATGCCAGCGGCCGACAGCAGGCTCGGTGTGCCGCCGCCGATGAACACCGTATGCACGGGACGTCCCCATACCAGTGGCAGCGATTGCTCAAGATCTGCGCGTAGCGCGTCGAGGTAGGCGTCCTCGGGAATCTCGTGGCTATCCGGCTTTCCCGGTGCCGCGTGCGAGTTGAAATCACAGTACGGGCATTTGCGCACGCACCATGGGATGTGCACGTAGAGAGAAAGCGGCGGCGAGCCGGGCAGGGCGATCTGGCCCGGCTTGAGCCAAAGCTTCTGGTTATCGGCCGGGGATAGCGGCGAGGATGTGGCCGGCGTGCCACCGCCGACGGGGACGATCGGGATCATGCGCAGCTCTTGATGCCGGCGGTCTGCAAGCGGGCCACCAGTTCCTGCAGTGCCAGGGCACGATGGCTGATTGCGTTCTTCTCTTCAGCGCTCAGTTCGGCGGCCGTCTTGCCGACGCTGGGCAGCAGGAAGTGCGGATCATAGCCAAAGCCACCATTGCCGCGCGGGGCGTCAACCACCTCGCCGGCCCAGATGCCTTCGGCGATGATGGGGCGCGGATCATCGGCGTGCCGCACCATCACCAGCACGCAGTAGTAGTGCGCGCGGCGGTTCAGCTTGCCTGCCAGTTGCGAGATCAAGTGGGCGTTGTTGGCAGCGTCCGACTTTGGCTTGCCGACGGTCTGGGCATAACGCGCCGAGTACACGCCAGGTGCACCGTCGAGCGCTTCGACGCAGATACCCGAGTCATCCGCCAGCGCGGGCATTCCCGTCAGCCGTGCAGCGTGGCGGGCCTTGGTCAGCGCGTTCTCGACGAATGTGGCGAACGGTTCCTCGGCTTCGGGCACGCCCAGTTCGCCTTGCGGCACGACATCAAAGCCGAGCGGAGAGAGCAGCGCGCTGAACTCGCGCAGCTTGCCGGGATTGTTGGAGGCCAGAACCAGACGTTGCATCGACATATTCCCCTGCGCTTACAGCCCGAGCGCCTGCTTCTGATGGCGCACGAGTTCGGCGATGCCGGCCTCGGCCAGGCGCGTCATGGCGTCGAGGTCGGCGCGGCTGAAGGGCGTGCCTTCGGCCGTGCCCTGGACTTCCACGAAGCCGCCACTGCCGGTCATGACCACGTTCATGTCGGTATCGCAGTTGCTGTCTTCGGCGTAGTCGAGGTCGAGCACCGGCACGCCATTCACCATGCCGACGGAGACGGCCGCCACGAAGTCGCGGATCGGGCTCGCCTTGATCTGGCCATCGCGCAGCATCGCGGATACGGCGTCGTGCGCCGCCACGAAGGCACCCGTGATGGCGGCGGTGCGCGTGCCGCCGTCGGCCTGCAGCACGTCGCAATCGAGGTGGATCGTGTATTCGCCCAGCGCTGCCAGTTCGAACACCGAACGCATGGCGCGCCCGATAAGGCGCTGGATTTCCTGGGTGCGGCCGGTTTGCTTGCCTCGGGCGGCTTCGCGGTCCGAGCGGGTGTGCGTGGCGCGCGGCAACATGCCGTACTCGGCTGTGACCCAGCCTTCACCGCTGCCTTTCTTGTGCGGAGGCACCTTTGCCAGCACGCTGGCGGTGCACAGCACCTTGGTATCGCCAAAGGCACTCAGCACCGAGCCTTCGGCGTGGCGGGTGTACTGGCGGGTCAGGGTGATGGGTCGCAGCGCATCGGCCGCGCGTCCGCTGGGTCGCATGTGGAGTCTTTCGTTAGAATCGTGTGAGACCGCGATTCTAACGCCGGCGAGCCTTGCGTGCCTGCGGGACCCCCGGCGCCTCAGCGCATCAGGTTGCTGGTCTTGTCGATCGCAGCGCGAATTTCGGCAATCGAGCGTTCGATTTCTTCCTCCGACAGCAAATCGGTCTCGCTGCCCGTACGCTCGAGGATGGAGGTGGTGAACGCATTGAGCGGCAAGGTGTCGGTCAGCACCGCGTCGTCGTTCGGCACATTGGCGTCAGCTTCCCACATCATTGCGATGGCGGTGGTGTTATCGGCACCTTCGCCGGCGTTCGCAAGCGCCCGTTCGATCAGGTCAGGTATCGCATGGACCACCGAAAGATGGGTGACCTTGTCGACGATGATGTCTTCCTCAAGGCTGCCCCAGAGGCCGTCGGAGCACAGCAGCGCCACGTCGCCCGGGTTCAGCCGCACCGGGCCGCCGATGTCGATCAGCGGCAGGTTCGGTGAGCCGAGGCAGTTGTAGAGCTTGTTGCGTTCCGGGTGGTTGGCAACGTCCATCGGCAGCACGCGTTCCTGCTGCAACAGATTCTCGATCTTCGAGTGGTCGCGCGTGCGGGTCAGCAGGGCGCCCTTGCGCATCAGGTAGAAGCGCGAGTCGCCGGCGTGCGCCCAGTGGATCTGGCCATGCTGGATCAGGCAGCACACCACAGTGGTACGCGGGATATCGGCCAGCCGGTTGGCTTCGGCATAGCGGTGGATCTCGCGATGCGCCAGCATGATCGTGTCCTGCAGAAAGTCGGCAGGATTCCGGATCGCCGGACGGGCCTGGGTTTGGAACTGGCGCGCCAGCGTCTGCAAGGCTTGCTGCGCGGCAACTTCGCCGAGCGCGTGGCCGCCAAGGCCATCGGCCAGCACCATCAGCAGGGCGTCGCGCGTGAAGCAGTAGCCCATGCGGTCCTGGTTGATACGGCGGCCGCCCTTGCGGCTTTCCTGATAGACGGAGAATCGCATGTTGGCTTAGCGGAATGCGTTATGTTCGTGCCGGTTTGGCATCAGTTGCCGCCGTGGCCTGCCTCGGTGGCGGGCAGGGCCTTCTCTTCGCGGCGGCGCAGCAAGGTCATGAAACGGCTGGTGGCGTTCAGGCGCTCGGTGACGGGGCCTGCGGGATTGGCGGCCATGGCCGCGGCCGACTGCTCGCCCAGCGCGTTCGATTGGTCGCGCAGCTCCTTCTGCAGCCGGAACACGCTTTGCGGGCGCTCGGCGGGTGTCAGGCGCAGGCACCACTCAACCAGATCGACCAGTCCGTTCGTGTAGGTGGCGCGCAGCCGACCGAACGACTCGGTCATGCGGTCTTCCTTCTCACGCTGGTTGGCCTCCTGCGGCGGCATTCCGGCCATGCAGGCATAGAGCGTGGCGCCCAGGCTGTAGATGTCGGTCCACGGGCCGAGGTCCGTATGCTTGCCGTAGAGCTCGGGTGCCGCGAACCCCGGGGTGTACATCGGCTGGAAACGTGATGCTTCCATGGTCAGGATCTGGCGGGCCGCGCCGAAATCAAGCAGGATCGGCGATTCGTCCTCGCGCAGGTAAATATTTCCCGGCTTGATGTCCAGATGCAGCAGCTTGTGGATATGCACTTCCCGCAGGCCGCTCATCAGGTCGTGGAATACCTTGCGGATGAACCGTTCGCGGAGGACTTTGGCCTTGCCCTGCTGCCGGGCCTGCAGGATATGCTCCTGCAGCGTCTTGCCCAGCTCGTAGTTCATGACCATGTAGACCGTGGAATTCTCGCGGAAGAAATTCACCACGCGGACCACGCTGGGGTGCGAAATACGGGCCAGCGACCGTCCTTCCTCAAAGAAATACTTCAGGCCGAGGCGAAATGAGGCCACGTTCTCGTCCGGAACGACCGGGATCAGCTCGCCGGGACTGCGGCGGGCCAGTGACGACGGCAGGTATTCCTTGATGGCCACCGGGGCGCCCGTTTCGTCCGTGGCGAGGTAGACGAAACTGAACCCCCCACTGGCCAACTTCTTTACAATACGGTAGTTGGCCAGCAGCGTGCCGATTGGCAGCGGCGCGCTCTTGGACTGGTTAGCGCCCTTGGACTCTGTCATAGGATTCGGGACCTTATTTGCTCCCGGATTCTCCGGGCTAATCGGTCACTTGTAAAGAATTCATTGGCGGGGACTGTTGCCAAATATCCGCGCTTTTCTGCCTCTGTTTTCAGTTGATTTTTCAGGCGATCCGCCTGCCCCCGATCTTTTCGGGGAGCCGGTCGCCGCGCCTTACCCGGCGTTTTTCGATTATTCGATTTTTTCGCGAGATTACCGACGATGATCCACAGCATGACAGGCTATGGCCTGGCCACGGGCCAGGCACCGCTCACCAACGCCCAGGGCGAACCGAGTGGCCGTACCGCGTCGGTTTCGGTGGAGTTCCGCACTGTCAACTCGCGCTTCCTCGACCTGCTGTTCCGCGCGCCGGAAGAGTGTCGCGCCTTCGAGCCGGCCCTGCGCGAGATGCTGATGGGCGAGCTGTCGCGTGGCAAGCTGGAGTGCCGGATCAACCTCCAGCGCACCGACACCGGCGGCGCCACGCTGGCGCTGAACCAGACACTGCTCGACCAGATCCGTGCGCTCGAAGCCACCGTCGGGGCAACGTTTGCTTCGGCCGGCACGATGCGCATGGGCGAAATCCTGCGCTGGCCGGGCGTGCTGGTGGAGCCCGAACTGTCGCAGGAAGCCCTGCGCGATGCCGTGATGGGCGCCGCCCGGGAAGCGCTGAACCAGCTTCTGGAAGCCCGCCGCCGTGAAGGCGCGGCGCTCAAGGCCACGCTGGAGGAGCGGATCGACGCCATGCTGGCGATCGTCGAGCGCCTGACGCCGATGATTCCGCAGTTGATCGCCCACCACCAGGAAAAGCTGACCGAACGCCTGAAGGAGGCTTTCAACCTGGTCGCGCCGAACGGCATGCCGTCAATGAGCCGCGACGAGATTGCCGAGCGCATCCGCCAGGAAGCCACGGTCTACGGCATCCGCATCGACATCGCCGAAGAACTGGCGCGCCTGCAGACCCATCTCAACGAAACCCGGCATATCCTGAAGAAGGGTGGCCAGGTCGGTAAGCGGCTGGACTTCATGATGCAGGAGCTCAACCGCGAAGCGAACACGCTCGGCTCGAAAGCCGCCGCGAAGGAACTCGCCGATGCCTCGATGGAGCTCAAGCTCCTGATCGAGCAGATGCGCGAGCAGATTCAAAACCTCGAATAAGATCATGAGCGAAACGACCCACACCGCCATCGATACCGCCTATCCGGGCAACCTGTTCATGGTGGTGGCCCCGTCCGGGGCCGGCAAATCCACGCTGGTCAACGCGCTGCTGGCGCAGGACAAGGCAATCCGCCTGTCGATCTCGCACACCACGCGCAGTCCGCGTCCCGGTGAGCAGAACGGCCGCGAGTACCACTTCATCTCCGTGGACGAGTTCCGCGCCGCGCGCGATCGGGGCGAATTCCTGGAGTGGGCGGAAGTGCACGGCAATTACTACGCCACGTCCCGCGTCTGGATCGAGGAGCAGATGGCCCAGGGTACCGACGTGCTGCTGGAGATCGACTGGCAGGGTGCGCAGCAGGTGCACAAGCGGTTTTCGAACGCCGTCGAGATCTTCATCCTGCCGCCGTCGCTGACGGCGCTGGAAGAGCGCCTCAAGAAGCGGGGCCAGGACGAGCCCAATGTGATCGTCCGCCGCTTGCTTGCTGCGGGTAGCGAGATGTCGCATGCATCGGAGTCCGATTACGTGATCATCAACGAGGTATTCGATGACGCGTTGAAGCAGCTGCAGAACGTCGTTCACGCGACCCGTTTGCGCTTTTCGTCGCAGAAAGCACGGCACGCCGAGTTGTTCATCGAGCTCGGAATTCACTAAAGCAGGCGCGCGGCCGGAAGGTTCCGGCCGCGTGCTGTAAAATACCGGCCTGTCGAACAGGTTTCATCCCAAGGTGGATTTGATATGGCGCGTATTACCGTCGAAGATTGTCTGAAACACATCCCGAACCGCTTCGAGCTCGCTCTCGCCGCGACGTACCGTGCACGTCAGCTCGTGCAGGGCCACACGCCCAAGGTCGAGGCAAAGGACAAGCCCACCGTGGTGGCGCTCCGCGAGATTGCATCGGGCCAGGTTGGCATCGAGATGCTGAAGAAGGTACCGACCTGATTGCCGGGACGGCCTGTGGTTCATCGTCGCTTCGCATATATGCGCTTTCAGCCGCGCGTTCCGCTGAATGACAGGGGCCGTCCCCATGACTTTCCCGCCGCCCGATCCTGCCGTTGCTCCGCCCGCCGAACCGGCGTCGCGGGCTCCGCATGGCCGGCCGGCGACCAGCGGGCAGTCCGCCTCCGCCACGACAGTGGGTTCCGGAGCGCCGCTGCCGGCTTCCTCCGCACTGGCGTCCACACCATCGCAAGCCGGACCGACCGGACGTAAGCGTCCAGGACAATCCACTGTGACTGCCCGTACCGGTGCTCCCAATCTTCCCGATCCGCTCGGCGACAACGTCGTCGGCGAGCGTGCCGTCGTACCGCCGATCCAGCAGGGCAAGTCACGCACCGCGTTGACCAACGAGCTCAATGCCGAGCCCGTGGCTGGCACGGTGCCCGCGGCTCCCGGTGGCGATCTGTTCATCGACGCCGTGCTGGCGCAGTCTTATCGGCACTTTTTCGGGCCGACCTCGCAGCCGGCGGTGCCGCCGCGCCAACAGGTCATCTCGATCACGCGGCTGATGGAGAAGCTCGCTTACCTGAAGCCTGCCGATCAGGCCCTGGTGCGCGAGGCATTCCAGTTTTCCGACGAGGCCCACCTGGGCCAGTACCGGCAAAGTGGGGAACCGTACATCACGCACCCGGTGGCGGTGGCCGAGCTTTGTGCCGACTGGAAGCTCGATGTGCAATCCATCATGGCGGCGCTGCTGCACGACGTGATGGAGGACCAGGGCATCACGAAGAGCGAACTGGCCGAGAAATTCGGTCCGAAGGTCTCCGAACTCGTAGATGGTCTGACCAAGCTGGACAAGCTCGAATTCCAGAGCCGGGAGCAGGCACAGGCGGAGAGCTTCCGCAAGATGCTGCTGGCGATGGCGCGTGACGTGCGGGTGATTCTGGTCAAGCTGGCCGATCGCACGCACAACATGCGCACGCTCGATTTCGTGCCGCCCGAGAAGCGGCGACGGATCGCGCTGGAGACCATGGAGATCTACGCGCCGATCGCGCATCGGTTGGGTCTCAATACGATTTATCGCGAGCTGCAGGAACTGTCGTTCAAGGTCGGCTCGCCATTCCGCTACGCCACGCTCGAGAAAGCCGTGAAGGCCGCGCGCGGCAACCGGCGCGAAGTGGTCAAGCGGATTCTGGAAGCCGCCCAGTCCGCGCTGGCCGGGGCCGGCATCGTGGCGGAATTATCGGGCCGCGAGAAGACGCTCTACAGCATCTACCGCAAGATGCACGACAAGCAGTTGTCGTTCTCGCAGGTACTCGATGTCTATGGTTTCCGCGTGGTTGTGGAAACGCAGATGCACTGCTACATGGCGATGGGCGCGCTGCACGGCCTTTACAAGCCGATGCCGGGCAAGTTCAAGGATTACATCGCCATTCCGAAGATCAACGGCTACCAGTCGCTGCACACGACTTTGGTTGGCCCGTTCGGCACGCCGGTGGAGTTCCAGATCCGCACCCGTGGGATGCATCAGATCGCCGAGGCCGGCGTGGCTGCGCACTGGATGTACAAGCACCAGGCAGACCATGCCAACGATATCCAGCAGCAGGCGCACCAGTGGCTGCAGTCGCTGCTCGATATCCAGAGCCAGACCGGCGATTCGCAGGAATTCCTCGAACACGTCAAGATCGATCTGTTCCCGGACGCCGTGTACGTGTTCACGCCGAAGGGGCATATTCGGGCGCTGCCCCGCGGCGCGACGGCACTCGATTTTGCCTACGCGGTCCACAGCGACCTGGGCAACCAGTGTGTGGCGGTCAAGATCAACAACGAGCTTCTGCCGTTGCGCACGGAGCTCAAGAGTGGCGACATCGTCGAGGTCGTGACGGCGCCGTACTCGAAGCCGAATCCGTCATGGCTGGCGTTCGTGCGCACGGGCAAGGCGCGCGCGGCGATTCGCCACTACCTGAAGACCACCAAGCTCGACGAGGCGATCCAGCTCGGCGAGCGCCTGCTGGAACAATCAACGCGCCAGCTCGGCATCGAGCTCAAGGCGGTGCCACAGTCGGTCTGGGATCGCATGATCCAGTGGACAGGCAACAAGCTCAAGGAAGACATCTTCGCCGACCTCGCGCTGGGACGCCGTGTGCCCGCAGTGGTCGCGCGCCGGATGGAAATCCTGCTGCAGGAACTGTCGGGAGATGTCGATAGCGCGTTGCTGGCGGCCGTCCAGACGTTCGCGGGGGAAGATGCGCCGGCCGTGCCGATTACCGGCGACGAAGGCATGTCGATGATCTTCTCGGCTTGCTGCCGTCCGATCCCCGGCGATTCGATCGTCGGCTACCTCGGCAAGGGCGAAGGGCTGCAGATCCACGTGCAGGATTGCAAGGTGGCCAAGCGGCTGCACAGCAAGGACCCGGAGCACTGGATCGAGGTGATGTGGGCCAAGAAGACGACGCGCGCGTTCGACGTTTCGATCAAGATCATGGTCCGCAACGTCAAGGGTATCGTGGCCCGCGTCGCTGCGGACCTGACCTCCGCGGATGCCAACGTCGCGCACGTGGCGATGGAACCGCAGCAGGGCGGCCATCAGGAGGCTACCTACATGCAGTTCGTGATCCAGGTACAGAACCGCCTGCACCTGGCCAACGTCATGCGGGCGCTGCGCCGCAACCCTGATGTGATCCGAATCTTCCGCGACCGCAACGACGGCTAAGACTTCTGCGGGTAGCGGACTTCCAGAATATCGATCTGTTCGATGCCGGCCGGTGTGCGAAGCGGCACCGTGTCGCCCTCGCGCGCCTTGATCAGTGCCTTGGCGATCGGCGAAATCCAGCTTACGTGATTGCTGTCGAGATCGACCTCGTCCATGCCTACGATCGTGATCGTCGTTTCCTCGCCTGACTGATTGGCATAGGTGACCGTGGCCCCGAAGAAGATCTGATCGTTGTCGCCCTGCATCGAAGGATCGACGACTTCGGCCTTGTCCAGGCGACGGGTGAGGAAGCGAATGCGGCGGTCGATTTCGCGCAGGCGCTTCTTGCCGTAAAGATAGTCGCCATTCTCGGAGCGGTCGCCGTTCGAGGCAGCCCACGACACGATCTGCACGATGTCCGGACGCTCTACGTCGATCAGGTGCATCAATTCGTCGCGCAAGCGCTTGTAGCCCGCGGCGGTGATGTAGTTCTTGGTGCCGGCGGGCAGTGGCGTGGCGCCTTCGGGAAGATCTTCGTCGTCATCGTTCGACGACTCTTTGACAAAAGCCTTGTTCATGGTCCGGATCACTTCATCGGGCTCTCATTATAGGAAGTTGCGACTGCCGAACCCTTCACATGAAAAAAATGCACGAAGGGGGTTCACAAAACTGAAAACTTCTATATAATCTCTTTTCTCGGTTGCGGCTGTAGCTCAGTTGGATAGAGTACTTGGCTACGAACCAAGGGGTCGTGGGTTCGAATCCTGCCAGCCGCGCCAACCTATACGAGAAAAGGGCTTCCAGAAATGGAGGCCCTTTTCTCATTTGCGCATTCGACGCAATCTTCATCTTCTCCTCCAGTATTTCCCAGGCTCTCGCGCCTATCCTTTCTCCAGTGGTGGATCTTCGAATCGGAATGCGTCGCGGCGGACCGGTTCCAGTTTCATATCGTCAGGACCTTCGAGGGAGGCGGCATATGCAGCAGCAAGCAGAAGAGTGGCGAGTGGAGGGTTATCGCGGCATGGATGCGTATGTGCTGGTGACGGAAGGCGCCGGTGCTGCAGGCAAGCGCTGCTGGGGCTATGAGGCACGCGTAGGTCAGGAAGGGATGGATCCCTCAGATGCCGGCGATACCGAACTCCTGTCAAGTGCTCCATCCTTCGTCACGCGCCATGCGGCGGAGGTTGCCGCATTCAGCGCGGCATATGCCCTGATCGACAAGTTGATTGGGCCGGTGCGCTGAGTCCGGCAGCAGCGGGTCAGCCATTGCGATACACGCAATGGCGCATATCAAGCCGAATCCGGCATCGTTTGATCGCGATCATTTTTGCTTCCGGGGATGACTCCTAGCCTGAATGTGAGGCGCGCCAGTACGTGCGCGTCAGCAGCAGAGAAGGGAGTTCACCATGCCCGAGTACGATGGGTTCAAGATCATCTACGAGGTCGTTGCCTTGCCGAAGGGCAAGTGGGCCATCATGATCGAGATCATTCGCCGTGAGGATGGCGAAGTGCTGATGGCATTGCACAACCCGTTCCCGCGCCAGCCGTTCGATACCAGGCTGGAAGCGCTGGATAACGTGAATCGCTATGTCGGTGCCACGATCGATGAATTCGAGGCCGCATCGCGTGCGAGCCGCGCCGCATAGGTGCATCTGGGAGGTGATGCTGGTGCAGTTCGCGCGGCCATTCTTAAAATTGGTGCAAGAAAGGCTTGCGATGCTCGCGCAACTGCGTCATAATCTCTTTCTTCAGACGCGGGGTGGAGCAGTCTGGCAGCTCGTCGGGCTCATAACCCGAAGGTCGCAGGTTCAAATCCTGCCCCCGCAACCAAGACCTTTATGTCTTGGGTCTAAGTCCTCAAGTTGTTCATCGGCCGTCCGGCCAACGTTTCCCAGTTATACGAATTGAAGTTGAGTGCGCGTAAGCGCGGCACTTTTTCATGCGCCGTGTTCGCATGTGCTGCGTAGAAGCTTGTGTCGTGCCTGTGTGTCGGAGGAGAGCTGGTGGCCTAGCCCTGAATCAGCGAAACAGCCATGGCGAAGGTATCGCGTACTTGAGGTTGATCCTCGCGATCAGCGGCGTCGATGCGATCTCTCAATCGCGACGTCAGCACGTCAAGGTTGCCGCCGGAGCAATGTCGCTTTGCCTCGCGCATGAGCTGCGTGAGTTCCTGGCCAACATCCGCTCCATCGAACGCACTGACGGACAGCGCCGAGATGCGCTCGAGGTAGTTGTTGACCAGCGCTTCGTCATGCTTCGGTTCAGGCATGGCCACTCCTTGTCGAGCGATTGAGAAACGTCTGGGCGCCGGTCAACGTGTTACCGGTCGCGCAGCAGATGCTCCGGTATCGTGGCGCGTCGGCGCACGGGTCTCAGCGCACGGTTCGGCCACAGTACATAGTTGGTGTGCGGGTCCATGGGCTTGCCGAAGTAGGAGACCCATACCTGCACACCTTGTTCGGTTTCGGCAACGATCGCAGCAACCGCGCGGGCCGCAGCGGAGGGGGACTTAAGCAGGTCCGACAGCGCTTCGACGCCTTGGACCACATGATGCTTGACCCCTTTGAACCACACGTATTGACGCATGGCAGCAAGAAAACTTTTGGTCATGAAATTCTGATGTTCTCGTTGGCAATGCGAAACTCAGACCACAGCTTACACGGATAGTTGTGACAGATTTGTAGGGCCCCGTCTGATTTTCTGCGGGTGGTCAAGGGAATGTGACGCCAGGGCACTTTCACGCAGGCTGTACCCGGAGTGCGGCGCCAAATTGACAAGCTGTCGGCGTTCGCTTAGCGTGGTTGCATATGCTGCACAAATCAGAAATGTCGTAACGCTCAGACATGGAGGATGTGTGGAAAACGTGGCAGAAGTCGAAGAACGCCGCGCGCGCGGCAAGGCCCTGCGGCAGAAAGTGCAGCGACGTGATCACGCAGTGATTGGCAACGTCGACCGCGATCCGATTTCGCTGCTGGAAGAGAGTAGCGCCGGTCGCGTCTCTCGCCTCATCCCGCTGCGTTACGGGCGAATGATCGCTTCGCCATTCACGTTCTATCGCGGTAGCGCAATCATCCAGGCACACGATCTGGCCGGAACGCCGAACTCATCGCTCACGATGCAGATCTGCGGCGACTGCCACCTGATGAATTTTGGCGGCTTCGCCACGCCCGAGCGCGCGTTACTGTTCGACGTCAATGACTTTGACGAAACCAGCCCGGGACCATGGGAGTGGGACCTGAAGCGCCTGGCCGCAAGTTTTGTCGTTGCCGCACGCCATCTTCGCCACGGCGCCACTGCCGCCGACAACATGGTCTACCAGGTCGCCAACAGCTACCGTGACCGTATGGCCGAGTATGCGGAGATGGCCATTCTCGATACCTGGTACGACCGCATTACCTTCGAGCGCCTGCTCGAATCCGCAGTCAACCCGGAAGTGCAGAAGCGCATCCGGCGCGCGATGGAGAGGGCCGCGGCGCGAACCCATGAATCGCTGTTGCCAAAGCTTACCGAACACGATGGGGACCGCTGGCGCATTCTCGATGCGCCGCCTGCGGTGTTCCATGTCCATGGCGCGCAAACGCTGTTCGAGACCGACGATGACTGGCTCAGTATCGACGATCCGTCCAAGCTGATCGACCAATCCTTCAGCGACTACAAGTCGACGCTTGCGGCCGACCGTCGCCGGCTGCTCGATCATTTCACGCTGCAGGACATGGCTTTCAAGGTGGTCGGCGTTGGCAGCGTCGGCACGCGCTGCCTGATCCTGTTGCTGATCGATGGCCACGGCAAGCCGTTGTTCCTGCAGGTCAAGGAGGCTACCAAGTCGGTGGTCGCGCGCTACTTCAAGTCGGCGGCTGTGTCGCACGAAGGCCGCCGCGTCGTGGACGGGCAGCGTCTGATGCAGGCGGCCAGTGACCTGTTTCTCGGTTGGTCGAAGGGGCCGTTCGGGCGCCATTTCTACATCCGCCAGTTGCGCGACATGAAGTTCTCGGTCGATATCGAACTCATGGACGCCGATCTGCTGGCGACCTACGGCCAGGTGTGCGGCTGGGTGCTGGCGCGCGCCCATGCCAAGGCCAGCGGACACGCCGCCGAGATCAGCGGGTATCTCGGTGCCAGCGACCGCATGGCCGAGTCCCTGATCGCCTATTCGAACGCTTACGCCGATCAGGTGGAACGGGATTACGATCTGTTCGTGAAGGCCTGTCGCTCCGGGCGCCTTGAAGCACGTACGGATGTTGATATGGCTGCAGATTTCCGCGTGTGACGATCGCTTGCCAGAGGAGGTTGCCGATGACCGAACAGATGCTGCTGCAACTGATGGTGGAGGTGGAGAAGGCCGATCCCATCGACTACGCAAACCTGCCGTTCGACGATGAAGCCCTGCGGGCGATGGCCTGCAAACTGATCGCCGAGCGTTCCACCGAACTCGAGACTTCCGGCATGTCGCATGAGGCGCTGCTGGCCACGCTTTGGGCGTCCACCGCCAAGCTCGTGCTCGAGAACATCGTGCTCAATGCCAGGCTGCTTACCCTGCAGGGCAAGTCGGATGACGCGCGAGTGCTGATCGACAGGATCTCCCGCCAGTCGCGAGGCAAGTCCTGAGTGCCGTGCGCAGACAAAATGCCGCCTGAATCACACGAGTGCGCCGGGATCGCCGATTCGCTAAAATAGCGCGTTTCCCGCCCGGCACTCGGGCGGCGTCTGTCCTGGAGGATTTCGGGTGATCAAGTGGATTATCGTCGCGGCCTATCTGGGTGCCATCCTGTATGTGCACTTCCGCGGCAAGGTACGTCTGCCTTTTATGCGCCAGTTGCTGGATCATTCAGCGCTTGTCGCGCCTTTTAACTGCTTCATGTACATCTTCTCCGGAGTGCCGCGCACGCCGTACATTCCGGTCGAGCGGTTTCCCGATCTGGAGAAGATCCGTTCGGCCTGGCCGCAGATTCGTGACGAAGGCCTGGCGCTGATCGCGATGCGAAAGATCAAGGCCGCCGACAAGAACGATGACGCCGGATTCAATTCGTTCTTCAAGTACGGCTGGAAGCGCTTCTACCTGAAGTGGTACGAAGCGCAGCACCCGTCGGCGGAAGTGCTTTGCCCCAACACGGTCGCACTGCTGCGCGATATGCCATCGGTCAAGGCCGCGATGTTTGCCGAACTGCCGCCCGGCGGCAAGCTCAATCCGCACCGTGATCCGTTCGCTGGATCGCTGCGTTATCACCTGGGCCTGGCCACGCCGAATGACGATCGCTGCTTCATCGAGGTAGATGGCGAGCGGCATAGCTGGCGTGACGGGCAGGGTGTGGTGTTCGACGAAACGTACCTGCACTGGGCCGAGAACAAGAGCGAGACCGATCGCCTGATCCTGTTCTGCGATATCGAGCGGCCGATGCGCTACCGCTGGGCTGCCGCGGTCAATCATTGGTTGGGGCGCAAGGTGATGACCGCCGCCAGTTCGCCGAATGACGAAAACGACCAGACCGGCATGATCAACAAGCTGTTCCGCTTTGTCTGGCTCGGCGGTCAGTACCGTCGCCGCTTCAAGGCCTGGAACAAGAACCTGTACTACGTGACCAAGTTTGGCCTGATCATCGGTGGCGTGGCGTTGATCGTGTTTATCTGAGTGACGTGCGTCGCCGCAAACGAAAATGAAAAAGCCGGCTTAGCCGGCTTTTTTCGTACTCAGTCGTTCTGCGTCGCGCGTTCGTTGCCCAGCGCCTCGTAGTAGGCGCGCTTGGCGTCGTACATCCGTCTGTCCGCAGTTTTCACGGCATCGGTCAGGCGGTCTCCCTGCATGCAGGTGGCCGACCCGATCGAGAATGAAAGCCGCGCCCCGGGATAGAACTGGTTGTTGAGGACGACCACCTCTTCGATCTGCTCCACCACCGTCGCTGCACCCCGTTCGTCGCGTCCGGGAAGCAGCACCATGAACTCGTCGCCACCGGTGCGCGCAATGCATGCCTGTTCGCCCACGGCTTTCTTCAGCACTTCGCCAGTGCGGCGTAGCAGGCCATCGCCGTCCCCGTGGCCGAACTGATCGTTCACGGCCTTCAGTCCATTCAGGTCCACCGCGATCACGCTGACCGGCCACGGCCCCTTGCGGCCCAGCCGCGCCAGTTCATCCTCGTAGTACGCGCGGTTGTAGAGTTTGGTCAGCACATCGTGCTTGCCGAGGAACTCGACGTAGGCTTCGGCCTTCTTGCGTGCCGTGATGTCGGTCAGCGACACCAGCACCTGGTCCCAGTCAGCCTCTCGCCCCGGAAATACCGACCACTGCATGAACACGTCCACCGGGCGGCCGTCCAGCGCGTAGTTGATGACTTCGCGTTGCTGCCACAGCTTTTCATGCCAGAGGTCGACCAGTTGCTCGGCAAAGTGGATGCGCATGTCGTCGCGAAACACGTCGCCGAGTCGCGAAAGCAGGATTTCCTTGCTGGGTGCGCCGAACATCGCCAGCGTCTGCTGGTTGACGTCGAGCACGCGGATCTCCTGCATGCAGCGCGAGACGAAATCGGGGTGCACGTTCAGGAACGTGCGGAAATCCGTGATCCCTGCCGCGCGGACTTCGTCGAGCAGCATCTTGACCACGCTGAAATCTTCTACCCAGAGCGATACTGGCGAATGCTCGAACAGGCCCACGGCGTACTGCTGGGCCCGGCGCAGGTCACGTTCATTGCGCACGCGGGCCGTGATGTCCTCGATCGACAGCAGCACACGCGACCAGTCGTCCTCGTGCCCAGGCATGACGCGGGCCTCCAGACGGATGTCGAGCCGTTCGCCGTCGAGCGTGTAGTTGACGGTCTGGCTCGAGAAACGATTGTCGCCGTCCCACAGTTGTCCGAGTTCCTCGACGTGTTGATCGAACATGTCGTCGCGAAACACGGTGTGGAGGTTGGCAACCAGCGTATCCAGATCGGCGGCGCGGAAGAGGTCCAGCGTCCGGCGGTTGACGTCGAGCACGCGAATCAGAGAAGAGCACCGTGCCACTTCCGAGGGGTTGTCGCGCAGGTGGCGGCGCAGATTGGTGACGCCATCGGCCCGCAACTGCGTGAAGGCCTGCCGCACCGCGCTGAAATCCTCCAGCCACAGCGAAACGGGCGCTAGCTGGAACAGCGTTCGATAGTCATCGTCGAGCCGCGAAGCGGCGGGTCCTTGCGCCAATTTTTTCTCCCCATTTTTTGTGTTCGGCGTATCGCGCAATAGGATAGGCGAGCGTGCCCGAATCGGGGAAGAAATCTCGCAAGAACGATGCCGGCGTCGGCATCGGCGCCACGTTCAGGTGGCTATGCGCCGAACCACACCCGCCACGGTATCGAGCGCGCGCTCGATTTCCGGAGATCGAGGAATGCCGCAGTTCAGCCGCAGGTAGTGATTGAAGCGATTCGAGTTCGAGAACATGGCGCCCGGCATCACCCGGATGCCCTCGGCCAGCGCCTGTTCGAAGACCGCTTCCGACGAGATCGACTGGGGCATTTCCACCCAGAGATGCAGCCCACCGCGCGGCAGCGTCAGGCGGGTGCCTGACGGGAAGGTGGTCGCGATTCTCTGGGCCATCCATTCGCGCTGGGTTCGCAACTGGGTGCGCAGGCGACGCAGGTGACGCTCGAATGCCCCCGTGCCCATGAACTCGGCCACGGCGATCTGCGTCAGCATCTCGTTCGGGCGCGACAGGCCGAACTTGAGCATCTCCACGCGCGCCTGCCACTTGCCCGCCGTGATCCAGCCGAGCCGCATTCCGGGCGCCAGGATCTTATGGAGCGACCCGCAGTAGATCACGGAGCCCGTGGTGTCCCATGCCTTGGCGGCCGTCAGCGGCACTTCGTCGTCGAAGGTGGCCGAGCAGCAGTCGTCTTCGATCAGCGTGAGACCGCGTGTGGCGCACCAGTTCACCAGGCGCTGTTTGTGTGTGTCCGGCATGACGCAGCCGAGCGGATTCTGCAGGTTCGGCACCACGCAGACGGCCTTGATGTTGTCGTAGGTCTGGGCGGCCAGATCCAGCGCTTCGAGCGACATGCCGGTCTGCGGGCTGCAAGGAATCTCGAGCGCGCGCATTCCCAGGCTTTCGAGAATCTGCAGCAGGCCGTAGTACGTCGGTGATTCCACGGCGATGACATCGCCCGGGTTCGCCACGGCCCGCAGGGCCAGCGTCAGGGCTTCGGTGCAGCCGTGTGTGACCACAATGTCCTCGGGCGCGACGTTGATCCGCGCGCGCAACGCGTGCCTGGCCAATGCCGCGCGAAACGCGGGGTGGCCGTCGAAGTCGACCGAACTGCCAAAGAGCATTGGGTATCGCCGCAGTGCCCGCGTGGCGGCATTGCGCAACGCGGCCGCCGGATACAGCTCCGGCGCCCCGCAGGCACCGCCGAAGTTGATCCGGTAATGCTGGCCGCGCGCCAGGATTGCGGAGATGCGCTGGTGGATGCCGACGTACTGCGCGGGATCCGGCAATCCGGTGGCCGGTTCTTCGATTGGGGCCAGCGAGGGCCGCGCAGGAGCACGCACGAAATAGCCCGAGCGCGGCCGCGCTTCGAGCAGGCCGGCCGCCTCAAGCTCGCGGCAGGCCTGGAGCGCCGTGGACAGGCTCACGTCGTGCAGCCCCATCAGCGAACGCACGGACGGCATCCGGTCACCCGGCGCCAGCGTGCCCACCGAAATCGCCTGCCGATAATGGCCAGCCACCTGCTGGTAGAGCGGGGCGGAGGATTGAGGCGATGCGGCGGGGGCAGGGCTGGCGGCGAGGTTGGCGGCGAGGTTGGCGGTCATGGGGGCATCTTCGCGCGATGGGGCGAAGTGGAACAGATACAGATGCGGTGTCTCTGTATCGTAACAGGGCGCAAGTTTGACATCTGTTCTGGTTGCGCTTGCGATGGCTTGTGCCTGTTGGCAAGGCTGGCGGCTCGGTAGCCTTGTTTGCATGATTTTGCGACCCAGGAGCCACGCCATGTCATTCATCAAGCCCGCCGAACCGACCGAACCGACCGAATTTCCCGGACCCGTTTCCCGCACCATCCGGCTGGCTGCCGGCCAGTGCTTTTTCGAGCACCTGCCAGCCGGCACGATCGTGCACGTCGAGGGCGGGTGCATTGTCGTGACCACCGCGCCGTGCTGGCTGGCCAGCGATATCAGCCAGGCCGCGTACACGCTGCATTCCGGGGGCGTGCTAGTGATCCAAGTCACAGGTTGGACCTGCCTGGCCGCGAAGGGGCCCGCGCACTGTCGAATCATGGTGCCGGCGCCGCGCCCAGGATGGTGGCGGCTGATAAAATCCCGCTTCGGCCGTTCTGGCTTCCTGCTGGGTAACTCCCGGCCACCAGACATCAAGGCCACAGAACCATCGGTACCCCATGCTACGTCTCAGTGAAGTCAAACTCCCGCTCGACCATACCGAAAGCGACCTGGATGCCGCCGTGCGCAGCCATCTCCCGCAGATCGGCGTCAAGGGCGACGGGCTCATCGGTTTTACCGTCTTTCGCCGCGCGCATGACGCGCGTAAGCGCGACGATATCAAGCTGACCTACATCATCGATATCGAGGTAAAGGACGAGGCCGCCGCCCTGAAGCGGATGGCTCGCAAACCGAACTGGAGCGTGACGCCGGACATGGCCTACCACTTCGTTGCCCGCGCACCCGAGGGCGGGCCGAAGTCGCGACCGGTGGTGATTGGCCTGGGCCCATGCGGCCTGCTTGCCGGCCTGATCCTGGCGCAGATGGGCTTCCGCCCGATCATTCTCGAGCGCGGCAAGGAAGTACGCGAGCGAACCAAGGACACGTTCGGACTCTGGCGCAAGAGCGTGCTGAACCCCGAGTCGAACGTGCAGTTCGGCGAAGGCGGCGCGGGCACGTTCTCCGACGGCAAGCTCTACAGCCAGATCAAGGATCCGAAGCACTACGGCCGCAAGGTGCTCAACGAGTTCGTGCGCGCCGGCGCGCCCGAGGACATCCTGTACAAGGCGCGGCCGCACATCGGCACGTTCCGGCTGGTGAGCATGGTCGAGAAGATGCGCGCGGAGATGCTGTCGCTGGGCGCGGAGATCCGCTTCGAGACGCGCGTGGACGATGTCGATATTGAGAACGGCCAGGTGCGCGGGCTGAAACTGTCCACTGGCGACTATCTGCCTTGTGACCACGTCATCCTGGCTGTGGGCCACAGCGCGCGCGACACGTTCGAGATGCTGCATGAGCGTGGCGTCTTCATGGAGGCCAAGCCGTTCTCGCTGGGCTTCCGCATCGAGCATCCGCAAGGCTTGATCAACCGCAGCCGCTTCGGCAAGTTCGCCGGTAACAAGCTGCTGGGCGCTGCCGACTACAAGGTGGTTCACCACGCCAGCAATGGCCGCGCGGTGTACAGCTTCTGCATGTGCCCGGGCGGCACCGTGGTGGCCGCCGCGTCCGAGCCGGGCCGGCTCGTGACCAACGGGATGAGCCAGTACTATCGCGCCGAGCGCAATGCCAATGCCGGTATCGTCGTAGGGATCACGCCCGACGAGGACTTCCCGGGTGGCCCGCTGGCCGGGATCGCATTCCAGCGCAAGTGGGAAGAGCGCGCGTTCGCGCTGGGCGGCAGCGACTATCGCGCGCCGGGGCAACTGGTTGGCGACTTCATCGCCGGGCGTGCCTCGACGGCGCTCGGCTCGGTGGAGCCGTCGTACAAACCGGGTGTGACCCCGACCGACCTGAGCACGGCGCTGCCAGACTATGTCATCGACGCGATCCGCGAGGCGCTGCCCGAGATCGACAAGAAGATCGCAGGGTTTGCGATGCACGATGCGGTGCTGACCGGCGTGGAGACGCGCACGTCTTCTCCGCTGCGGATTCGCCGTGATCGGGAGAACTATCAGAGCATCAACGTGAAGGGGCTCTATCCCGCCGGCGAAGGTGCCGGTTATGCCGGGGGAATCTACTCGGCGGCGATCGACGGCATCGAAGTCGCCGAGGCCGTGGCTTTGAGCATCGCGAACGCATGAGCGTGAACACGACCGATCAGGCCAGGCCGGCGAATCCTGCCGATAACGATGGCATCATCGAGAACGTGCGCCACTGGTTGGCGCGCGCGGTGATCGGCCTGAACCTCTGCCCGTTTGCCAAGAGCGTGTACGTCAAGGATCAGGTCCGCTACGTGATCAGCGACGCGACGCGCGACGAGGACGTGCTGGACGATCTCGAGCGCGAGCTACGCCTGCTGGAAACGTCCGATCCGGAACAGATCGACACGATTCTGCTGATCATGCCGCACGCGCTGGGCGACTTCCTGGCCTACAACGACTTCCTGTATTTCGCCGATCGCCTGCTGCGTAGCCTGAAGCTCGAGGGTACGTTGCAGATTGCGAGTTTCCATCCGCACTACCAGTTCGAAGGCACCGAGCCCGACGACATCGAGAACTTCACGAATCGCGCGCCATATCCGATCCTGCATCTGCTCCGTGAAGACAGCATCGCGCGTGCTGCCGAAGCGTTCCCGGAGGCGGAGGACATCTACGAGCGCAATATGGAAACGATGCGCCGGCTCGGCCATGCAGGCTGGCTCGAATGGATGGCTGGCAAAAGCGATCTCTGACTTGATCTCGGGCGCGGTCTCCGATGCGTCCTCCGGCCGTGGTCCGGATCAGGGCGTGGTGAAGAATCGCTCGTTCAGTTCTTCCAGGCCGAGCGATTCCAGCACATTGTGCAAGCGCTCCGCGGGACGGCGGCGCGGCAAATCCTTGTACTGGGCGATGATCAGTTCGTTCTTCATCGAGTGTTCCCAGCCCACCAGCTCCGTCACGCTGACCTGGTAGCCGTGCGCTTCAAGCTGCAGGCAGCGCAGCACGTTGGTGACCTGGCTGCCGAACTCTCGCGTGTGCAGTGGGTGGCGCCAGATTTCCGTCAGCGGATTGCCGGCCAGCAACTTGCCTTTGTGCTTGCGCAGCACGCTCGCGACCTCGGCTTGGCAGCAGGGCACCAGCACGATGTGCCGCGCCTGCTTGGCCAGCGCGAAGTGGATCGCATCGTCAGTGGCCGTATTGCACGCGTGCAGGGCCGTCACGACGTCGATGGTCTGCGGCAATGCGGGCGACGTGATCGAATCGGCCACGGAGAGGTTCAGGAACGACATCCCACCGAAGCCCAGGCGGCTGGCCAGCGCCTTCGAGCTGGTCACCAGTTCTTCGCGGGTCTCGATGCCGTAGATGTGTGAGCTGTCCTTCAGGTCCTTGAAAAAGAGATCGAAGAGGATGAACCCGAGATACGACTTGCCCGCGCCGTGGTCCACCAACGAGACCGTGCCTTTTTCGTCCTTTACCTCGCGCAGCAGTGGCTCGATGAACTGGTACAGGTGATAGACCTGCTTGAGCTTGCGGCGGCTGTCCTGATTCATCTTGCCGTCACGCGTCAGGATGTGGAGTTCCTTGAGCAGTTCGATTGACTGGCCGGGACGGACTTCGTAGGTGCTGGACATCGGGGTGGTGCCTTGGGGCGGGGACATCGGAGGGCGCTAGTTTACCGAAATTGCGCACCCCCTACTTTTGTGGGCTCAAGTTCACACCGCCGGCGCCGTTGAACATGGATCGACGACAAGCACAGTTGGCGACGGATTCGGTGGGTCTTTGCGGAAAGTCCCCGGGCGATGGGCCCAGGCCGGCTGTTGCGACATGCAGCATAGAGGCGGGGACACATGACAGCCGACGCGGGGTTGCGCCTGGAACTCAGCCAGCCTGGGAGCCAGGTCAGGGCTTGCTTTACACCGGACGCGGGCCACTTGCCGCCCGATCGCGCCAGTCTGGACGCTTCCCTGGAAGCTTGCCTGGCCGAGCACGGCTGGCAGGGCGCGCGGCTGGACGCCGCTGCCGTGAGGGGCTTCCTGACGCAATGCCAACTGACCGATCGCGAGATTGACGCAGTGATCGGCAGCGTTCTGGATGGCGAATTCGAACTCGAAATCACGGCCGACAAGCTGCGGCTGTTGCTGACGCTGGTGAGCCCGGAAGGCGGCCGGCCAATCACGGCCGAAGAGATTGCCGCCGCCGCGGCTTCGATGGGGGTGGTGGCCTTGCTCGACAGCGCGGCGATCGGCGTTGCGCTGGAGGCCGGTAGCTGCGAGGGGCGCGAGATTGCGCGCGGCGTGGCGCCCCTGCAGGGCGAGACAGCACGCTTCGAGAGCCTCGTCCAGCCCCGCAGGCCTGTCCTGGCGGAGAACGAGGACGAGCGTGTCGACCTGCGCGATCTCGGTAGTCTCCTGCTCGTCAACCCGGGTACCGCGCTGATGCGCCGCACGCCGGCCAGATCGGGCAAGGACGGCATGGATGTGCTTGGCAAGCCGATTCCGGCCGACCCTGTGGTGGATACGCCCTACGCGTCCGATCTGACCGGCGTGGCAACCGATCCGAATGATCCACTGCTGTTGATCGCCGTGATCGCAGGCTCGCCCCGGGTGTTGCCACATGGTGTGATCGTCAGTCCGGTGGTCGACGTCGATGCCGTCGACCTGCATTCCGGCAACGTCAATTTCGATGGCTCGCTCCGCGTGTCGGGCGATATCCGCACCGGCATGTCGGTACGTGTCACCGGTGATGTGGTTGTGCAGGGGACGATCGAAGCCGCCAGCGTGCAGGCCGGCGGCGATGTGATCGTCAAGGGCGGCATCATCGGCAAGGCAGAAACCGCGAGCGGTGGCGCCCCGAGTGAGATTGCCAGCGTGCGCAGCAAGGGCTCCGTTCATGCGCGCTTCATCCAGAATGCGATCGTCGAGGCGGTGGCCGAGGTAATCGTGGAGAGCGGGATTCGGCAGAGCGACGTCTCCGCGGGCGAACGGGTGGTGGTTGGCGCGCCGACCGCGCCAGGCAGCATCAGCGGCGGGCGTACGCGGGCGATGCAGAGTGTCAGCACTGGGACCCTGGGCGCGCCGGCGGGTACCGCCACGACGGTGCAGGTCGGACTCAACCCGCTTGCCGACGAGCAGAAGGCGGAGCTGGAAGTCCGGCGCGGCAAGATCGTCGAGGAGCAGTGCAAACTCCAGCAACTTGTGGCGTTCTTTGCCAAGCACCCCGAACGCGCCACGGGGGACATTCGCGAGAAGGCGCGTGCCACGATGTACAGGATCAATCGCGACCTGTTCGAACTCGACGCGGAGATCGCCCACCTGGCCGAGCAGATGAAGCCGTCCGAGCAGGCGGAGATCGCGGTGGGCCGGCATATCCACGGCGGCGTGACGCTGCAGGTCGGCCACAAGGTGCTCAAAGTCATGGAAGACAAGCCGGGCGGCCAGATACGCGTGGTGGACGACCGCATCGCCGTGAACTGACGCGGATGGCGCACCTCCCGTTCTTGTTTCCAAACGGACGCAGCGCGTTACGGGGAACGTGACACGTTACGCGAGTCGTAACGTCGCCGACCTTGGCCGCTCTGGCGTGATCGCCCGCCATCCCGCCTCCGGTAACGCATTGCCGCCACGCCGTACTGTCGTCCGGTGCGCACCACCGCTGGCACGACGTTTGCGCCATGTGTCTCCGCAGACAAACAGCGGAGCACAGGAGCACACCATGGGCGCGATCGTGATTGAGAGCCATCCACTGACCAGGCTGGGTATGCAACGCCTGCTTGAACGTATGCCAGGCATCGGCCCGGTGGAGAGTATTGATCCTGAGGGGATCCTGCTGTTCGCGCATAGTCTGGAAGACGTGCTGGTCATCTACGGCATGACAGTGGACGCCTTCGACAACTGGTATCTGCTGCGGCGCCTGCACCAGGCACTGCCTAATGCGCGCATCCTGCTGCTGTCGGACAACATATGGATGCATGTGCCGTCGTCGCTGCGAGCGTGTGGTGTGCAGGAGCATCTGCCGAAGTCGGCCTCGATCGAACGGATGGAAGCGGTGCTCATGCGTATGCTCGGAGACCCCGATGTCGCGGTCAATGCTCTGATGGATGACTCCATGTTCGGATCGCATCGATAGTCGGCAGGCTTGCGGACTGTGAGGTCTCGCGTATCTATGCAGATTTCGATGGCGGTGACGATGCAGTGCTGCTCGTCGTGCGCGAGGCCTGTTGCCTTCGGCCCAGCTCGGCGTTGTTTTTCAGGCATGAGTGTCGATGCGCGGGAGATGCTCCATTTCGCCGCCGACATTGCCGGGGCGGCGATGGGGGAGGCGGCCTACCGCTCGGCGATCATCTGGGGATGACGCGACTGCTATTGCACGTAGGTCGTTCCAGTCAGGCTGGGGTAGTTCAGCGCAGATCGGGGGACAAATAGAGGGGGGGGCGATGTGGCAGCTAGGGACTATATGGGCGTCGTCGTGCCCAAGTTATCTGTCGACTGCAAAGCAAAAAGGGCAACCCGTGAGGGTTGCCCTTTCTACTTTCAAGTGGTGCCGGAGATAGGAGTCGAACCTACGACCTTCGCATTACGAATGCGCTGCTCTACCAACTGAGCTACACCGGCGAAACCTTAAACTTGCGAAACCTGTTCTACCGCTTGGTCTCGATTTGCGCTGTTGCTTGCGAATCGATCGAATCGGATAGAGCCCGCAATAATATCAGCGACTTTTTATTTTGTGAAGCCCCCGGTGCGACTTTTTTCAACGTTCCGCCGTGGCAGTCCCTGTTCGGTGGGTGTTGCCAGCCGCGGCCGTGGGCGACCGATGGCAATCATCGCACGAGTGGCGCTCTCGTCGCGGGTGAAAAAACGGGCAAAGCCTGCCGCTTTTTTACGGATTGCCGTGCGGCTGTTGGCTTCAGCAAAGCAGACAGGGCGCCGAGGCGCCCTGTGCTTGTCGAAACCGGATCTACCCGTTACGCCTTGGCGGCGTCTTCCTGGTGATACCGCGTGACGCGCTCGACTTCATTCTTCGAACCGAGGATGACCGATACGCGCTGGTGGAGCTTGGTCGGCTCCACGTCCAGAATGCGCTGCTGGCCATTGGTAGCCGCGCCGCCCGCCTGCTCGACCAGGAACGCCATCGGATTGGCTTCATACATCAGGCGCAGCTTGCCCGGTTTCTCGGGCTCGCGCTTGTCCCACGGATACATGAAGACGCCGCCGCGTGTCAGGATGCGGTGCACGTCGGCCACCATCGAGGCGATCCAGCGCATGTTGAAGTTCTTGCCGCGCGGACCTTCGTCGCCGGCCAGGCACTCGTCGATGTAGCGGCGCACGGGCGGAGCCCAGTGGCGCATGTTGGACATGTTGATCGCGAATTCCTTGGTGTCTTCCGGGATCATCACATCGGACTGGGTTAGCACGAAGCTGCCTGCCTCGCGGTCCAGCGTGAACATGTGCACGCCATTGCCGACGGTCAGCACCAGCGTGGTCTGCGGGCCATACACGGCATAGCCGGCTGCCACCTGCTGGGTGCCCGGCTGCATGAAGTCATGCTCGGTTACGGTCTGACCGGGCTTGTGCATGTGCAGGACCGAGAAGATCGTGCCGATCGACACGTTCACGTCGATGTTCGACGAGCCGTCGAGCGGATCGAACAGCAGCAGGTATTCGCCCTTCGGGTAGCGGTTCGGGATCTCGTAGAACGAGTCCATTTCCTCGGACGCCATGGCAGCCAGATGGCCACCCCATTCATTGGCGTCGAGCAGCACCTCATTGGCGATCACATCGAGCTTCTGCTGCGTTTCGCCCTGAACGTTGCCGGTGCCGGCCGAGCCGAGCACACCCGCGAGGGCGCCCTTGCTGACGGCGTTGGAAATGGCCTTGCAGGCGCGCGCGACCACTTCGATCAGCAGCCGGAGTTCCGGCTCGATCGTGTTGTGCTTGCGCTGCTCCTCGACCAGATAGCGGGTGAGGCTGATGCGTGTCATGGTGGGGTTCTCCTTGGATGGCCGCAATTCTACATGTGTGCCGCTGCGGACATGCCACTTTCCGGGTCAGGCCGACAGGGCCTTGCTGACGATCTCGCGCACATCGCGCGACAGCGTCGACGAGGCGGCCACGCGTTCCAGCGCCGCGCGCATCCGTTCGCGCAGCGGCATCTCGTACTTCTGCCAGCGGTCCATGACGCGTGCCAGGCGCGCGGCCACCTGCGGGTTGATCGCATCCAGCGCCAGTACCTGGTCGGCCCAGAATGCGTAGCCCGAGCCGTCCTCGGCGTGGAACTGCGCTGGGTTGCCCGAGCAGAAGCTGAAGATCAGCGAACGGGCGCGATTCGGGTTGCGCAGATTGAAGGCCGGATGCTGCATCAGCGCGCGCACGGTATCAATGGTGCGCTTGCCCGCGTGCGGGCCAACTTCGCCGCGCTGCATTCCCTGCAGCGAGAACCACTTGTCGATGACCAGCGCGTCGTCCTCGAAGCGCTCGTAGAAATCGGCCAGCGCGTGTTCGCGGCCCGGTGCGAAGCTGTTGACCAGCGCAGACAGCGCGGCGAAGCGGTCTGTCATGTTGTCGCTCTGCTGGTAGTGGCGGTCCGCAAGTGCCTGCATGTCGGCGTCTCCGCTGTCGGCCAGATAGCCGAGCGCGAGATTGCGCAGCGCGCGACGGGCCATCGAGTCGGCATCGGGGCTGTATTCGCCCGGTGTCGCGTTGGCCTCGTATGCGGCCAGCCATTCGGCCTTGAGCGTGCGCGCCAGGCCTTCGCGCAGGAACAGACGTGCGCGGTGAATCGCCGTCGGGTCGGCCACGCCCATGCGTTCGGCCAGATAGGCCTCCGCGGGGAGCATCAGTGCCTGTTCGCGGAAGGCGGGATTCAGCGCGCCATCGGTGAGCACGCTGCGGAACGCCGACACCAGCGCCGGGTCGAGCTTCAGTTCACGATTGGCCTGGACGTCGGCCACCAGATGCAGTAGCGCGCGCGTGGCCAGGCGTTGGCCGGCTTCCCAGCGGTTGAATGCGTCGGTGTCGTGCGAGAGAAGAAATGTCAGTTCCGCATCGCTGTATTCGTAATCGACAACGACTGGTGCCGAGAAATTACGCAGCAGCGAGGGCAATGGCGCCTTGCCACCGCGAGGCAGGTTGATGAAGCGGAAGGTCTGCTCGGCCTGCGTGAAATCGAGCACGCGCGTGCTCGCGCCTGCCTTGGGTTCCCCTTCGCGTTGCAGCGGCAGGTCATTGCCTTCCGCGTCGATCAGGCCGAGCGCGAACGGGATGTGGAACGGTTGCTTGTCCGGCATGCCAGCGCGCGTTTCGATGCCGACCTTCGGGCAGCGCTGCGACAACGTCAGCGTCAGCGTGCCGGAGGCGCCGTCCCACGCGGTCTTGACCGTGACCACGGGCGTGCCAGCCTGGCTGTACCAGAGGCCGAACTGCTTCAGGTCGCGGCCGTTCGCGTCAGCCATCGCCGCGCGGAAGTCGTCGCATGTCACCGCCTGGCCGTCATGACGCTGGAAGTACAGGTCCATCCCCTTGCGGAAGCCGTCACGGCCAAGCAGAGTCTGGTACATCCGCACGACTTCGGCGCCTTTCTCGTAGACCGTGACCGTGTAGAAGTTGTTGATTTCCTCGTAGCTGTCCGGGCGCACCGGGTGGGCCATCGGACCCGCATCCTCGGGGAACTGCACCTGGCGCAGCACGCGCACATCCTCGATGCGCTTGACCGCGCGGCCCGATTCCGAGCCCATCATGTCGGCCGAGAATTCCTGGTCGCGGAACACGGTCAGGCCTTCCTTGAGCGACAACTGGAACCAGTCGCGGCAGGTCACGCGGTTGCCGGTCCAGTTATGGAAGTACTCGTGGGCCACCACCGATTCGATATTGGCGAAGTCGACATCCGTCGCGGTCTGGGCGTTGGCCAGCACATACTTGGTGTTGAAGATGTTCAGGCCCTTGTTTTCCATCGCCCCCATGTTGAAGTCGCCCACGGCGACGATCATGAAACGGTCGAGGTCAAGTTCCAGGCCGAAGCGCTGCTCGTCCCAGCGGATCGCGTGAACCAGCGAGTCCATCGCGTGACGCGTCTTGTCCAGGTCCTGCGGCTCGACCCAGACTTGCAGCAGCTTTTGCTTGCCCGATGCCGAAACGATGGTTTGCTCGATGCGCTCGAGCTTGCCGGCCACGAGCGCGAACAGGTATGACGGCTTGCGGAACGGGTCTTCCCAGACGGCTTCGTGTTTGCCATCCGGCAGATCGCGTTGCGAGAGCAGGTTGCCGTTCGAAAGCAGTACCGGGCTAGCGGCGCGATCGGCGCGCAGCGTAACGCGGTAGGTCGTCATCACATCCGGGCGATCCAGGAAATACGTGATGCGGCGAAAGCCCTCGGCTTCGCACTGGGTGAAGAAGTTGCCGTTGGAGACGTACAGGCCGGACAGCGTGGTATTGGCGGCGGGATTGCAGGCCGTGGTGATTTCCAGCGTGCCAGCTCCCGGCAGGCCAGTCAGGGTCAGCGAGTCGCCGTCCTGCCTGACGCCGGAGAACGGCTGGCCATCGAGGCGCACGCCAACCAGTTCCAGCTCCTCGCCGGCCAGAACCAGCGGCGCGTCGGCCGTGCCGGTGCGCTGGATCTTCAGCGTGCTGGTGACGACGGTACGCTGCGGATCGAGGTCGAGCACGAGATCCACGTGGTCGATGGCGAAAGCGGGCGGAGTATAGTCCTTGCGATAGACGGTGACGGGCGTATCGGTGCGCAGCATGGGGAATCCTGTCTTCGGAGTGACCGGGGGGCGGGCGGCGTGCTGAAGATTGCGACGGCCCTCGAAGCCCTCATTGTAGCCAAGGGGTTCGGGCAATGCGGGATGCCAGATGCGGCGTGGGAATTCAAAAGGGCTGTTCCTGTCTGAGGAAATGCAACCAAATCAGGAAGAACGAGGTATCAGGGAATGCGTGCATCAGGGAAAGCAGTGACGAAGTGGGGAAGACGAGGCGCCTTTTGGGCGCTGATGGCGCTGGGCTCGCTCTGGCTGGCGGGATGCGCCACCACGGTGACCACCGAGGTCACCGCGTTCCGGCAGGCCGGATGGCAGAACGATGCGCCGCGTACCTACGCGTTCGAACACACGTCGCAGCAGGAAGAGCAACTTGAGCGCCAGACCTTCGAGCAGTGGCTGGCAGACACCTTGTCCGGACTTGGCTTCGAGCAGCGCCCGGCGGGCCAGGCACGCTATCTGGTGACGATGGACTACGACGCCGCGCCCGGGATTGCCCAGGTGGCGGAGACCGTCTACCCCGACCCCTGGTACGGACCTTGGGGGCCGTACTGGGGCCCTTATGGCGGGTATCGACCCTATGGCCCCTGGGGATGGGGCCCCGGCTACTGGCCGCCCCAGACCGTGATACGCGACGTGCCCGTGACCTATTCGAACGTGCGCGTCTATTTCAAGGATGCAGCCAGCGGCAAGCGCGTCTACCAGGTCACTGCCACCAATACGACCGAGAGTGGTAATCCGGCGGCGGTGATGCCCTACATGATCCGCAGCGCGTTTGCGGACTTCCCGGCCGAGAGCGGGCGGCCGCGTCGCGTGACGCTGGAGGTCGACAAGGACAAGAAGTAGCACGGCGCCGCGCAATATCCTTTCGCCGGCGGGGGCGAAAGGTATTGGCTACCGTACGGTAAAAGGAGTTTTGCGTCCGGTGGCGGCAAAATCTTCCAATCGGGCGTGCCAAAGCCCTGCCGCCGCGTGGCGGCTGGGCTAGAATGGCTCCTCGATTTTTTCCCGCCTTTACCCGGACGAGCAGAGAATGAGCAGCAAGACCACCGGTGATGCACCGCAACATGCCCCCAATAGTCCCGAAGCGCAACTGCGCCTGGCTGCGCTGGAATACCACCGCAGCCCGACCAAGGGCAAGATCCAGGTAACGGCCACCAAGGCCCTGTCCAATCAGCGTGACCTGTCGCTGGCCTACTCCCCGGGCGTGGCCTACGCCTGCGAAGAAATCCACAAGGACCCCGCGATGGCCGCCGAGTACACCTCGCGCGCCAACCTCGTGGCCGTGGTGACCAACGGTACCGCCGTGTTGGGCCTGGGCGACATCGGTCCGCTGGCCGGCAAGCCCGTGATGGAAGGCAAGGGCTGCCTGTTCAAGAAATTCGCCGGCATCGACGTGTTCGACATCGAACTCGATGCACGCGACCCGGACAAGATCGTCGAGATCGTAGCGGCGCTGGAGCCGACGCTTGGTGGCGTGAACCTCGAGGACATCAAGGCTCCCGAGTGCTTCTACATCGAGCAGAAGCTGCGCGAGCGCATGAACATCCCCGTCTTCCACGACGATCAGCACGGCACGGCGATCATCTCGACCGCGGCGCTGCTGAACGGCCTGAAGGTGGTAGGCAAGGACATCGCGAAGGTCAAGCTGGCCGTCTCGGGCGCGGGCGCCGCCGCAATCGCGTGCCTGGATACGATGGTCAGCCTGGGCGTGAACCGCGAGAACATCTACGTGGTCGACTCGAAGGGCGTGATCTTCCAGGGCCGCGACGCGAACATGGAGGCCAACAAGGCTCGCTACGCGCAGGACACGTCGGCCCGCACGCTGGCCGACATCGTCAAGGATGCGGACGTGTTCCTGGGTTGCTCGACCGCGGGCGTGCTGACCGGTGACATGGTCAAGACCATGGCCGACCGTCCGATCATCCTGGCGCTGGCCAACCCGGAGCCGGAAATCCGCCCGGAAGTGGCCAAGGCCGCGCGTCCGGACTGCATCATCGCCACGGGCCGTTCGGACTATCCGAACCAGGTCAACAACGTGCTCTGCTTCCCGTACATCTTCCGCGGCGCGCTCGATTGCGGCGCCACGAAGATCACCGAAGCGATGAAGCTGGCCTGCGTGAAGGCGATCGCCGAGCTGGCCGAAGCCGAACTGAACGATGCCGTGGCCGCAGCCTACGGTGGTCGTGAACTGAAGTTCGGCCCGGACTACATCATCCCGACGCCGTTCGACCAGCGCCTGATCGAGAAGATTGCACCGGCCGTTGCCAAGGCCGCCGAGGAATCCGGCGTGGCCACGCGCCCGATCAAGGACCTTGAAGCCTACCGCCAGCAACTGACCAGCTACGTGTACCACACCGGCATGATCATGAAGCCGGTGTTCACGGCCGCCAAGGCCGCGCCGAAACGCGTCGCCTACGCAGAGGGCGAAGAAGAGCGTGTGCTGCGTGCGGTGCAGGGTGTGGTGGACGAAGGTCTGGCCCGCCCGATCCTGATCGGTCGCCCGCACGTGATCCAGATGCGTATCGACAAGGCGGGCCTGCGTCTGCGCCCGGGCGTCGATTTCGAACTGATCAACCCCGAGGATGATCCGCGTTATCGCGCCTATCACGAGGAGTACCACGCGCTGCGCGGTCGCGACGGCGTGACGCCGGACATGGCCAAGGTGGCGCTGCGTCGTTCGAATACGCTGATCGGCACGATGCTGATGCACATGGGTGATGCCGATGCACTGTTGTGCGGCACGGTGGGCCGGTTCGAGGCGCATCTGGAACACGTGCGCGACGTGATCGGCCTGGCGCCGGGCGCCAAGGTGTTCGCGGCCATGAACGCGCTGATGCTCGAAAAGTACACGCTGTTTATCACGGACACGTTCGTCAATGATGATCCGAGCGCCGAGGAACTGGCTGCCATTACGCAGCTTGCGGCCGAGGAAATCGCACGCTTCGGCCTGCACCCGAAGGTGGCGATGATGTCGCACTCGATGTTCGGTTCGTCGAACCGCCCGTCGGCGCGCAAGATGCGCGACGCGGCCGAGATCCTGGCCCGCGTGGCACCGCAGCTCGAAGTGGAAGGCGAGATGCAGGGCGATGCGGCACTGGTCGAAGACGTGCGCCGTCATTTCCTGCCGGGCACCAAGCTGGCCGGCAGCGCCAATCTGCTGGTGATGCCGACGCTGGACGCCGCCAACATCGCGTTCAATCTGCTCAAGATCACGGGCGGCCAGGGCGTGACGGTGGGTCCGATCCTGCTGGGCGCAGCCAAGCCGGTGCACATCCTGAATCCGCAGGCGACCACGCGCCGTATCGTCAACATGACGGCCGTGGCCGTGGCGGAGTGCAACGCCACCCGCTGATGTTCACGATCTGAATATCTGCCGGAAGCAAAAAGAAACAGGGCCGCGAAAGCGGCCCTGTTTCATTGTCGGTGCGCTGGCACGTCTGCCGGAGTGTCAGCGCGTCGGCGGGTCAGTACGCACGGGTCGTGCCCTGTCTTGCCTACTACTCTCTACTGCAGCACGTTGTACTGCTCCCGCATCACCACGATGATCGAACGGGCCGCGGCCATCTGCTGTGCCAGATCGGTGAAGGTCTCCTGGCGAAAATCCACCTCGGCGCTCCAGTTGCAACCCGTATGGTCCGGCTGATGCACGCGCATTGCGTGCAACTCAACCTCGCCGCACTCCGGATTGTTGTCCAGGCACTGGCTCAGGATGGCCATCAGTTCCGACCGGGATTTCACATAGCGCCGCATGCGTCACCTCATTCGTTCCTGTTTACGTGGCCCAGCACAGAGGCCGGGAAACTAATCTAGGCAGCGGACGAAGGGCTTGCCAATTGAATCCGCCTATGGAGCAGTGGCTTCCCATCCTGCTTTGATTGCGCCTTGTTGCAATGCGGCGCAGCATTGTGACGCCTGTGTCATGGGGGCACGCAACAAAAAAGCCCGCCGGAGGCGGGCTTTACAACCATTGATCCGGCGGAATTTTCCGGGATCAGAAGCGGTGGCGAACGCCGACACCGAAGGTGTCGCCGTGCTCGACGCCCGACACCTTGTCGTAGTAGTAGGCACCGTAGACGTCGGTGCGCTTCGACAGGTTGTAGTCGTAGGCGACGGCGAACGTATTGCGCTTGATGCCAGCAACTTCGTTCAGCACGCGGCCGTAGGTGTACGACGCCAGGATATTGCCTGCGCCAACCGGCACCGCGACGCCGGCCTGGCCGTCGATGTGCTTGATGTCGCCGCCATTGGTGCTCGTGTTGAAGTTGGTCTTGATGTACTGGCCTTGCAGGAAGGCCTTGACGATCTTGAAGTCGTACGTCACGCCAGCCTGGACGGCGGACTGCTTGTCGAGGCCCGCGAGATTGGCATTCTGCGGGTCAAACGGAGCAACGTCGAACTTGACCTGCTGGAATGCCAGCGTCGCCGCGAAGTTGCCGGAGAAGTAGGTCAGGTTGCCGCCCCACTTGTTCTTGCCGTTGTTACCGGGCGATTCGCCAAAGCCGTAGATGAAGTTCGCGGTCAGGCCACCGAAGTTCGGCGTCGAGTACAGCAGCGAGTTGTTCCAGCCCGAATCGCCCAGGATGCCCGGATCGGACACGCCGCCAACGTTTTGAGGCGTCGGGAAGTACGTGTGGAAGATCATCGGGCTGAACGTGTACGAGTCGACCAGCGGGTTGAACAGGATCGTCGACACGAAGTACGGCGTCGTGTTGCGGCCGATCTTCAGCGTGCCGTAGGTTTCGTTCGTCAGGCCGACGAAGGCATTGCGGCTGAACATCGAGTCGCCGGTGAAGCGGCCCATGCTACCGGTGTCGGGGCGGAAGAAGCCGTTCAGGTCGAAGATGGCCTTCGTGCCCATGCCCAGGTCCTCGGTACCCTTGATGCCCCAGTACGAGGTTTGCATGCCACCCGAGTTGACTACGTAGGCGCGGTCGCCCGAGCCCGGATTCTTGACGCCTCCGATGAAAGCATCGGCCATGCCGTACAGCGTCACGCTGGACTGGGCCATGGCCGCGCCGGAGAAAAGGGTGGCTGCGATCGCCGCCAGCTTGAGAGCCGGCTTGTACTGCTTCTTCATGTTTAAGACCTCCGTGGTTGTAATGCTGCTCAGAACGCTTGCCTGTGTGCTGGAACCTGCTGGGTTCTCTCTAGTTCCGTGCCTGGGCGGCGCGCTGGAATCGGCGCCGCCTGGCACGTTCTTGTCTCACAGTGATGCTCGATCTGCTGCTGAACGCTCCTGATTTCTCTCTCTTTTTTCGATGTGCTTTTTTTGGTCAGGCGGATACTAAGTCGTTCAGACGGAACTGCGCAATCCGATGAATCTGGTTGATGCAAGTTTGCAACTCGACCTCCGGGGCGTTTTCCAGGCGCCTTGCAAAAGCGTCGATGATGCCGTGCCGGTCATAGCCGCGGACCGCGAGGATGAACGGGAAGCCGAACTTCCGGTTGTAGGCTTCGTTCAGTCCCTGCAGGCGCTGGAATTCCTCGGGCGTGCACTGATCGAGTCCGGCGCCAGCCTGCTCGCGCGTGGATTCCGCCGTCAGTTCGCCGCGCACCGCGGCCTTGCCCGCCAGTTCCGGGTGAGCGCGCACGAGCTTGAGTTGCGCTTCCTGGCCCGCGGCATCCACGGCGCCGCGCAGGGCCGACGCCAGTTCCGCCGTATTGGCGAAGGGGCGCTTGCGCGCCGCCGTTTCGGCGAACCAGGGGGAGTGTTCGTAGATGCCGCCGAGGACCGCGATGAATTCGGCCTCGGGCATCGTGTTGAGTTGGGCGATCGTGTAGGTGGTCTGGCTCATGCGTGGCTCCGATAGGGGTGGGTTTCAATCCAGTGGCGGGCGATATCGACACGCCTGCAGATCCACACCTTGTCGTGAGACTGCACGTAATCCAGGAATCGCTGCAGCGCGCGGAAACGTCCCGGGCGGCCCAGCAAGCGGCAATGCATGCCGATCGACAGCATCTTCGGGCGGTCCTGGCCCTGCGGATCGCCTTCGGCGTAGAGCACGTCGAAGGCATCCTTCAGATACTGGAAGAACTGCTCGCCCGTGTTGAAGCCCTGGGGCGTGGCGAAGCGCATGTCGTTGGTGTCGAGTGTGTACGGCACCACCAGATGGGGCTTCTTCTGGCCACCCGTGATTTCCACATCGGTCCAGAAGGGCAGGTCGTCGCCGTAGTAGTCGGCGTCATAGAGCAGCCCGCCGTGCTCGACCACCAGCCGGCGCGTGTTGGGGCTGTCGCGGCCGGTGTACCAGCCCAGCGGCATCTCGCCGGTCAGCTCCTTGATGATCTCCATGCCGATGCGCATGTGCTCGCGCTCGATGGCTTCGTCGATGCCCTGGTAGTGAATCCAGCGGTAGCCGTGGCAGGCGATCTCGTGACCGAGTTCGACGAACGCGCGGGTCAGTTCCGGATGGCGCTGCAGCGCCATCGACACGCCGAAGACCGTCAGCGGCAGCTTGCGTTGCTCGAACTCGCGCAGCAGGCGCCAGACGCCGGCGCGCGAGCCGTATTCGTAGATGCCCTCCATGCTCATGTGTCGCGCCGGATAGGCGGCGGCACCAACGATCTCGGACAGGAACTGCTCGGATGCCGCGTCGCCGTGCAGCACGCAGTTCTCACCGCCTTCCTCGTAATTGAGCACGAACTGCAGCGCGATGCGCGCGCCGCCCGGCCAGCGGGCGTGCGGTGGCTGCGCGCCGTAGCCAATGAGATCGCGTGGATAGTTATCGTGTGTCATCTCTTTATTTCTGCTTCAGGAGAAACTGCCCGTCCTGCGGGAGCCATGCATCGAAGCGACCGGACTTACGCAAGGCGTATGCCAGAAACGCTCCCGTAGGGCTTGGCAATCTGACGTCGACCGGTATCGATTGTCGGCGTCGGATTGTCGCTATTGATTGTTGTAGTTGAATTGTTCGGAATCACTCCGTGCCGTGCGAGTTCGCGGCGGCATTGCGCATGGCTTCCTCGGCCGACTGGATACCGTTGAAGAACAGGTTCAGCGCTACGGCGACGATGGTGCCCAGCACGATGCCGCTGTGGGTGAATGGGTCGGTCCACTTGGGCAGGTACTGGAACAGCGTCGGCGACAGCGTCGGGATCATGCCGAAGCCGATCGAGATCGCAACGATGAAGAGGTTGTGGCGGTTGCGATTGAAATCACACGAACCGAGGATGCGGATGCCGGTGGCGGCCACCATGCCGAACATCACGATACCTGCGCCACCCAGCACGAACTGCGGCACCGAGGCCACCACGTGGGCCATCTTCGGGAACAGGCCGAACGCGATCAGGATCAAGCCACCCGCCGCGGCGACGTAGCGCGAGCGCACGCCGGTCACCGTGACCAGGCCAACGTTCTGCGAGAACGACGTGTACGGGAAGGTGTTGAAGATACCGCCGATCACGGTGCCCAGGCCGTCTGCGCGCAGGCCGGCGGTCAGGTCGTCACGGCTGAGCTTGCGGCCGGTGATGTCGGACAGGGCCAGGAACATGCCAGTCGACTCTACCAGCGTGATCAGCATCACGATGCACATCGAGAGGATGGCGGTGAGTTCGAACTTCGGGATGCCGAAATGCAGTGGGGTGATCACGGCGACGTAGCTGGCTTCGTTGAGGCCTTCGAACGAGACCTTGCCCAATGCCATCGCCACCAGCGTGCCGATGATGATGCCGAGCAGCACCGCGCAGTTGGCCACCAGGCCACGACCGTATTTGCTCAGCAGCAGGATGACGGCGAGCACCAGGCCCGCGATGGCCAGGTTGCTGAGGTCACCGTAAGCGAGGTTGGGCACTTCCTTTGCCACGCCGTCGATCACGGCGCGCGTGGTCGGCTGCCCGCCACCGGCCCAGTTGATACCCACCCGCATCAGCGACACGCCAATCAGCGTGATCACCGTGCCGGTTACCACGGGCGGGAACAGTCCCAGCATCCGGCCCATCATCGGCGCGATCAATATGCCGAAGATACCGGACGCGATTACCGCGCCGTAGATGCCGAGCAGCCCGACGTTGGGATCGTTGCCGATGGCGATCATCGGCGCCACCGACGCGAACGTGACACCCATCATCACCGGCATGCGGATGCCGAATTTCCAGAAGCCGAAGGCCTGGATCAGCGTGGCCAGGCCAGCCGCGAACAGGTCGGCGTTGATCAGGAACGCGAGTTGATCCTTGGGAAGCTTGAGCGCACCGCCGACGATCAGCGGAACCGCAACCGTGCCGGCATACATCACCAGCACGTGCTGCAGGCCCAGGGCAAGCAATCGCCCGGAGGGCAACCGCTCGTTTGTGAGATCCGTGGGGACCGTGGTGCTTGCGGAATTCATGGGTGTGTCTCCTCTCCTTTGGATTTGGATGGGAACGCGCGCCGGGTTTTTGTCCTGGCCATTCGCCGGTGTCTCTTTTTGGTGGACTTCCGTCGATGACTCTTGTCCGGTCTCGTGCCTGGCCTCTAGTTGGGCGTCTTTCGGCAGATGAGACCGCTGGTTCTAGATCGGCAACAGGGGGTGGCTGTTGCCCGGCGGCGGGAACATTGCGCTAGGTGGAGCGGCCCAGCACACTGCGAAGATCGAAGTTGCCGGGCTCATCCGGCTGAACGCGTTCCGCGCAGGCGCCAAGGTGGTGCGCCATGCGCGTCTGGGCCAGGGCGGCGTCGCCCTGTTCCAGTGCATCGAGGATTTCGTCGTGCTCGTCGAACGAGCAGGCGTTGTGGCCCGGCGACTCCACGCTGGCAATCATCAGCGTGGTGCGCGACACCAGTCGGCGCATCATCGTCACGAGCAACTGGTTGCCGGACAGTTCGGCCAGCGCGGTGTGGAACTCGGCCGAGAGGCGGATCCAGCGTGGGCGCTCGTGCGTCAGGAAGGCCTGGCGCTCGTCATTGACCATCTTGCGCAGCGGGGCGATCACGGTGCGCACGTTGGGCAGGGAGGCGAGCTTATCGAGCACGGCGCGCTCCAGCATCTGGCGCAGTTCGAACATGTCGTGCGCCTCGTCCGTGGACGGGCTGGCGATGAACGCGCCGCGATTCGGCTCCAGATCGACCATGCCGTCGGCGGCCAGGCGCGACAGCACCTTGCGTACCGTATGACGGGCCGTGGCATAGATCTCGCAAAGCGAATGCTCGGTCAGCTTGGTCCGGGGAGGCAGCCGGTGCTCCATGATCGCGTCATAGATCTCGTGATACATGCGCTCCTCGACGGAGCCCTTGCGGGCCGGTTTGTTGTCGGTGAGCGCCGGCAGGGCGTCGGCCGCGGCAATAAGCTTGAGATTCTTGGACATCCTGGTCACTCGCAATGCAAGGTGGCGATGGTCGGCGATCGTAGCGAGTGGTTATCAAACCGACATCACGCGCCTTGATACCGATCATGCGGCCGTGCAGATCTAAAAATTGTTGACAATTATTTGGATATGCAAGCACCATTGTCAACAAAACCGCCTCAGGTTTTCGACAACTACGGGTATATACCGAGTTGTCATCAGGATGGCGCGGGCGCATTGTCGCCTCGCACCAATCCAGCGCCGGGATGCGTTGAAACACGTACCGAGCGGGCACCATTCCTCAAAATGGTGCTAGTGAAGGCAGCGGCGCCCCTCACAACCCACACCCCAAAGGAAGAACAGGATGGGACGCTTGACCACTCACGTTCTCGACACGGCAGCCGGGACGCCTGGCGCCGCAATGTCGATCACTCTCCATAAAATTGTCGACAATCGTCGTGAGACCCTGAAGAAGGTCACGACGAATCACGATGGCCGTTGCGACCAGCCGCTGCTGGAAGGCGCCGACCTCGTAGCGGGCGTCTACGAACTCGAGTTCGGCGCCGGCGACTATTTCCGTGCCCAGGGCGTCAAACTGCCCGAACCGGCATTCCTGGATGTGGTGACGCTGCGCTTCGGCATTGCCGATACCGCCGCGCACTACCACGTGCCGCTGCTGGTGTCGCCGTGGTCGTACTCGACCTACCGCGGCAGCTGATCAAGGCGGACGGGAATAAAGGAGACAAGTCATGGAAGGCTATATTCTCGACTGGGCCAATTTGCTCTTGCGTTGGCTCCACGTGATCACAGCGATTGCCTGGATCGGTTCGTCGTTCTACTTCGTCTGGCTGGACAACAGCCTGACGCGCCCCACGGCCAGCGACCTCAAGGACAAGGGTGTCGACGGTGAACTCTGGGCCGTGCACGGCGGTGGCTTCTACAACCCGCAGAAGTACCTGACCGCGCCGAAGAGCCTGCCGGAGAACCTGCACTGGTTCTACTGGGAGTCGTATTCGACGTGGATGAGCGGCTTTGCGCTGCTGGTGGTGCTGTATCTGTTCAACGCGAGCACGTTCCTGATCGACAAGAATGTGTACGACATGTCGCCCGGCGCCGCCGTTGGCTTTGCCGTGTCATACCTCGTGCTTGGCTGGGTGGTCTACGACTCGATCTGCCGTATCTTCGGCAAGAGCGACCGTACCGTAGGCATTCTGGTGGCGGTCTATGTGGCAGTCGCCGCGTTCGTGGCGTGCCATATCTTCTCGGGCCGCGCGGCATTCCTGCTGACCGGTGCGATGATCGCGACGATCATGAGTGCCAACGTGCTGTTCTGGATCATCCCGGGCCAGCGCAAGGTGGTGGCGTCGCTGAAGGCCGGCCAGCCGGTGGATCCGATCCACGGCAAGCGCGGCAAGCAGCGTAGCGTGCACAACACGTACTTCACGTTGCCGGTGCTGTTCGCAATGCTGTCGAACCACTACAGCATGACGTACGCGGCCAAGAACAACTGGCTCGTGCTGATCATGGTGATGCTGGCCGGCGTGCTGATTCGCCAGTTCTTCATCCTGAAGCACAAGGGCAAGATCAACTTCGCATGGCCGACCGCCGGCGTGGCCTGCCTGGGCGTAGTGGCATTCATGATCGCGCCGCAGCCGCGTCCGCAAGTTGCCAGCAATGCTGCCGGTGACGCCGCCAATGCCGTGAGCTTTGTGAAGGTTCAGGAAATCATCAACACGCGTTGCGTGCAGTGCCACGCCGAGCAGCCGAAGATGATGCCGACCGCTGCCAAGGGGATCAAGCTGGACTCCGCCGATGGCATCAAGGCGCACGCTCAGCTGATCTATCAACAGGCCGTGCAGCAGAAGGCAATGCCGCTGGGCAACGTCACGCAGATCACGGACGATGAGCGCGCGCTGCTTGGCCAATGGTTCGAAGGCGGCGCGAAAACCACCAACTGATTTTTTGACCGAGCATCGGTGATCGACGGTCCGGAGGCTGTGCAGTCTGCAGCTGGCTGTTCCGGACCGGCGAGGGTTTGAGCGGGGCTTAGGCCCCGTTTTTTTATTTCTGGATCTGAATTGCTGCTCCCCACTCCCGCTGAGCGGACGAAGGGAGTCAGGATTCTCAGCCGCCGACGTTGAACAGCGCCAACAGACCCAGCACCAGGAAGATCGCAGCGGCGATCTTGTGCACCAGGGCGATTGGCATCTTATTGGCGAAACGGTCGCCCAGCAGGACGGCCGGGGCATTGGCGAGCATCATGCCGAACGTCGTGCCGGCCACCACTGCAATCACTTCGCCATGGAAGCGTGCGGCTAGCGCCACGGTGGCGATCTGCGTCTTGTCGCCCATCTCGGCGAAGAAGAACGCGATGATCGTGGTGCCCAGGATGCCGAGCGCACCCTTGACGGGTTTGGCTTCCTCGGCGTCGTCGAGCTTGTCCGGAATCAGCATCCAGCCGGCCATCGCAATGAACCCGAGGCCAAGAATCCAGCGCAGCAGGTCTACGCCGACCATGCCCGTGATCCAGCCGCCGAGCGCGCCGGCAAAGCCGTGATTGACCAGCGTTGCGATCAGGATGCCCAGAATGATGGGAATTGGCTTGCGGTAGCGCGCAGCCAGGACGAGCGACAGCAACTGCGTCTTGTCGCCCATTTCAGCGAGCGCGACGATGCCTGTGGAGACGAGGAACGATTCCATTTTTTGTCGTTTGAATAACCGGGCCGCAAATGCATCGCGAGATGCCAATGACGCACACCTTTCCCGGCCCGGCCAGAAGGGTGAGGTCATCGGTCTCGCCAGGCACTGGACACAAGGTCCTGGGCTGCGCACGCCATAACCGCCTGCCATGTCGGCATTTGGTCAAGTCTGTTGACGTACGCCCCTGTCTTCCGGGTGCCGCATTGCGCGGCGCGGTGAGATCAGGGCGGCTACTCCCCAATGGAAGGTCGCATTTTAGCGAGACTGGCGACCGAAGTCCACCCGTCTCGCTGTTTCTGTCAATTCAAGGGAATGTCGCTAACGCCGCCATTCCCGATGTGCTCAGACCGGAGTCGGAGCGTTTTCGCTGGTTTGGCGACCGCGAAAATCCGTCCAGCACAGCGCCTTGAAGTCGTAGAGCTTGCAGCGGTGGGCTGTATGGAAATACCAGCGCCACGAGAACTTCTCGATGATGATGCGACCCGGCAGTGCGTGCTCGAGCAGCGCCTGGGCGCGCTTGAGCTGGTACAGCGGGATGCTCATGTCCACGTGGTGGGCCGTGTGCTCCATGATGTGATGCAGGGCCGCGCCGATGCCGAAGTTAAAGCGCAGATGCACGGTCGTCGACACGAAAGGCTGGGCCTTCGCCCACATGGCCTTGGTGTCGTACCACGCCACGCTGGTATGCGTATGGTGGACGTACAGCACGAAGCCAACGGTGGCGTTCCAGATCAGGAAGGGCAGCACGAAGCCGGTGCCGACCAGCAGCAGCGGGGATTGCCCGGTGGCCACGGCCAGCCATACCAGCGCGCCGATCCAGACTGCGCCGAAAGCTCCCACGAGCGCGCAGTCCCACATGAAGATCGGGCGACGCGTCGCCATCTGGCGCTTGCTGGGGAAGAACAGCTTGAACCACCAGATCTCGATCAGGTAGTAAAGGCCGGCGCCAAGGCCGTTGCGGTAGATGCGCTCCAGAATCCGGCGGCTGCGCGGCAGCGCGCGGAATTCCTCGAGCGAGTAGGGCGCCCAGACGAAGTCGAAGCCCTTCAGGTTCGTGTAACCATGATGGACGACGTTATGGCCGACTTCCCAGAGGCTGTAAGGCGTGAGCGACGGCAGGAACGTGAGCCGGCCCAGCCACTTGTTCAGGCCACGACGGTCGGTCAGGCTCTGGTGGCAGGCATCGTGCCCAATGATGAACAGGCGCGCGATGATCAGTCCGGCCAGCACGCCGAGCCCAACCTTGGCCCACCAGGGTGATGCCAGGACCACACCGGCCAGTACGGCAGCGAACAGCGCGTAATCGAACGCGAACAGAAGCAGCGCGCGCGCGGTGCTGCGGCCGCCGAGGGGAATCAGCCAGCTGCGGATCGTCTTGCGATTCGGAAATGGGGCCTCGAAGGCGATTGGCTCCGGCAGGGGAGTGTTCTTGGCCGGGCGTTTGGGGCGGTTCGTGCCGTGATTCGGCGCTTGCGAGATCGCGTCGGCGTCGGCCGGCGAGAGGGTGTCAGATGGGGCAGTCATCAAAGGTCTGGCGAGTCGGTATGCATGTGCGTCTGCCCGGATGGGCGGACTTTATATGCGTGACAGGCTAGAAGGCTTTGATGACCGTTGTGTTGATTATGGTCAATGCTCCGCGAGGGCGGATTCGCATTGAGACCAAAAAAGCACATCGACGGACCATGTTTGGGTGGAATCGGCCGATCCACACAAACATGCCCCGCCTAAGTCCGATCAGGCGGCGACCGGGCTAGTGGCTTCGCCCATGATGTAGACGTTCTCGATGACCCGGTCGTCGCCAAGCATCGCGAACGCGAACAACTGCTCTTCAAGCGTTTCCGAGCGGCTGCTGCGGCGGGAAATCAGCGGGGTGGCGTCCGGGTCCAGCACGACGAAGTCGGCCTCGCAGCCCACTTCGAAGCTGCCGATCCGGTCCTGCCAGCCGAGCGCCTCCGCAGCGGCGCGCGTGGCCAGGTAGAACATGCGTAGTGCCGTCAGGTGGTAGCCGCCCATCCGCGCCACCTTGTGCGCCGCGTTCATGGTGCGGAACATCGAGAACGACGTGCCGCCGCCAACGTCCGTCGCCAGCGTGACGTTCAGGCGATTCGCATCCGACTGGTGGAAGTCGTAGAAGCCGCTGCCCAGGAACAGGTTCGACGTGGGGCAGTGAGCCACGGCCGCGCCGCTGTCGGCCAGACGGCGGCGGTCATCCTCGTCGAGGTAGATCGCGTGGCCGTAGAACGCGCCCGGGCGCAGGAGCTTGTAGCGGTCGTACACGTCCAGGTAGCTGCGCGCATCGGGGAACAGCTCGGCCACCCATTTCACCTCGTCGCGGTTTTCCGCCACGTGGGTCTGGATGAAGACGTCGCTGTGGGCCTTCGCCAACTCGCCGCAGGCTTCCAATTGAGCCTCGGTGGAAGTCGGTGCGAAACGCGGCGTGATCGCGTAGGCCAGGCGATCGACGTTGTGCCATTTCGAGATCAGGTCGGCCGATTCACGCGCGCCGCTCTCGGCTGTATCGCGCAGGAAGTCCGGGCAGTTGCGATCCATCAGCACCTTGCCGGTGATCATCCGCATGTGGCGTTGCTGGCTGGCGGCGAACAGTGCGTCGGCCGATGCCGCGTGCACGGTGCTCCAGACCATTGCGGTGGTCGTGCCGTTGCGCAGCAGTTCGTCGGTGAAGAAATCGGCGACGGCCCGTGCATAGGCGGGGTCGCTGAAGCGGCGCTCCTCGGGGAACGTGTAGGTGTCCAGCCAGTGCAGCAGGCCCGGCGACGGCGACGCGATGATGTCGGTCTGCGGGTAGTGGATGTGCGTGTCGATGAACCCGGGCACGATCAGCTTGCCGCGATGGTCGACGACTTCGGCGCCTTGCGGGATATCGCGTGACAGGTCCGCGTAATTGCCGACTGCGGCGATGCGGCCGGCCTTCACGATCATGAGGCCGTCTTCCCAATACTGATAGGCGTCGTCGTGAAACTGCGGGTCACGCAGGAAGTGCAGGATACGGCCGCGGATTGCGCGGGTCACGGCGTTGTCGGCGCCAGATGCAGGGGAAGTCGTCGTCATCTTCATGTCTTCGGGGCGGCCGGTGCCTCGCCCGTTCGGTATTGCAACGGGCGAAGCATCCAGCGTTCTTGGAATGCGCCCGGTCAGGTCGTGGTTGTCACGTTGGCCGTCGCGGGCGGGGATGCGGGCGTGGCCGACCAGAAGTGGTCGACTTCAGCCAGGAATTCGGCCTTCTGCACGTCCGGCAGGAAGGCCGCTTCAAAACTGTTGCGCGCGAGCTTGTGGGCATCGGCCGCATCGAGCGGGAGTGCGTCGAACGATGCCTCCCAGTTCGCATTCATATAGCCGCCAAAATAGGCGGGGTCGTCCGAATGGAGCGTCACGGCCACACCGGCGTCGAGCAGACGCTTCATCGGGTGATCGCGCAGGTCGGGGTGGACCATCAGCTTCTGGTTCGACAGCGGGCAAACAGTCAGCGCCACGCGTTCACGTGCCAGGCGCTGCACCAGCGCCTCGTCCTCGATCGCGCGCACGCCGTGGTCGATCCGCTCGACCTTGAGGATGTCCAGTGCATCGGTCACGTACTGTGGCGGGCCTTCCTCGCCAGCGTGCGCCACCAGATGCAGGCCGAGTTCCTTCGCGCGGGCAAACACGCGCGCGAACTTCTCGGGCGGGTTGCCGCGTTCCGAAGAATCCAGTCCCACGCCGACAAAGCGGTCGCGATAGGGCAGTGCCGCCTCCAGCGTGGCCAGCGCATCCTCCTCAGACAGGTGGCGCAGGAAGCAGAGGATCATGCTGCTCGAAAAATCGTACTCGGTGCGTGCCTGAGCCAGTGCGTCGGCGATGCCGTCGATCACCGTGCCCATCGGCACACCACGCGCGGTGTGGGTCTGCGGGTCGAAGAAGATCTCGGCATGGCGGACGTTGTCGGCGGCGGCGCGCTTGACGTAGTCCATCGTCATGTCGAAGAAATCTTCTTCGGTCAGCAGCACGCTGGCGCCGGCGTAGTAGATGTCCAGAAACGATTGCAGGTCCGTGAAGGCGTACGCGGCGCGTAGCGCTTCCACGTCCGGATAGGCCAGCTTGACGTTGTTGCGCTGGGCCAGCCTGAAGATGCGCTCGGGTTCGAGCGTGCCTTCGATATGCACGTGCAGTTCGGCCTTGGGGGTACGGCGGATCTTGTCCGCCAGCGCGGCATCGATGGTCATGGGGCCTCTTGTCTTATGGCGGCAGCCGGATCACGGCTGCCCAGTTACGGATGCACCGCCTCCCGCCGGCTGGCGGCCAGCGCGGCTGCGCGCTGGTCGCGGACCTGGAGCAGTTGGGCGACGATGGCTACCGCAATCATAGCCGGTGCCTTGTCCGTGATGCCGGAGACCCCCATGGGACATGTCATTTCCGGAAAGCGCGCGGCGTCGATGCCGTGCTCGGCCATCCGGTGTTCGAACTTCGCGCGCTTGGTCTTCGAGCCGATCAGGCCGAAGTAAGCGAAATCGGTGCGGCGGAAGATCCGCTCGCAGAGGGTCTGGTCGAGCGCATGGCTGTGCGTCATGACCAGGAAATAGCTGCCTGCCGGGGCCTGGTCGACCACGGCTTCTGCCGTATCGGTCGCTTCGGCCTCGACGTTCTCGGGCAGGCCGGCTGGGAAGAGTGTGTCGCGTTCGTCGACCCAGTGCACGCGGCAGGGCAGCGTGGCCAGCACTTTGACCAGCGCGTGGCCGACATGCCCTGCGCCAAACAGCACGACGTGCATGTCGTTCGGCACCAGCGTGTCGATCCAGCTGTCGTCGGCAAGCTGCACCGACGGCAACAGGTCGCGGCTGGCTTCCGTGCGAACCGCTCCGGTCACCGGTACATGCCGCGCGAGTGCCTTGCCGGTCGCGAAGGCCGATTCCACCGCGTCGAGCCAGGCCAGATCGTCATGGGTCAGTACTTCAAACGCCAGGCGCACGACGCCGCCGCAGCATTGACCCAATGCGGGCCCAAGCGGAATACGCTCGATGCGGCGCTGCTCCCCGTTTTCGCCCTTTGCGATCATCTCTCGGGCGATGTCCATGCCGCGCCACTCCAGGTGGCCGCCGCCGATCGTGCCAACAAGGTCGTCGGCCGTCACCAGCATGCGGATGCCCGCCTCGCGCGGCGCGGAACCCTTGACTTCGACGATGGTGACCATCGCCACGGGCACGCCGGCGCGCACCCAGCGGGTGGCGTCGGCGAAGCGGAACGGTTTGAGGGGGGCGTCCTGCATGATCGGTCCTGGTATTGCGTCAGGCGGAAACCACGGCGGCCTGCACGGCCTCCACGGCGTCGAGGATCGCTTCGCTGGTGGCGGGCGCGCGCAGCGGCGGGTTGACCTTGTAGTCGCCCACCGCAGCAATCGCATCGCGGATCGCGAAGAACACCGAGAACGGCAGCAGTAGCGGTGGCTCGCCAACGGCCTTCGAGCGATGGATGCTGTCCTCGACGTTTCGGTTCTGGAACAGCCGCACGTTGAACTCTTCAGGGCAGTCGTTGATCGTCGGAATCTTGTAGGTCGAGGGCGCGTGCGTCATCAGCTTGCCGTTCTGGTTCCACCACAGTTCCTCTGTGGTCAGCCAGCCCATGCCCTGGATGAACGCGCCTTCCACCTGGCCGATATCGATGGCCGGGTTCAGCGACTTGCCGGCGTCGTGCAATGCATCGGCACGCAGCAGCTTCCATTCGCCGGTGAGCGTATCGACCAGCACTTCCGAGCACGCTGCGCCGTAGGCGTAGTAATAGAACGGGCGGCCCTGCAGCGCCTTCTGGTCCCAGTGCAGCTTGGGCGTGGTGTAAAAACCATCGGACCACAGCTGCACGCGGGCCACGTAGGCTTCGCGGGCCAGATCACCGAACGACTGGCGCAGCTCGCCAGCCACCACGAGGTCGTCGCCGAAGCGCACGTCTTCGACGGGCACGCCGGCCTTGCGGGCGGCGAACGCGGCCAGCCGCTCGCGGATCTGGCGGGCGGCGTCCTGCGCGGCCTTGCCGTTCAGGTCGGCGCCGGTCGATGCGGCGGTTGCGGACGTGTTGGCTACCTTGCTGGTGTCCGTAGCGGTCACGCGCACACGTTCCATGCGGATGCCGAGTTCGTGCGCCACGACCATCGCCACCTTGGTGTTCAGGCCCTGGCCCATTTCCGTGCCACCGTGGTTCACGAGCACCGAACCGTCGTTGTAGACGTGCACGAGCGCGCCGGCCTGGTTGTAGTGGGCCACGTTGAACGAGATGCCGAACTTGACCGGCGTGATGGCGATCCCTTTCTTGAGGATCGGGCTGGTCTCGTTGAACGCGCGCGTGGCGGCGCGGCGGGCCTTGTATTCGCTCGACGCCACGAGTTCGTCGATCAGCTCGTGGATGACGTTGTCTTCGACGGTCTGGCCATACGGCGTGACGTTGTTGTCCGTCTTGCCGTAGAAGTTGGCGCGGCGCACGTCGAGCGAATCCTTGCCCACGTTGCGCGCGATGTTGTCGAGGATGTACTCCACGGCGAACGCGCCTTGCGGGCCACCGAAGCCGCGGAACGCGGTGTTGCTCTGCGTGTTGGTCTTGCCGCAGTAGCCGTCGATCTGCACGTTCGGCAGCCAGTAGGCATTGTCGAAGTGACAGATCGCGCGCGTCATGACCGGACCCGACAGGTCGGCCGAGAAGCCCGCGCGAGACACCATCTCCACGCGCACGCCTTCGATGCGGCCGGCGTCATCGTGGCCGACATCGAAGTCGAACACGAAGTCGTGACGCTTGCCTGTGATCATCATGTCGTCGTCGCGGTCCGGGCGCAGCTTGACCGGACACAGCAGCTTCCACGCGGCCAGCGACGCGCAGCAGGCGAACATGGCTGATTGCGATTCCTTGCCGCCGAAGCCACCGCCCATGCGGCGGCACTCCACCAGCACCTGATGCGCGTGCCAGCCGAGCATGTGGGCCACGTGATGCTGCATTTCGGTCGGGTGTTGCGTCGAACACCAGACGTGCATGCCGTCATTCTCGCGCGGCACGGCGTAGGCGATCTGGCCTTCCAGATAGAACTGCTCCTGACCGCCCAGGTGGATCTTGCCGGCGTCGCGGTGGATGGCCGCGTCGATGTGGCGGGCAGGTTCGCCGCGCTTCAGGTGCATCGGCGGCAGCACATAGCTGCCTGCGGCGTGCGCGGCCTCGGGCGACAGCACGGGGGGCAGGTCTTCGTACTCGATGTCGGCCAGACGGGCGGCGCGGCGTGCCGCGTCATGCGACGTCGCTACCACGATGAAGATCGGCTGACCGATGAACTGAACGACGTCTTTCACCAGGATCGGGTCGTCATGGATGATCGGGCCGCATTCGTTGGCGCCAGGAATGTCGTCGACGGTCAGCACCGACACTACGCCGGGCGCCTTGCGCACGCGTTCGAGACCGACCGACTTCAGGCGCGCATGGGCGCGCGCGCTCATGCCGAGCGCGGCGTGCAGCGTGCCGGCCAGCTCGGGAATGTCGTCGGTATAGGTGGCGGTGCCTGCCACGTGCAGGTGGGCCGATTCATGCGGGCGCGAGATGCCCACTTGCGGCGCCGATTCGGCGGCGACGCTGGCGTCGAGCAGGAAAGGTTCGGTTTGCTTGTTCATGCAGGCTCTCCTCAGGCGCTCACGGTTTCACCGGCGCCGATGGCGCGGACGTTGACCATGGCGGCGGGCAACGCGCTGTCGCGTGTCTCCAGCCAGAAGCGATAGAGCAGGTTGGCGGCGCCCCGGCTGCGATAGTCGGCAGTGGCGCGCATATCGGTCAGTGGCGTGTAGTCCTGGCCCAGCGCCGCCATGCCGGCGCGCGCGGTGGCCTCGTTCCAGGGCTTGCCGGTCAGCGCATCCTCTGCCAGCACGGCCCGCTTCGGGGTGGCGGCCATGCCGCCGAAGGCGATGCATGCCGCCGTGACTATGCCGTTCTCGACCGTGATGCCAAACGCGGCGCACACGGCGGAGATATCCTCGTCAAAGCGCTTGGACAGCTTGTACGTGCGGAAATGCTGCGGCCCTTGCACCGGCACGCGCAGTCCGGCGACGAATTCGCCTTCGACCATGGCCGTCTTCTGGTAGGCCAGGTACAGGTCCTCGAGCGGCATCACGCGGCGGACGTCGCCACGTTGCAGCACGACTTGCGTGCCCAGGGCAATCAGCGCCGGCATCGAGTCACCGATCGGCGAGCCGTTGGCAATGTTGCCGCCCAGCGTGCCGGCATTGCGGATCGGCAGGGAAGCAAAGCGCTTCCACAGTTCCTCGAGCTCCGGATGGGCGGTGTTCAGCGCGGCATAGGCTTTTTCCAGCGTCACGGCGGCGCCGATTTCGATGAAGCCGTCGCGCTCGGCGATCTGGTTCAGATCTCCCACCTGGCCGACGTAGAGCAGGTTGCCCAGTTCGCGGAACTGCTTGGTTACCCACAGGCCGACGTCCGTGCTGCCGGCCAGGATGCGGATGTTCGGCTCGGCGGCCTTGATCGCGCCGAATTCGGCGGCCGTGCGCGGGGCGTAGAAATGCTGGCCGCGCGCGTTGTAGTGGAACGTCTCGCCGCGCTTCAGGCTGCGCAGCGTGTCGGCGATCTGGCGGGGGTCGATGCGGTCGGCCTGCGGCGCGGGCAGGGCCATCATGCGCTGGCCGGCGTCGACGATCGGGCGATAGCCGGTGCAGCGGCAAAGGTTGCCGGTCAGGGCGTCGCAGATGGTCTGGCGCGGGGGCGGCTCGCCACCCGGGGCGTGCTGCTGGTACAGCGCCCACAGCGACATCACGAAGCCGGGGGTGCAGAAACCGCATTGCGAACCGTGGCACTCGACCATGGCTTCCTGCACGGGGTGCAGCGCACCATCTGCCTGACGCAGGTCTTCGACCGTGATCAGGGCCTTGCCGTCGAGCGTGGGCAGGAACTGGATGCAGGCGTTGACGGCCTTGAACTCGACGTCGCCGCTGTCCTGCAACTCGCCGATCACGACGGTGCAGGCACCGCAGTCGCCTTCGGCGCAGCCTTCCTTGGTGCCGGTGCAGCGGACATCTTCGCGCAGGTACTGCAGCAGGGTGCGCGTCACGGGGGCGTCGGATACTTCCTGGACCTGGCCGCGGTGGTAGAAGCGGATGGTTTGCGTCTCCATGATCTTCTCTCTTTCGGGGATGGCGGAAACATAGCACTGGCCCTTTGACGCAATATTCGGCCCATGTGATATGCCCCATCAACGCGCGCATCCGGCGGCGGCCCGGCCGGAGCCGCGCCAGTCCACGGGCCGTCTGGCGGCGATCTACGGGTCTTCCCGTAGATCGTCCGGACGGTGTGCCGGATTTGACCGTTTCGGGGGTGGCTGTCTTACACTATGCGCCGTTCCCATCCCCCACGCCACCCACGCCAAGCCATATGGCGGGCTGGCACCTGCCATGCACGGACGCGACCATCTCGATACATATCTACTGCGGGTGCTTCACACACTGCTGACTGAGCAGAGCGTGACACGTACCGCCGTGCGCCTCGGCCAGTCGCAGCCCGCCATCAGCAACACGCTCAAGCGGCTGCGCGAGATCACCGGGGACGCCATTCTGGTGCGCGGCAAGAGCGGCATGGTGCCCACCGAGCGCGGCCGCGAACTGCTGCTGCTGGCCGAGCAGAGTCTGGCCGCGATGGATCGCATCGCCCGCCCCCCGCAGCAGTTCGATCCCGCCACCACCACGCGGACGTTCCACCTTGGGGCGCCCGACTATCTTGACGCGTTCTTCCTGCCGAATATCGTCGAGCGCGTGCGGCGGCTTGCGCCGGGCGCGAAGCTGTTCGTCCACCCGATGACGCAGTCGACCGACTTTCTGGATGCGCTGGAGCAGGGCCATCTCGATATCGTGGTCGGCAACTGGCTGTCGCCGCCCGAGCATCTGCATATCTCGCCGCTGTTCGATGACGAGGTCGTCTGTATGCTCGGCGCGCAGCACCCGCTGGCGCGTCACGGGCTGACGCTGCGCCACTACCTGGAAATGCCGCATCTGGCGCCGGCGCCGTATGCGTCGATGCAGCGCAGCATGATCGACCAGGCGCTGGCGGAGCAGGGCTACAAGCGGAATATCCAGGTCACGCTGCCGTACTTCGGGCTGGTGCCCTACGTGCTGATGAAGACGGACATGGTGTTCACCACGGGCCGGCAGTTTGCCGCGCATTACGCGCAGTACCTGCCGATCCGCATGGTGCCGTCACCGGTGCAGTTCCCGCGCATGCGTTTCTACCAGCTCTGGCACGAGCGTTGCCATGCGGCGCCGGACGTGATGTGGATGCGGCGGATGATTGCCGAGGTCGCGACGGATCTGCCACAGCTTCCACGGCTGGAGGCCACCGGGGCGGGCTGAGTCCGGCGCCCCCGTGGTTATGCCGGGACTTCCGCGCCGTCCCGGCTTCGGTTGCGTCGCCTGGTTACTTTGCCTTGTAGTCGGGGAAGAAGAGTTGTTCGCCCTCGACCTTGTAGCTGGCAATCGCGTCCTGGCCTTCCTTCGACGTGACCCATTCGACGAACTTCATCGCGTCGGCGTAGTTGATGCCGGGGTGCTTGGCCGGATTCACGGCGATCACGCCGTACGGATTGAACATCTGCGGGTCGCCCTGTAGCACGATGGCCAGGCCGGTCTTCGCTCGATAGGCGCCGTAGGTGGCCCGGTCGGACAGCGTGTAGCCCGGGAGCTGGGCGGCCATCGTCAGCACTTCGCCCATGCCGAGCCCGGCGCTGACGTACCACGGCTGGCCCTTGGGCTCGATGCCAGCCTTCTTCCAGTAGTCCTTCTCCATCACGTCGGTGCCGGAATTGTCGCCGCGCGAGATGAACTTGCTGCCGCTACCAGCCAGCCTCTTGAATCCGGCGATGACGTCCTTCCCGCCCTTCAGGTTGGCCGGATCGTTCGCGGGGCCGACGACGATGAAGTCGTTGTACATCACGTCCCGACGGTTGACGCCATAGCCGGCCGCGACGAATTCGTCTTCCATCTTGCGTGCGTGCACCAGCAGCACGTCCACGTCGCCCATCTCGCCCATCTTCATGGCCTTGCCCGAGCCGACGGCGATCACCTTCATGTTGATGCCGGTTTTCTGCTCGAACTTCGGCAGCAGGTACTTGAGCAGCCCGGAATTCTCGGTGCTCGTGGTCGTGGCCATTTTCAGGTCGGCGGCATTCGCTGTGCCATATGCTGTGGAGAGCACAACGAATGCCAGCGCGGCCGTGATGGCGGGTGAGGTGCGAAGCCGGCGGATCGGGTGGGGAAGACGGCGATCAGACATGTGCAATTCCTTCTCTTATGTTTTTGGAAACACAATTGCCATAGCGACGATGCTTCATGGAGAATGCGCGAATCGTCGTGGAAACCGAGGCACACGATTGTCGATGAGCCTGTAGACCTCGTAAATATGCAAGGCGAAACATATGACCTTCCGCTTTGACCTGTTCCCGGTCATTGCCGCCGATGACAACCCCCGCGCCAACGGCAAGGTGTTCCAGCTACTCAAGGCCGTGCGTGAAACGGGGTCGCTCCATCGGGCGGCGCAGGAAATCGGACTTTCCTATCGTCATGCCTGGGGTGTGATGCGCACTTGGGAGGAGATGCTCGGCCGCTCGATGCTCGACATGGAGCGCGGGCGTGGCGCATCGCTGACGCGCTTCGGCGAACGGTTGCTACGGGCCGAACTGCGACTGCGCGAGACGATCGATCCGGCCGTGCAGAAGGCCATGGCGGATTTCCTGACCGATCTCGATGAGGCCGCGCGGCCTCAGACCGTGCTGCATTTCTCCGGCAGCCACGACCCGGCCGTGGAAACGCTGGCCGCCGCGCTCAGGGAAACGCCGGCGCCACTGCAACTCGATACCGTGTTCTGCGGCAGCGTGGAAGGGCTGGTCTGCCTGCAGGAGCGGCAGTCGGAACTGGCTGGTTTTTATGTCTCGCCGATCCAGATCGCTGGTTCGGTGGCGCATGTGACACTGCGCAAGTGGCTGCGGCCGGCCACGGTGCGGCTGGTGCGGCTGGCGTGGCGCGAGCAGGGCCTGATCGTGGCGCCGGACATGGCGCGCGAGATCCGCGACCTGCGCGATCTGGCTCGCACCGGCGCGCGCTTTATCAACCGCCAGCGGAGTTCGGGCACGCGGATGCTGTTTGATCAATTGCTGGCCACGCAGGGGTTGTATCCAGACCAGATTTCCGGGTACGACGATCCCGAGTTCAGCAATGAGAAGGTCGCCGAAGCAGTGCATTCGGGCCGCGCGCAGGTCGCCTTCGGCCTGCGCATGAACGCTGAAGCGCACGGCCTGGCATTCGTCCCGCTAACCCGCGAGGCCTACTATCTGGCGCTGCGCAAGAACGACCAGACCGCGCCGTGGGTGACCGCGCTGCTGTCGCTGCTTGCCGACCCGGCCTTCGCGCGGCGCATCGAGCAACTTCCGGGATACACGGCGGCGGAACCGGCTGGCATCCTGACGCCGCAGCAGGCGTTGCCCTGGTACGGTCCCGACGGCAAGGAAGGGGCTTGAGCCGGGCCTGAGAGGCGCCTGGGCGCAGGCGTATTACACTCTTCGCAAGTCCGCAGCGACAAATAGCGATAAACCGCGACAAACGCGAGGAGTGCAATGCTGGAAACCGCCGCGCTGGCCGCAGGCATGTCCTGGGCCAGCGGCATTCGTCTCTATCTGGCCGTGCTGACGGCAGGTGTACTGGCCCGTCTGGGCTGGCTCGACCTGCCGCCAGGCCTGCACGTGCTCGAGTCCTGGTGGGTGATCGGCATTGCCGGCGCGATGGCTGCGGCCGAGTTCGTCGCGGACAAGGTGCCGGGCTTCGACACGGTCTGGGATGGCATCCAGACCTTCATCCGCATTCCCGCCGGGGCGATCCTGGCCGCCGCCGCATTCGGCCAGCTCGATCCCCAATGGATGGTGGCGGCCGGCCTGATCGGCGGCACGCTTGCCGGCACCGCCCACGCGACGAAAGCGGGCACGCGGGCATTGATCAATGTGTCGCCCGAACCATTTTCGAACTGGGTGGCCTCATTCACCGAAGACATCACCACGGCCGGCGGGCTGCTGCTGGCGTTCTTCCTGCCCGTGGTATTCCTGATCCTGCTGGTCCTGTTCCTGATCACTGCCGCATGGCTGCTGCCGAAGCTGTGGCGTGGCGTGCGGCGTCTGCACGCCGGGCTGCGCGGCAACGCTGACAACCAGCGCCCCTAGCGCCCCTAGCGTCCCTAGCGCACCGATACACCGATAGATAACCTGAACCGATCGCCGATGTCTGCCGAAACGACCGTCAAAGCTTCTCAGCCGCGTTTTTCCGCCTGGCGGCAAGCCTTGCGCATGGCCCGCCGGGACTGGCTGGCCGGGGAACTGACCCTGCTGTTGTTCGCGCTAGTGCTGGCCGTGGCGGCGCTGACCAGCGTGGGCTTTCTGGCGGACCGGATGCGTCTGGGCCTGGAGCGCGACGCGCGGCAGATGATCGCGGCCGATGTGCTGTTGATTTCCGACCAGCCATTCGACGCGGCCTTCGCCGAGCGGGCGCAGCGTGACGGACTCCGGGTGGCGCAGACCGTCACGTTCCCGAGCATGGCAACGGCGCGCGTGAGAGGCGCGCCCGAGCATGCCGAAGCACCGAGCCAGCTGGCGGCGCTGAAGGCGGTGACCGACGACTATCCGCTGCGCGGCCGGCTCAAGGTGGCCAGTGCCCCGGGCGGCGCCGAGACGGTGGCGGAGGGCATTCCCGCCCCGGGCAAGGTGTGGGTCGACGAAGCGCTGCTGATCGCGCTCGGCCTCCATGTTGGTGACAGCCTGCAACTCGGCAGCAAGACGTTTTATATCGACCGGATTCTCACGCAGGAACTCGATCGTGGCGCGGGCTTCATGAACTTCGCGCCGCGTGTGTTGTTGCCGCTGTCCGACCTTGATGCGACGAAGCTGATCGGCTGGGGCAGCCGTGTGACATACCGCTTGCTCGTCGCGGGCTCCGATGCGGCAGGCGAGGGGTATCGGAAGTGGGCAACCGACGAAATTCAGCGCCGGCATCTGCGCAATACGCGCGTGGAGTCTCTGGAATCGGGACAGCCGCAGATGCGCGCCACGCTCGATCGCGCCGAGCGCTTCCTGTCGCTGGTGGCGGTGCTGTCGGCGATGATCGCGGCGGTGGCCATCGCGATGTCCGCCCGCCGCTACATGCAGCGTCACACCGATGCCTGCGCGGTCTACAAGTGCCTGGGCCTGTCACGCCAGGAGATCCTGACCGCTTTCGCGATCGAATTCGCGCTGCTCGGCCTCGGTGGCGCGGTGGTGGGCGTGGTGCTGGGCTATCTGGCGCACTATGGATTGCTGATGTCGCTCGGTGGGCTGCTGCAGGTGTCGTTGCCGCATCCGTCGGCGGTGCCCGCGCTGATCGGCGTGGCCGCGGGGCTGGTACTGCTGGTGGGCTTTGCATTGCCGCCGCTGCTGGCGCTGACGCGTGTGGCGCCACTGCGTGTGCTGCGACGCGATATCGGCGTGCCTCCCGTGTCCGTCTGGGTGGCCTATGCGCTCGGGCTCGGTGCTTTCGTGGCGCTGCTGCTGGTGGCGGCGCGTGACCTGAAGCTCGGGGTGACCACGGCTGGTGGGTTTGTTGGCGCGGGTATCGCGTTTGCGGTGCTGGCGCTGGGTCTGTTGCTCCTGCTATCTCGTGTGATGCGTGGCCGCGCGCGTGGCAATGTCGGCTGGCGCTTCGCGCTGGCCGTGCTCGAACGCCGCCGTGGCGTCACTGTGCTGCAGACCGTCGCGCTTGCCGTCGGGCTGATGGCGCTGTTGTTGCTGGGTATGACGCGCAACGACCTGATCGATTCCTGGCGCAACGCCACGCCGGCCAATGCGCCGAATCGCTTCATCATCAATATCCAGCCGGATCAGCGCGATCCGCTGCAGGCGATGCTGGCAAAGGATGGCGTGGAAGATCTGCTCTATCCGATGGTGCGCGGCCGCCTGACGCAGATCGGCAGCCGGCCGGTCCAGGCCGAGAGCTACCCGGAGGGACGCGCGCGCAATCTGGTGGAGCGCGAGTTCAACCTGTCGTACATGGACCAGCTTCCCGAAGGCAATCAAGTCACCTCGGGCCGCTGGGACGAAGGTGGCGCGTCGGTGGAAGAGGGCATCGCCAAGACGCTACATATCCAGCTTGGCGACACGTTGCGGTTCGACGTGGCCGGACAGACCGTCGAGGCACCCGTCACGTCGCTGCGTAAGCTCGACTGGGGCTCGATGCGCGTGAATTTCTTCGTGATTCTGCCGACGGCCAAGATGCAGGGTCTGCCCGAGACCTACATCACCGCGTTCCATCTGCCGCCCGCCAAGGCCGCGCTTGGCAATCAGCTTGCCGCTGCATTCCCGAACATCACAGTGGTGAATACCGACTTGATCCTGCGGCAGATCCAGCAGGTCCTGGACCAGGTAATCGCCGCCGTGGAGTTTCTGTTCGTCTTCACGCTGCTGGCCGGCGTGACCGTGCTCTATGCGGCGTTATCCGGCGCGCGTGACGAGCGCAAGCGCGATGCCGGGCTGCTCAAGGCGCTGGGTGCGTCGGCGGCGCTGGTACGACAGACCCAGTACGCGGAATTCCTCGTGGTCGGCGGACTGGCGGGGCTGCTGGCCAGCGTCGGCGCTATCGGGGTGGGTTGGGGCCTGTCGCAGTACGTGTTCGATTTCCCGTACCGATTCAACATCTGGATCGTACCGGTCGGCGTGGTTTCTGGCATGATCTGCGCTTTTGCGGGCGGCTGGCTCGGATTGCGCGAGGTATTGCGGCAACCGGCGCTGGCGACGCTGCGCGACGTCTGATTTCCCTGTATCGCCATGAGCACCGAATCCACCAACCCGCCCGACGGGCAGTCCAACCAGCCCGAGGAGCAGCGGGAACAGATTACCGCGTACGAACTGATCGGCGGCGAGGCGCGCGTGCGCGAACTGGTTGATCGTTTCTACGACCTGATGGACCTGGAGACGGAGTTCGCCGGCCTGCGCGCGCTGCATCCGCCCTCGCTGGAGGGTTCGCGCGACAAGCTGTTCTGGTTCCTGTGTGGTTGGCTGGGCGGGCCGAACTACTTTATCGAGCGCTTCGGCCATCCCCGCCTGCGCGCGCGCCATTTGCCGTTCGAGATTGGCACCAGCGAGCGTGACCAGTGGATGCGTTGCATGGCACTGGCGATGCAGGACGTGGGGCTGTCGGAAGATCTGCAGATGCGGCTGATGCAGGCGCTTTTCCAGACTGCGGACTGGATGCGCAATGTCCAGCGATAACCGGATGCCGGCGGCCGCGCAGGCCGTGCTCGATTTCTGGTTCGGCTTGCCAGGTGCGCCGGAATGGAACATTTCGCGGCGCGAATGGTTCACCAAGTGCGTGAGCTTCGATACCACGGTCCGGGCGCGCTTCCTGTCGTACTGGCAGGCCGCGCATGACGGAGCCGAGGACGACTGGTTCGTGACGCCGGAGGGCGCTTGCGCCCGGATCGTGCTACTCGACCAGTTCCCGCGCAATATGTTTCGCGGCGATCCACGCAGCTTCGCCACCGATGGCAAGGCACTCGCGGCGGCCCGCCGGATGCTGGACCTTGGTTGGGGCCGCCAGTTGCCCACGCCGTGGCACCGCATGTTCTGCTACTTGCCGTTCGAGCATGCGGAATCGCTGGATGCGCAGGACATCGCGGTGCGGGAAATGATGGCCCTGCGCGACGACAGTGGCGGGAAAGTCGATGTGGTGGAGTGGGCCGAGAAGCATCGCGACGTCATCGCGCGCTTCGGCCGCTTCCCGCACCGCAACGCCGTGCTGGGCCGGGTGAATTCGGATGCGGAAGCCGCGTATCTGAAACAGCCGGGCTCGTCATTCTGAGCATCGACGCGTAGGTGCGGTTCTCGCCGCACGCCCGGGGGAGGCCTCGGACGCTATGCTTATAATCGCAACTCTGCCGATACAAAGTCGTTCCAACGCCCATGGAAGCCAAACCGCAAGCCGGTCCCCGTCGTACCCGGGATCGCATTCTCGACGTCTCGCTGCGCCTGTTCAATGAACTTGGCGAGCCCAACGTCACCACGACGACGATTGCGGAAGCCATGGAAATCAGTCCTGGCAATCTCTACTACCACTTCCGCAACAAGGACGACATCATCAATTCCATCTTCGTGCGCTTCGAGCAGGAGATGGAGCGTCGCCTCAAAATGCCGGAAGACCACAAGGCCACATTGGGGGAGAGCTGGGGCTATCTGCAGTACATGTCCGAGTTTCTGTGGAACTACCGTTTCCTGTATCGCGACATCAACGACCTGCTGGCGCGCAACCGGATGCTGGAGACCAACTTCAAGCGCATCGTCGATCAGAAGAAGCGCTTCGCGCTCGAGATCTGCCGCCAGTTCCAGGAAGATGGCGACATGGACGCCACGCCGGAACAGGTGGACGCGATCTGCACCAACATTGTCGTGATCGCCACGTACTGGCTGTCGTTCCAGTTCGTGCAGCACCCGCGCCAGTACAACGACCCCGAACAGATTCGCGGCTATCTGCATGGGTCGAGCTATCACATCTTCTCGATTCTCGCGCCGTACCTGCGTGGCAAGGCGCGCGAGGCATTCGACCAGCTTGCGCGCGAGTACGCGGCGGAGAAGGCCGCAGCGGATGCCGCAAAGCTTGAAAAGGACAGAAAGTGAAGTCGGTTTGTGTTTATTGCGGGTCGAGCCCAGGTTTTCGACCCGAGTACGCGGAAGCAGCGCGAGCGCTTGGGCAAGCCATGGCGGAGCGGGGTCTGGCCCTGGTCTATGGCGGGGGCAATGTGGGCCTGATGGGCATCGTGGCCGATAGCGTTATGGCGCACGGCGGTGCCGCCATCGGCATCATTCCAGAAGCGCTGATGCAGAAGGAGGTCGGCCATCGAGGCCTGACCGAGCTTCACATCGTGCGCAACATGCACGAGCGCAAGCAGATGATGGCGGATCGCGCCGATGCGTTCATCGCCATGCCCGGCGGCGTGGGCACGTTCGAAGAGCTGTTTGAAACGTTCACGTGGGCGCAGCTCGGCTACCACGACAAGCCTGTTGGCCTGCTCAACGTGGCGGGGTTCTACGACGGCATGCTCGGGTTTCTGAATCACGCCGTAAGCGAGGGCTTCCTGAAGCAGGTTCATGCGGACATGCTGCACGTGTCCACCGAGCCGGAGGATATGCTCGCCCGCCTGGCGGCGGCGCCGCGTGTGCACGTCGACAAGTGGCAGGAAGGCCGCGAGAAGGCCTGACCCTCCGCTCCCGGGATGCTGGGCGACTGGGCGACTGGGCGGTTGGCCGATCTGGCTGATCAGTTGAACAGCATCCCCACCCACCGCACCACGTGCGGTCCCGCGATGGCGGCCCACGTGCCGCCACAGAGGATCAACGCCAGCATCACCGCCGCGCTGCCGAAGTCCTTGGCGCGTTTGGACAGGCTGTGCCGTTCCAGCGAGATCCGGTCGATCGCGGCTTCCACGCTCGAGTTGAGCAGTTCCACGATCAGCACCAGCAGCAGCGTGCCCAGCAGCATCACGCGTTCGACGACCGTTGCCGGAATGATGAACGCGCACGGCGTGAGGATCACCACCAGCGTCAGTTCCTGACGGAACGCGCTTTCTTCCAGAATCGCATAGCGCAACCCCGATGCCGAGTTGATTGCCGCGTGCCAGGCGCGCGTCAGCCCCCGATTTCCTTTGTGTGGATTGCTGGCGATCGAATACTCGGACTCGACTTCAGCCGCCATGTGAGCGGCCGTCGGCCGGTGCAGCGACGGATCGGGCGGTAGCGTGTGATGAGGCTTGGCCATGATCTGGGGCGACTGGGGGCGCTGAATTGTCGGTTCCGCCCGTGCCTGTTGGCAGCGGACGCAAATGGGTGAGGAACTGCTCGGATGCGGCGCGCCACGAGAACTTCTCCGCGTGGGCACGTGCCGTTGCGCGGTCGATGCGCAGGGCTTCCAGGCAGGCCTCTCTCAGGTCTTCGTGCATCACGCCGGCCGGGCTGTTGCCGAGCACGTCGATCGGCCCGGTGACAGGGTAGGCCGCCACCGGCAGCCCGCTTGCCAATGCTTCGAGCAGGACCAGTCCGAACGTATCGGTGCGGCTCGGAAACACGAAGACATCTGCTGAAGCATACACCTTTGCCAACTCGGGCTGCTTGAGTACGCCGAGGTAGTTCGCTGACGGATAGCGCGCCTTAAGGCCGGCCAGCGCGGGGCCGTCGCCCACCACCCACTTCGAACCCGGCAGGTCGAGCTGCAGGAATGCCTCGACGTTCTTTTCCACCGCCACGCGGCCCACGTAGAGGAAGATCGGATGCGCGGTGTTCAGGACGTTCGCCCGTTGCGCGGTGAAAACATCGAGATCGACGCCGCGCGTCCACAGTACGCCGTTCGTGATGCCGTAATCCTGCAGATCCTTGAGCACCACGGGCGTCGGCGCCATCACTGCGCGCGCGGAGCCATGGAACCAGCGCAGAAAGCGGTAGGTCCACGCCAGCGGAATGCCGAAGCGCGCCTGCACATACTCCGGAAAGCGCGTGTGATAGGCCGTGGTGAACGGCAGGTCGTGCTGCATCGCGTAGCGGCGCGCGGCCAGGCCAAGTGGCCCTTCGGTGGCGATATGGAGTGCGTCGGGACGGAACGTGTCGATGCGCCGGCGCACCTTGCCCGAGGGCAGCAGCGACAGCCGGATCTCGGGATAGGTCGGGCAGGGGATCGTCTGGAATTCGAGCGGCGTGATCAGGTCCACGGTGTGACCCATGGCTTCGAGCTCGCGGCGGGTGGATTTCAGCGTGCGCACCACGCCGTTGACCTGTGGTTCCCAGGCGTCGGTGACAATCAGGACTCTCATCGAATCTCCTTGCTCAGGTGCGTTGTTGTTGTGACGAGCGGGCATCGCGCGCCATCCATGCAAAGGCGCGACTGCCGGGGGCGGGTGGTAAGGCAAGGATCAGGCAGCCAATTCGGCCGTGCGACGACGGCGGCGGCCTGCGGGGATCGGTGAATCGAGCAGCGTGGTCCAGTAGACGATCTTCAGTTCGCCTTCCATGGTCTCCACGAGGGCGGACAGGCTTTCCACCCAATCACCGTCGTTGCAGTAGAGCTGGCCATCGACATCGCGGATCTCGGCCTTGTGGATGTGGCCGCAGACCACGCCGTCGCAACCGCGCCGGCGGGCTTCGTCGACCATCGCGTGCTCGAACGAGTTGATGTAGCTCACCGCGTTCTTGACCTGATGCTTCAGGTATTGCGAGATCGACCAGTAATCGAACCCGAGCCGCGCACGCACGCGGTTGAAGTGGCGGTTCAGCGCGAGGATCATCGTGTACGCCGAATCGCCCAGGTAGGCCAGCCACTTCGCGTGTTGCACCACGCCGTCGAACAGGTCGCCATGCACGACCCACAGGCGTTTGCCGGTGGCGGTCACGTGGACCGCGTCTTCGCGCACCGTGATATCGCCGAATGCCATGCCGTCGAACTGGCGCGCCACTTCGTCGTGATTGCCCGGCACGTAGATGACGTCGGTGCCCTTGCGTGCCTTGCGCAGCAGCTTCTGCACGACATCGTTGTGGCTCCGAGGCCAGTACCAGCCACGACGAAGCTGCCAGCCGTCGATGATGTCGCCGACGAGATAGAGCACGTCAGATTCGTTGTGTTTGAGGAAGTCGAGCAGGTATGTAGCCTGGCAACCCGGCGTGCCCAAATGGATGTCGGACAGCCAGATCGCGCGGTAGCGGTGCGTGGGATGTTCCACGGGCGGCGTGGGTGTGGAACTGGGTTCGTTGGGGGCGCGTTGGGTGTCTCGGGACGGATCGCTGATGTCGCCGGTGTTGCTAGTGTTGCGGGAAGACGCGGCGGTCAGGTCGGCCGGTGTCGGCATGAATGCCGCGAGCGCGGCTGACAGCGGTAGCGTGGCGTCAGGCTTGCCGCGCAGTCGCAGCGCGACATTCGTCAGACGTCCGCGGGCGAATCGGATGGATGGAATCATGGCGGCCCCGGTATCGGCGATGGCTGCATTGAGCCAGTGCGCCATGACGGAGCCGTGACGGAAACATGAATGTCACATGAACCTTGCCGAGGCGTTTCCGTGGGGCAACGATAGGGCTGAGTCCGATGTCGCAGCGGGTTGTTTTCGCAGTGTCGCGAGGCCATCCAGCGTGGCCTGCACCGCGCGTGGATCGCGCAGCAGCGAGACGTGCCCGATCCCGCTCAATGGGATATGGCGCGCGCCCTCGAGCCAGGCCGTGTCGGCGGGGCCCGCGATCGAGTCGTGCCAGCTGAAGACCGAGATCATGCGACCGCGCATCGCGGGGCTCTCCGCCTCGGCCAGGTTCGTCAGCCATGGGCTGGCCCAACGCATCTGACGGGCGTTCGTTCCAGCGCCGAAGGTGGCCAGCGGGCAGCCGCGATGCGGGCTGCCAAGCGTCACGATGCCGGCGCATGGCACGGATTCTCCTGCTGCATCGGCCATTACCTGTGCCGCGCGGGCTGCCAGCCCGCCCATGCTGTGGCAGACCAACAGCGGGGGGTGGCCGGTGCGCGCACGGAGGTCGCGCATTCGTGCGAGCAGGGCGGCGGCGTAGTCGTCGATATCGCCGAGCACCGGCGTCAGGTCGATGCCCTCGCAACGGTAGCCGGCGCCGGCGAGCGCAGGAGCCAGGTCGAGCCAGACCGCGTGATTGCAGCCATAGCCGTGGACCAGTAACACAGTGGGGGTATCAGGTAGCGGATCGGTTGGCTGCGCGAATGTCAGCCGCGAACGGAATGGCTGCAACCAGTCGAACATCCGCAGGATCGCGCGGCACTCGGCCAGGTAGCACGACATCGCGTGGCGCCAGCTCAGCGGCCCTGGGGCAGGAATGTCGTCAGGCCGCTGCGGCCGGGCCGAATCGGGAATGGCGAGCCCGGCCCGGGTCACTAGAAAGGCGATCGCGACGCCGATGCCGAAGGCGACCAATGCGCCCGCGATGCTGGCCAGAAGCGCTGCAGGCCAGGACCAGTCCGCCCCGGCGGCTAGTGCCGCCGCGAGCCCGCCGACTGCTGCCGCCTGCACGACGACAGCGATGCGGCGCAGCGCGGCGGCCGTCAGGCTCATGGTTTCGATGCGGGCCGCAGGTCGACTAGCCGGGTGCCGGCCAGACGGTCATGAAGAAACTGCCGGCGCGGGTCGAGCCAGGCCAACGAGATCCAGATCAGCAGGCCAATCGCCAGTACGCCAATGAACGGACCCTTGGTCAGCCCGAGCGCATGGCCGACCGTGGCGGCCGGAGGCAGCCACAGCCATGCCAGTGCGAAGCGAAACAGGCTTTGCGGCCACCGGGGCGGGGTACCGGCCGCTGTTTCGAGCCGGATGCGCCAGGTCTGCATGGCCAGGGTCTGGCCGTTCCGCTGCCAGAACCAGGAGAAATAGAAGGCCAGGACGAGGAACATCCAGGCCTGATCGACGTATGGGCGGTCGAGCCCGACCTGTTGCAACAACGGCCGTGCAAGGATGTACACCGCGCTGGCGGCCATTAGCACGCCGAACAGCAATACGCCTTCGTAGAGCATGCAAAGCAGGCGGCGGCGCAGCGGCGGTGTGCGCGGCATCGAATTGGAAGCGGGCTGGGGAGAAATGGCAGGCGTGGCAGCTGGCATGGCGCAAGGCGTGAGCGATAAGCGGCCATTATGCCAAACACGTCGAGCGCGACGGCTCAGGCGCGGTCTGGCGGTCAGCGCGAGACGGCTGGCCGTTACTGGCGCGGGGTGTCGGTGGTGTCGAAGGTGGTGGCCGCTTCGCCGGTCACGGGAGGCGAAAGCGCGGGCGGGGTCGCCGGCGCGGGTGTCGTGGCGGCGGGCGCGGTGGGGGCG